>Ga0105096_10001039_pt1 | contig 10921 bp, 11 predicted proteins | sample PPLLak3cmMay2015_FD_87036 | JGI IMG/M metagenome (GOLD analysis project Ga0105096, IMG submission 87036) | Freshwater sediment microbial communities from Prairie Pothole Lake near Jamestown, North Dakota, USA - PPLs Lake P7 Core (1) Depth... | ecosystem: Environmental > Aquatic > Freshwater >... | reverse complement strand
TGCATAGCACGTAAGTAATTTTCTTTATTTAAATCAGATTCCGATTTCTCTAATCCAACAAGTTCATTATTCCATGCTCTTTGATTTAAAAATGCTGCTGGGTCTTTACGATATTTTTTATTGGGTTCGCTTTGTTTGTATTTTGGAACGTATTCAAAAATTAAGTCGATTTCTTTATTAGACAAATCAGACCACTTGTTCATAATTTTTTCCTTCTCTCCAACCTTCTTGTCATACAAGTTCCAAAACTCCTCAAACACCATATACTCTTCTTCTTTATTTCTTTCTTTATTAGATTTGTCCTTTTGCTGTCCTTGTTGCTGTCCTTTTACTGTCCTTTCTTTATTTTTAATTGGGTTGTAAAAGTCATATTTACAGATAGTTATGACGAATTGACCCTGTCCTTTTTCTAAAACAATCATGTCCTTGTTTTGTAACACCTTTAAGAACCTTTCAACCTTAGTAATTGAACCCCAATTCCATCTCTTTTTTAAGAATCTAATTGAAGATGGAAGTTGTCCACGACCATAAATAATTTGCTTTCCCCCAATCCATTCTGGTTTGTCCTCCTTCTCATATCGTGCAGTTTGAAGTAAATCCATCCATGCCTCGAATCTCGAAAAAGACCTTTTTTCATCCCAAAATTCATGGTCGAAAAGCTTTCTATTTATAGGAATAAAATTAGAATGGCTCTCTGTCTTTTTCATTAATAATATCTATAAGTCTATTTAATTCATTTCTAAGTTCATTGGCATCATCTGTACATAAGAAAATGCATGCATCTTCTCTTTGTTCAATATTTTCTATTCTAATACATAATTCATTTGAACTATTTTTATAAATAGATAGTTCATCTCCAAATCCATTTGTAAATACTTTGTGTACCATTTCTTGTTTTTTTAAAAGTTGTAAAATTCTTATTGCCAAAAAAAAGACCTACTTTTTTGCAGTTGATTTATCAATATACTGCTTCCCTAATAAATCAACTGTCTTGACATTCTTTTCTGCAATCCAATTATAAATTGTTTGCCTTGTTACGCCACGAAGTTTGGCATAATCAGATATAGTAATCAAATTTGATATACTATACGTTGTTAATTGTTTTTCTTCTATTTCCATAGGTCAAATGTAAATACAATTTTACACAATGTCAAATTTATTTTAAAATAAAAAACCGTAACGGTTAGCTACGGTCTTTTATTCTACAAGAATAACAATTAAGCGTTGATGCTTGTTGTTAAGGTTGCAACAGTTTGACCAACTAGATAAGCTCCAGTTAATACATCGTTCCCGCTGTTGTATTTTACTGTAATTACAGATTGAACACCTGGGAGAACCGCTTGCTGACCTGCTGATGCAGATACAACTTCTTGAATGTTTGCTGTGCCTACTAAGAACACAGGACAAGGATTTGCTAACCCAGAGAACGTAGTTCCATCTGGTGTTTGAAGCACATTTACACTAACAGCTATTGCCATGATTTTTAAAATTTAAAAGGTTTATAAACTAAAAGTAAAGATATATGAAAAAATAATATTTTTTTTTATTTGCTATTATCGCTTTAATTATCCATTTTTGTTAAGCGCAAAATTATAACAGTGATAAAAATAAGAGAGAAATTTATTTAAAAAATACCCAACGTCAGAAGCAACTCCCCATGTTGCTGTATGTTTGCGCATCTTTTGGCGTTGGGTTATTTAAGTTATGGCAAAAATAATTATGGCTTCTTATGTAACCGAAACCAATAATCGGTTAGGGTACGCAAAAGACACATTGTTAGATTTACTTGCTACGGTAGATTTTACTAAGCATGAATTATTCATCAGCGACAATGGCAGTTGTCAAGTAATGCTTGACTATTACAAATGGTTTAAATCTCGTTTTAATAATTTATTCCCAAAGGAAAACCTAACTATTTTATTAAACGGTAAAAACTTAGGAACAGCAGAGGCGATAAACTTAGGAATACGCACAAGGAAACCCAGCCAGTACATAATAAAAATTGATTCAGATGTTACAATAGAAAGAGAGGACTGGGTTGAGGAAATGGAAGAATGTTTTAATAGATACCATAATCTCGGAATACTAGGATTAAAGAGAACAGAGGTTATGCAGAAAGCAGACCACGAAAACCCTGCATACAGAACAAAATTAGTGTCAGCACCGCACGAAAGGGGTCAGAAATGGATTGTATTGGAATTATGCGATGACATAATTGGTACTTGCACTATGTTTAGTCCAGAACTGTTAAATAAAGTAGGATATATGTACCAACCTACTCATTATGGTTGGGATGATGTTTTAATGTGTGTAAGGTCTGATAAAGCAGGGTTTGTAAACGCATTTTTACCAAGCATCCCTATTGTGCATTTAGATAATGGCGATGGAGAATACATTAAAGAAAAATGTAAGGAAGCAGAAAGAACAATAGCTTATTTCTCTGAAATATCAGAAGATTATAAAAGCGGAGTACGAGATATTTACTATAATCCATTTGAATAATGAAATTATTAACAGTAGCAACAGACACATCTAACAATAAGTTATTTGATTTAATAGCTTCGGCAGATAAGTTTGGTTGGGGTTTAGAAGTTATTGTAACAGAGTGGAAAGGCTTTGGCACTAAATTGATTGAAATTTATAATCACTTGCAAAAAAATCCTCACATTACAGAGTTTATATTTGTAGATGCTTACGATGTTGTTGCTTTATCTTCTCCACAAGAGGTTCTTGAAAAAATAAAAGATAGAACAAAGATGCTGATTTCAGTAGAAAAAAACTGTTGGCCAAACTCTGAATTGGCTTCTCAATACCCAAAAACAGATAGTGAATGGAAGTATATAAACTCTGGTAGCTATTACAGTCCTTCTGAATTGTTTATTGATATGATTGAAGCTAATCCCCCATTGTACACAGATGATGACCAACTGTGGATGGCAAATCAATTTTTAAATAACCCAGATGATAAAGTTTTAGATTACAATTGCGAAGTATTTCAAGCGTATTCATTTATTGCTGATGATGATTTTGCATATAATAATAATCGGTTAGAAAATTTAAAAACAAAATCAACTCCAATATTTATACATGGGAACGGTAAGACCAATATGGATAATATTTTAGATTTAATATAATGAACGGGAAAAAAGCACGCAAGTTAAAACAAATATCCAATAGGGAATTTGAAACTTCTGATGATAAATCAAAAAGAATGGTTTATCAAGATTTAAAGAGTATGTATAAAAAAGGACATTTAAAATTTGCAAAATGAAAACTGTTTATTATTTAAGCATGGTGGAAGATGATGCCGCCTCTTTTTATAGAACAAATGGTATATTGCCTTTTTTAAATTCAAAAGATATTTCTGTAAAAAATATTTTTAATGTTCAGAAGTCTTATGGATGGGAAAGTCTTATAGGTGCTGATGTGTTTATCTTCCAAAGACCTTATCATGAATATCATGTGAATTTAATTATGATTGCAAAGGATATGGGAATTAGGGTTATATGTGAATATGATGATGACCTTTTAAATGTTCCGTTTCATAACAACGCTTCTGTAACACTAAATGAGCAAAGAGCAAATATAAAAAAAGCTTTAAGTATTGCAGATGAGGTTTGGGTAACAACTCCATCTATAAAAAAAGAATATAGGTTCTTTAATAAGAATATTCATATTATACCCAATGCTCATAATGATTATCTATACCCAATAAATAAAAAAAGAAAATTCAATAAAGACAATAAGATTGCAGCGTACAGAGGCGGAGCAAGTCACGAAGATGATGTGTATCAGAATATAAATGATATTGTAGAAACAATAAATGAAAATAAGGATTGGGAATTTAGGTTTCAAGGCAGTAGGTTTAATTTTTTAGAGAATAGGACTGGCGATAACCATACCTATACAGACCCTCTAACGATTATGCAGTTTTATCAAAGCTATCATAATTTAAATCCAAGTATAGCATTTTTCCCGCTTCTGAATAATGTATTTAATAATGGCAAAAGTAATATATCTTTTCTTGAAGCTACCTACGCTGGTGCTGCATTTATGGGTAATAGAAATCTGCTCGAATTTAATTTACCCTTTATAATACCTATTCAAAATGGGTTTAAAGAAGAGTTTTTAAAAGTAAAAGATGATTCTTACCGATTAGAAATGTTAAATAACGATTCTTGGGATTGGATATGTGAAAATAGATTATTAAGTAAAGTAAACGAATTAAGAATAGAAAGAATATTATCATGAAACCAAATCTAAATTATGTTTTAATTGCTCCAGATGAAGTAGTTACAAGCTCAATCATTATAACCCCAGACACTATTGCAAAACCATTTACAAAAGGTGTTGTTGTTGCTGTTGGAGATGGCTGTTATAACCAAAAGAATGGGGAGTTTAGACCTGTCGTTGTTAGTGTTGGTGACAAAGTTGCATATACCCCAAACATAGGTTACTTGGTGGATAATAACGGACAAGCATGCGTATTGATTAGAGAAGAGGAGATATTTACGTCTAATGGAAACCCGATAAACGATTGGGTAGGCGTAGAGTTTGATGAAACGCATAACAGAACAGTCAAGATAGGCGATATTGAGATTGCAAGACCAGACGTATGGGTTTATCAAGAGTTTGATGATAAAACTATGTACGAGAATAACAAAGACCTGAAGGCAACAAATCCCCAGATTGCAAAAGTTATTAAGCCCAATAAAAAATATGGTTTGCAAAATGAAGATTTAGTTTTTGTGCATTATTTACAATACGGTACATCTTTAATTATTGACGATGTTAAGTATATACCTTTCCAGACAATTTTATTTAAAATAAACGGTAAAGATGATTTTGAGATGTCAGATAATACATTTTTGGCAAAGCAGATAGTAATTGAAGCTCCAAAAACATCTTCTGGTATATTTTTAAGTTCTGAAGAAATAAAAAAAGAACCGCTGAAGCTTATTGTGACGCATGTACCTAGAAATTCAAAGATAAATGTCGGGAATACAATTGTAGCTGAAGATAATTACCAATACGAAATAGATATTTATGGAGAAAAATACGTTAAGATAACTCCAGAATGGATTGCGGCAACAATTGAGTAAAATGGAAAAACAAAGGAAGGTTGATGATTCTCAAATATTTAAAGAGATTGCTAGTATATCAAAGCAGTCGCAGGATATTGTTAAGGGGATAGTTCAAGCATATCACGCTATTGTCACTAGAGAGATTGGTGACAACGCTATTGTAGTTTCAAAAAACTTTTTGTCTTTGCATGCCAAATATAGAAAGTCTGGTTTGGTGACTTCTAATGGTGTGAGAATTGAGGGTGGTTATACGATATGCGTTAATCCTTCACTAGCATTAAAGCGTGTAATAAATTCAAAAGAACCATTAGAAATTCCTGTTAAGCTATTTGAAAACCCAGATAATAAAGTCATTAAGGACTTAAAGCAAGAAATAGCAAAATTGAGGATGTCTTCTTTCCATGCCTTAAATAAAGCCGATATTGTAAAGAAAAACTATGAAAAAAGGATAAAGGGAATATATGAGCGCGCAAGCGAAGCTAGAAAACTTACTAAAGCCAAGAAGCTGTCAAGAATGGCTATACAAAGAAGAGCATCAAATCTTTTAAGTAAAAAAGTTGTTCATAATAGGATAAACTCTACTTATTTTCTTGATGCTATTACTTCTTATCCTGTACTTACAAAGTTTTATAAGAAACAGCAGATGTCGATTAATGTATTGAATATGTTTATTATTGTAAATCATTTTCAGTATTTTGAATTAAAAGATGCTGCATTGTTTGGCATCCAATTAAATACAGCAGTAAGGTCTTTAGATGTTTTGATAGAAAATGGTTTGGTTGAAAAGTTTAAGAAAAGAACTAATCAGTATGTTGTTAGTTTGGTTGGTAAAAAGAAGTTTAAAGAGTTTGCTACGGTAATAAATAAAGATATGCGTATCTTACTGAATAACTACAAGGATAAGTTTGAGGATAAGGAAGCTCCGTTACCCATAAAATCTAAATTATGATAGGGAAAGAATTAGAAATGCTGCGTAGTGGCGTAAAAGATATAGATGCTTACATTGAAAAGCTTGAACATAAAGTTAATGCTATAAATGGCTCAAACACACTACGCTTAATTACTTCAATAGATTCAATGGCAGGCAAGATTGCTACCGATATTGATATGATGGCTAGTGGCCAACAAGATGAAGATGGCAACGATGTGGAAATATCTCATAAAATTGTAGATACCTTTATTAAACTTATTGATAAATCTGACAAGATAAAATCATTCTCTGAAGTAGTTGAAGCTCTAAGAAGCTTAGATGAAAATAAAGATGATGGTTCTGTTGGTGAAAGTATTTTTGAAAAAACGGAGAGAAGGATAAAGAGCAAGTTGAATGGCAAGGCAAATTAAAGTTATGGTTCAGGGTATTGAGTACGTCACACCAGATGTACCCAAAATCATTAGAGGCAGAGAATTAATGAGGCGTGACCAGATATGGAGTAGAGATACTACATATTTGCAATGGGGTTGGAACACGAACCCAGAGGATGGCTTTGTTTGGCACGAAAAGCCAGCAAAGGGTCAGATTGAATGGTATGAAGCAGAGATAGAAAGACTTCATACGGGAGCTTGGATAATGATATGCGGAGAGCCTGTTTATTTTAATAAGTACGCTTATTTCTTTCATCAATGGTTTATGCTTCAAGAAGGCATATATCCAATATTCAAAGATACATCACTAGAATATTTTAGATTCTATCAAATTTGTGAAGATGATGATTTTACGTTAGGAGATTGCGGTATAAAGGGAAGGCGTGTTGGACTTTCATCAATGAAAGCATCAATAAACTTACTCATAGGTTTGCTAGAGGAAAACACCTTGCAGGGTATTGTATCAAAAACAGGTACGGATGCGAAGGAGATGTACTTAATGGTAAAGAATGGGTTAGAAAACTTACCAGAATTTTTAATGCCAGACTTAGCAAAGGTTGCAGAAACTGAATTGCATATTGCTAAACCTAGAAGCAGAATATCTACAAATAACAAAACAGTTTCTGGGGATAAGGGTAAAAATAATCGTATCAACTGGTTATCAACTGCGGAGAACGCTTATGATGGTCGTAGGGCAAGAAATATTACCATAGATGAGGCGGCAAAATGGGAAGAAGCAAATGTTGAGATATGTTTAACAAAGATTAGTGAAACCCTAGTTGTTGGAGCGTCAGTAATTGGCCATGTTTCAGTATTCAGTTCTGTGAATAGAGGAGATAAGGGGGGAGATAACTTTAAGCGAATCTGGGTAGGCTCTAACCATTTGGGTAAGCTAGATACAATCGGCCAGACAGAAACACGCCTTAAAAGATTTTTCCTTGAAGGGTATAGAGGGTATTTTGGATATATTGATAAATACGGAAACTCTGTAATAGAAAACCCAACTCCAGAGCAAACAGCTTACCTGACAAAGCTTACAGACCCAACAACAGGTAAAAAGGCATGCCCTAATCCAAAAGTAGGAGCAAAGCAATACATACAAGAAAGAAGGTCACTTCTATCAAACAACCCGGATAAATTATCTGAATGGATTAGGATGTACCCTTTTGAGTGGCAAGAGGTGTTTAAGGATTCAAACAACATGTGCCATTTTAACTTAAATGAAGTTAATGAGCAGATTTTGTCTATTGAGTTAGAGCTTGAAGGTAAGGGCAAGCAAGAGAATGGTCGTATAGGCGTTTTTAAAAAGACTGATAGTGGCGAAGTTTATTTTGTAGATAGCGCAAAGGGTATGTGGCATATTTTAGAGTTTCCTGATAGTGTAAACAAATCTGTTTATAACGGTAGCGTAAAATGCCCTAACAATACAGCATACGGAGCTGCTGGACTTGATACATTTGCTAATGCTAAACAAACGGTAGAAAAAGGTTCTGATGCTTGTTGTATCATTCATAAAAGATATGATGCTTTAAATCCAGAAGAATCTAATATGCCTGTTGCTATGTTTTTAGGAAGGCCGAAGACAAAGGAGGAATTTCATGGTCAGATTTTTTATGGACTTGAATATTTTGGCTTAAAGATGCTTGCTGAAAGAAGTCCTACTGATTGGGAGGATTATGCTATCATTAAGCGATATGCTTCTCCACTTGAAACTGCCAAGAAGCATGGATATTTAATCAGTACTAAGCGTTCAAACAATTCGGAGGTTTACGGTATTGCGCCACAAGATAAAGAAGCTAGAGAGCAACACTTAACAGAAATGGTAGAGTATGCTTTAAATAATGTACATAAAATTAAATTTTTGCGCTTACTGAAGGATATGGTTAATTTCAATATCAACTCGCGTACAGACTATGATGCTTGTATGGCTTGGGGATATTCATTGATGGGGTTAAAGGAACATGCCTTACCTGTTAAAAAAATGGATAATAGTAAATTAAAAATATTCCATGTTTTCACTAAGCCGACAGCGCAAAAATATCACTAAAACTTATTTTATCTTTGAGAAACGATTTTTATTAATTAATTATGCCTATACACGAATCATCTCTACCAAATACATTAGATTCAGACAAGCAAAAAAACTCTGAAAGTTTTGGTTTTTCTGTGCTAAAATCTTGCTATGAAAGATGGAAATCTGGCTACGGTTCGGAATCGTGGGTAGTAAAAAAGCAAAGGTTTGACTATAACCGTTCTTTTTCTGTTGGTAAACAGCCGATGTCAGAATACAAAGACATCATTGATACTGAAGGCCAGCTGTCGGTAATTAATTTACAATATACCCCAAACCCAATTGCTATACCTTTCTTGAATCGTCTTAAAGACAGATACATGCAAAGAGTAGAAAAAATAAGTTGCGTTTCCATAGACCCCTTCACTCAATCTAAAAAAGAAAAGGCAAAGAATGATGCCCTATTCAAGATGAAGAACAAGGAAGCTATTATGGCTTTACAGCAAGAATCTGGCGTTCAACTAGAAGAATTTAAAGATACAGACCCAGAAGATGAGCAAGAATTAGATATTGAGTTTGGCTTTAATTATAAAGAGCGTGAAGAGGTTGTTATGGAAAACCTAATCAATCTTGTTTTTTATGATAACAAATGGAGCAAAGTTGTAAAAGATAGAATTTTCGATGATTTAATTAATTGTGGCTATGCTGTAACAAAAACATACATAGACCCTAATGGTAGAGTAAAAATCAAATTCGTTAAGCCAGATAATTTTATCACTTCTTATTCTGAATGGAATGATATGAGGGATTGGGAATGGCAGGGCGAAGTAGATTACATGACCATTACCGATATAAGATTAAAGTACCCAAACAAGTTTAGCGAGCAAGAGTTATTTGACTTGGCTAGAGAGCATTCAGGGTTATTTAATAATGCTTTATGGACTTATAATTGGTCTTATGTATGGTTAAATGCTGTTGCAAGGCCTTACGATTCATATCGTGTTCAAGTATGTAATATAACCTATAAAACTCTGTATAATCTTAACTACGAAAAGAAGTTAGATAGATTTGGTAAAGAGATTTTAGACCCTGCAAAAGAATTAAAAGAAGGCAAGGAATACGAAAAGTCTAAGCCATATTACGTTAGCTATACAGGTGCTTACATTATCAATACAGACAAAGTCCTTGAATGGGGATTGAGTAAAAACATGATTAAGCCAGAGAAGAACCTTACGGAAATATCTTCTCCATATACTGTTTACATGTACAACAACAATCAAATGGTAAATACTCCATTGATTGAAACTATGATACCTAGTATTAAGATGATGCAATTGCTTAATCTTAAATGTCAAAATATAATAGCAACAATTGCTCCAGATGGCTCAAATATTGATTTTGCGGGTCTTTCTGATATTGACTTAGGTTCTGGTGTTGGTATTGTTTCTCCTTTGCAGTTATACGGAATTTACCTACAAACAGGTAATATGTACTATAAAGGTATTGGGGATGATGGCGAAGAAAGAAGGCAACCTCCGATTACGCCAAACAATGTAAATTTCTCAAACAAATTACAACAGTTAGAAGCTCAATGGCAGTCTGAATATCAAAAGCTTGTTGTTATTATAGGTTCTAACGCATTAGATTCTGGACAAATAAATAATCAAGCGGTTGGGAAGCAAGTATTTCAAGATGCTAGAAAGCAGGGAGAAAGTGCTTCAAATTATATATACAACGCTTACTTAAATATAATGGAGCCTACTGCACAAAAGGTTCAGCAGTTAGGTTGGGATATTTTGGTCTACAAAAAAGGTGGTTACGAAGGGTATATGGCCGCGCTTGGTAATGATAAAGTAGAGTATGTAATAGTTGAATCAACTGATGACTTTGAAAGAGCGCAATTCGATGTTAAGATTGAGGCTGTTTTAGATGATACTGCGCAAGCTATATTGCAAGAGCGTATCAATATTGCATTAAACAATAAAGAGATTACGCTTCAAGATGCTTTACAAGCAGAATCTTTATCTCAAACAAATGTAAAATATGCTTCTTATTTATTGGCTGCAAGACAAAAGAAACGTGAAAAGCAAAAAATAAAAGAAGCTCAATTAAATTCTCAATCAAATACGGAAGCTGCAATTGCTGCTGCAAAAGCAAAGTCCGATGGAGAAATGCAAGTTATTCAGCTTAAAAATGATTTAGAGAAGGCAAGAGAAAATGATAAACTTGAAGCCATGAAGGTTGAAGAAATAACCAAATACTCAAGCATTCTAAAGATAGAGCTTATGAAAGGTTTGTTTGCACAAGGAAAGACTATCGACCAGATGCCTTCAATGATTTTCGATGGAATTGGGTTAGTAGATAAAACTAACAAGCAGTTACTTATGGAAGAGCTTGCTGAAAATGAAAGAGAAGCTGCTGAAATGGAACAGCAAATGGCTGCCGAAGAAGAACAGATGATGAT
>Ga0105096_10001038_pt1 | contig 10930 bp, 12 predicted proteins | sample PPLLak3cmMay2015_FD_87036 | JGI IMG/M metagenome (GOLD analysis project Ga0105096, IMG submission 87036) | Freshwater sediment microbial communities from Prairie Pothole Lake near Jamestown, North Dakota, USA - PPLs Lake P7 Core (1) Depth... | ecosystem: Environmental > Aquatic > Freshwater >... | reverse complement strand
TCCCGCCTTCGAGGTGATAAACATTCCTGTACCCCAGTTGCTTTAAATAGGCAGTGGATTTTTCACAGCGGATACCACCGGTACAGAACATTGCCAGCGGCTGGTCCCTGTCGCTGTCCAGGTGTTTTTCAACCCAGGCGGGGAAATCCCGGAAAGACCGCGTGCGCGGGTTTTCGGCCCCGGCAAAGGTCCCCAGGGTCACTTCATAATCATTACGCGTGTCGATAAGACGTACACCGGGCCTGCTGATCAATTCATTCCACTGCCCGGGGGCAACGTACTCCCCGGCCTGTTGCCTGGGATCGATACCCTCGATGCCGAGGCTGACAATTTCTTTTTTGAGACGCACCTTCATACGCTGGAAAGGGTTCTGGCTGCAATACGAAAACCTGGCATCGAGGTCTTCGAGACCTGCAGTCCGGGCAAAAAAGTCGAACAGAGCGCTGACCCCTTGCCGCGACCCTGCAATGGTGCCGTTGATACCCTCACCGGCGAGTAAAATGGTCCCCAGCAAGCCGCCGGCTTCACAGGTTTCACGCAGGTCCCGCTGCAGGTTGCCAAGGCCGTTGAGCGGGACAAACCTGTAAAAGGCAGCGACCTGTGTGCTCAACTCACCTGCCCTGCTGGCGAAATCATCCATCACGCGGGTACCGTCGTTCAGGCCAGCGGGCGAATACCGACTGCCTTGCGCAAATCCCGCATCAGGGGCACGGTGATCTCGCGCGCCTTTTGCGCGCCTTCACGCAGGCGGCTTTCGATTTGGGCCGGATCCGACAGCAACGCTTCATAGCTTGCCCTGGCAGGCGCCAGTTCACTATTGATCAGCTCAAAGCACTGTTGCTTGGCGTCGCCCCAGCCGATGCCATCGGCAAAGGCCTGCTGCATCGCCTCGCGTTGTGCGGCACTGGCAAAGGCAGAATAGATCGCAAACAATGCCGAATCACCGGTCTGCTTGGGCTGACCCGGCTCAAGCGAGTTGGTCACGATTTGCATGATGGACTTGCGCAGTTTTTTCTCCGGCAACCACAGCGGAATCGTGTTGTTGTAACTCTTGGACATCTTGCGTCCATCGAGACCCGGCAGTACCGCCACGTTATCATCGACGACCGCTTCGGGAATGACAAAGTGTTCACCGAAAAAGTGGTTGAAACGCTGTGCAATATCCCGCGCCATTTCCAGGTGCTGGACCTGGTCGCGGCCAACCGGCACGTGCTGCGCATTGAACATCAGGATATCCGCGGCCATCAGCACCGGGTAGCTGAACAGACCCATGGTGATGGCGAGATCCGCATCTTCGCCCTTGTCCAGGTTCTCCTGAACGGCAGCTTTATAGGCGTGGGCACGGTTCATCAGGCCCTTGGCCGTCACACAGGTCAGAAGCCAGGTCAACTCGGTGATTTCGGGAATATCCGACTGGCGATAGAAAAGCGCCCTGTCGGTATCGAGACCCAGGGCCAGCCAGGTGGCGGCGATCTCGAGCGTGGAGCGTTGCACCACTTGAGGGTCGCGGCACTTGATCAGCGCATGGTAATCGGCGAGGAAATAGCAGGCACGGACAGCGTCGCCATGACTGGCCTGGATGGCTGGCTTGATCGCACCAACGTAATTTCCCAAATGGGGTGTACCGGTGGTCGTTATCCCGGTCAGAACCGTGCGTTTACTCATACTGGGCTGTTTGCCTGTGTCATCTTAAAACGCGCCATTTTAAGCGAATCGGCAGCCAAATGGTTGCATAAATTGGTCATGCCGGAAATATCATCGCAAATGGGCAATAGCTGCAAAAAATGAAGTGACACGACCGCATAGCTGCAACCTATAATAGGCGCATGAATTTTCGCGCACTCCAATACTTCGTCAAGCTCGCAGAACTGAAGCACTTCAGCAAGGCAGCGAGCGCCTGCTTTGTCAGCCAGCCCACATTGAGCACGCAAATTGCCAAACTTGAAGAGGAACTGGGTGTGTCGCTGGTCGAACGGGCGCCCCGGCAGGTCATACTGACCCCAATCGGCGAAGATCTCGCTCACCGCGCAAAGCACGTGTTGCGCGACATCGAACACATGAAGGACGCCGCAAGACGCAGCAGGAACCCGGAAACGGGCACCATCAAACTGGGTATTTTTCCAACCCTCGCGCCCTACCTGCTGCCGCACGTGATCCCGGTGATCCGTCAGCGCTACCCCGAGCTCAGGTTACAACTGGCGGAGGAAAAAACCGAGGACATCCTGAATATGCTCGACCAGGGGCGGCTGGACGCCGGCCTGCTCGCGCTGCCGGTCGAGCAGCATGGTATGGAAATGGCCATACTGTTCGAAGAACCGTTCGTCACGGCGATGCCGGCCACCCACCCGCTGGCCGACAAACAGGTCATCCAGCTTAAAGACCTGGAAGGCGAAGAATTGTTGCTACTGGAAGATGGTCATTGCCTGCGGCAGCACGCTCTCGCCGTGTGCGCGCTGGCGGGCGCGCATGAACGGCTGGATTTTCACGCCACCAGCATGGAAACCCTGCGTCATATGGTGGCCGCCAACGCCGGTGTAACGCTGCTGCCGGTGCTGTCGGTCAAACCGCCCATACCGGCAACGGCCAATATCGCGCTGCGGCCATTTGCAGCGCCCGCGCCAAGCCGTACCATCGCACTTGTCTGGAGGAGCAGTTCACCGCTCGGAGGTTTTCTGCGAAAACTGGCGGACAGCCTCAAGGTGAGTCCGCTGACCCTGCTCGAGCCGTAATGGCCGGTTTACAGACCCTGTAGCAATTCGTCGTCGCCGGTTTCCTTGACGCCCTCAAACAACGGTGTTGACAGGTAGCGCTCGCCGGTATCCGGCAGCATGGCCAGAATAGCCGAACCCGGTTTGGCTTTCGCGGCCACTTGCAGAGCAGCGGCAAATGTTCCACCGGCAGAAATTCCACAGAAGATACCCTCCTCCGTCGCGAGTGATTTTGCCGTCGCAATGGCTTCGGCATCGGTTACCGTGACGATTTCATCGATGACTTTCCGGTCCAGTACGGTTGGGATGAAATCGGGCGTCCAACCCTGGATTTTATGCGGCGCCCATGACTTGCCGCTCAGCGTCGCCGCGCCCTCGGGTTCGGTCGCGATCACGCGGACTTCCGGACGCGCAAGTTTGAGAATTTCACCGGCACCGGTGATGGTGCCGCCGGTGCCCCAGCCGGAAACGAAATAGTCGAGCCGGCGTCCGACAAAATCACGAATGATTTCGGGGCCGGTCGTGTTGCGGTGATATTCCGGGTTGGCCGGGTTGTCGAACTGCTCGGTCATGAACCAGCCATGCTTGCTGGCCAGGGCTTTGGTGACACGCACCATGCCGGTCGCGCGCTCGGCCGCCGGTGTCAGCACGACCCGGGCGCCCAGCGCACGCATCAATTTACGCCGCTCGATGGAAAACGACTCGGCCATCACCGCGACGAAGGGATAGCCCTTGACCGCGCACACCATGGCCAGCGCTATACCGGTGTTGCCGGAGGTCGCCTCGACGACCGTCTGGCCCGGTTGCAGCAGGCCCTTGCGCTCGGCATCCTCGATAATGCCGATGGCCAGCCTGTCCTTGACCGACGACATCGGGTTGAAAGCCTCGATCTTGACATACATGTCGATGCCTTTGGGTGCGAGCCGATTGATACGCACCACCGGTGTGCTGCCGATGGTCTCGAGGATATTGTTGTAGATCATGGTGAGTTCCTTATATGAGTGAATGCCTGCCATTGAATAATAGAACAAGTTCGTGATAACCGCCGATCAATGCAGCAGGAAATGCAGGGCATGACTGCCGCTTTAAAGAGACCGGGCGAGGATTGTCCCGCCATGAAAATTACTTCGTCAGGTTGCCTGCATCAGGCCCGCATCAATTCCCGCAGCGTGACACCCCTGGCCAGCTTCGGCGCATTCACGCCGACCCCCGCTGCACGCTGCAGGAACATGTCCCTGAGCGGCCAGCTGCGTTTGACCAGCGCCAGGCCCGCCCGTCGCAGGGGCGCCAGGCTGGCGTTGCCAAACAGGCTGCGCAGCGCGTGCATGCCGAACGCCATGGTTGTAGATTCTGAGCGGCGCGCACGGTCGTAGTCGTGCAACACCGAAGCTGCACCAATATCACCGCCGGCGAGACGCGCCGCGATCAGTATTTCGGTGAGACCGGCTGCGTCAGCAAGACCGAGGTTGACACCCTGGCCCGCGAGCGGATGCACGACGTGGGCCGCGTCGCCCATCAACACCATGCGCCGCGCGGCGTAGGATTCGCAAAGACGCATGCTGAGCGGAAAAGCCGCCCTCGGACCCACGCTTTCGACCTTGCCTAGCCAGCCGCTACTGGCGCCGTCCAGTTCGGTGACAAAGGCAGCGTCGTCCAGGGTCAGCAGACGCCCGGCTTCCCGCGAAGGTCTTGTCCAGACGATCGAGGAACGGCCGTCCGCGAGCGGCAAAAATGCCAGCGGCCCACCGGGCATGAACCTCTGCCAGGCGACACCCGGGTTGGGTTTCTGCTTGGCCACGACCGCCACCAGGCCATGCTGGTTGTAGGCATAGTGATCCTGGCGGATGCCCATGATCCTGCGCATCCGCGAGGCCGCGCCATCGGCGCCCACGACCAGGGTCGCCATGATGACCTTCCCGCTATCGAGTCTAAGCCGGTTCTGTTGGCCGCATGCTTCGATGCTGCCGGGGTGATCCGGACAATATATATCCACCAGGCCGCCCGCACTGACCACCTGCCAGGCCGACCATTGCAGCAAGTCGTTCTCCACGATCGTGCCGAGTCTTTCGAGGTTGAACACCGGCGCATCGAATAGCAGCGGTTCGAGTTCCACCCCGTCTTCGACCTGCATACGCCGGTAAGGCCGGACCCGTTGCGTGCTGATTTTTTTCCACGCGCCGGCCTGCTCGATGATGGCCGCTGAGCCGGGTGAAATCGCTGACACCCGCAGACCAACATCAGCAGCGGCATCAAACGCCCGGGGTTCAACAGCTTCAACCAGCGCCACGGAGAAACCGGCACGGGCGAGCAGGCTGGCCAGCGTCGCGCCGACCATGCCCGCACCGACAACCACCACGTCGTAACTCGAATGTCTCACGTCAGTCTCAATGGTTCGCCGAGCGCCAGGCGTGGCACCCTGCCACGGTAACCCATGGCCTTGATGGCCGAATAGCGGCGCAGCGATGGCCAGATCGCGTGCGCGAGCAAACCGGTGGTGCGCAGCCCGGCAGCCAGCTTTGAGGGGTTTGCAAAAAGCCGGGCCATGCCATCCGAATTCGCAATGGTGCCGCGCTGGTCCTGCCGCCGCCACGCGCTGTAGGTGTGCAGCAGACCGGTTTCACCGGGGTCGCCCTGATCGTCATCGGCCAGTATTTCCGCCAGCACCGCAACGTCCCGCAAGGCCAGGTTAAAACCCTGCGCACCGATGGGGTGGATGGCGTGCGCGGCATTGCCAAGTATGACCAGCCGCTCGCGCACATCTTGCGTGGCCCGCACGAGTCTCAATGGATAGGCCGTGCGTTTACCCGCTTTTACCAGGTCACCCAGTTGGCTGCCAAAACGCTGCCCGGCGCGGGCCAGGAATGCAGCATCATCCAGATCGAGCAGTTCCGCCGCGCTTTGGCTGGCGACCGACCAGACCAGTCCGCAACGCTCGCCCGTGTGCGGCAGCACGGCGAAGGGACCGCTGTCCGTCAGGCATTCAAAAGCCCTGCCTGCGTGTGCCATTTGAGGTGTGATATTGCAGATGACGGCGGTCTGGCCATAGTCACGCACTTGCGTGGGAATATTCAAACGGTTCCGGATGAATGAGTTTGCGCCGTCCGCGGCAACCACCAGGCGCGCTTCCAGATCCAGAGCACCTGTCGTGGTTTCGAGTTGCAGGCGGCTCACCGGTCCGCCGATTTCGATTTCCCTGACCGTTGCAGGACTGATGAGCCCGATATTGGGGGTCTTTTCCATCAAGCCGGTCACCGCGGCGCCGAACCTGCGCGCCTCAACCACGTGGCCGAACTCGGTCAAACCCAACTCCGCGGGATCCAGCACAACTTTTCCCGGCCGCCCGAGTTCGCTGATATGGATCTTGCGGATGGCGGTCGCGTCATCGCCGAGCAAATCCCACAAGCCTATGCCTGCCAGGATCCGGCACGAGCTGTGGCTGAGCGCCAGCGTCCGGTCATCGTAACTGGGCTGATCAGACGCCTTGTAGGCAACGGCTTCTATGACCCTGATAGCGTAACCCAGCGGCGCCAGCGCGACGGCCAGGCTGGCCCCGGCGAGGCCGCCGCCGACTATGGCAATATCGCACTTCATGAGGCCATCAGTGCTTCGATGTCGTGGACGGTCTTACAGATATCCGCGGTCAGGACATCGGCCTGATCCCTGGTCACCACGACGTTGTCTTCAATGCGTATGCCCATACCGCGCCAGATTTCAGCAACCGCCGCAGAGCCCGGCGGAATGTAGATGCCCGGTTCAACGGTAAACACCATGCCCGGCTCCAGCACCCGCGAGTGACCGTCGATTTCGTATTCACCCACGTCATGCACATCAAGCCCCAGCCAGTGACCGGTGTTATGCACGTAGTAATCCTTGAAATACTCCTCTTCAAGGGCCTCTTCGAGACTGCCTTTGAGGATGCCGAGGTCGATCATGCCCTCGGTCGCGATACGCACCGCCGTCTCGTGGACGTGTTCCCACGGGTTGCCGGCACGGACCGAGTCAATGGCTGCCAGCTGGGCACTCAACACCACCTGGTACAAGTCCTTTTGCGCTCCGGTGAATTTCCCGTTGACCGGGAAGGTGCGCGTTATATCAGACGCGTAACCCGCGTACTCGGCGCCGGCATCGATCAGCAGCAGGTCGCCATCGTTGAGGGGGTCGCGATTGCTGATGTAATGCAAAATGCAGGCATTGGCGCCGCCACCAACGATTGGAATATAAGCGGTCTCACAATGGTTGCGGGTCATTGTCTGCAACAGCTCGGCGTGTATCTCGGCCTCGTTCATCCCGGCTTTGCAGACCTGCATCGCACGCCGGTGGGCGCTCGCCGCGACACGCGCAGACTTGCGCATGACGGTAATTTCCGTACGGCTCTTGAACAGGCGCATTTCATGGAGACTGTGGCCCAGTGCAATGATCTCGTCGGGCGCCTGGAACTTTTTGCGTGTCTTGGCGCGGAATTCATTCATCCAGCCGATCAGCAGGTGATCAAAGTCAGGGTCCTTGCCGAGGTCGTAACAAACCCTTTCGCGCCCATGCAGCATCTGTGGCAGGCGTTTTTCGACCTCGCTGACGGGAAAAGCTTCGTCAAATCCGAATTGTTCGACCGCACCTTGCGTGCCGGCCATCGACCCGTCCCACATTTCGCGGTGCGGGTCCTTTTCACGGCAAAACAGGATCGAACGTCCCGCCTTGCCATGCGGCAGCAGCACGATCATGGCATCGGGTTCGGAAAAACCGCTCAGGTAAAGGAAGTCACTGTCCTGCCGGTACGGGTACCTGACGTCATTGTTGCGAATCCTGTGGGCGGCGGCGCGGACGATAACGACGGACTCGTCGCCGACGATTTCCATTAACCGCAGACGCCGTGTTGCAAATTCTTTATTTTTTATCATGAGGTCTATTTCAGGCTGTTTCAGGCTGTCCTGGGAAAACTCAATGAATCCTATCCTGCCCGCCGGGGCCGCGGAGATCTTCCCTGACCATCAGGATGACAACCCGTATATATTCGACAATTTCGGCGAATGCGTTTTCATCCTCATCGCTCTCGTCGGTATCGGTAACGTCAGCGCCGGAGATCTGGCGCAGATCGAGCAAGGCGTCGTTGGCTTCATCGGACATGACATGCAATGGTCCGTCCCCGCTGCCGCCGAGACCCGCCAGGAACCCGCTGCACCAGCGTGACAGCGCCATGGTGCGCTCCTCCAGGATCTCCTCGTCGTTTGGCAGCCACAGGGAAAAACCCATTTCCGCGTCTGCCAGTTGTGTCCTGGTGGCGTTAAGCAAGTCCTCCAGCGCCATCTTCAGACCCGAGCCAGGTGATTTCACCAGTTCGAGCTTATCCAGCAACCTGATCAAAGCATCCAGGCTGGCATCCGGCAACCGGCACAGCAGGCCACAGGTAATGCCGTGGCACTCAGCGAGGTCCGGTGCTTCGAGATTGCCCTGGGCCAGTGCCAGCGTGTGTTCAAAATCCGGTAATTCGGCGCTGCTCATGATAGTTATTCTTAATCCCGCATGGTCAGGGCAAGGCTGCGTACCCAGGAGCATCAGATATTATCAGTTGGGCTGTTGGCTTCAAAGCAGGAACATTTGCCGGCGCCATTTTCACTTTGCCGATTGACCGCTATAACCCGTCAAATTATAGTGTTGCCATGGATTCCCTAGAACAGACAGACAAAGACCTGCAACGGTTGGAGAAACAACTGCACAAGTTGCTCGCTCAAATTCAGAAACTTCGCGAGGAAAATCAGTCTTTGCACGTTCGCCAGGAGACACTGGTTACCGAGCGCGCTTTACTGGTGTCAAAAAATGACGAGGCGCGCACCAAGGTCGAGGCGATGATCAACCGCCTCAAGGGACTGGAGCAATTCTGAGCCGGCATGGAAAATGTAAGGTCCGAACCCATCTCGGTTGACATCCTGGACCGGGAATACCAGTTTGCCTGCGAACCCGGGGAACGTGAGGCGTTGCAAGCCGCCGCGGTCTTTCTGGATGAGCGTATGCGCGAGATCAAGAATGCCGGCAGGCTGATGGCGCTTGAGCGTATCGCTGTGATGACCGCCCTGAACCTTTCCGATGAATTGCTCAGGTTGAAAAAAATCGAAAAGCACCGCCAGGATCACGTCGATAGTCGCATCCGTTTGCTCGTCGGTGAACTCGATGATGCGCTCGGTGAACAATTGGGCTAGAATGCAGTTGCCCTCTGTGGTGTTTGCCAGTGGGCCTGATATACGCCTTGTCCCTAATTTATAATTTCGGGTTGGCTGTCTTAATGCTGTTGTGCATGTTCGCCCTGATGCGAAAAGCCTGAGGCCCAGGAAGCCGTCCCACTTGAACCTTCCGGTTCAAGGTTATCAGGTCTGCAGCGGCATCCACGGAGGGTTTATTTATTCCGGCTGACGGTTTCCGGTCATGGCACCTGCAACGTTCAGGCCGGGGGGATTCACCCTGGCGTAATCCACGCGCGTCACTGCACCGGTCCACTCGTGAATCAATCCAGATCAGAACTACGCCAGAAGTTACGCTGCCTGCGACACGGACTTTCAGAGTCCCGCCGCGCCGCGCATGATGAAGCCATCGGTCGCTGCCTTGTGGAACTGGTCAGAGTCCGGCGCGCCGGCTCAATTGCCTGTTATTGGCCATTTAACGGCGAACCGGATATCACCCCGGCGTACCAACAGCTGCTGGCGGATGGCAGCAGGCTCGCGCTGCCGGTCATCAACGGAGAAAACGCCGGGCGCATGGAATTTCATGCATGGCGCGCGGATACGGACCTCGCCAAAAACAGGTATGGTATATTTGAGCCACAGGCAACCGGCATCGTCCCGGTCTCGAGCCTCGACATGCTCATCATGCCATTGGTGGGTTATGACCGGTGTGGCAATCGCCTCGGCATGGGTTCCGGATATTACGACCGCTGTCTCGAAACCATACGCGACCTGGATACACCGTTGCGGGTCGGCGTGGCTTACAGTCTGCAGGAAATAGACTTAGCTGCGGCAGAAGAATGGGACGTGCCGCTACACGGGCTTGTGAATGAACACGGCTGGATTAGCTTCAGCGGCCGGCAACCATGAAAAACTTATCCGGAGATTGCAATGAAATATTGGCTGGTTAAAAGTGAACCGGGTGTTTTCAGTGTCGATGACCTGGCGCGATGCCCCGGCCAGACACGCTGGTGGAAGCACGTACGCAACTACCAGGCACGCAATTTCATGCGTGATGAGATGAAGCCTGGGGACCGCGTGTTGTTTTATCACTCCAATACCGACCTCCCGGGTATCGTCGGCATCGCCGAGGTCGTATCGCCACCCTACCCCGATCCGGATGCTTTCGACCCCGGGGCCGACTATTATGATCCGAAGAGCGATCCCGGGAACCCCAGCTGGTTCCTGGTGGATATCCGCCTCGTCACCCGGCTCGAACGGCCCATCTCCCTGCAAGCGCTCAGGGAACACGCTGAGGCGCTGGGTGACCTGGCCCTGCTGCGCAAGGGCAACCGCCTGTCGGTCATACCGGTCAGCGCCCCTCAGTGGGATTACATCATGTCGCTGAGGGCAGCATGAACCAGGCTGAACTGAAACGTCTCGTCGGTGCGGCCGCTCTCGACCATGTCCGGGCCGGCAGCGTCGTGGGTGTAGGCACCGGCAGCACCGTTAACTGTTTTATAGACTCACTGATTAAAAGCGGCCTGCGCATCGATGCCGCGGTTTCCAGTTCGGCGGCCACAACCCGGCTCCTGACCGCTGGTGGCATACGGGTCCTGGATTTGAACGAGGCCGGCGATCCGGACGTCTACATCGACGGGGCGGATGAGTTCGATGCCCACCGGCGTCTGATCAAAGGTGGCGGCGGGGCCCTGACAAGGGAAAAGATCATCGCTGCCGCGAGCAGGAAATTCGTCTGCATTGCCGATGAGGGCAAGCAGGTGAAGGTGCTGGGAAGGTTCCCGCTGCCACTGGAAGTCCTATCCATGGCGCGCAGCCTGGTAGCCCGGCAAATGATTGCCCTGGGCGGTCGGCCGGTATGGCGCGAGGGTTTCACCACCGACAATGGCAACGGCATTCTTGATGTCCATGACCTCGACCTTACCGATCCGGTAACCATGGAACAAACCATCAACAACCTGGCTGGCGTGGTGGCCTGCGGACTCTTCGCCCTGCGGCCCGCAGACCTGGTCCTGTGCGCCACGCAAGACGGTATCAGGCAGGTCTGAAAAC
>Ga0105096_10001036_pt1 | contig 10932 bp, 14 predicted proteins | sample PPLLak3cmMay2015_FD_87036 | JGI IMG/M metagenome (GOLD analysis project Ga0105096, IMG submission 87036) | Freshwater sediment microbial communities from Prairie Pothole Lake near Jamestown, North Dakota, USA - PPLs Lake P7 Core (1) Depth... | ecosystem: Environmental > Aquatic > Freshwater >... | reverse complement strand
GCGCCGAAGGGCGACCCGCAGATCAAGGGCTGGGCCGAGTTCCGCAAGCGCGGCATGTGGAGCGGGCCGGCGTATTCCTTCAAGCGCGGCTGGGGCGGCAAGTTCGCCACCGCAACCAAGAAGTTCGAGTTCTACAGCGAGACCGCGAAGAAAGGGCTCGAAGAGCACGCGAAGAAGTTCAACACCACGGTCGACGACATCATGACCGTGACCGGCTATGTCGCGCGCGGCGAGCTGGCGTTCGTGCCGCACTACGAACCGCCGAAGCGCCATGGCAGCGTTGCCGAGTATCCGTTCGACTTCATCGACTACAAGAGCCGGCTGAATCGCGAAGGCCGCTCGGCCAACCTCGCCTGGTACCACGAGTTCAAGAAGGTCGATCCGGGCGACGTGTCGTGGGAGGACGTGCTGAAGATGAACCCGGCCGACGGCAGGAAGCTGAATCTCAAGACCGGTGACATGGTGACGGTGACCTCGCCCACCGGCTCGATGACGGTGAAGCTGAAGCTGTGGGAGGGCGTGCGCCCGGGCACCGTGGCCAAGTGCTACGGCCAGGGCCACTGGGCCTACGGGCGCGTGGCGGCCAAGGAGTTCCTCAAGGCGCCGCGCGGCGGCAGCAACAACGAGATCCTCGTCGATGACTACGACCGCCTGAGCGGCTCCACGGCGCGCAGCGGCGGCTTCACCGGCGTTCGGATCGCCAAGGCCTGAACCCAACCCACGAGCTGAAGGAGCGGAAGATGAGACTCGGAATGGTCATCGACCTGCAGCGCTGCGTCGGTTGCGGAGCCTGCGCATTCGCCTGCAAGGCGGAGAACAATACGCGCGACCGCGCGGACGGCCAGAGCTTCAACTGGGCCGACTTCGTGATGCGCACCGAGGGGACGTTCCCCAACGTCACCCACTGGGTGATGCCGGTGCTGTGCAACCACTGCAGCGACGCGCCCTGCGTCGCCGCGTGCCCCGTCACGCCCAAGGCGATGTTCAAGACGCCGGAAGGCGTCACGATGCACGACAACGAGAAGTGCATCGGCTGCCGCATGTGCCAGAACGCCTGCCCGTACAGCCAGGCCGAACTCGACGCGGCGAGCCTCAATGGCGAGAGCTACAGCGTGATCAGCTTCAACGAGCGCGACCGGCCGACGCAGCCGATGTGGGCCGACACGACCGCGGCGATCCCCGGCGGCACCTCGTCCGGCGCCGAGGTGGCAAAGCTCGCCGGCGCCGCGACGCCCGCGCTCAATGCGTTCGCCGGGGGCGACGTGCAGTCGACGCGCCGCCCCGGCATCGTCGAGAAGTGCACGTTCTGCTATCACCGCACGAGCCAGGGCATGCAGCCGGCCTGCGTCGATGTCTGCCCGTCGCAGGCGCGCATCTTCGGCGATCAGGACGACGCCAACGCGCCGATCGCCGTGGTGCTGAAGGCGCAGAAGTCGTTCCGCATCAAGGAGGAGAAGGGAACGAAGCCGAACGTGCACTACGTCGGCAAGTACGCGCCGCGCGCCTGAGCATTGCGCGCTGCGGCTAGACTCGGGGGCGGGGCGACCCGCCCCTTTTCGTTGCCGTCAGGAAGAGAGCATGGCCCAACCAGACCCCTCCCGCGCCGCCGCGCGCGCCGACCTCGCCCGTCTGCTGGCGGCCTGCTACTACGAGCCCGGCCCCGAGTTCGCGGAAGAGCGCGTCTTCGACGCGATGCGCGAGGCCGCAGCGAACGTCCACCCCGCGCTCGCGGACGTCGCCGAGCGCGTCGGCCGGGGCTTTGCCGCGACCGGTGGCGAGGACCTCCTCGTCGACTACACCCGTCTGTTCCTCGGGCCGGTCGACATTCTTGCCAAGCCGTACGGCTCGGTGTGGCTCGACGCCGACGCGCCGCTGATGGGCGGCTCGACCATGGCCGTGCTCCAGCACTACGAGGACGCGGGCTTCGAAGTCGACGAGGGCTTCCGGGACCTGCCGGACCACATCGCGGTCGAGCTCGAATTCCTCTACGTGCTGCTGTTCCGGGAAGCGGAGGCGCAGCTGCGCCAGGATGCCGAGACGCTGGCCGGGCTTGCGCGCATGCGCCAGCGCTTCCTCGGGGAGCATCTAGGCCAGTGGGCGGGCCCGTTCGCGGCCGCGGTGGCCACCGGGGCGGAGACCCCGTACTACCGCGACCTGGCCGATCTCACCGCGCGCTTCGTCGCGCTGGAGGCAGCGCGCACCGACTCGCACTGACGCCCGGGACGGCGTCCGCGCGTCGGGCCCCCGACGGCGCCGGCATCAGCGCGCCGCGGCGCCGATGCCGAGGTGTGCCAGGACGAACTGCGCAATCGCCGCCGGCTGCGCGAGGTCGAGCACCGGCAACGGACAGTCGACGGCGCCGTCCGAGGCGATCGCGACCACCGACCGGCATTCCGTAAAGAGCATCGGCCGCCCGAGCGAGGGCCTGAACACCTCGATCATCGGGATCGGCGCGCTGCGGAAGCCTTCGAAGAGCACGATGTCCGCGCCGGCGAGGCGCTGCGCGAGTTCGAGCGGCCCCGGCTCGGGCGCATCGCGGTACTCGTGGAGCAGCGCGAAGCGCCGTTCGCCCACCACCATCACCTCGCGGCAGCCGGCTTCCCGCATCCGCCACGAATCCTTGCCCGGGCGGTCGAGGTCGAGGCCATCATGGGCGCGCTTGATCGCCGATACGACGAAACCCTGACCGCGCAGGCAGGCGATCACGTCGAGGATCAGCGTCGTCTTGCCCGCCCCGGAACGACCGATGAAGCCGAACAGCGACGGCGTCGACGAAATTGCCTTCATTGTGGCGGGACGACGGCTACGCCGATGCGTCGAGCAGCCGGCGCTCGCCGGTCAGGCTGCGGATCCCGGTGACGTCCTGCACCGTCTCGAGCGTTCCGAGGAAGCGGCCGTCGGTGCCGCGCACGGGCCAGTAGCGGATGTGGACCTTGCGCTCGCCCATGTCGATCCAGAACTCGGCGACGTCGCGCGCGCCGGCCTTGAAGTCGGCCAGGATGCGGTTGACCATGTGCAGGCTCTTCGGTGGGTGGCAGTTCTGCACCGCCATGCCGATCGCCCCGCGCGAACGCGGGAAGATCTTCTCGCCGTGCTCGTGGCTGAAGTAGCGCACGCGGTCCTCGTGGTCGATGAAGGACAGTTCCACCGGCAAGGTGTTGAGGATCGCGGCCAGTGCGTCGCGATCGAGGCCGAACGCCAGGTCCGTGAGTTCGCCCTCGTCGATGATCTCCTTCGCCATCCGGTAGTAGCGCTCCCGGGTGCCCTCCCCGATCGATGCCTCCAGGGCTTCGATGCCCTGCACGATCTCCGCCGCGTCTGTTTCGGAGAGCATCCGCTCGGCCGCCGGATAGAGGATGTCGCTCTCCTTCCAGAAGTGGTCCTTGCACAGTGCCGCATAAGCCTCGAACGCGACACGCAGGTCCGGCAGGACCGCCTTGTCACCGGCGGCGAATGCCCGGCCCAGGGGCACGAGACTCGCCAGGATCTGTTGCGCCTGCTCATGCTCGTGGAGCATCACCGCGAGCGGGCCGGCATGGCGCGGCATGCCGCCGCGCTCGAGGCGCGGAAACAGGTGCTGCTCCTCCTTCTGGTTGTGGCAGCGGTCGACATAGTCGTTCAGGTAGCGCACGAGGCGCATGACCTGCGCCGGGGAAGGTCCCGCCGCGGAGGCGAAGCGGGCCTCCATCGCCGCGAACACGCGCTCGGTGATTTCGTGATCCTGCCTCAGCAGTTCGTCCCACTGGCCGCTCATGACCCTTGTTCTCCCGTTTGGCACCGCTGACGCCCCCGTTGAGGTCGGGCGTGCCGGTCCGGAAGGCATTATCAAGGCCACGAAATCGGGTTGCCTTGATTTCGTTTATGGTTCCCGCAAGCGTGCCGCGCCGACGACAACGGATCAGGCGAGCCAGGTCTCGATCACTTCCTTGCGCGGCACCCCGCCGGCGTGCACGACCTTGCCATCGACGACGACCCCGGGTGTGGCCATCACGCCGTAACCCACGATCGAAGGCATGTCCTCGACCTTGGTGAGCTGGATCTCGACGCCCTTCGCGCGCGCCGCTTCCTCGATCCGCTGCACCGTCGCACGGCAATTCGCGCAGCCCGTGCCCAGTACCTTGATGTCCTTCATCCTTGTCTCCGATGCGGCTACAACACCGCGTTGAACACGTATCCGACGATCAGGATGCCGGTCGCAACCACCCCCGCGAACACGGCGATCAGCCGGGGCTTCAATACCTTGCGCAGGATCACCATCTCCGGCAGCGACAGGGCGATCACGCTCATCATGAACGCGAGCACTGTCCCCAGCGCCGCGCCCTTGGCCAGCAGCGCCTCGACGATGGGAATGATCCCGGCAGCGTTCGCGTACATCGGCACGCCGATCAGCACCGCCGCGGGCACCGACCACCACGCCTCGCGCCCCATGAGGCCCGCCATGAAGTCCTCCGGCACGTAGCCGTGGATCGCCGCGCCGATCGCGATGCCGGCGATGACGTACGGCCAGACCCTGCCGACGATGTCGCGGACGGCGCCGAACGCTGCCTGCACCCGCTGCGCCAGCGTCGTCGATTCGGCAGGGACGCCCGCCTGCGCCCGCGCAAGATCGCGCACCCAGTCCTCGAGATGCGCTTCCATCCGCAACCAGCCGATGACCCATCCCGACACGATCGCGACCGCGAGCCCGAGCAGCAGATAGAGCAGCGCGATCTTCCACCCGAACAAGCCGAGCAGCAGCGCCAGCGCCACCTCGTTCACCATCGGCGCGGCGATCAGGAACGAGAACGTGACGCCGAGCGGAATGCCCGCCTGCACGAAGCCGATGAAGAGCGGCACCGCCGAGCACGAGCAGAACGGCGTGACCACGCCGAGCGAGGCCGCCAGCACGTTGCCGAGCCCGCCGGTGCGGCCGGAGAGCATCGCCCGCGTGCGCTCCGGCGTGAAGTACGAGTTGACGAGACCCATCACGAACACGACCCCGGTGAGGAGCAGCAGGACCTTCGGCGTGTCGTAGAGAAAGAACTGCAGTGCGCTGCCGAGGTGACTGTCGCGGTCGACGGGCAGCACCGCGACGATCGCCTCCGACGCCGGCACGAGCAACGCGTAGAGCGCAATCCAGACGGCGGCGGCGACGAGCAGAAACGCCTTCGGGCGCTCCACGGGCCAGGACAGGACTGCGTTCACTGACGAGCCTCCGCGCTAACGCGCTTCGGGGCGGATTCGCCCTCGGGGCGGCCCTTCGGGCTCACCGGACTACCCTCCGCGCTAACGCGCTTCGGGGCGGATTCGCCCTCGGGGCGGCCCTTCGGGCTCATGCGGCTCGCCTCCCGCGACGTGGCGGACGCCCGGAGAACGCTGCGAGCCGCGCCTTCGCCGAGCGCAACGACTCGGGCGGAACGCCGCCGGTACGAAGCGCATCCACGACCAGCGACGCCCAGGGGGGTAACTCCCCGATCCGGTAGAAGACGAAGGTGCCCTCGCGCCGGGTGGCGAGCCAACCGCCCTCGCGGAGGAGCGCGAGGTGGCGCGATACCCCGGGCTGCGACTCCTCGAGGGCCGCGACGAGCTCGCACACGCACAACTCGCGGTCGCTCGCTATCAACGCCAGCATCTGGCGCCTTGTGGGCTCGGCAATCAGGTCGAGGTCCGGGGTCATCGTGAGCAAAGCATACGCTTCCGTATATATATCGTGGGGCGTATGGATTTGACCCCGATCAAGGGCTGGGGAACTTCTCCGCGACATGCTGTGAGGCACCGCACATGAGGGGCTTGACGTCATACGTTAGTTTGATATTATTGGAAACGTTGTGCGAAACTTGACAGCATTCCACCGGGAGCACCCAGCAATGTCCGCAACCAGCGATCTCAAGGAAGTCGTCCGCGGCAAGTACGGCGAGGCCGCGACGCGCGTACGTGCCGGCGGGTCCGGCTGCTGCGGCAGCGGGCCGGACATGGCGAGCTGCTGCGACCCGATCACCTCCGCCCTGTACGACGCCACGCAGGCCGGAGAAGTCCCCGACACCGCGTTGCAGGCGTCGCTCGGCTGCGGCAACCCCACGGCGCTGGCCGAGTTGAAGCCGGGCGAAACCGTGCTGGACCTGGGCTCCGGCGGCGGCATCGACGTAATCCTGTCCGCGCGCCGTGTCGGGCCCACTGGCATGGCCTACGGCCTCGACATGACCGACGAGATGCTGGCGCTCGCCGAGGAGAACAAGCGCTTGAGCGGCCTCGCCAACGTCACGTTCCTCAGGGGCGAGATCGAGAGCATTCCGCTGCCCGCCAACGCGGTGGACGTGATCATCTCCAACTGCGTGATCAACCTGTCGGGCGACAAGGACAAGGTGCTGAAGGAAGCATTCCGGGTGCTGAAGCCCGGTGGGCGCTTCGCGGTGTCGGACGTCGTGGTGCGCGGCGACGTGCCCGCGGCGATACGCAAGAGCATGGAGCTGTGGGTGGGCTGCATCGCCGGGGCACTGTCCGCGGACGAATACCGGGCGAAGCTCGCCGCCGCGGGTTTCGCCGGCATCGACCTGGAAGTGACGCGCGTCTATGGCGCCGAGGATGCGCGGACGTTCCTCGCAGCCGAGGGGATGGACGTCGACGTCGTCGCGAAGGACATCGACGGCAAGTTCGTGAGCGCGTTCATCCGCGCCACCAAACCTGCGGCGTGCTGCGCGCCCGAGGCGAAGACCGAGGCTGCCTGCTGTGCACCTGCCGCGGCCGGCAGTGCGGCGTGCTGCGTCCCGGCTGCCAAGGCCGACGCCACACCGGCGGGCCGAAAGACCTGCTGCTGATCATCCCGCACGGATGCCTGCCGTGACCGATCGAGCCTACAACGTCCTCTTCCTCTGCACCGGCAATTCGGCGCGTAGCATCCTCGCCGAGGCGCTCCTCGGCAAGCTCGGTGCACCGCGCTTTCGGGCGTTCTCCGCGGGGAGCCAGCCGGTCGGACGCGTCAACCCGTTCGCCGAGCGCGAGATGCGCGTGATGGGCGTCGATCCCGCGGGGTTCCGCAGCAAGTCGTGGGACGAGTTCGCCACGCCCGCTGCCGCGGCGCTCGACTTCGTCATCACGGTCTGTGACAACGCGGCGGGCGAGGTCTGCCCGGTGTGGCCCGGCCAGCCGATCACGGCGCACTGGGGGTTCCCCGACCCGGCCGCGGTCGAGGGCGACGACGCGAAGAAGCAGCGCGCGTTCTCGCAGCTCGCCTACCAGCTGCAGACGCGCATCCAGCTGTTCCTCAGCCTGCCGATCGACAAGCTCGACCGCCTCGCGCTGCAGGACCGCGTGCGTGCGATGGGGGGACAGGCGAGCGCGGACGCCACCAGATGACCACCGGCGCACTGGAACGGTCGGCGCCCGCGCTCGGCACGTTCGAGCGCTGGCTGACCGTCTGGGTTGCGCTCGCGATCGTCGGCGGGATCGTCCTCGGCCAGTGGGCGCCCGGCGTGTTCGCGGCGCTCGCTGCCGCCGAGGTCGCCAGCGTCAACCTGCCGGTGGGCGTGCTGATCTGGCTGATGATCGTGCCGATGCTGATGCGCATCGACTTCGGGGCGCTCGGCCAGGTGCGCGCGCACGCGCGGGGCATCGGCGTCACGCTGTTCGTGAACTGGGCGGTCAAGCCGTTCTCGATGGCGCTCCTCGCGTGGATCTTCGTGCGCCACGTGTTCGCGGACGCATTGCCCGCGGCGCAGCACGACAGCTACGTCGCCGGCCTGATCCTGCTCGCCGCCGCGCCTTGCACTGCGATGGTGTTCGTCTGGAGCCAGCTGTGCCGTGGCGATCCCTATTTCACGCTGACGCAGGTGGCGCTCAACGACACCATCATGGTGGTCGCATTCGCGCCGATCGTCGGACTGCTGCTCGGCGTGGCCTCGATCACCGTGCCGTGGGGCACGCTCCTCACGTCCGTGCTGGTGTACATCGTCGTACCCCTCGCGATCGCGCAGTTCGCACGGCATGCCCTGCTCGCCCGGGGCGGCCCTCGGGCGCTCGACGGCGCGCTGGCCAAAGTGGGACCGTTGTCGATCACCGCACTGCTCGCGACGATCGTGCTGCTGTTCGCGTTCCAGGGCCGGCAGATCCTGGCCCAGCCGCTGGTGATCGCGATGCTGGCGGTGCCGATCGCGCTGCAGGTGTTCCTCAACAGCGGCCTCGCCTATCTGCTGAACCGCAGGCTCGGTGTCGCCCACTGTGCCGCCGGGCCGTCTGCGCTGATCGGCGCGTCGAACTTCTTCGAGCTCGCAGTGGCGGCCGCCATCACCCTGTTCGGACTGGAATCGGGCGCGGCGCTCGCCACCGTCGTCGGCGTGCTGGTCGAGGTGCCGCTGATGCTCCTCGTCGTCGCGGTCGTAAACCGCACGCGGGGATGGTACGAGCGCGGAGTGCCGCGAACCGCCAACCCCTGACGTTGCGGGACCGCCGCGGGAAAGTGGCATCATGGCGGGCGGCGCCACATGAGCCCGAAGGGCCGCCCCGAGGGCGAATCAGCCACGAAGCGCGTTAGCGCGGAGGGTAGTCCACTGTGCGCGCCGTGACGGAGCGTGCCTTGAACATCGTTTTCGACCTCGGTGGCGTCGTCCTGACCTGGCAGCCCGACGCCATCATCGCCTCGGCATTCGCCGACCCCACGACCCGCGCGATCGTGCGCCGGGAGATCCTCGGCCATCCGGATTGGCACGAGCTCGATCGCGGCACGTTGCCGCGGCCGAAGGCGATCCGCCGCGCGGCGCAGCGCACCGGGTTGCCTGAAACGGCCGTGGATGCCTTTCTGCAGCGCGTGCCGCCGGCACTGGTCCCGATTCCCGAGACCGTCGACCTGCTGTATCGCGTGAAGGCCGCCGGCCGCCCGCTGTACTGCCTGTCGAACATGCACGAGGCTTCGATCGACTACCTCGAACGGTCGTGCACGTTCTGGCCCGTCTTCGAAGGCATCGTCGTCTCGTGCCGGGTGCGGTTGTGCAAGCCCGAGCCGGCGATCTACCGGCATCTGCTGGAGACGCACGGACTGGTCGGCGCCGACACGGTGTTCGTCGACGACGTCGACGTGAACCTCGCGGCGGCCGCGGCGTTCGGCATCCGCACGATCCGCTTCGAGAACGCGCCGCAGTGCGAGCGCGAGCTGCAGGCGCTGGGCTGCCTCTGAACCGGCGGCTCGACCGCCACGCCGCCTCGGTGGACGCGATCGTCCCCTACCGGCCCGAGATGCTGCAGCCACTGGTCGACCTGTGGCGCGCGAGCTTCGAGCACGGCGTCGGCGTCGTCGATCCGCATCCGATCGAGGAGCAGCGGCAATTCTTCGTGGAGCACGTCGAGGCGCGCTGCGACGTCCGCGTGGTGCTGCGCGACGCCGCAATCGTCGGCTTCGTCGCCTCCGACGCCGAGTCGATCAGCCAACTCTACGTGCGCGTCGGATGCCTGCGGCAAGGCATCGGCTCGCGACTCGTCGAGCTCGCGAAGTCCCGGTCGTCGGGATCGCTGTGGCTCTTCACGTTCGCCCGCAACGCCCCGGCCAGGCGATTCTATGAACGACACGGCTTCGAGGCCATCGCGCACGGCTTCGAGCCGACGTGGCAGCTCGAGGACGTCAAGTACCGGTGGGAGTGGCCCTGGAATATCTGAAAACGACTTTCACATTTGTGCCCAAGCGGTAGAATCGAGCGCTTTCTCCCTCTACCCTCCCGCCTCCGGCCGATGCCTGTTCGTACCGCCCCCCGTCCGCGGCTCACGCCCGCCCGCGCCGCGCGGCCGTCGTCCAAAGCCGCCGGCCATGCCCAGGCGCTGTCGCGCGGCCTGACGCTCCTCGAGTCGCTCGCCGCCACGGACCACGGCGCGACGCTCACCGAGCTCGCCGCGTCGCTGCAGCTTCCCGCGCCCACCGCCCACCGCCTGCTCGCGGCGCTGGAGCGCTCGGCGTTCGTGCGCCAGGACGGCAACGGCGTGTGGTCGATCGGCGTGCGTGCGTTCCGGGTCGGTTCGGCCTTCCTCGCGCAGCGCGACCTCGCCGTCGAGGCACGGCCGCATCTCACGCGGCTGATGGAGCAGGCGGGCGAAACCGCGAACCTCGCGGTGATGAGCGACGGCGAGGCGGTGTTCATCGCGCAGGCGCCGTGCCGGGAGCTGATGCGCATGGACGTGAAGCTCGGTGCGCGCGCGCCGGTGCACGCCTCCGGCGTCGGCAAGGCGATGCTCGCCGCGTTGCCCGAGCGCGACCTCGACGCGGCGCTTCCGGCCGATCTGCCCCGCTACACCGAGCACACGCTGACGACGCGCGAGGCGCTGGTCGCGGAGATCGCCGCGAGCCGCCGGCGCGGCTACGCGGTCGACGACGAGGAACACGCGGTCGGCCTGCGCTGCGTGGCCGGCGCGATCCACGACGAGCACGGCCGTCCCTGGGCCGCGTTGTCCCTTGCCGGACCGACGTCGCGCTTCACGCGCGAGCGCATCGACACGCTGGGTGTGCTGGTGCGCGACACGGCACGCGAGGTCTCGCTTGCGCTCGGCGGCGAGCCGCCGCGCCCTGGCAAGGACAGGCCGGCAAAGGTCATGCGGTGAATCGACGCACGGCCGCCCGCAGCCTCGCCGTGGCGCTCGCGCTCGTGTCGATCGCGGCGTGCACCACGCCGGTGACGATGCCCTGGGGCGAGCGCGAGCCCGCACTGACCGGTAGCGTGTGGCGCTGGACCGAGACGCTGATGAGCGACGACACGCGCATCGGTCCCGCGGCGCCCGAGCGCTACTCGCTGGAATTCCTGCCCGACGGGGCGACGCGCGTGCGCGCCGACTGCAACACCGGCAGCGGGCGCTACCAGATGGCCGCAGACCGCAAGCTCACGCTCGGGCGCATGGCGGTGACTCAGGCCGCCTGCCTGCCCGGCTCGTTGGGCGATACGTACCTCAAGGGACTCGCCAACGTCTCGGGGTACCTCTTCG
>Ga0105096_10001035_pt1 | contig 10935 bp, 8 predicted proteins | sample PPLLak3cmMay2015_FD_87036 | JGI IMG/M metagenome (GOLD analysis project Ga0105096, IMG submission 87036) | Freshwater sediment microbial communities from Prairie Pothole Lake near Jamestown, North Dakota, USA - PPLs Lake P7 Core (1) Depth... | ecosystem: Environmental > Aquatic > Freshwater >... | reverse complement strand
GCGCCTGCCATCATGGCTGCCGAAGGATGGGATGACCACAACCGCGCCAACCGCTACTTCTCTGTTGATTCAGCGGCCAACTACCTTAACTCCTGCGATCAAAATGCAGTCATTTATACCGGAGGCGATAACGACACTTTCCCACTCTGGTATGCTCAGGAAGTGGAAGGCATACGCACCGATATGCGTGTGGTGGTTTTGAGTTACTATAACACCGACTGGTATATTGAACAAACCATGCGCAAAGCCTATGAGTCAGAACCTATTCCTTATACGCTTTCAATGAAACAGTATAAACAAGGTGGGTTAAATGACTACCTGCCGTTTGCAGACCTGAAGATAAAAAGCCTTGACGCCAGACAATTCATTGAACTGATATCGAAAGATTACGCCCAGTTACGTGATGGTGACCGAAATATTGTGCCAAGCAAAGTATTCACACTTACCATCAATAAAGATGAACTAAGGGCCAAAGGCCTTATTCCAAAACAGTTTGACAGCCTGCTGGTAGATCAAATGGAAATCAGATTACTACGTGGAGCTCTCGAGAAAAAAGATCTGGCGCTGCTGGATTTTCTCGTTACCAATAACTGGGAAAGACCCATCTATCTGAACAATACTTCGTTGTCGCAAATCAATATTGATTTAAGTCCGTATGCGATACAGGAAGGAAATGCTTACAGGATTTTGCCTATTCGCAATCCACGCAAAGATCGTGAGCGTCTGGTCAATACTGAAAAATCATACGACAACATGATCAACAAATTTAAATACAGGGGACTTGATAATGAGAAACTCTATTTCAGCGAAGACTACCGCGGTTTTGTATTAAATCACAGAAGTTCCCTGAATGACCTTACTCAGGGATTGATTGATGAGGGACAGATGGAAAAAGCGAATCAGGTACTGGAATTCTCCCTCTCAAAAATGCCGGACCGTGTTATTCCTTTTGACATCACCGCACCTACGGTGGTAGAATTATTATTTCAGGTTGGTCAAAAAGAGAAAGCAATAGAGATCGCGAAAGTCAGTGGCGACCGTGCCGATGAAATGGCTACCTACCTGATTGAAGAAAACTATGGAATGAGTACTGAAGTGAGAAAAAATGCATTCATTCTGAATTCATTGCAGCGTACGTTGTATGAAAATGGCGAAATGGAACTGGGCAAGAAATATGAAGATGCCCTGAACAAACATTTGTCAAGTATGCGTATTTATCAGGATGGCAATTTTTGAGACTTATTTCTCCACGATCAAAAACAAATCCAGTGAGTGGGCAGCATCATCCGTAAGGATATAATCTTCCTGCGTGATGCTCATCACTAATTGATCATCACTAACCTTTAGTTTATTCCGGTTGAGTCGATTCATGAATTCATAAGGAATTCTCAGTATCGAAGCAGGAAGTTTGTACTGAAGTTTGAAGATATCCCAGCGCATAAGCTTATCTACTGACTTCTTATTGCGGGCATAATATTCCATCACTTTCTCATTTCCGGCAATGCCCTTCATGTTCACTTTAGAAAAAAAAGTCTTTGCCAGGTCCGTTAATTCCCGGGCGGTGTACTCACGGATGTGCCAGGGGTTGCGCGACAGGGAATAAAGTCTGTTGGGTGTAGTGATCAGGGCAATGCCTCCGGGCTTTAACACCCGATGTATTTCCTCTAAAAATAGCCGGTCGTCCTGAATGTGTTCAATTACCTGAAAGCTGACCACCGCATCGAAACTATTATCTGTAAAAGCTGAAAGCGGTGGGATATTGCCACTTAAAAATCTACCCTGAGGATATTTTTTTTGCAGTTTATCAATCGCCAGAACAATCTTGTCGATAGCTGTATACGAGTTCACACACGGCAGCAGCAGGTCAATTCCGCGCCCTTCGCCACATCCGACTTCAAGCAGATCGCCTTTCACGTAACCGGGTGCCAGCACATACGGCCTTAATAATCTTTGATGAATAGGATTGTCAGAGGGAATGGATTCTGATGTAATTTCGGTGGTATATACAGATGCCATCATAAAAAAATTATCGGGCAAAAATAACTCAATTGGTTAGATTTAACGTTTTAAATTTATGATACTAAAATCCGCAATGAGACACATTATAATTCTCTTCCTGGTTGCCTGGCCAGCGGAAACTCTTTTTTCTCAGGCACTTACCAACATAAATTTTCGCGATTTATATAATCCTGAAGGTGAAGTTACCATCATGCTGCAACCCGTGAGAGCTGCTCAAAAAATAGAGGTCTTTTATAAAATTCAAACCAATTCTTTATCACTGGAAAAATATACGATCACCTGGGAAAAAAGGGAAACGTATACTCAGACCAAAGGAACAGCCTTGACAAATACAGATTCCCTGACATCTGAAAAGTTGCAAAAAGGCATTATGTTTTTTGATGTCCCTGCAAAACCCTGGCTGCTTGTTGTAAAAGTGACTAATAAAGAGACCAATGTAACCTGGGTAAATTTTAAAAAAATTGAAGAAAACTATCCGGTGAGCGGATGGATTGAACAGGATAAGGAGCGCCTGACACGAAAATTTCTAATCGCAGATCAAGCCTACACCATTCAAAGCAGCGACTCAAGACCATTTTATGTTTCTTATTTCGATGAAGATTTTCCTGCCGCTTATCCTCCGTTTGCAGAAAAGGAAAGTAAGGCAGATCGTTTTCTGTTTCATGATTCTACGTTTCAGGTTTTACCAGGATCATCGCTGTCTCTGTCAAAAACAGGACTTTATCTGTTCCAGAAAGACACCAGCTCTGCCGAAGGCTTTGCTTTAAGGGCGGTGAATAAAAGCTTCCCGCGATTTGCAAAAATTGAAGATCTCATTAAGCCTCTGATTTTTATCTGTACGCAGGATGAATACACAGCCTTGCAAAACTCGAAAGGAGACAAAGCTAAATTCGATAAGGTAATCCTCGACATCACCAAAGACAAAGAACGTGCTTCAAACTTCATGAAAAGCTATTTCAGAAAAGTGGAACTGGCGAACCTTTATTTCACCTCCTTCAAAGAAGGATGGAAAACGGATCGCGGCATGATCTATCTGGTTTTTGGTCTTCCTGATGAAGTGAGCATGAATGACGGAAATGAAACCTGGTTTTATAAAGTTTCCAAATCACGATTCACGTTTGTCAAAAGCGGCAGTGTGTATGATCCTGAGAATCATGTCTTGCTGAGAGATAAACGCTTTATGGAAACCTGGTTCAGCACCATCGATCTATGGAGGAAAAGCCGGTTCTGATTTAAAGGACTTCTTTCCTTACTTTTACAGAATAATCATGGAAAAAACTGAAACAATATTCGGCACCCGTACTGTCATGGAAGCCATTCTCGCCAAGCGTGAGATAGAAAAAGTATTCATTCAAGCCGGACTCAATAACGATCTGATCAAAGAACTGATCACGCTTGCAAAACGAAGTGGGGTCCCTTTTACATTTGTGCCTCAGCAAAAACTAAACAGTCTTTCTTCAAAAAATCATCAGGGTGTAGTCTGCGTTTTATCGGCTGTTCAATATGCCTCACTTGAAGATATCATCGATAGACTTTACAGCGAAGGCAAAGAACCATTTTTATTGATTCTGGATCGGGTTACGGACGTAAGAAATTTTGGAGCCATTGCCCGTACTGCAGAGTGCGCGGGTGTGCATGCAATTGTGATGGGAGATAAAGGCAATGCCCCAATAACAGGTGATGCCATGAAAACTTCTGCCGGGGCATTGAGTCACCTCCCGGTGTGTCGGGTCAAGGATATGAAGAAAACATTCAGTTTTTTAAAAGAAAACGGAATTCAGATCGTGGCCTGCACAGAAAAAGCTGAAAAGAATCTATATCAAATTGATCTTAACTCACCGCTGGCGATCGTGCTGGGTTCAGAAGAAGATGGAATTTCACCAGCATTGCTGAATGATTCAGATCATCTTGCCCGGATACCTATGAGTGGAAACATTGCATCGCTTAACGTTTCTGTTGCCGCTGGCATTTGTGTTTTTGAAGCAATCAGGCAAAAGAACTATAAGTAATCATTTCCGTTAGGCCTGTTCTTCAAATCGCTTACAATCTTCCTGAAAAGCTCTTCCTTATCCTTCTCACAAACAATAACTACATTATCAAAGGCGCCAACCAGAAAGCCGTTCAACCCTTGAACAACAATCAGTTTATCTTTAGGTCCTTTGATAACAGAGTTCCTGGTTTCATAAACAAGCGAATCGGCACTGATCGCATTGTTGTTTGCATCCTTTACCGAATTATCATGCAGCGAACTCCATGACCCGAGATCCGACCAGGCAAAAGTGCTCAACCAGACATACACATTATCCGCCTTCTCCATAATTCCATAATCGATGGAAATACTTTTCGTCTGGGCATAGGCTGTCTGTAATGCAGTACGCTCCTGATCGGTATTGAAACGAACGGATGCTTCTTCAAAAACCTCCATCATTTCAGGCAGATGTTTACGGAAAGCTTCCAGAATGGCCTTTACCCCCCAGATAAAAATTCCGGCATTCCACACAAAATCACCGCTATCAATAAATTTCTTTGCCAATGCCAGTTCAGGCTTTTCAGTGAAGGTCTTGACTTTCTTAAGGGCAGCAGCCTTTCCATCAATATATTGAATGTATCCGTATCCGGTTTCGGGGCGTATGGGCTTGATGCCAAGAGTCAGCAGTTTATCCTGATTTTTTGCCTGATCGAAACAGGACTTTATGGTTTGTTGAAATTCTGCTTCATCCAGAATCAAATGATCAGACGGACTCACCACGATTACCGCATCAGGATTTTCCTTATAAATTTTCAAGGATGCGTAGATGATACAGGGAGCCGTATTCTTTCTCATCGGCTCTGTCAATATCTTTTGTGCTTCCATTTCAGTAATCTGTTGCCTTGTCACCTCAAGGTGTTCTTCGTGCGTGACAATCAGAATATTCTCCCTTGGGCAAAGCGGTAAAAACCGATCATAGGTTGCTTGAAGTAAGGTTTTCCCAACGCCAAGCACATCTAAAAACTGCTTTGGGCGAGAATTGCGGCTGTAAGGCCAGAAGCGGGTGCCTACACCGCCTGCCATCAGCACAACATAAAGATTTTTATTCATGTGTTAATATCTGTTTTTTTATGATTAGATGGAATGGTATGATTGAATTATCATGCATATGGGTAACGAAATGCTTGACCATTTAACCAGGTTCAGGTTGGAGTATAAAATTGCTTAAACGATACCTTCCTTTAGCAGATCATGAAGATGAATAAAGCCCGCCACTTTCGATCCGTCCTTTACCACAAGCTGAGATATACTGTTTTCCTGCATCACTTGCAGTGCCTTTACAGCAAATTCGTTTTTGTCGATTGATCTTGGTGTGTGTGTCATGATATCCGCTGCTTTTATTAACGCAATATCAGATTCTTTTTGCAACATCCTCCTAAGGTCGCCATCCGTTATAATTCCTAAAAGATTTTTATGCTGATCCACCACCGCGGTGGCGCCCAGGCGCTTCGATGAGATTTCTAAAATTACATCCCGCAAGGAAGTATCCATGCGCACCATAGGAAGTTGATTGTTTGAAAAAACATCTTCTACTTTTAGATACAATTGCTTGCCCAGAGAACCTCCAGGATGATACCTCGCAAAATCTTCCTTTGAAAAATTGCGCAACTCCAGCAAACAGACTGCAAGCGCATCGCCCATTGCCAGATGAACGGTAGTGCTGGTGGTTGGGGCAAGGTTATTAGGGCACGCCTCTTCGTTTATGGTTGCATTCAATACAAAATCAGAGTGCTCTGCCAGATAGGAATCTTTGTTACTGACCAGTGCCACCAGCTTTGACCCTCTCCGTTTCAAAAGAGGAACGAGTACTTTGATTTCAGGAGTATTCCCGCTTTTGGAAATACAGATAACGATATCATCACTCTGAATCATTCCAAGGTCTCCATGAATTGCATCAGCAGCATGCATAAAAAGTGCAGGGGTGCCCGTTGAGTTCATAGTGGCCACAATTTTATTGGCGATGATGGCGCTTTTACCTATGCCGGTAATTACTACCCTGCCTCTGGACTGGAGTATTTCCCGAACACAAGCTTCGAAATCGTTGTCGATAAAATGAGTAAGATTTTCAACCGCCTTTGCCTCATTTAGCAGAACATCTTTGGCGATTTGTTGGATATTTTTAACTATATTCAATGCTTATAACGTTTATAGAAAGCACAAAGATAGTAATTCAAAATTTTATAGATCAGTATCATGATGGTGGCAGAAGAGAAAGATGAATTGAAGGCAAAACTCAAGGAAATATTCGGTTATGGAAATTTCAGGGGGAATCAGGAAATTGTAATCAAAAATATATTAGGCGGCAGAAATACGTTTGTAATTATGCCAACCGGAGCGGGCAAATCTTTATGTTACCAGCTTCCGGCTATGATCAAAGATGGACTTGCCATTGTCATATCTCCGCTCATAGCATTGATGAAAAATCAGGTAGACCAGCTTAACGCATATGGCATCAATGCCCGGTTTCTAAATTCTACATTAAGCAAGGGAGAAATCACACGCCTGAAAAAAGAATGTATTACCGGGGCTGTAAAACTTTTATACGTTGCACCTGAGTCGCTAAACAAGGAAGAGAACATTGAATTTCTTCGGAAAGTAAAAGTTTCATTTGTAGCGATTGATGAAGCGCACTGCATATCTGAATGGGGTCACGATTTCAGACCTGAATACAGAAAAATAAAAACGATGATTGCCCAACTTGGTGATATGAATGTGATTGCCCTTACCGCAACCGCTACACCAAAAGTGCAAATCGATATTCAGAAAAACCTTCAGATGGAGGAGGCCGATGTTTTCATCTCATCCTTCAACCGCAAGAATCTATACTATGAGGTTCGTCCTAAAAAGGAGACGAAAAAACAACTGATTAAATTCCTGAAAGAACATAAAGGGAAGTCGGGCATAATCTATTGTTTGAGTCGTAAGAAAGTGGAAGAGATTGCCCAACTCATCAACGTAAATGGTTTCAAAGCGGCACCCTATCATGCAGGGCTTGAGCCAGACGTAAGAATGAAAAATCAGGATGACTTCCTGAATGAAGAGGTGGATATCATTGTGGCTACCATTGCCTTTGGAATGGGGATATAGAAACCCGATGTTCGGTTTGTGGTGCATTATGATGTGCCTAAATCCCTGGAAGGTTATTACCAGGAAACAGGACGAGCGGGGCGTGACGGTCTTGAAGGAGTTTGCCTCATGTTCTACAGTCACAATGATTTGAACAAGCTGGAGAAATTCAATAAAGATAAGCCTGTTCAGGAACGTGAAAATGCGCGTGTTCTTTTACAGGAGATGGAGTTTTACGCAGAATCACCCGTATGCAGACGCAAACAGCTGCTGCATTATTTTGGTGAAGAGTATAAAGAAAAAAATTGCGGTTCCTGCGACAACTGTATGCATCCGCGTGAACGTTTTGACGGGACTGAGTTTGTTAAAATGGCACTGGAAGCTGTTAAGCAAACCAATGAAAGGTTCACATTGAGTCACCTGGTAAATGTAATCCGTGGAACTGAAGATGAGTATGTAAAAAGCTACGCGCATTTCGATTTGCCCATTTTTGGAAAAGGCGATCAGCAGGATGCCGACTTCTGGAAATCTGTAATCCGTCAGGCACTCATTTATCAGTATCTCGAAAAGGATATTGATAATATAGGTGTACTTAAGATCACTAAAAAGGGACAGGATTTTCTCAAGAAACCACATCCGATTGAACTTGCCCGCGATCACCAGTTTTCTACAGAAGTAGAAGATGAGGAGTCATCCGAGCGCGTCATTATCAACTCCAAGTCTTATGATGAGAAGTTGTTTGAGTTGTTAAAGGCCCTGCGTAAGAAAATGGCAAAGGAAAAAGATCTTCCTCCCTATGTTATTTTCCAGGATCCATCGCTCGAAGAGATGGCCACCACCTACCCTACAACGAAAGACGAACTTGCTTCGGTAAATGGGGTGGGCATGGGTAAAGTGAATAAGTTTGGAAAGGAATTTCTGGATTTGATTCAAACCTATGTGGATGAGAATGATATCGAAACTGCTTCCGATGTTGTAGTAAAATCATCGGTTAACAAATCGAAAATAAAAATCTTCATCATACAGCAAATCGACCGTAAAGTAGATCTTGACGAGATTGCCGAATCAAAGAATATCTCTTTTGACGAGCTGCTGACCGAAGTTGAAAATATCTGTTATTCCGGCACCAAACTGAACCTTGATTATTACATTGACGAAGTACTGGATGAAGACAAGCAGCAGCAAATCTTTGATTACTTCCTCGAATCAGAAACAGACAGCCTGGAAGAGGCAGTAGACTCTTTGAAAGATGAGGATCCTGACTTTACCGAAGATAACCTGAGGTTGATGCGTGTTAAGTTTTTAAGTGAATACGCAAACTGAGTTATTGAACAGTCCGTCTTAATTAAACCACATTTCATACCCGATAGCCACGGCAGGTCCGTGGCTATTTTTATTTTATCTACCGGAGATGTAGTAGTATCTTTAACCCTTTAGAATCTGGATATGAACATTTTAATTATTGGCAATGGCGGAAGAGAGCATGCTTTCGCATGGAAAATCAGGCAGAGCCCTCTTTGCGCAAATTTATATGTAGCGCCTGGCAATGCCGGCACATCCATGCTTGCAGAAAATGTAAGTATTGGTGTTGAAGAATTTGAAAAAATTAAAGTCCTGTGTATCGATAAAAAAATTGACCTGGTGGTTGTCGGGCCTGAAGTTCCGTTGGTAGGTGGTATCCGTGACTTCTTCGAATCGGACCCCGCATTAAATCAGATACTTATAGTTGGGCCTGGAAAAGAAGGCGCGCAACTGGAAGGAAGCAAGGACTTTTCAAAACAGTTTATGCTCAGACACAACGTGCCCACTGCCAGAGCACGTACTTTTCATTCGCATGAAACAAAAGAAGCTATTCAGTATCTTGAAAACTGCATACCACCAATTGTTTTAAAAGCAGATGGACTGGCCGCGGGCAAAGGAGTAATTATCAGCCCATCCATTGAGGAAGCTAAAAAGGAAATATCAGAAATGCTGGAGCAAAAGAAATTTGGAGATGCCAGCGCCAAGGTACTGGTAGAAGAATTTCTGGATGGGATTGAACTCTCGGTGTTTGTTCTCACGGATGGTGAAGACTATGTAATCCTGCCAGAGGCGAAAGATTACAAACGTATCGGAGATGCTGACACAGGCCCGAATACGGGGGGTATGGGAGCTGTTTCACCCGTAATTTTTGCGGATTCCACCTTTATGAAAAAAGTGGAGGAGCAGGTGATCAAACCTACCATTGCAGGGCTGAAGATGGAAAACATTTCTTACAGAGGGTTTATCTTTATTGGTTTGATGAATGTGAAGGGCGAACCATACGTTATTGAATACAATGCCCGCATGGGTGATCCTGAAACTGAAGTAGTGCTGCCGAGAATTGAAAGCGATTTTCTAAAGTTGCTTACCGCTGCTGCGAAAGGTGAACTGAAAGGAAAAAAAATATCCATCCGTAATGAGTTTGCTGCTACGGTGGTACTGGCTTCGGGTGGTTATCCAGATGCTTTTGAAAAAGGAAAAGTGATTACCGGAATTTCTACCGACAGCCAAAGCACTTTATTTCATGCCGGCACCAAAACACATGATAACAACATCGTAACCAACGGTGGCCGCGTAATGACTGCAACAGGCATGGGAAAGACACTTACTGAAGCCGTGGAAAAAGCCTATAGACTTGCCTCTACCATACAGTGGGATGGCATTTATTTCCGTAAAGACATAGGCCAGGATCTTTTAAAGCTGGAATCGGCCAATAAGGCTTGAAACCATGCTTGTCAAAACAGTCTTTACCTTATAACTTTAAGACTTAAACTTTAATAAATAATCGGGATGGGCTGTGCCTGCGGAACAAAGAAAGACGGAAAAGTATCTGGTTGTAATAATAATGGTGCCTGCGAAACAGGTGGTTGCAATAAAATGAACGTATTTGACTGGCTGTCTAACATGGATATGCCGGTTGAAAGTCGCTTTTCAGTGGTAGAAGTCCGCTTCAAAAACGGGCGGAAAGATTTTTACCGTAACAATGATGCATTACCGCTCACTACGGGTGATGCAGTAATCGTTGAAGCTGCCACCGGTCATCACCTTGGGCATGTATCGATGCAGGGCGAACTGGTAAGGCTACAGATGCAAAAAAAGAAAGTCGCCAATGATGATGAAATAAAAAAAATCTATCGATTGGCAACTCAAAAAGATTCAGAAAAATTTGAAGACATACAAAAGCGTGATCTGCCAACACTCTTTCGCACACGTGAGGTTATCCGGCTATTAAATCTGAATATGAAATTGTCAGATGTGGAGTACCAGGCCGACAACACCAAGGCAACTTTCTTTTATTCTGCAGAAGACCGTGTAGACTTTCGTGAACTGATAAAACTACTTGCCACTGAATTTAAAGTGCGTGTGGAAATGCGTCAGATCAGTCTGAGACAGGAAGCTGGCCGATTAGGTGGCATAGGGGTATGCGGTCGTGAACTCTGTTGCTCCACATGGTTAAGTGATTTCAAAAATGTAGCCACCAGCGCTGCCCGTTATCAAAATCTTTCGCTTAATCCCAGCAAACTTTCCGGTCAGTGTGGCAGGTTAAAATGCTGCCTTAACTATGAGCTCGAAACTTATATGGAGGCGCTGAAGGATATTCCTGAAATTGAAGTACCCCTGTTAACTGAACGCGGTGAAGCCCGTCTTCAGAAAACAGATATTTTCAGAAGAATCATGTGGTTTGGATATAAGGAAGACAACAACTGGTATCCGTTACGCATTGATCGTGTCAATGAAATACTTGCCATGAACCGCGCTGGAAAAAAGCCAGCGAGTCTGGAAATCGATGAAGAAGAAGT
>Ga0105096_10001034_pt1 | contig 10939 bp, 9 predicted proteins | sample PPLLak3cmMay2015_FD_87036 | JGI IMG/M metagenome (GOLD analysis project Ga0105096, IMG submission 87036) | Freshwater sediment microbial communities from Prairie Pothole Lake near Jamestown, North Dakota, USA - PPLs Lake P7 Core (1) Depth... | ecosystem: Environmental > Aquatic > Freshwater >... | reverse complement strand
CACTGGATCACCGGACACGCGTTCAGCATGTTGTCCGTGATCGGGGTGATCGCCCTTAGCGGCGTGGTGGTGAATGACAGCCTGCTGCTGGTGGATCACACCAACAAGGCCCTGGCCGCGGGCGCGACTCCATTCACGGCGGTGTCCGATGCCACCAGCAGGCGCTTTCGCGCCATCATGCTGACCTCGGTGACCACGTTCATGGGGCTTTCACCGATGCTGTTCGAGCGCAGCGTCCAGGCGCAAGCGATGGTGCCGATGGCCATCTCGCTGGCGTTCGGCATCCTGTTCGCCACGGTGATTACCCTGTTCCTGGTGCCCTGCCTCTACCTGATGCTGGACGATCTCGACCGCTGGTGGACAGGCAAGACCGCTGGTTCCACCGCGGCTGGTTCCACCGCGGCTGGTTCCACCGCGGCTGGTTCCACCGCGGCTGCTTCCACCGCGGCCGGTTCCACCGCGGCCGGTGATATACCGATCGGTGCTATAAAGTAGCGCCGCAGGCGATACAGCGCATGTAGAGGTTGCGCGGATCCTTCAGGCTGGCCAGCTCCTCGACTGCATCCGCCACCGGTGCCAGCAGGGCTCGCAGTGATGCCGGCAATGCATAGGGTGCCCGGATCCCCAGGCTACCCACACGATCCGCCAGTTGCTGCAGGAACAGGTCCCGGGGCGACAGCGGCTGTCCCACATACTCCACCTGGTACTCTTCCAGCCCCGCCCTGGCAGCCGCCGCGTCTATCGCATCGGACAGGGAACCCAGCCCATCGAGCATGCCGTGCTCGAGCGCATCCGGTGCACTCCAGATGCGTCCCTGGGCCAACTTGTCCACCTGTTCAGGGGTGAGGTCACGGCCATCAGCCACCAGCTCCACGAAATTGCGGTAAGTAAACTCGACCCCGCTGCGAAGGGCTGCGGCCACCTGGGGGTTCAGGGGTCGGTCCAGGCGCAGAGAGCCGGCCAGCTCGGTCGTGCCCACACCGTCGGTGTAGACACCCGCGCGCTCCAGCAGGCGCTCAAAAGTGGGTATCACCAGAAACACCCCGATGCTGCCGGTGATGGTGCCGGGTGTCGCCCAGATCTCGTCGGCCTGGGCCGCGATATAGTAGCCGCCGGAAGCGGCCACCGCACCCATGGAGATCACCACGGGAACCCCGTTGGCCCGGGCGCGCAGCAGCTCCTGGCGGATCACTTCCGAGGCGAACACGCTGCCGCCGCCACTGTCCACCCGCAGCACGATGGCCCCCACCCCGTCCTGTTCCGCGGTGGTCCTGATCAGCTCGGCCAGGGAGTCGCCGCCGATACTGCCCGGGGGTTGCTCGCCGGGCATGATATTGCCCTGGGCGGTGATCACCGCCACCCGGTCACCCTCCATGGGGATCAGTTCATTCGGGCGCATGCGGCGCACATAGGGTTCAAACATCACGGCCTCGAACAGCCCATCGTCATCGCTGGCACCGACCAACTCCACCAGCAAGTCATTGGCCTGGTCGCGATTCAGTACCTTGTCGACGAGGCCCGCCTTCAACGCCAGTGCGGCGGTGTCACCACCCTGCTCCGCCAGTGAATTGGCAAAGTTGTTGGCATAGGCGTTCACGCTGCCCGGTGCCAGTTCCCGCTGGGCCTCGACCGTCGCGGCATACTGGCCCCACAGCACCTCCAGCCAGCGCCCGGTAATCAGTCTCTCCCCCGGGGACATATCATCGCGCAGGAAGGGCTCCGCGATGGATTTGAACTCGCCGGCGTGGAACACGTGCATGTTCAGCGACAGTTTTTCCAGGGTCTGGCGAAAATGGCTGCGATAGCTGGCGAAACCCTCAATGCCGACTCCACCCAGAGGATTGACGATAATCGTGTCGGCGTAGCTCGCCAGCAGGAACTGGTCCTGGGTAAAGAAATCGCCCACTGCCACTACCGGTTTGCCGGTGGCCTTGAAGGATTCGAGCGCAACGGCAATCTCCTGGGTCTTGCTGATGCCCACACTCCCCAGCTTATCGAGTTCCATCACCAGGGAGTTGATAGCCGGGTCGTCCCTGGCGAATTCGATGGCGTCGATGACATCCCGCAGCAGCACCTCGTGATCCTCAGGCGCGGGTTCCGCCAGCAGGGCCTGCAGCGGGTCCACCGGGGATTTCTCGTCGACCACAGTCCCCGCCAGGTTGAGCAGCAGGGCGGCCTTTTCAGGATGCGGCTCGCGGCTGTCGCCAAGAAATGCAAACAACAAAAAGGCGATCACCAGCAGGAACAGGATGTTCGACAGCGCCAGCCGGACCCGGGTTATTCCGTTCCAGACTGCGGAGAACACCCTGCGCGGCCACGAAGGATTAGCCATTTCTCACTCTCCTGATACTGTTGGGATTGCGCCAGCGGCACGGACCTCCCGGGCCCGCCAGCGCACATACATCATTGCGGCGATGAATAGTGTCACCACTGCGACCATGCCGACAATCGCCAGCGCACTGCCGGGCTCGGCAAACAGGTTCACCACCAGCCGCGTGAAATACAGCAGACTGATGAAGCACAACCAGATATAGCTGCGCAGCTTATCCCGCAGCATGCCAGGCAGGAATATCAGCAGCGGCAGGCAATAGGCCAGCCAGACAATCCAGGGAGCCTGGTGCAACCAGGCATCAGTCACCTGCTGCGCCACGAGTACACCCCAGGCTGCCCAGATCAACCAATGCGCGACTGCGCTAGCCCGCCCGCGCCTCACCCGGCATTACCGGCGGCCAGACGTGCGATGCGCGCGCCCAGGGCCCGACACAGGGCCGCCTCCGCCTCATCGAGCGGCCGTGTGTTGTCCGGGCCCGCCCAGTGGGAGGCGCCGTAGGGTGTGCCGCCGGACGTAGTATTCATCAACCCGGCCTCACTGTAGGGCAGCCCTGCCACCACCATGCCGTGATGCAACAGGGGCAGCAACATGCTCAGCAGCGTGGACTCCTGGCCGCCGTGGAGGCTGGAGGTCGACGTGAACACGCCCGCGGGCTTGTCGATCAGGGCTCCGCTGAGCCACAGGGAGGAGCTCTGGTCGAGAAAATACTTCAGGGGCGCCGCCATATTGCCAAAGCGGGTTGGGCTGCCCATGACCAGGCCGGCGCAATGGCGCATGTCATCCGGCTCGCAGTAGAGTGGCCCGTCGGAAGGAATCTCGTCCGCGCTCCGCTCGCAATCCGCCGACACCGCTGGCACCGTGCGCAGTCGCGCCGCCAGGCCGGGCACCCGCTCCACGCCGCGCGCCACCTGCTGTGCCATCGCCGCGGTGGCGCCATGGCGGGAGTAGTACAACACCAGGATATAGGGTTCGGCCATCAGCCAAGCAACTCCAGCACTCTTTCCGGGGGACGAGCGGGCACAGGCCGCTCGATCAGCTGCAGGGTATTACGCGACTTCGAGCAGCGCGGATTATGGTGGATGGTGAAGTCGCTCACGCGGTGTTTTCCGTAGGGACAAAAACAAGCGCTGCAGTATAGCAAAGCCGGCGCGCGTCTACTCCTCCCGAATCGGCACCCAAATCGGCACCAGCCGGGTTGGCAACTGGCCGGAAACCCCGCCCGCAGGCGGCTTGGCCGGCGCTGCCCAGCGCCGGGGGTTCATGCCATAATAGCCCCATGCATCTCAATCCCATTTCTTTCCCGGAGCTGTGGCGGCGCGCGCGCTACCTGTTCTCCCGCTTCAACGCGGACCGCTGCTCGGAGAATGCGGCGGCCCTGACCTATATGAGCCTGTTCGCCTTGGTGCCGCTGCTCACGGTGCTGTACACCATGGCCTCGGCGGTGCCGGCCTTCCAGGGGATGGAGGCCAGGATGGAGGCTTTCATGTTCGAGCACTTCATGCCGGACACGAACTCTGACATTCGCGCCTATCTCGATGATTTTTCCCAGCAGGCGAGGAACCTTACGGGGCCGGGAATCGTCTTTCTGGTGGTCACCGCCATACTCATGTTGCGCAACATAGAGAGCGCCCTCAACCAGATCTGGCGCGCCAGCGAAAACCGCGGCCCGGTATCCAGCTTCCTGCTGTACTGGGCGGTGTTGAGCCTCGCGCCCATCATGATCGGGCTGGCGCTGGCGCTGAGCACCTACCTCTCCGCGTTCACTCATGCCCTGGAGCAGTACGATGTTATCGGCGTGGAGGCTTTCCTGCTCAAGATAACGCCGCTGCTGCTGAGCACAGCGGGCTTCAGCCTGGTTTATGTCGCCGTACCCAACTGCCGGGTACCTTTCAAGCACTGCCTGGTCGGCGGCTTTGTCACCGCGGTCGCGTTCCACCTGGCCAGGACGCTGTTTACCGACCTGGTGGTGGGCTCCAGTTACACCTTTATCTACGGGGCTTTCGCCGCGGTTCCCCTGTTCCTGCTGTGGATCTACCTGTCCTGGAATATCGTCCTGGTGGGAGGCATCCTGGTACACAGCCTGTCCGCCTACCAGAGCAGGGAACAGGCCAACCGGCCACTGGTGCTCAAGGCGCTGGATGTGCTGTACCTGCTCCGGCAGCGCCAGGAGACCGGCCAGGCGGTGGGCGAAGTCGAGCTGCTCAACGGCAGCCACGATGTCACCCGGGGACTGGACAGTGACAGTTGGCGGCTACTGCGAGATATATTCCTGGAAAAGAAGTTGATTGCCGAGAATGATCGCGGCCAGTACATGCTCAGCCGCGACCTGAACGGCATCAGCTTCAGCCAACTCAAGGAATGGGTGAATACCGAGTTCGCCCTGACCGCCGAAGAGCCACCCGGTAAGCTGCCCTGGCAACAGGAAGCCTACCGGCTGCTGCAGGAGCAGCGCAGGCAACAGCGCGAACTGCTGAGCGTGAGCCTGGCGGAGTTGTTCGGACAATGAGGGCCTGGCTGCTTTGGCTCCTGCTGCTGACGGCCTGCGCTCCCTCCGCGCCGCCGGGCGACAGCCTGCAACTGGATGAGTTGCAGGGCCAGTGGGTTGTCATCAACTACTGGGCCATCTGGTGCAAGCCCTGTGCCCAGGAGGTTCCGGAGTTGAACGCGCTGGACGAATTGCCCGGGGTCACGGTGCTGGGTGTGAACTTCGATGGGGCCAGTGGCGCAGAACTGGCGCAGCAACTGCAGCAACTGGCCATCCGGTTCCCGACCCTGGACGCCGATCCCGCCGCGCAACTGGGCCTGGCGCGCCCGGTGGTGCTGCCGACCACCCTGGTGCTGGACCCCAGCGGCAAGCTGCGCGAAACACTGGTGGGGCCGCAGACGTTGCAGTCCCTGAGGCTGGCGACGGTGGACAGGACAGATGGCGCCCACTAATCTTATGCGCCTGGTGCCGGCATCGGCGTCGCGCACAACAGGGAGCGACCGTGGGAAAGATATTCAGCGACAACTCTGAGACCATAGGGGGAACCCCCCTGGTCAAAATCAACCATATCAGCGACGGCAACATTTACGTCAAGCTGGAAAATCGCAACCCCGCCATGTCGGTCAAGTGCCGCATCGGCACCAGCATGGTACTCGCCGCGGAGAGGGACGGCTGCCTGAAGCCCGGCATGACCATTGTCGAACCCACCAGCGGCAATACCGGCATCGCCCTCGCCTTTGTCGCCGCCGCCCGCGGCTACGGCTGCATCCTGACCATGCCCAATACCATGAGCCTGGAGCGGCGTATGCTGATGAAGTCCCTGGGTGCCCAGGTCATCCTCACCGACGGCGCCAAGGGTATCCCCGCGGCCATCCAGCGGGCGGAGGAGATCCTCGCCTCGGATCCGTCACAGTACTGGGGGCCGCGCCAGTTTGAGAATCCCGCCAATCCGGCTATCCACGAATGCACCACCGGCCCGGAAATCTGGGACGACACCGGCGGCAAGATCGATATCCTGGTCTGCGGCGTGGGCACCGGCGGCACCCTCAGCGGCATCTCCCGCTACATCAAGCAGACCCGGGGCAAAGCCATCACCACCGTCGCGGTGGAACCGGATTCCACCACCATGATCACCGCCGCCAAGGCGGGCACCCAACCCAGCCACGCGCCGCACAAGATCCAGGGCATTGGCGCCGGCTTCGTCCCGGCCAACCTCGATCTGGCCATGGTCGACCAGGTGGAACAGGTATCCAGCGATGAAGCCATGGAATGGGCCCACAAGTTGATGCGCTCAGAGGGGATTCTCGCCGGCGTGTCCTGCGGCGCGGCCATGGCCGTGGCCCACCGCCTGTCCCAACAGGACGCCAACCGCGGCAAGATGATCGTCGCGATCCTGCCGGATTCCGGCGAACGCTACCTGACCTCTCCCCTGTTCGCCGGCCGGTTCTCCGAGAACGAGACCGTGCAGGCGACGATCAGCTGAGTCACGGCGAATTCAGGCGCGCTCGCGCAGCAGCGCGAGCCGCTCTTTCACCCGCGGCCATTCGGCGTCGGTCACACTGAAATACACTGAATCGCGAACATAACTGCCCTGCACGATCATGTGGTTGCGCAGGACACCCTCGCGGGTCGCGCCAATGCGTTCCAGCGCGCGCTGTGAGCGCAGGTTGCGGGCGTCGGTCTTGAACTCCACCCGCACGCAGGCCAGGCGCTCGAAGGCGTGGGACAGCAACAGCAGCTTGACCTGGGTATTGACGCCGGTGCGTTGCCACTCCGCCCCCAGCCAGGTCCAGCCGATTTCGAGCGAGCGATGTTCGGGCCGGATAGTGAGGTAGCGCGTGCTGCCGACGACCCTGTCCCTGCCGGTTTCAACGATGGCAAACGGCAGTTGGTCCGCTGCCGCATTCGCCTCGTCGATCCACTGGCGGGCGTCGGCCAGGTCGATAAAGCAGGGCCGCGGCAGGTAAATCCAGTCCGCCGCCGTGCGCCCCCGGTTGTAAAGGCCATTGGCATGCTCCGCTTGCAGGGGCTCGAGCCGCACACCCTCGCCCTGCAACACCACCGGCTGCACCGGCCTGCCAGCCATCATGGCAGGATGACCGGGGAACCCGTGGTCTGATGAATCCCGCTTGCCTTTACCATCTTGCCTGCTCCATGCCTGGTGGGTGACCGAATACCCGGCGGTTCCCCTGCCGGAAGGGCTAGTGTACCGTGTCACCCTCATTGTTACATTCTGCGCGTCGCGAAGAGGAAGCACCGGAGTGCTCGAACAACTGCAACTGGACAGGCGCCTGCAGCTCGCGCTGGACGCCCTGCCTTTCACTACCACCACCGCGGTGCAGGACCTGGTGATTCCCGCGGCGCTGGCCGGCAAGGACCTCGTGGTCAGTGCAGAAACCGGCAGCGGCAAGACCCTCGCCTACCTGGTGCCGCTGGTCCAGCGCCTGCTGGCGCCGCCGGAGTCCCCCCGGGCGGAGGGGCCCCAGGCCCTGATCCTGGTGCCGACCCGGGAGCTGGCGCGACAGGTGCTGAAACAGTGCCGGGCCCTGCTGGCGAAAACACCGCTGCAGGTCTACGGCGTCACCGGCGGCGCCGATTTCCGCTACCAGCAGTCCCTGTTTCGCAAGAACCCGGAGATTATCGTCGCCACCCCCGGCCGCCTGCTGGAGCACTGCGAGCGCAAGAGCACCCGGCTGGATAGCCTGCAGCTGCTGGTACTGGATGAGGCGGATCGCATGCTGGATATGGGGTTCCGCGACGATGTACTGAAAATCAACGGCTATTGCGCCAGCGAGCGCCAGGCCATCATGGTTTCGGCCACCATGAACCACCGGGACCTGGGCAGCATCAGCAACTCACTGCTGCGCTCGCCACAAACCATCGCGGCGGACGCGGCGCGGCAGCCCCATAGCAGCATCGTCCACCAGGTGGTGCTGGCGGACTCGCTGGAGCACAAGGACAAGCTGCTGCTCGCCCTGCTCGGGCAGGGGGGCTTCCAGCGGGTCCTGGTGTTTGGCAACAAGCGCAGCACCGCGGCGCGCCTGGCGGGCCTGCTGAAATACCACCAACTGCGCTGCGCCTGCCTGCACGGCGAGATGAGTACGGAGGAACGCAGGGAGGTGATGACCCGCTTCAGCGACGGCAAAATCAACATTCTCTGCGCCAGCGACGTCGCCGCCCGCGGCATCGACGTCAGGGATATCGACCTCGTCATCAATTTTGATCTGCCGCACAGCGGCGATGACTACCTGCACCGCACCGGCCGCACCGGCCGGGCCGGTGCCGGCGGCCTGGCCCTGTCACTGGTGACCGCCACCGACTGGAACCTGATGATCAGCATCGAGCGCTACCTCAAGCTCAGTTTCGAACGGCGCGGCGTGCCGGGATTGAAAGCCCGCTTCAACGGCCCGAAGAATCAGAAGTCTTCCGGCAAGGCTGCGGGCAGCAAGAAGAAAAAGCCAAAACCCGCTGCAGCCAAGAGTAAATCGCGCCAGCGCAACCAGAAAAACATCGGCAAGCCGGCGGCCCGGACGAGACCCGCCGCGGCCGCGCCCAACGACGGCTTTGCGCCACTGATGAAGAAAAAGCCCGCGCCCTGATGCGTGTCTTCTTCGGGCTGGAACTGCCCGCCGACATCGCCCTGCAGATTGCCGCCTGGCGCGACCGCCAGCTGGGTCCCGCCGGCCGGCCCGTGCCACCGGCCAATTTCCACATCACCCTGGCCTTTGTCGGTGAGATCGCGCCCGGCCCGCTGGAACGCCTGTGCCAGGCGGTGGACGATGCCCTGCAACGCGCCCGGCCGGCGGGCGGGGAACTGGTGCTGGACTGCGCCGGCTACTGGCCGAGGCCAGGTATCTACTGGTTGGGACCCAGCACCTGGCCCGACTCACTCTCCCAGCTGGCGACAAAACTTCGCCAGCTCGCCACGGTGGCCGGGGCCCGGCGCGACCGCAGGCCGTTCCAACCCCACATCAGCCTGTTGCGCAACTGCAGCACTGCGCCCGCGGCGCCGGTGAGCCAGAGCGCGATCTGCGTGGCATACCGGGATTTCACCCTGTTCGAGTCCAGGCAGGGCAAAACCGGGGTCAGCTATCACCCCCTGCAGCAGTGGGAGCTGGCGTGACCGGACCTTAGCTCCCGATGATTTCCGGGCTGGTCGGCATTGGGTTAGAATTCCGCTCCCCGATCGACACCGGAAGCTAACACCCATGTCCAATCCCCTGCTGGAACAGCACGAGCTGCCGCCTTTTTCCAGGGTCAGTCCCGCCGACGTGGAACCGGCGATCACCCGGCTGATCGAGCGCAACAAGCAGGCCACCGAGGCTATCCTGGCCGACCACAACCGCTACCACTGGGACAACCTGTGGCGCGCCATCGAGCAGATGGACGATGAGCTCGCCCAGGCCTGGTCTCCGGTGTCGCACCTGAACGGTGTGGCCAACAGCGAGGAACTGCGCGCGGCCTACAACGCCTGCCTGCCGCTGTTGTCCGAGTACGCCACCTGGAGTGGCCAGCACAGCGGCCTGTACGAGGCCTATCGCCAGATCGCCGAGGGCGAGGAGTTCGCCACCCTGGACGCTGCGCAACAAAAAGCCATCAGCAACGTGTTGCGCGATTTTCGCCTCGCCGGCGTGGCCCTGCCCGAGGAGCAGAAACAGCAGTATGGCCGCCTGCGCAAGCGGCTGTCAGAGCTGGGCAGCCAGTTCAGCGATAATGTGCTGGACGCCACCAACGCCTGGAGCAGGCACGTCAGCGAGGAAGAGCTGGCGGGGCTGCCGGCAACCGCGCTGGCCAATGCCCGGCAAGCGGCGCAGCGGGCCGGCCTGGAGGGCTGCCTGATCACCCTGGAATTCCCCTCCTGGTACCCGGTCCTGGCGTACTGTGAGAACGCGGCATTGCGGGAGGAGGTGTACCGGGCCAATGTCACCAGGGCCTCCGACGAGGGGCCCCACGCGGGCCAGTGGGACAACAGCGCCATCATCAAGGAAACCCTGGCACTGCGCCGGGAACTGGCGCACCTGCTGGGTTTCGCCAACTACGCCGAGTTGTCCCTTGCGACCAAGATGGCGGACAGCCCGGCGCAGGTGCGGGCCTTTCTCGAGCAACTCTCGCGCCAATCCCGGGCCCAGGCGCTGCAGGAGTGGCGCGAGCTGCAGGCCTTCGCCCGCGAAGAATACGGCGCGCACAGCATCAACGCCTGGGACGTGAGCTTCTACAGCGAGAAGCTGCGGGAGCGCCGCTACCAGGTGTCACAGGAGGATATCCGCCCCTACCTGCCGGTCACCCGGGTGCTGCCGGGCCTGTTCGCGGTGGTGGAGCGCCTCTACGGGGTGACGGTGCGCGAAGTCAGTGACTTCGACAGCTACCACCCGGATGCCCGCCTGTTCGAACTGGTGCAGGCGGGCGAAGTCATCGCCCGCTTTTACCTGGACCTGTATGCCCGGGCGCAGAAGCGCGGCGGCGCCTGGATGGACAATTGCCGGGACCGGCGTGTGGCAGGCGCCAGGCTGCAACTGCCGGTGGCCTACCTGGTCTGCAATTTCACTCCCCCCGTGGGTGACGCACCCGCCCTGCTGACCCACGCCGAATTGACGACCCTGTTCCACGAGTTCGGCCACGGCCTGCACCACATGCTGACGCGACAAACCGTCGCATCGGTGTCGGGTATCAACGGCGTTGCCTGGGACGCGGTGGAGCTGCCCAGCCAGTTCCTCGAAAACTGGTGCTGGGAGCGGGAGGCGCTGGCGCTGATTTCCGGCCATCACGAAACCGGCGAGCCCCTGCCGGCGGCGCTGCTGGACAAGCTGCTGGCCGCGCGCAATTTCCAGTCGGCCATGCAGATGGCGCGCCAGCTGGAATTCGCCCTGTTCGACCTGCGCCTGCACAGTGAGTGGGACGCCGCGGGCGGCACCACGGTGCAGGCGCTGCTCGACGAGGTGCGCAGCGAAGTGGCGGTGGTCATTCCCCCGGCTTTCAACCGCCTGCAGCACAGTTTTTCTCACATCTTCGCCGGCGGCTACGCGGCGGGTTATTACAGCTACAAGTGGGCCGAGGTGCTGTCAGCGGATGCGTTTTCCCGCTTCGAGGAGGAGGGTATTTTCAACCCGCAGACCGGCAGCGAT
>Ga0105096_10001031_pt1 | contig 10948 bp, 8 predicted proteins | sample PPLLak3cmMay2015_FD_87036 | JGI IMG/M metagenome (GOLD analysis project Ga0105096, IMG submission 87036) | Freshwater sediment microbial communities from Prairie Pothole Lake near Jamestown, North Dakota, USA - PPLs Lake P7 Core (1) Depth... | ecosystem: Environmental > Aquatic > Freshwater >... | reverse complement strand
TGCTGGAACACAACTACCTGCTGCTGGATGTTGCGAACTTCGAGAATAAAACAGGTAGCGTCGAGTGGGCAGCGGTTGCAAGCCGTCTGCGTATGTTGCCCTGTCCTGTAATTGCTGTGGGAAAAGTTGCAGCGCCGCAGCTGCTCAGGGGCGTAGATGTCATTGTCGACAGTGTGCAGGAGGCGACAACGCTTATCAGGAATATCGACGAGCACCCGCTGGCCGCCATGACACTGGTGCAAGTGCTACGCCACAATGAAGATGTCGACCCCGCACAGGGCCTGTTGGTCGAGTCACTCGCCTACGCCAGCTTGCAAGGTGGAGCAGAGTTTGCACAAATGAAGAAGGTGATCCAATCTACCAGGCAACCGACGCTTGTAGTGCAGGATGCTGGCAGTCCGGTATTTGTGGAGCGCAGGGACAATGAATTACACATCACCCTCAATCGGCCCCACGCGCGCAACGCCTACTCGACAGCGATGCGCGACAGCTTGTATGAAGCCATGCAACTGTTGAAAATGGATACGGGCCTGAGCGGGGCGAAGATCAGTGGCGCGGGCAGCTGTTTCTGTACCGGCGGTGATCTCGCAGAATTTGGCACAGCAACTGATACAGCAACGGCCCATGCAATTCGCTCCAGCCGCAGTGTGGCACAGCTGCTGCTGGAACTGGGGGCGAAACTGCAGTTTCAGCTCCACCGCGCCTGCATTGGCTCCGGCATTGAATTGCCTGCCTTCGGTGCACGCGTCGTGGCCCGCAGCAATGCGTTTATGCAGTTACCCGAGATCAAGCTGGGCCTGCTACCGGGCGCCGGTGGTACGGTGAGTATTTTGCGGCGTATCGGCCGCCACCGCATGGCCTATCTGGCGCTGTCTGCGCGGCGGATAAATGCCGCGACGGCTCTGCAGTGGGGACTGATTGATGAGATTGTCTGATGCGCCAGGATGATATCGCTAAACACAGGAACTCAATGGAGAGTGAACAATGACTCAGTATAAACCCGGAATGCGATTACGCAGTGCCGTGTGCACCGCGGAGGTGGTCGTGATTGCCGCCCCGGCCCCAAATGTTGTACTGAGTTGTGGTGGCGAGCCACTGTTAGGCGAGGGTGAAACGGCAAGTTCGGACATGGCACTTGATGCCGCCGCCGCACAGGGCACACTGTTGGGCAAGCGCTATACCAATGAGAGCGGAGAACTTGAACTGTTATGCGTGAAACCAGGCACGGGTTCGCTGGCAGCAGACGGCGTTGCTCTGGTCGTTAAAGGCGCCAAACCGTTGCCCTCATCTGATTGAAAGTTTTTTAACCACAATAATGACTTAAGACATTCACAATGAACGTAATGATGTTGTTGGAAATGGCCGCCCAGGGATTCGGGGAGCGCGTGGCCTTCGTGAACGGAGAGGAGTCCCTGACCTATCAGCAGTTGTTTGACGCTGCGGGGCAGGCTGCAACTCATTTGCGCAACAGTGAGTATGACCATGTAGCGACTTTGGATGTCAGTAGTCTGGCACTGCCGATAGCTCTGTTCGCCAGTGCCTGGGCGGGCAAGCCCTTTGTCCCAATCAATTATCGCTTGGCGGATGTTGAAGTGGATGCACTGCTACAGCGTATCCAACCGTCCTTGCTGGTGTCAGATCAGGCGCGTATCGCGACTCTTTCGGGCGGTACTGCCCTGGCGCCAATGGAGCGGCGGGAATTTGTTGAGCTGGCCCGCAAGCAGGGAAGGGCAGCGGCGACAGATTGGCTAATGGACCCCGAGGAAATTGCAGTACTGTTGTTTACCAGTGGCACTACCGGTGCTCCCAAGGCCGCTGTGTTGCGCCATCGGCATCTAGTGTCCTACATGTTTTCTGCCGTTGAGTTTGGCGCTGCATCCGCAGACGACGTAGCTCTGGTTGCGGTGCCGCCATACCACATCGCGGGGGTGATCTCTGTTATCAGCTCTGTTTACGCGGGCAGGCGCGTAGTGCAGATGCCGAATTTCAATGCGCGGGCCTGGCTCGAACTGGCGAGGCGCGAAAAAGTAACGACAGCATTTCTTGTTCCCACCATGCTCGCGCAGATCGTGCGCGAGCTGGAGGGGCAGTCCAACGCTGATCTGCCCTACTTGTCGGCACTGTCCTATGGAGGTGGCAAGATGCCGGGACCCGTTATTGAACGAGCCATGCAGTTGTTTCCGCACACACAGTTCACCCAGGCGTATGGTCTGACGGAAACCAGTTCCACGATTTGCGTACTGCTGCCAGAAGATCATCGCGCGGCCATCGAGAGTGATAAGTCTGCAGTGCGTCGTCGCCTGACGTCGGTGGGGCGTGCGCTACCCGGTGTGGAACTACAGATTCGCGATAACGAGGGTAAGGTATTGGCATCTGGCGAGCGCGGCGAAATCTACGTGCGGGGGGAGCAGGTATCCGGTGAATATATCGGGCGCGGTAGCATGCTGGATGCACAGGGTTGGTTCCCGACGCGCGATGCCGGAGAAATGGATGAGGAAGGTTTTCTTTTCCTGGAAGGACGTGCAGATGATGTGATTGTGCGCGGCGCGGAGAACATGTCGCCGGGAGAAATCGAGGATGTACTGGTGCGCCATCCGGCAGTGGCAGAAGCAGGTGTTGTTGGTGTGCCTGACGAACACTGGGGAGAGGCGGTGGCTGCAGTCGTAGTATTAAAACCCGGAACTGACGCAACCGCTGAGGAATTGCAAAACTGGGTGAAACGGCACTTACGGTCTTCTCGCGTACCGCAGTTGGTTCGCTTTGCCACAGAGTTGCCCTACAACGATACGGGGAAGCTGCTACGTCGCACCATTCGACTTGATCTGGTCGACGTGATGGCAGCTAAAGTATGATATTTTGAACCACTAAGGACTTTAAATTTGTTGCCTAGCTGTTATCGCCTATGTGACATTGCTGGTTAGGGAGTTATTGGCGGAACTGCGAAAAAAAATATTATGAATAAATTCAAGATGCTACTAGACAAATGTGATAAATCACGAGAGTATTAAGCACAAGAACTAACCAAGCGCGTCGTAAAAGGCTGAAATTAATAACCAGAATCAGCAAATACGGGGGGAACACGACTTGAAAAACCTGATTATTGCCAAGGTCATTACGGCCTTGTTATTTTTTACCGGCCTGGCTCAGGCGCAAACCCTGATGGGTTCTGCCGCTTCCATGGAGAAGCAGTACCAGCTTGCTCGATCTTACGGCTTCAACTTCGTCAATACGGCGAGCGAGGTGCAACGGAACATTAATTCCAGTCAGTTGGTCAGAGTGAATCCGGATCGGTATCTGGCGTTGCATGATGTGTCCTATCCCTACGCTGTTTCCGAGACAAAGTTGTTTTTGGACCGGCTCAGTGCGCAGTACTACTCTGCCTGCGGCGAGAAACTCACAGTTACCAGTTTGTTGCGACCCAGGAATCGACAGCCTTCTAATGCGTCTGTTCGCTCCGTGCATCCAACTGGTATGGCTGTCGATCTGAGAATTCCGCCGAAACAGAAATGTCGTGCCTGGCTAGAAAATACCCTCCTTTCCCTGGAGAAGGAACGGGTACTGGATGTAACGCGTGAACGCCACCCGCCACACTACCATGTTGCTGTGTATGCCAAGCAGTATGAGACCAGAGTAGCGTCTATATACGGTTCCAACTTTGGGCAGCCGGTGACCGAGCTTCGTTCCCAGTCGGAGCGTGAGGTAACTGAAGTAGCAACTGTAGCCAGCAAGCCGGTCGCACGTACTGCAACCCAGCAGAGTTATGTAGTACGCAAGGGTGATTCGCTGTCGAAGATTGCGGACAGGACTGGCGTCAGTGTCCCACAATTGCGTTCAGCCAATGGCCTGCGCGGCAATGTGATTAATGCGGGCCAGAAACTGCGTATACCAACCACAAGAGATGTAGCGGTCGCCGCCAGTAAAAACAACGTTGTCGCTGCGAACGAATTCACACACCGTGTGAGTCGTGGCGATACGCTTTGGACTATTGCTAATCGCTATGGCACAAGCGTGAAACAATTGCGTCGGGCAAACAGCAGGACCAGTGATTCCCTACAGGTTGGGCAGGTATTAAAGATTTCCAGGGGATAGGACGTATACCCTGGCTTGATTATTCCGGTTAATCCGCATCATGGATTCTCGCTAACTGCATGGGCAATTGTATTGAAGACCTGCAAGGTTTCGATCTCACGGTCGGTGGTCTCATCCAGTCCATAGTCCTTGTTCGCGGATGTCTTCGCGATTACCACTTCCTGTGTCGGATTCACATACACAAACTGGTTGTAGATCCCGATCGCTGCGTACTCGCCTTCATTACCTGTCGGTGGCGTCCACCACTGATAGGCGTATCCCAGTATCGTGTCTGAGCCTGCGCGTTTTCCCGGTTGCAAATGCGGCTTACCTGGCACCGTTGAGGCCGCAACCCAGGATTCAGGCACGATCTGCTTCCCGGCCCAACGACCGTGATTGCGATACAGCTCGCCAAACCGCGCATAGTCGCGCAGCGTGGCGTTAAACCCGCCAAACGCCAGCTCCATACCTAACTCGTCGGTAATCCAGTACGCGTCGTATTCCATCTGCAGTGGCTGCCAGAGCTTTTCTTCAGTATAGGCTGACAGGGTCTTGCCAGTTGTGCGCACCAACAACATCCCCAGGACCTGCGAATCTATGCTGTTGTAGTGGTTAAAAGTTCCGGGCGGGCGCTGCCGGGTGAGGCTGGCGGCGAATTCATCCTGCGACCTGCCCAGCACGATCTCCGCACCAAAACGCGTGATATCGCTGGTCCATTCTCCATAGCCTTCGTCCCAGCGCGCGCCACTGCTCATCTCCAGAATGTCCTCAATCGCGACGCCATCATAGGCGGAACCAGCAAGTTCCGGCACATAACGCGTGATGGGGTCCCTAACGCTGTTGATAATTCCATCATCAATAGCAATGCCGACCATGGCGGAGACCAGGCTCTTCGCTACGGACCAGGATATCCAGCGAGTTCGCTCACTGCTACCCAGGGCATACTCCTCGTGAATGACGCGTCCGTCGCGGAGCACGATCAAGCCACTGGTTTCTGTTTCCTCCAGAAACTGGCGAATATTTCGGGTCGTGCCCTCGTACTCATAGGTCAGGGGCATGGCGACGCCTGTTGGATTCGCCTCGAGTTTTGTGGGATTCGCCGTGAGCACAGCGCGGGAGGGAAACAGGCCCTGCATATTGGAAAATTCATCGGTCATGTCAGCCCCGTGGAAGAGGGTGGCCATGAAGACGGCTCGTTTGGCGCGTTGCGGATCAGTCGCGACGAGCAGCAGTCCCGCGCCAACCACGACGAGTAGAACCCATATTATGCGTTTCATAGCAATGCTTGCCAGAATGAGAAAGTCGCTGAGCGATCTACATCAAGTATATATCGATGAGGAATGGTGGGGAGCTGTTTTTATGGCAAGCTTAATCCAGATCGCTGGCGCTGTGGCGCTCAATGGCACGCTCTTCTTCTGGCCCCCAGGCCCTGTTAACGCGCTGGCCGCGAATGACCGCTGGTCGTGCCAATATCTGTTTGGCCCATCGTACGACGTTGGTATACGAAGCCACATCCAGAAATTCCTGTGCCTGATAGAGGGTTCCGGAAACCAGTACGCCATACCAGGCAACGTTTGCCATATCGGCAATGGTGTACTCCTCGCCACACAGGAATTGCCGGTTCGCAAGATGGCGATCCAGAACGTCGAGCTGGCGTTTCACTTCCATCGCATAGCGATTGATCGGGTATTCCCATTTTTCGGGCGCATAGGCGTAGAAGTGGCCGAAGCCACCTCCCAGGAAGGGCGCGCTGCCCATATTCCAGAACAGCCATGACAGGCACTCTGCGCGCTGTGCCGGTTCTGTGGGAAGAAACGCGCCGAACTTTTCGGCGAGGTAAAAAAGAATGGCGCCCGACTCGAAAACTCGAATTGGAGGGTTCGCGCTATGATCAACCAGCGCCGGAATCTTGGAGTTGGGATTGGCCGCGACAAAACCGCTGCCAAACTGATCGCCCTCGCCGATATTGATCAGCCAGGCATCGTAGTCTGCAGCGGTCTTTCCCAATGCCAGGAGCTCTTCGAGCAGGATGGTCACTTTAACGCCGTTAGGCGTGGCTAACGAATACAGCTGTAGCGCGTGTGTGCCGACGGGCAACTCTTTTTCATGCGTGGCGCCAGCAACCGGGCGATTGATGTTGGCAAATTTGCCCCCGCTTTCTGTATTCCAGGTCCAGACTTTTGGGGGCTCGTAGCTTGAAGGGTCGTTCATTTGGCTGTCTCGTGTTGCAAATGCGCTTTAGATAAACCCGTAAAGCTTTCCGGCGTTCTCACAGAAGATTTTGCGCTTCTTGCCTTCATCCAGGCCGTGCGCCATGGAGTTGATCAGGTGATGGGAGTTAGGCCAGTCGGTGATGTGGTGGGGGAAGTCGCTGCACCACATCATGGTGTCCACGCCCACTGAATCGCAGTTCTGTATGCCGAACTGATCGCTGACGACGCCGACCTTGCAGTTGCGCAGGTAGTAGTCACTGGGCAGCATGGACAGGTTGACGCCGGTCCAGTAGCGGTTGCGGCGGTAGCGATCATCCAACTCCTGCTTGAAAAACGGCACCCAGCCAGCGCCGACTTCGCCGCCGACAATGGTGAGTCCGGGGAAGCGCTCGAATACACCGTTGAAGATGAATTCCGCAAAAAGCACCGGCATGCGGCTCATGGTGGTGGAGAAGGCAACCAATTGCGGCACGCCGCCTTTCTGCGCCACTTTCTGTGTTTTGACGGTGGGAGGTGTCAGGCCGATGTGAATATGAATCGGCATGGCCAGTTCCTCGGCCACGGCCCAGAACTTGTCATCCTCGGCAGAGAGAATAGCCTCGCCGCTGGGCCAGGTCGCCAGTCCCACACCCTTGGCGCCGGCTTCCTTGGCGCGTTTGAGTTCCATCACTGAATCGTCGATGCCGGTGGCCGGCATCTGAAAGATGGCGCCCAGGCGCTCGGGTTTGTGGGAGCAAAAATCCGTAATGAAATTGTTATAGGCCTGCATGCCCGCCAGGGAAAACTCTTTCTCCTGTCCCATGAAATAGATCATCGTGCGCTGCGGAGGGAAGAACACCGCCGCGTCCACCCGGTCTTCATCCATCAGCTCCAGGCGCGCCGCAGGTTCGAAAATGCCAGGGTGCATATCCTCGTACTTCACCCCGGTCCACTTCAGGGTTTTGGGCGTCTTGTTCATGGCGGCGACCAGACCTAAGGATTCCACGGCCTCGCCCAGCAACCAGGCATCTCCGCCGTCCTTATCCTTGACCAGCTTGGGGGCCACGTCCTGGTATTTTTTGGGCAGGTACTTCTGCCACAGGTCCGGGGGTTCGATCACATGTTGATCGCAGTCGATGGTTCGGTATTTCATAATGCTCTCCTGCTTGCCGGTTGCGGGATGGGGTAGGGTGTCTTCAGTTCAAATAAATATAACTTTTAAAAAGACATCTGTCATGTAAAAACATGGTGGTTTTTGCCGGATTTATTGTGTGGGTTTTAGTGTTGAAGTTCGCGAAAGCTGATGGGCCTTGTCCGCCATATCCAGCACCACGTCGCCAAACAGCGCCATCTTCGGGTTGTCTGCGCCGCCCTGCACATAGCGGGCGTAACCAGCCTCCAGCACGCAGGCCATCTTGAAGCGGGCCAGCACGATGTAATAGTCCATAGCATCCACCAGCAGGCCGCTGATACTCGCGTAGCGGTGTATCAGTTCGTCCCTCGAGGGCATGCCGCTGAAGTCGACATAGCCGTTGTTGCGCTCCTCATCCGGATCGGGCCAGGTCATTAGTATCCAGGCCAGGTCCAGCAGCGGGTCGCCGATGGTGGCCATTTCCCAATCGACAATCGCAGCGAGCTTTGCTTCATTGCCATGGTGAAACATGACGTTAGCGAACTGGTAATCGCCGTGGATAATGCCTGGTGTAAAGCTGCGCGGGATGTGTTTCCGCAACCACTCGGCGGCTTCGGCTAAGCCGGGAATCTCACGAAATTGGATTTTGGCCAGGTGCGCCAGCCAGCGATCTACCTGGCGATCAAGAAACCCCTCGGGCTTGCCAAACCCTTCCAGTCCTGCTTCGCGCCAGTCAACCTGGCCGAGGCGGGCAATGGCATCCACCAGTTCATTGGCCATGGCTGCGCGCAGTTGCGGATCGCGATCGAAAGGCGGCGGCAGCTGCCCCATCGGAGTCCAGCCGTCGATATGGGCCATGATATAAAAGCAGGAACCGAGTACCGAGGTGTCATCGCAGACAGCGATCCCCTGCGGGTGCGGGACATCGGTGCCGGTCAGCGCCGCGATCACACGGTATTCGCGCAACATGATCTCGTTGCGGCCACTGGGTACTTGCGCCGGAGGCTTGCGCAGTGCCATGCGGCAGTCGCCGCGCTGCAGTTCAAATATCTCGTTGGAGGCGCCGCCACTGATGTAGCGCGCGGATAGTGGCGTGCCAGCACCAGGTAGTCCCCGTGCATCCATCCACTTTTCAAGGGCGGATACGTCGATTTGTGGCTCGGGCTCCGGTTTCCCTGTGTGTTGTTCGCTCATCACAGGTTGCCCACGGTAGCGTCGAGATAATCCGCGAACTTCAGCCGTGCGGCGTCGATCTGTGCAGGTAACCACGCGCTGGGCCACAGTGGATCAGGTGAAGCCTTGTGCTCGCGCAGTACCTGTTTGGCGATCGTCACCCGGTGCACTTCGCTGGGGCCATCCATCACGCCCATCATCGGCACCGTCATCCACAGTCCCGCCAGCGGCGTCTCGTTGGAGCAGCCCAAGGCGCCATGCACCTGCACGGCGCGGCGCACGATATCGTGCAGTACTTCCGCCGCCTGTACCTTCACTGCCGAAATGTAGATGCGGGATTTGTGTTGGTCACCCTTGTCACACCACCAGGCGGCGTACAGCACCAGCAGGCGAAATTGCTCCAGCTGGATAAAGGAGTCAGCGATATAGTTTTGAATGGTTTGCTTCTGTGCCAGCAGGCTGCCCTGCGTGTAGCGGCTGAGCGCGCGCTCGCACAGCATATCCAGCGCGCTCTTGCAGTAGGCGACGGTGCGCATGGCGTGATGGATACGCCCGCCACCGAGTCGTTTCTGCGCCAGCTCGAACGCCTTTCCTGGCTCGCCCAGTACCGCATCGGCTGGCAGGCGCACGTTGTTGTAGCGCACCCAGCCATGGCTTCCTGGTTCATCCAGGCTCTCGTGCATCAGGCCGACGTTGCGCAGTATCTCGATGCCCGGTGTGTCGCGCGGCACCAGGAACATGGTCGCACCCTGGTGGACTGGTACAGTCGTATCGGTAATCGCCATGACAATCAGGAATTCGGCGAAGTCTGCATGTGAGGAAAAATATTTTTCACCGTTGATGATCCACTCATCGCCCTCGCGCCAGGCGCGACAGGTAAATTGACCTGGATCGGAACCCGCCTGCGGTTCCGTCATCGAATAACAGGAGATGATCTCGCCGTTGAGCAGGGGTTGTAGATAGCGCGCCTTCTGCGCGGCAGTGCCATAGTGAGCGATGATTTCGGCATTGCCGGTGTCCGGCGCCTGGGTGCCGAACACACGCGAGGCCCAGGTGCTGCGCCCCAGGATCTCGTTCATCAGCGCCAGCTTGACCTGGCCATAGCCCTGGCCGCCGAGGTCCGGGGTCAGGTGGCAGGCCCACAGTCCGCGTTTCCTGACTTCTTCCTGAAGCGGTCTGATCAGTGCACAGGTCGTTGTGTTAAGCACGTCGAAGGGATCTGTCGGCTTGCGCCAGACCAGTCCGATGGGTTCGATCTCCTCGCGCACGAAGGTGTCCATCCAGTCCAATTGCTGTTGAAATTCCGGATCGGTTTCGAAATCCCAGGCCATGTAGTGTTCCTTCTTATTGCTATATCAGTTGGTACGACGACGCGGGTACGGTTCCAGTAAGCCGTACTCGCCGCGTCTTCGACGGTACTGTCAGCTGCCTAGCCCCAATAACTGCCGCGACACCACGCTGCGCATGATTTCCGAGGTGCCCCCGCCAATCGTCTCGGTAATGCTCTGGCGCCAGATCAGTTCGGGACGGCCGCCGCTGACCAGCGCTTCCGGTCCGCCGAAGTCCAGCACTGCACGCGCGATAGCCTGGCAGGTGATGGTGTGCATGATCTTGTTCATGGCGGCGTCGACGGTTGCATTGCGACCTTTAACCATCGCCTCCAGTACTTTGAGACCGAGAATCTCTGTTTCCATCACCTGCACCGTAAGCTCGGCCATGCGCTCGCGCACGACGGGATTCTCGCCTAATCCATTCGCATTCAGCCAGGCCACCATGTCTTCCAGGTCACGGCGCACGCGGCCTGGCGGAAACTGGATGTGGCGCTCATCCGCCAATGCTTCGCCAATGATCGGCCACGCGCCGTTTTCTTCTCCCACCCGCTGCGCCAGCGGGACTTGCACGCGATCAAAATACACTTCATTCAACTGATCGCCGTCCAGCGTTGGCAGCGGCGAGACAGTAACGCCTGCCGCGTGCTTGTCACAGATGAACAGACTGAGGCCGCGCCCGCGACTTTCCTGGCTGCCGGTACGCGCCAGTACCCACAGGTAATCCATGTCCTGGGCATAGGATTGCCAGCACTTCTGGCCATTGAGTAAATAGTGAGTCCCGTCGCCGTTCTCATCTGCCCTCACACGCAGGCTGGCCAGATCTGAGCCAGCTTCGGGTTCCGAGTAACAGAGTGAAAAGTGAATATCGCCCGCGCGTATGCGCGGTAGCCATGTTTCCTGTTGCGCCGGTGTGCCGTAACGGATCAGGGTCTGGGCAACGATGCCGGAGGCGAGCGGGTTGCGCGCGGCTCCGGCGTAGGCGACCTCGTTCCACAGGATGAATTCGCACACTGGACCTTTGGCGAGTCCGCCGAACTGTTTGGGCCAGCTCA
>Ga0105096_10001030_pt1 | contig 10950 bp, 8 predicted proteins | sample PPLLak3cmMay2015_FD_87036 | JGI IMG/M metagenome (GOLD analysis project Ga0105096, IMG submission 87036) | Freshwater sediment microbial communities from Prairie Pothole Lake near Jamestown, North Dakota, USA - PPLs Lake P7 Core (1) Depth... | ecosystem: Environmental > Aquatic > Freshwater >... | reverse complement strand
GTTCATGGGAACGAGCATTCCTGTTATTGAACGTTTGAGATGTTTGCTCTTCCTCCGGGGTCCCGACGGTAGTGGTTTCATCAGGGGTGGCCCGCAGAGCCGGGTGAAGGTAATATAAATTCGAATCATTTAATCGGAGCCAGCGTGGAAAATTCAGATCTACAAGCCTTGCAAAAACTCGATGCCGCGCATCATATTCATCCATTCAATGACAATGCGGCCTTGGCGAAAAAAGGCACGCGTATCCTTACCAGGGGCGAAGGCTGCTACGTCTGGGATGCAGAAGGCAATAGGCTGCTGGATGCCTTTGCCGGCCTCTGGTGCGTGAACATCGGCTATGGCCGAAAGAGTTTGGGCCAAGTAGCCGCAAAGCAAATGGAAACGCTGGCCTACTACAATAGTTTTTTCGGCTGCACGACCGAGCCTACCGTGCATCTCGCCACAAAGCTCGCCGAACTAACGCCGGGCGATTTGAATCATGCCTTCTTTAGTAATTCCGGTTCCGAAGCCAATGACACTATCCTGCGCATGGTGCGACATTTCTGGGCGGTGCAGGCTCAACCTGAAAAAAATATCCTGATTGGCCGCTTCGATGGCTATCACGGTTCGACAGTCGCCGGGGCAAGTCTTGGCGGCATGAAGGGCATGCACTCGCAAGGTGGTTTGCCAATTCCGAATATCCACCATATCAATCAACCATTCTGGTTCGGTGAAGGCGGTGATTTGTCGCCGGAAGAATTCGGATTGCAACGCGCACAGGAACTGGAAGCAAAAATTCTCGAGCTCGGTCCCAATCGCGTAGCCGCCTTTATCGGCGAGCCGATTCAAGGGGCTGCCGGCGTGTTTATTCCGCCGATGAATTATTGGCCGGAGATCCAGCGTATCTGTCACAAGTACGATGTCTTACTAATTGCCGACGAAGTGATCTGTGGCTTTGGCCGCACCGGGCATTGGTTTGGCTCAGAATATTTCGGTATTCAGCCGGACATCATGACCCTGGCCAAGGGTATAACGTCCGGTTATATCCCGCTTGGTGCCGTGATGTTCAATGACCGGGTCGCCAATGTCCTGAAAGACAAGGGTGGCGAGCTGGCGCATGGCTATACCTATTCCGGTCACCCTGTGTGTACCGCCGTGGCCATGGAAAACATTCGCATCCTGCAAGACGAAAAAATTGTCGAAAACGTTAAAAACAACACCGGACCCTATTTGGCGCAACGTTGGCAGGAGTTGGGCGAGCATGCGCTCGTCGGCGAGGCACGTATCGTCGGCATGGTCGGTGCCCTGGAACTGGTACCCAACAAGCCAAGCCGGCATTTTTTTGATGATCGCGGCAAAACAGGGCAGCTATGTCGTGATATCGCCCTTAACAACGGACTAATATTACGTGCAACCAATGATGCGATGTTGCTTTCGCCGCCACTGATCATCACGCGCGAGCAGATCGACGAGTTGTTTGAGAAAGCATGGAAGTCTCTGAATCAAACCGCGGAAGCTTTAAAAAACCAATGAGGTAGATAGTTTGTTTATAGCTGTGATTCCTGTCGTCACAGTCTTTTCAACAATTTAGGGAGAGGTGTTATGAAACTACGTCTTTTAACATTAGCCATTGCCGGACTGACTCTCGTTGCATGCGGTGATAAAGAGGCCGCCCCTGTTGCCACCACAGATGCGCCGGTTGCCGAAGAAAAGGTGCTGAATATCTACAACTGGTCTGACTACATCGCACCCGACACGATTGCAAAATTTGAAACAGAAACCGGCATTGACGTCACTTATGACGAAATGGACAGCAACGAAACACTCGAATCGAAGATTCTTGCCGGTGATACCGGTTATGACATTGTCGTACCGTCATCTTCCTTCCTGGGTCGCCAAATCAAGGCTGGCGCCTACCAGCCATTGGACAAGAATCAACTGTCCAACTGGAAAAACCTCGACACCAATTTGCTCAGCAAGCTGACCGATGTAGATCCGGGCAATAGTCACTCGGTACCGTATTTGTGGGGAACCACCGGCATAGGCTATAACGTCGAGAAAGTGACCGAGATTTTCGGCAACACGGATGTCGTCAATAGTTGGGACCTGATCTTCGAGCCAGAAAATCTCGCCAAACTCAAAGATTGTGGCGTTACTTTTCTTGATGCCGCCTCGGAAATTATTCCAACAACGCTGTATGCAATGGGCGAAGACCCCAATAGTTTCGATCCTGCCGTGATCGATAAAGCCGCTGCAAAGCTCGAAACACTGCGTCCATACATCACCAACTTCCATTCTTCGGAATATATTGAATCACTTGCCAGCGGTAACGCCTGCATCGTGGTGGGTTGGTCTGGCGATATTATCCAGGCCAAAGCACGCGCCGAAGAAGCCAACAATGGCGTCACCATCGGTTACAGCATTCCTGCGCAGGGTTCTGCCATGTGGTTCGACATGATGGCGATTCCGAAAACAGCCAAGCATCCGAAGAACGCCCATCTGTTCCTTGACTTCCTGATGCGTCCGGAAATCATTGCGGAAGTGTCGAACTACGTTTCCTATCCGAATGCCAACGCCGCATCCTACTCGCTATTGGACGAGACGATTACCGGTGATCCGATGATCAGTCCGACCGAGGAAACCATCAATACCAAATTGTACGGTTTGGCAGTGCTTCCACTCGAGGTCATGAAAAAATATACGACGGTGTGGACCGAACTGAAAACCACCAATTAACCTTACCGGGGCAAGTGATAAAACGCTTGCCCTGTTTTGATGGGGTAACTATATGAGTGCTGAAATGGCTGCTTCAACCACTGATAATGTTTCGCGAAACGATAAGCTGGGCAATGAAAATTACGTCCGCATCATCGATGTTCAAAAAGAGTTTGATGGGTTTGTAGCGGTCGATTCGGTAAACCTGTCGATACGAAAAGGCGAAATTTTCGCCTTGCTGGGCGGTTCGGGTTGCGGAAAATCGACTTTGCTGCGTTGTCTTGCCGGTTTTGAAAAACCGACCTCGGGGAAAATCGAGCTGGACGGTCAAATCATGAATGACCTGCAGCCTTATGACCGGCCGATCAACATGATGTTTCAGTCCTATGCCTTGTTTCCGCATATGACGGTCGCAGAGAACATCGCCTTTGGCCTGAAGCAGGACGGCATGGCGAAAGACGCCATCGCCCGACGCGTCGAAGAAATGCTTAGCATCGTGCAAATGAATAAATTTGCCAAACGCAAACCGCATCAGCTCTCTGGCGGGCAACAACAGCGTGTCGCGTTGGCAAGGTCCCTGGCAAAAAGTCCCAAGTTACTTTTGCTTGACGAGCCGATGGGTGCGCTGGACAAAAAACTACGCTCGCAAATGCAATTGGAAGTGGTCAATATTATCGAGCGTCTCGGCGTTACCTGCGTCATGGTGACCCATGATCAGGAAGAAGCCATGAACATGGCGCATCGCATTGCCTTGATGGAGGCCGGCCATATTCGCCAGGTCGGTACACCGGATGAAATCTACGAGCAGCCAACCAGTCGTTTTGCGGCCGAGTTTGTTGGTTCGCTGAATGTGATTGAAGGCAAGGTTGAAGAAGACGAAGCGGATTACGTCACGATTCGTTCGGCCGCATTGCCGGATTCGGTTTACATCGGCCACGGCATTAGCGGATTCGAAGGGCAGGAAGTGGCGTTTGCGGTCCGGCCTGAAAAAATCTACATCAGCAAGGACGAACCAGCGCAAAAGCACAACAAGGCGCAAGGTATCGTTGAAGATATTGCCTATTTCGGTAGCCATTCGGTGTATCACGTGCGCTTGCCGAGTGGTTTCAAGATCATGGCGCATTTCGCGAACAGGAAGCGCTGGGCCAGTGAAAACTTTACCTGGAACGATCCGGTCTGGGTGTCGTGGGGAGATGATGCCGGCGTGGTACTCACGTCATGAGTCTACCCAAATTTCTCTCCAAAAAATTGATACCGCACCCGCGCTGGGGAGTTATTTCGATTCCGTATATCTGGATGCTGGTGTTTTTCGCGATCCCGTTCCTGATCGTGCTGAAAATTTCCTTTACTTCGCAAGCCGTCGCAATTCCTCCTTACTCGCCGGTGCTGGAGTACGTCAACAAAGAACTGATGGCGAAATTGAACCTCGGCAATTACATCGAGCTGTTCAATAATTCCCTTTACGTCGATGCCTTTATCAGCTCGCTCAAGATCGCGGCCATTTCGACCTTGCTGTGTTTGCTGATTGGTTATCCGATGGCTTATACAATTGCGCGCATGTCGCCATCGATGCGAAACATCTGTTTGTTGCTGGTGGTGCTGCCTTCGTGGATTTCATTTTTGATCCGCATCTATGCCTGGATCGGCATTCTGCAAACCAATGGCCTGATGAACAAGACACTAATGGCGATTGGAATTATCGATAGCCCGCTGCAGATCATGAATACGCCGACGGCGGCTTATATCGGTATTGTTTACGCCTATTTGCCTTTCATGATTTTGCCGCTGTATACCAACCTGGTGAAATTCGATATGCGTTTGCTGGAAGCGGCGTATGACCTGGGTGCCAAACCCTGGAAAGCTTTCCTGACCATTACTTTGCCAATGTCGAAGTCCGGCATTATTGCCGGTTGCATGCTGGTCATGATCCCTGCGGTCGGCGAATTCGTGATTCCGGAATTACTCGGTGGTCCGGGTACCCTGATGATCGGTCGCCAGCTATGGAGTGAATTCTTCAGTGCCGGCAACTGGCCGATGGCATCCGCGGTTGCGATTGTCATGCTTATTATGCTGCTCATTCCGATCTTGATTTTCCACAAGTATCAGCGGAAAGAACTGGAGGGCAGGATCGCATGAGTTCTCCTTCCCACAAAGTCAGCTGGTTTGGTCGCGGTATTCTAGGCATGGGGTTTCTGTTTTTGTATTTGCCGATTCTCCTGCTGGTGGTTTTTTCATTCAACGAGTCACGCTTAGCCACCACCTGGTCCGGCTTTTCCTTCAAATGGTACGTAGCATTGATGAATGATGATTCCATGCTGAAAGCCGCATGGGTCAGTCTGAAAATTGCTTTTTCCACTGCCACGGCCGCCGTCGTGTTGGGAACCCTGGCGGCGCTGGTAATGACGCGTTTCAGGTTTTTTCGCGGTAAGACCTTGTTTGGCGCCTTGATTACCGCGCCATTGGTGATGCCCGAAGTTGTGACCGGTCTGTCATTGTTACTGATGTTCGTGACCTTGTTCGCACCGTTCGGCATTTCTCCGAAAGGCATGCTGTCGATCTGGATTGCGCACGTAACATTCACAATGGCCTTTGTCACCGTGATTATTTCGTCGCGCCTGGCCGATCTCGATAAATCGCTGGAAGAGGCCGCGATGGATCTTGGAGCAAACCGTCTGAAAATATTCTTCGTGATTACCTTGCCGATTATTGTCCCGGCCTTGATTTCCGGTTGGTTGCTGGCATTTACCCTTTCACTGGATGATGTGGTGATCTCGAGTTTCGTGGCAGGCCCGGATGCAACGACCTTGCCGATGAAAATTTTCTCGACCGTTCGCATGGGCCTGAATCCAAAGATCAATGCTTTGGCATCGATTATCGTCGCTGTAGTCTCGTTCACCGCAGTGGCTGCCTGGGCAATTAGTACACGTGAAGAAAAACGCCGTCAGCGTGATATCCAGCTTGCTTTGCAGAAAGGCGAATAAGCATTGTAATTAATCGACCCCGCTCTTGGGGTCAATGACCAAGGCGGTCGCAGCATTCACTGCACGCGCTGCCGCCCCACAGGAGCATCATGATGTCAGGGAAATCCCGGGCCGAATGGCAGGCCGCAGCCAAGGCATTGAAGATTGACGGTCGGGCGTTTATCGACGGTCGTCGCACGGCCGCGTTATCCGGCGAGTCGCGTCCGTCGATCAATCCGGCCAACGGTCAGCGGCTGGTTGATGTTGCCTCCTGCGGTCCCGAGGATGCGGATCGGGCGGTCGTCAGTGCGCGTGCGGTGTTCGAGCGCGGCACGTGGTCACGCATGGCACCGGGCGATCGCAAGAAAGTGCTCATCCGCTGGGCCGAGCTGATCGGCACGCATGCAGAAGAACTGGCCCTGCTCGAGACCCTCGATGTCGGCAAACCGATCAACGACACGAGCAAAGTCGATGTGCCGTCCGCCATTCGCACGATTCAGTGGAGCGGTGAGGCGGTCGATAAAATCTACGCCGAGATCGCGCCGACATCGCCCGACTGCCTCGCGCTGGTACAAAGGTTGCCGCTCGGCGTGGTTGCCGCCATCGTGCCGTGGAATTTTCCGTTGTCGACGACTGCGTGGAAACTGGCACCGGCACTGGCGACCGGTAACTCGGTCATTCTGAAACCTGCATCAAACACACCGCTGACGGCATTGCGGATTGCGGATCTGGCGACGGAGGCCGGCCTGCCGGACGGCGTGCTGCAGGTGTTGCCGGGTCCGGGCGGTCGGCTCGGTCAGCATATCGCGCTGCATAGCGACATCGACGGGCTGACCTTTACCGGCTCGACGCCGGTCGGCAAGCAATTGCTGGTGTTCGCAGGACAATCGAATCTGAAGCGCACGTTTCTGGAGCTTGGCGGGAAGAGCCCGAATATCGTTTTCGCCGATGCGAATCTCGACAAGGCGGCGACGATGGCCGCGGCCGCCGTGTTTTACAACTGCGGGCAGACCTGCACCGCAGGTACGCGCCTGATCGTCGAACGAAGTATCGAGGCGCAATTCACGGAGATGGTGATTGCGAGGGCCGGCCACTGGCTGCCGGGCGATCCGCTCGACCCGGCAACGGCGATGGGCCCGATGATCGACGAGGGCCAGTTTCGCAGCGTAGCGGAGTACGTGGACATCGGGCGGGCCGAGCATGCCGAGCTCGTATTCGGCGGCGGTCAGGTGCTGGCGGAGTCGGGTGGTTACTATCACGAACCGACGATCTTCGCGAAAACCAACAACCAGATGCGTATCGCGCAGGAAGAAATTTTTGGACCGGTGCTGTCCGTCATGACGTTTACGGATGCGGCCGATGCGATCAGGATCGCGAATGATTCGATCTATGGCCTGGCGGGTGCGGTCTGGAGTCGCAACATCAACACTGCCCACAAAGTCGCCGACGCGGTGCGGGTCGGCACGATGGGCATCAATAACTATTTCGGTGGCGACATGACCGTGCCGTTCGGCGGGTTCAAGCAAAGCGGTAATGGTCGCGACAAATCGATCCATGCCTTTCACGACTATACCGAACTCAAGACCACGTGGATCGAGTTTGAGTAGGCGCCAGCCTGCTGTCCGCTATCCGTGAGCTATAACCTCACGACCGGTCCCGTCGCGGGCCATCTGCTGCGGCAGGGTGCGCCGATGACGATGGGGCTGATCGCGATCTTCTCTTTCGAGGCGACCGATCTGTTCTTTATCTCGATGCTGGGCGACAAACCGCTTGCGGCCGTCAGTTTTACGTTCCCGATTATCTGGCTGCTCATGGGTATCGGGATCGGCTTTGAGGCCGGCGCTGCATCGTGTATCTCACGGGCAATCGGGAAGGGCAATCACCATCTGGCAAAACGCCTGACGACGGACACGGCCATGTTCGCTACAGGCGTGGGCTTTTGTCTTGCGATTATAGGCCTGCTGACGATACAGCCGGTGTTCCGAATGCTGGGTGCGACCGACGAGCTGATGCCTCTGATCGACGATTTCATGTCGGTCCGTTACTGGGTGGAGCCGGTCGAAGCGGCATTGTGGACGAGTCTCGCGGCGATCCGCGCCCGCGGCAATACGATGCTGGAAGGCAAGGTCATCACCGGTGCCGCAATTCTGAACGCCTGCTTCGACCCGATTCTTATTTTCGGCTTGTTCGGGGTCCCGCGTCTCGGGATCCAGGGCGCGGCCGTCGCGACGCTGCTCGCGAATCTGATGATGCTCAGCCTGATGCTGTTCTATCTGGGCCCGCGGCTTCAGGTGTATGCGAATCCGTTCGTATCGCTCCGGGAAATTTTTGATTCGTGGCGGCAGATGCTGGTGATCGGCGTGCCGGCGATGGTGACTAATGCGATCGTGCCTGTCTCCAACGGCATCGTTATCTCCATGGTCGCAGCCTATGGCATCGACGCCGTGGCGGGTTTCGGGATCGCCATGCGTATCGAACCGATGGCACTGGTTCCTTTCTATGCCCTGTCGGCCGTGTCGAGTCCGTTCGCCGGGCAAAACCTGGGTGCGGGGCAGTTCGGCCGCATCATCGAGGCGCGTAACGTGGTTGTCAGGTTCTGCATTTCCTATGGACTCCTGGTGGTGTGCGTGCTGGCTTTCGCCGCCGACCCCCTCGCGTCGATGTTCAGTGACTCACCCGAGATTCGCCGCGTGACCGTCCAGTACATTTGGATCGTCTCGATCAGCTACGGTGCCTACGGCCTGGTCATGTCGGTCTGCGCGGCGTTTAACGGAATCGGCGTGCCGCTTCCCGGCCTCGTGATATCCGTGTCGCGCGTCATTGTCGTATTCCTGCCGCTGGCCTTCATCGGTCGCTGGTTACTGGGTCTGAACGGTCTGTTCATTGCCGCGGCACTGGCGAATGTGATCGTCGGCTCACTGGCATTTCTGTGGCTCGGGCGCAGGGTTCGCGGCCTTCAGGCGCTGGGTTCGATACCGAATCCCAAGTAGAATGGAAACAGACCGCTATCGACGAGTCGGATAAGTGAATTGAGGATCCAGGCCACTATGTCTGCAAAGAATCAGCCGCAGGAGCACACCAACTCCTATTACGCCGCAACGGTCATCGAGCACACCGACTATCCGGCGCTTCAAGGCGATCATCAGGCAGATATCTGCATCGTCGGCGGCGGGTTTACCGGCATATCGACGGCGTTGACGCTGGCCGAGCGCGGCTACTCGGTGATTGTCATCGAGGCGAATCGCGTCGGTTGGGGCGCGTCCGGTCGCAATGGCGGGCAGCTGATTTGCGGCATCAGCGGTGAGCACAAGCTCGCGAAAATGTTTGGCGAACGCGTGACCGACATCCTGTGGGACATGCACTGGCGCGGCCACCACATCATCCACGAGCGCGTCGAAAAATACGCGATCGACTGCGATCTGAAAAGCGGTTACATCGGCGTTGCACACAAGCCCCGCCACATGCGCGAACTCGAAGAAGACTTCGCGAACGCGCAGCGTCGCAATGTTCCCTACGAGTATCGCCTGACCGACCGGGATGAGACGCGACAGATCACCGGCACCGACGCCTACATCGGCGGGCTGATCAACATGGGTAACGGGCATCTGCACCCGCTGAACCTGTGCATCGGTGAGGCGCGAGCGGCGACGAGTCTCGGCACCCGCATCTTCGAGCAATCGCCGGTCACGAATATAGAACACGGCGCACGTCCGCGCGTCCGCACGGCGCATGGTTGCGTCGAGGCCGATGCCGTGGTCCTGGCCGGCAATGCGTATCACACGCTGGAGCGGAGGCACCTCTCGGGCCTGACGTTCCCGGCCGGCAGTTACATTATTGCGACTGAGCCGCTGAGCGAGGATGTGCGGCGCAAGATCAATCCGCTCGATCTTGCGATCTGCGATATGAACAAGGTCCTCGACTACTTTCGCCTGTCAGCCGACGGGCGCCTGCTGTTCGGCGGGCGCTGCAACTATTCAGGAAGAGAGCCGGCCAGTATCAGTCGCACGATGATCCCGCGCATGCTCAAGATCTATCCGCAGCTGAAAGATGTACGTATCGACTACGAGTGGGGCGGCAAGATTGGTATTGTCATCAATCGTATTCCGCTGCTCGGCAGAATCGATCGAAATATTTTCTATGCGCAGGGCTATTCGGGCCACGGCGTCAACGCGACGCACATCGCCGGTGAAGTGATTGCAGATGCAATCGGCGGCACCATGGAGCGACTCGACATGTTCGAGCGCGTCAAACATATCCGTATTCCGCTGGGCCAGTGGTTCGGCAACCAGATGGTCGCGTTGGGCATGATCTACTATCGCATGCGCGACATGCTCTAACCGCACCTGGTGCCGGTGTAAACATTCTAAACATTCCGCGTACAACCTGATGCTAACCAGCTAAAAAAACAGTTATGGCCGGCTTCCGTCTGCCGCAGGGACAATGTTCCGATGAATTGATCGTCTGGTTTGGAGCGCGGAGCAGCCGCCAGTTCATGCGCATCCTGAACTTCTGCTAGTTGGCCGATATCAGCGGGTATAGGCAGCATTAAAGCCATATTGCCAGAAACCCAAATGTATTGGCACGCACTTTTCACCAATTTGCTGTCTGGCTATCAGCGAATTGTCGCGCCATTTGCCCAGTGAAAGCTGGAATCTACCTCTTCACCAATCTATTTCACACCATTTATGACATCTGGGCGTAGAAAACCCTGCCGCTGCGGGTTATTGAGAGGCGTTTTGTGGATACCGAGGGTCTGGTGATATAGCGGCACAAGCGTTTTCCTCACCGAACTCAAGGACGGCGGCGCGCCCATCGCTCGGGCCCACACGATCCTGGGACTGCAGCGTATCGTGGCCATCGTGAACGCCGAAAATGCCCCATCCATATCCCTGCTGCGCAAGCTTGGCATGCGCTGCGAACGCATGCTCAGGCTGCGGCCCGATTCCGACGAGCTCTGCCTTTTTGCCTGGGATGCCGCGCCCGGCACCGCTGCAGTCAGCGACACCGCGTGGGTTTATCCGGCGTGGTTTCCGGCCGAAACGGTTTTATTATTCGTCGCTGGTCCAGGGAAACGTGGTGGACACACCGGCGAAGAATATGCTCTCGGACGAGAAGACAGGATCACCCCCGCAACTGACGGACGGCCTCGAGCAGTCGGCAGCCTTCAGATCGCTGCCGTCGATGTACTTCACTTCGAAGTCAAAATGTCCGAAGGAACGGCCGAGGCCGACAGCAAAGTCGGAGTAGCCACCGTCGTATTCGCTGTCCCAGTAATCTCCGCTGCTGTAGCCGTAGT
>Ga0105096_10001029_pt1 | contig 10958 bp, 9 predicted proteins | sample PPLLak3cmMay2015_FD_87036 | JGI IMG/M metagenome (GOLD analysis project Ga0105096, IMG submission 87036) | Freshwater sediment microbial communities from Prairie Pothole Lake near Jamestown, North Dakota, USA - PPLs Lake P7 Core (1) Depth... | ecosystem: Environmental > Aquatic > Freshwater >... | reverse complement strand
GCAGATGTCCGAGCCGAAGACGTCGCTGCCGTTGCATTCGTCGTGCACGCGCGCGGTCAGCGTCACCTCGGGGTTGGCGAGGTTGCGGATGTCACCGAAGACATAGAGCGTCTGGCCGCCGATGGGCGGCAGGAAGACCTCGATATCGCTGCGCGTCACCAGTTCCGGGTACATGCCGCCGGTTTCCTCGAACAGCGCCCGGCGCAGGTCGGCCTCGCCGACCTTGAAGCGTGCCGCCACGCCGGGCAGCCACCACACCGGCTCCAGCGCCACCTTGGTGACAGTGGCCGAGGCATCGTCGAGCAGCACGCGGCCGTCGATGGCCAGGCGCTGGAACGCGATCGCCTGCCGGATCTCGGGCAGGTGGATGTGCGCCTTGGTGACGGCGATCGTGGGCCGGATGTCGTAGCCCTGGGCCAGGTGGTCCGCATACACCTGCTGCACGCTGGCGCCCCAGGGGTCGATGGAGACGATCTTCGTCGCGTCGCCCCAGGGCGGATGCGGGCCGACCGGGTCGGTCGGCGCCGTGTCGGTGAGGTCGGCGCGGTGGCCGCGCGTCAGGTTGCCGGCGGCCACCGCGAGCGCGCGGTAGACGCCGTAGCTGCCGCTGTGCGTGCCGATGACGTTGCGCTGGCCGCGGTGCGTGGTGGTGCCGACGACCGGGCCGCGCTGCAGCGGGTCGGCCGCCCCCCAGTGGATCGGCGGCGCGCCCGCAGGGCCTTGGCCGGGATGCGAGGTGAGCCGGATGTGGCGGCTGGCGGCGTCGGACGGGTTCATCAGGCGCCGATTTTCGCGATCTCGGCGTAGGCGTGGTTGAGCCAGGTCTTGAGCCGCTGGCGCTCCATCAGGCCCAGTCCCGGGCCGTCGATGGCGGAGTTGTTCTTGGCCGCCCAGAAGCTGCTGTTGCGGGCGTCGATCTTCTGTACCACGGCGTCGTGCAGGCGCCGGATGTCGATGACGCGCGCGCCGAGGCCGAGCGCGCGTTCGAGCTGGCCGGAGCGCTCGAGCTGGCCGAAGTCGTCGCCGCGCAGCTGGTTGCGCACGAGCACGTAGTGCAGGCGCTGGCCGAAGCGGTCGAGCAGCCGCGCCAGCAGGTCCACCGAATCGCGGCCCGAGTCCATCACGTGCCAGTAATGCAGCGCGACACCGGAAAGATCGGCCATGTCGAGCACGCCGGACTCGTCCATCCACTTCACGAGCGGGTCGTGTGTCTGCGCCGCCAGGTCCACCAGCACGCGGCGGCCGGGGTGGTCGACCGCGCCTTCGATGATGCGGTCCAGTGCCTCGTAGCTGTCGACGAGTGCCGACGACGCGTAGTCGGCATAGAAGCGCAACAGCGAACCGTGCGAACGATCGGTGTCGAAACCGATGAAGGGCAGCTGGTGGTCGATGAAATACTGCGCCAGCAGGCGTGACACCAGCGACTTGCCGACACCGCCCTTCTCGCCGCCGACGAGGTGGATCTGCGACAGGGGCTTGTTCTCGAGCGTGGGGACTTCCATGGCCTTGGGGTGGGTCTTGCCGCAAATGGGGGAGGGCCCATTGTGCAACGCAGCGATGCCGCGCGCCGGGGCGCCGCCGCGGGCTGCGGGCTAGACTCGTGGCGATCATGCGCACGCTCGACCTCGGCCGCCGGCCCTATGCAGACGTCGAGGCCGCGATGCGCGCGTACACGGCGGCGCGCGGGCCCGGCGCCGAGGACCAGTTGTGGATCGTCGAGCACGAGCCGGTCTTCACGCAGGGCGTCGCCGGGCGCGACGCACACGTGCTCGCCGCCGGAGCGATCCCGGTCGTGCGCACCGACCGCGGCGGCCAGGTCACCTACCACGGGCCGGGGCAGGTCGTGGCCTATCCGTTGCTGGACCTGCGGCGCCAGCGCATCTACGTCAAGGAGTACGTCTTCCGCATCGAGGAGGCGGTGCTCGACGCGCTGGCCTCGTACGGCGTCACCGGTCACCGCGTGCCTGGCGCGCCGGGCATCTACGTGAGGCTGGCCGATCCCTTCGGCCACGCGCGGCTGGCGCCGCCCAGCGGCGACCCGTTCGCGGGGCTGGGCAAGATCGCCGCGCTGGGCATCAAGGTCAGCCGGCACTGCACCTACCACGGTGTGGCTTTGAACGTGGCGATGGACCTCGAGCCCTTCTCCCGCATCGACCCCTGCGGCTATGCGGGTTTGCAGACGGTCGACCTGCGCAGCGTGGGCGTGGGCACCGACGTCGCCACCGCGGCGGCGCGGCTGGCCGCGGCGCTGGGCCGGCGCCTGAGCTGAGCCGTGGCGCCGCTCCCCGCCAGGGTCGAGAATGAGGCGCTTCGATCCCTTCACACGCGCGAGGATCCCGACATGCGCAAGCCGGCAAGCGGCGGGCTGGTCTATTCCACCGAAGGCGGGCGCATGTGCCCGGCCTGTCGGCAGCCGGCGGCGGCCTGCGCCTGCGCCGCGCGTGCCGCGCAGGCCGCCGCGCAGCGGCGCGGCGACGGCATCGTCCGCGTCAGCCGCGAAACCCAGGGGCGCGGCGGCAAGGCGGTGACGGTGGTCCGCGGCGTGAATGGTGATGCCGACGCGCTGACGGCGCTGGGCCGGCGGCTGCGCGCGGCCTGTGGCAGTGGCGGCACCCTCAAGGACGGCGTGCTGGAAGTGCAGGGCGACCACCGCGACCGCGTCGTCGCGCTGCTGGCCCAGGAGGGCTACACGGTCAAGCGCGCCGGCGGTTGACGGCGCGGGGCAGGCTGGCCGCGCTTCAGTCGATGGAATCGTTGGCGATGTGCTGCAGCGCGGCGAGGTCGACCAGCTCGATGTGGCGCTGCGAGACGCCCAGCACGCCGGCCTTGCGCAGCTTGGAGAACATGCGGCTCACGGTCTCCAGCTTCAGCCCGAGGCAGCTGCCGATCTCATCGCGCGTCATCGGCAGCACCAGGCTCGACGCCGAACCGCCGCGCGCCCTCAGGCGCTGCGTGAGGTCGAGCAGGAAGGTGGCGACGCGCTTCTCGGCGCACATGCCGCCGAGCAGGCGCATCATGTCCTGGCTGCGCACGATCTCGCGGCTCATGATGCGTTGGAACTGGCGCCGCAGATCGGGGTACTCGTGCAGCAGGTCCTCGAGTTCGTTGTAGTCGATGGTGCAGATCACCGATTCCTCGAGCGCCACGGCGTCGGAGTGGTGGCTGAGCGTGCCGATGCCGTCGAGGCCAAGCCACTCGTCGCTGAGGTGGAAGCCGGTGACCTGGCTGCGGCCGTCCTCGTGCAGGATGCAGGTCTTCAGCAGCCCGCTGTGCACCACGTACAGCTGCGTCAGGCGGTCGCCGCTGCGGTACAGCGGCGCGCCGCGGTGCACGGTGCGGCGACCGCTGGCCAGGGCGCGCAGGCGTTCGGAGTACGCCTGGTCGGGCACCACCAGTTGCTGCAGCCCACCCTGGGTGAGGCCGGGGCGTTCGACGCTTGCGGGCGCCGGCTCGGCAAGACGGGTGGAGGCTCGTTTCAAGGGCATGGAAACTCGGTAGGGCGTGCTGGTTTGGCGAAACCCCGACGATAAGGTATTGCGGGCCCCTTGACCCCGACGCGCGGTGGGTTCCTCATCCCGCTGGCGGGCCTTTGCCCGCCGCCTCCGCCCGCCGCGGCCGGCCCCGGGGCCGCGGCTGCATCGGCCGCGCCGCCGCCAACGCGAGGCCGGCCTGGAAGGCGGGCGAACCGGCAGCCCAACCGCCGAGCGCGGCGCCGCGCAGCAAGGCGGCCGAGGCGGCATCCACGCCGATGTCGAGCAACCTGCGGTAGGCGGCCTCGCGCTCGAAGGGCGTGTTGCCGAGGTGCCAGTACTCGGGTGGGTCGGTGAGCCCGGTGTCGTGCGGGCCGCCGCTGCGGTGCGGCGCACTGGTGACGACGCGCTCGGCGGACGCGCCGTCGATCAGGCGCAGGGCCAGCAGCCGCATCGCACCGGACTCGACCACGCCACAGTGGAAACGGCCGTCCCACAAGGTGCCGCGGCGGCCGTGCCGGCGGTTGTAGGCGCCGACGTAGCGCCGCCCCAGCGCCTGCATCAGCCGGCTCAGCGCCGCCGGCTCCGGTGGCGTGGCGAGCAACTGCACCTCGGCCGGCAGCAGCGCGTAGGCGTGCACCTGCACACGCTCGGCGGCGGCGGCCTCGCGCAGCGCGGCGCGATAGTCGGCGCGGTCGGCGTCGTCGGCAAAGACGGCGCAGGCGCCGTGGCCGCGCTGGATGATGAAATGGGCCTGGCCGCCGACCGCCAGCCTGGGCAGCCTGGCCATGGCGGGTCAGTCGGCGAACAGCCGCCGCCCGGTGAGGCGGTGGTGTTCGCGCAGGGCAAAGCGGTCGGTCATGCCTGCGATGTAATCGGCAACCGTACGCGGCAGGTCGGCCGCATCGGCGTAATCGTCGGGCATCTGCCGCGGTGTGCCGTGATAGGCGGCGAACAGCTCGGTCACCACGGTGCGTGCGCGCGCCGTCATCTCGGCCACCTGCGGGTGGCGGTAGAGCTCGCTGAACAGGAAGTGCTTGAGCTCGGCATTGGCGGCGCGCTGAAGCGGGCTGAAGCAGGCCAGCGGCGGCAGCTGCCGCAGCGCGTCTGCGCTGGTCGGCACGTGCGCGGCGACCGCGGCGGCGGTGGCGGCCACCAGGTCGCCGACCAGAGCCGACAGCATGCGGCGCAGCGTTTCCGACAGCAGGCGCCGGCTCGGCTGGCCGGCGAGCGCCGGATACTCGGCCAGCACCTCGGCACGCCAGCGCGCCACCAGCGGCACGGCATCGAGCTGCGCCATGGTGATGAGCCCGGAGCGTACGCCGTCGTCGATGTCATGGGCGTTGTAGGCCATCTCGTCGGCCAGGTTCACGAGCTGCGCCTCCAGGCTCGGCTGTGTGCCGTCCAGGAAGCGCTGCGCCGGGCCGCCGGGTTCGGTCGCCGACAGGCGCACGGCGTTGCGCTGCGCACAGTGCTTGAGGATGCCCTCGCGCGTCTCGAAGCACAGGTTCAGCCCGTCGAAGGCGGGGTAGCGCTGCTCCAGCGCGTCGACCACGCGCAGGCTCTGCAGGTTGTGCTCGAAGCCGCCGTGCTCGCGCATGCACTGCTGCAGCGCATCCTGGCCGGCGTGGCCGAAGGGCGTGTGCCCGAGGTCGTGGGCCAGTGCGATGGCCTCCACCAGGTCCTCGTTCAGCCGCAGCGCGCGCGCCGCCGAACGCGCAAGCTGCGCCACCTCCAGCGAGTGCGTGAGACGGGTGCGGAAGAGGTCGCCCTCGTGGTTGATGAAGACCTGCGTCTTGTAGACCAGGCGCCGGAACGCCGTGCTGTGCACGATGCGGTCGCGGTCGCGCTGGTGTTCGTTGCGCGGCGGCGCGGGGGCTTCGGCGATGCGCCGGCCGCGCGAGCGGCGGGGGTCGCAGGCCCAGGGGGCCAGGTCGTCGGGGTTCACGCGGCGCCGGCGCCGGGCGGCTCGATGACACCACGTACCAGGGCATCGGGCGCCGACCGCACCGTGGCGCGACCGGTGGCCTCGATGACGACGAAGCGGCATGCGCCGCCCTCGGCCTTCTTGTCGACGCGCATCAGCTCGAACCAGCGCTCGATCGGCATCGGTGGCGGCGCCACCGGCAGCCCCGCGCGCTCGATCAGCCGTTGCAGCCGCCGCACTTCGGCCACCGGCCACAGGCCCAGTGCCGCCGACAGCTCGCCGGCCAGCACCATGCCGCAGGCCACCGCTTCGCCATGCAGCCAGGCACCGTAGCCCATGCCGGCCTCGATGGCGTGGCCGAAGGTGTGGCCGAAATTGAGGATGGCGCGCAGCCCGCTCTCGCGTTCGTCGGCGCCGACCACCGCGGCCTTGATCTCGCACGAGCGCTGCACCGCGTACGCCAGCGCGGGGCGATCGCGGGTCAGCAGGGCGCCCAGGTGGGCGTCGATCCAGTCCAGGAAACCGGCGTCGGCGATCGGCCCGTACTTGATGACCTCGGCCAGGCCGGCGCACAGCTCGCGGTCGGGCAGGGTGTCCAGCGTGGCCAGGTCGCAGACCACGCGCGCCGGCTGGTGGAAGGCGCCGATCATGTTCTTGCCCAGCGGGTGGTTGATGGCGGTCTTGCCGCCCACCGACGAATCGACCTGCGCCAGCAGCGTCGTCGGCACCTGCACGAAGGGCACGCCGCGCATGTAAGTGGCGGCGGCGAAGCCGGTCATGTCGCCGACGACGCCGCCGCCGAGCGCGAACAGCACGGTCCGGCGGTCGCAGCCGCGCGCCAGCAGGTGATCGAACACCAGGTTCAGCGAGGCCCAGTCCTTGTGCTGCTCGCCGTCGGGCAGAAGCACCCGGCTGACCTCGCGGTAGTGCGGCGCAATGGCCTGCTGCAGCGCGGCGCCGTAGAGCGCGTCCACCGTCGGGTTGCTGACGATCACGGCCTGCGCCGCCGGCGGCAGGCCCGCCCAGGCGGCCGGCGCGTGCAGCAGGCCGGCGCCGATGAGGATGTCGTAGCGGCCGCCGGGCGTGGCGACGCCGACGCGGCGGGTGTCGCCGCCCAGGGCGTCGGCAGGAGGGCCGGAACGGCCGGAAGGAGGGGGCGCGGCTGTCATCGCCGCGGAGTTTAAGTCGCTGCTGCGTTGCCGATCGGCGAGGGCACCTGCTGCGGATCGACGAGCCCGGCCAGTTCCAGCTGCATCAGCACCATGCCCGCGAGCGCCGCCACCGAAGGCCGTACCGACTCGACGACGAAATGCGCCGTGCGCCGGTACAGCGGGTCGCGCTCGCGGTAGAGCTCGCGCAGCCGGCGCAGCGGGTCGGCGACCTGCAGCAACGGCCGGTGCGTGTCGTTGCGCAGCCGACGGTGCAGGTCCTCGGCCGTGGCACGCAGGTAGAAGACGTGCATGCGCGAGTGCAGCGCATCGCGGTTGGACGGCCGCAGCACGGCGCCGCCGCCGGTGGCCAGCACGATGCCGGCCTGGCCGCTGAGCCGCTCGATGACGTCGGCCTCGATGTCGCGGAACGCGGGCTCGCCGTGCGCGGCGAAGAAGTCGCGGATCGGCATGCCGATCCGCTGCTCGATCTCGTGGTCGCTGTCGACGAAGTCCAGGCCGAGCTGCCTGGCGAGTTGCCGCCCGACCGTGGACTTGCCACAGCCGGGCATGCCGACGAGGGCGAGGCTCAGGCGATTCGTCAGGGGCACACGGTGGGGCGCGCCGCGTCGGTCACGATCGGCACCGACACGGTGGTGGCGGTCCCGCTGGGCGATGTGAAGGTCACGAAGACGAGGCCGGCCGGCGGCGCGGTCGGTCCGAAGCTGTAGGCCACCGAGACTCCTGAGGCCTCGGTTGTACTGGGCACCGGCGAGCCGCCCACCGTGACGGTGACGCCCGTGGTCGGCGAGGTGGCGGTGATGGTCGTGCCCGCGGCCATGGGGTTCAATCGTGGCGGCAGACCCTGCACGAGGCTGCCGGGGTTGGCGTCGGCGACGATGAAACTCAAGGTGTCGCTTCTGCCGCCGTACCAGGTGTCGCCGGCAACGAGCGTGAACTCCGCGGTCTGCGTCGGCAGGGGGCCGATCTGCAGATCGCCCTTCAGGCAGGTGGCCGCCAGGCCGCGCGTGCTGGCCCACAGCGGCCGAGCTCCGGAGGTCGACAGCACGGTCTCGGTGGCACGGCGGACGTAGACCTGGCCAGCACCGCTCCAGACGCTATCGCAGGTGGCCGGGACGCTGGGCATGCTGACGTCGAGCAGCAGCAGGTTGTTGCCCGGTGCGGTGCAGGCCGACGCATTGTTCACGGCCAACGGGACGTACTCGTCGACGACCGGATCGTAGACGCCGTCGAAGATCCGGTCCTTGAAGATGTTGCCCAGGTCCTGGAAGGGCTCGGGGTTGGACGAGCCCGGGCCGTCGTAGCGGTTGTTGCCATTGAGGTCGAGGAAGGACTCCTCGCCCAGCGCGTAGCTGGTGATGGTCACGCGCCCGTCCACCGGCCGCGGCTCAGACGAGACGAAGTTGGCCACCGTGCGTGCGATGCCGTTGACGATCTGGGTCTGCTTGATCGCCTCGACTTGCCCGCCCTCGGTGACGAAGTTGATCGAGGTGCCGGCAGGAATCGGGTTGCCGCTGCGATCGGCGGCGATGATCTGGTAGGTGTTGGGCGTGCCGTCGATGTTGTAGCCCTCGATGTTCTTCGTGCCCTGCGACAGCGAGAAGTTCAGCTGCGAGGGCAGGCCGACGGCCACGCTGAGGTTGCTGGAGACGGTCGAGATCGTGGGGTTGCTCTGCAGTGCCGCCGCCACCCGCACCGGCGTGGGCAGCGTGCCCGAGTTGACGCGCACGGTGACGCGCCCTTGCGCATCGGAGGCCCGCACGACGTCCGCGGTGCCGCCGTCCATGGTCACGCCACCCGTCAGCGTCAGCAGGCGCATCGAGACGTTGACGTTCGGCAGCGGGCTGCTGTTTGCGTCGCGTACCTCGAAGATCACGCTCGACGATTCGGTGAATCCCGAGCCCTTGAGGTAGATCTGTTCCGGCGTCGACGAGATGAAGGCCAGGCTGGAGACCGCGGGCGAAGCGATCGGCAGCGACAGCGATGCCGTGCTGGCCGAGCCGTCGATGACGGCCTGCATTGAGTCCGAGCTCTGCAGCGCGCCGCATCCGATGTCGCGGTATTGCAGCGTCACCGTCGCCGTGGTCGCGGTGAATTTGTCGGGCGAAAGTACCGCCTTGCCAGCGGTCACGCAGGCCGAAGAGACGGTCACCTGCACCGGTGAGCCGACGCTGGCGCCGGCAAGACCCACCGTCAGGCTGGTTTGGCCGTAGGCGCCCAGCGCCGGTACGGCCGAGGTGAAGCTGCTGATAGTGACGTTCGTCGCCTGCACCGTGAACCCGCTCTTGGCGGTGAGCGTGGCCCCGCCGATGGTGGCGCTCGCGCTCACTTCGTCGGCGCCAGCCCCCGTCGAACTGGCCGGCGACAGGATGACCACGGCAGTGCCGTCGTCGCGGGTCAGCGCCGTGGCGACGTTCGTCACGGCCAATCCCCGCTCGACCGAGAAGGTCACGACCTGCCCGGCGATGGCGGTGTTGTTGGCGTCCTTGAGGGTCGCGGTGACGGTGGCCGGGGTCGCCGAACTGATCGAGGGGCTGCTGAGGGCGATCTCGAGTCTGGGCTGCAGGCCGCTGCTCGGGCCTTCCTGGACGCGCAGCGCCGCGGTCCGTGTGATGCTGCCGCTGGTGGCCGTGACGGTGATCGTCCGCACGCTGTTGTCGGAGCCGATGCCGACCGTGGCGGCCAGCGTGCCGCTGGCACCAGTCTTCGTGCCCGAGGGCGTGGCCACGCCGCCGTTGTCCACGCGGACAGCGACGGGAACGTTGGCCACCGCGCTGCGGTTGGCGTCGACGGCTGTCACCGTGGCGACGACGGTCTCGGTGCCGTTGTTGGCGATCGTGGGTGCGCTCAGGACGAGCACGAGGTCGGCCGCAGTGGCCGTGCCACCGCCCGTGCCGCCATCGCCGCCGCCACCCGGCACCGGACCACCGAACGGCGAGCCGCCGTCACCACCGGCACCGCCGCAGGCGGCCAGCACCAGCAGGGCCATCGTCGAAAGTAGGCGTTTGAGCATCGTCATGGGTCGGGTTTCCTGGGGCAGTCCGTCGGCGGGCGCGGGTGCGGCAGGCGGCGGCTGGCCGCGGCCTGCCTGTGGTCAGCGCGCCGCCGAGCGGTCGGTCACGATCTTGGGAGTGATGAAGACGAGCAGTTCGGTCTTGTCGGAGGTGCGCGTCTTGTTCTGGAACAGCCAGCCGAGTACCGGGATGTCGCCCAGGAGCGGCACCTTGTTGACGGTGTTGCGGTCGGTCTGTGTGAAGATGCCGCCGATGACCACGGTGCCGCCGTTCTCGACCAGCACCTGGGTCGTCACGCGCTTGGTGTTGATGGCCGGGCCGGCCGAGGTGAGGGCGCCGCGGCTGTCCTTGCGCACATCGAGATCGAGGATCACGTTGCCTTCAGGGGTGATCTGCGGCGTGACTTCCAGGCTCAGGCTGGCGTTCTTGAACTCGACCGCGGTGGCGCCGCTGGAGGTGGCGTTCTGGTACGGGATCTCCTCGCCCTGCTCGATGCGCGCCTTGGTCTGATCGGCGGTGATGACGCGCGGGCTGGCGACGATGTTGCCCTTGCCCTCGGCTTCCAGCGCCGACAGTTCCAGGTTGAGGAAGCGGTTGGCGGCGGAGCCGAACAGCGACAGCGCGAAGCTCGCGGGGTTGACGCCGCCGAGGTTGGGCGCCGGCAGGCTGACGAACTGCGAATTGAGGAAGTCGATCGGCCCTGCCGTCTGCCCGGTCTGCACACCGATGGCGTTGTAGTTGCCGCCGACGTTGGCGCCGGCCGAGGTCGGCGGCCCGCGCAGGTCGGCGTAGCCCAGCTTGACGCCGAGCGAGCGACCGAAGGTGTCGTCGGCCTCGACGATGCGCGCCTCGATCAGCACCTGGCGCACGGGGATGTCGATCTTGGCGATGATCGCCGCGATCTCCTCGAGCTTGGACGGGATGTCGCTCACGAACACCTGGTTGGTGCGCATGTCGAAGTTGACGGCGCCGCGCGGCGACAGGATGCGGTTGACGCCGCCCGAACTGCTCGTCGACTGGTTGGCCAGCGTCTGGTTGGCCGAGATCTGCTTCATGATGTCCTCGGCGCGGGCGTAGTTGAGCTGGAACGACTGCGTGCGCAGCGGCTCGAGCTCGGTCACCTTCTTCTGCGCCTCCAGATCGACCTGTTCGCGCGCCGCGAGCTCGTCCTTGGGCGCGATCCACAGCACGTTGCCGTTTTTGCGCACGCCCAGGCCCTTGCTCTGCAGGATGATGTCCAGCGCCTGGTCCCAGGGCACGTCCTTCAGGCGCAGCGTGACGCTGCCGGTGACGGTGTCGCTGGTGACGACGTTGAAGTTGGTGAAGTCGGCGATGACCTGCAGAAGCGCGCGCACCTCGATGTTCTGGAAGTTGAGCG
>Ga0105096_10001028_pt1 | contig 10960 bp, 10 predicted proteins | sample PPLLak3cmMay2015_FD_87036 | JGI IMG/M metagenome (GOLD analysis project Ga0105096, IMG submission 87036) | Freshwater sediment microbial communities from Prairie Pothole Lake near Jamestown, North Dakota, USA - PPLs Lake P7 Core (1) Depth... | ecosystem: Environmental > Aquatic > Freshwater >... | reverse complement strand
GCGCTTGAGCACTTACCTGGCCGGGGTGCAACGGCTTGGCATGCTGTGGGACGAGCTGGATGAATTCGATGCGGAGGAAGAACGCGTGGCACAAGAGGGGAGCCAGGAAGTGGATGAGCACAGCCTCAAGGTGAGCCTGGACAAGCTGACCGTGCGCACACCGGACGGATCGAAAACACTGGTGAACGACCTGTCCTTTGAACTGCGCCGCAAGCAGAGCCTGCTCATCATGGGCGCAAGCGGTACCGGCAAGAGCTCCGTGCTGCGCACCATTGCCGGATTGTGGCCCATTGGCTCCGGCGCGCTGGAACGGCCGCCGTTGCGGGACATCATGTTCCTTCCCCAGCGTCCCTACATGATCGACGGCAACCTGCGCGATCAGTTGCTCTATCCGTATCCCGATGAGGGCTTTAGCGACGAGCAAATTCTCGAAGTGGCGGACAAGGTCAATCTGTCGGATGTGTTGGACCGCGTGGACAACGATCTGGATCGCGTAATGGACTGGATCAACGTGCTTTCCATCGGGGAGCAACAGCGCGTGGCCTTTGCGCGGCTCTTGTTGAGAAACTCCAAGTTTGCGTTCCTCGACGAGGCCACCAGCGCGCTCGATGAAGACAATCAGGAGCGGCTGTATCAGCTGCTTAAGGAAGCCGGCACCGGTTTCATCAGCGTCGGACACCGTAGCACGTTAATCGAATATCATGATCGTGTCCTGGAACTGGACCGATCAGGAAGCTGGGAAATAAAGGAGGAGACTCCTGCCCGGAAAGCTAACTCCGCCCCCGCTGTTAAAGCCGTTGAGGCTGACAAGTCCTTGCCTACTAGCCCCCTATACATCAAGTTGTTTGGACGATCTCCGCCCCGCACCCTGACCTGACTTCGGCGACCTCGGTCGGGCGTCTACGGCTACCGGCCCCACATTTAACCCCACTATTTTGATAGGGGTGAAAAAGGATACTAACCTCCCCCTTACAAGGGTAGCATAAGAAATCTCGCAATTTCACGCACTCTATTCAAAAAACATCACTTAATTAGCCAGCGATAGATTTTTATAAACGACATTTTCGACTGAAAAATAAATGGGACTGTAAGTTGAACAACAGAGTAAAGCGAGCCGGAGGAACGTATCCTAAATTACCATCAATTCTGCTAGATGCGTCCGGCAAATGACTGCTGTTCTGAGAGTGTGTTTCAACATTCCCGCTATGGGTTTACTGGATTTTCCCAGCATGATTAAAGCCGTAATTGCCCCTTCACGCGGTGAAATCCGTTTGTAACAGGATTGAGGATCGGCCGACTTGTTGTACGTTTCGACTTGGTTTTTTGGCATTTTGTAGGGCCATAATAGTCCACACGCCCTATTGCGGATTTTTCCAGACTGCGCTATTTTTTGCGTCATGTATATCCGTCGAACTCATACCAACAATTCGTCCACGGGCGAACGTTACTACACCTATCGCTTGGTAGCTAGCCAACGTCGATGGAAAACCGCGTCAGATGACCCTATTGAATCTGGCTAGGCATTTCGCTGTTGATCAAGACTTGTGGGCTAAATGCACTATGTCTTGCATCCTTATCTGCATATGCCTTAGCCAATGGGTACTGGCTCTTGTCAGTTTTATTGATGCATTCGCATCTGTTTCGGACAAGAAGACGGAAATTTCCGCGAAAAACACATTCTGTACCTCGTAAATTGCTGATGACTTCAAAGGGTAAAAGTGATCGCCCACGAATCCTCGGAATCAACGGAAGTATCTTCGGTACTGACAGCCAAGTCTTGCCGGTGAGATAGAACGGTCTATCCGGCGCTAACTCAGATTTCAGCAACCTCCACCACCACGTACATGACGGGAGATTGGGAGGTGACGGCTTGAAACGAGCCGGATACAGGGGGCACCGATTCAGGATGCCGGCTCACAGCCACAGTGATGTGGTCGTTACCGACCACTTGGCCGGTCGTCGAGTCGAAACCTTTCCAACCGGCGCCGGGCAGGTAAACTTCCGACCAGGCATGGGTTGCGCCCTGGCCTTGCGGGAGCATGGATGAGTAAAGGTAGCCACTGACAAAGCGCGCAGCCAACCCCAAAGAACGACAGGCCTCGATGAACAAAGTAGCAAAATCACGACAGGAGCCTGCGCGGCAGTTTAAAGTGGTCGCCGGTGACTGAACGCCCGGTTCCTCGCGCTGTTGATAGGTGAATCCTGTCGCGATCGCTTTATTGATCCATTCCAGCAAGAGATAGGTTTCTACTACTTGACCGTACTGCCAGAACTGCTGCATCCACGAAATCAGCAGCAGTCGATCTTGTTCAAAGATCGCTGACAGATAAGGTCCCAAATCAGCGCGCTCGGCGGCATCGTACTGAAAGGGAAACAACACCGCATAATCCGCTACCAGGAAATCTAGGGGTTGGTCATCATAGTGCTGAATCAAAACCCGGCTTTCGATCGAGAGCTGGCTGCCCGATTTAGTAAAGGTCGCTTGGGCCACAGCATTGTCGTACACGTCGCGCTGCCATTGCAGTTGGTAAGCAGGAGAAATTATCAGCTCAGCTGATTCGATACGTATGTCGTGCCCTTCTCGGGGACGCAAGAGCAATTTGTGCGGCAACAGGGTTACGCTTTCAGAGTATTGGTAAGTAGTTACATGCTTTATTTGCAGACGGCGCATCTTTATCACTCCTGGGGTTTAGAGGTCTCGGAGAGGACTGATCAACATTCTGGCACAAAATCCTGAGCTGCGTCTAATTTGCTTCTATCCGGAATTAGGATGATCTATATTTAATAACTTAATTTTCAATGACTTATTGTTATTGAAAATGCGAGCACTGCCGTGTGTCGGCCTAATGTTCGTTTTTAATGATACGAACATTAATTACTATATCTTCATTTGAAATAAAAATGCGCCCGCACACCGTAATATTCCACTTTATTTTTATAAAACTGCCCCGCCGCTTCAGTGACTAAAGAAAACCCCGGCGTGAAGTCCTGCTTCCCATTGCGCAGTTCATTGTCTGAAATTGCCCCGATAAAACGGTATATCGTATCAACGAAACAGAAACTATATTTTTTCAATCAAAATTGTTGTTAAGGCAATTACGGTAAGCCGCTGAGAAATCAACCCACCGAGGATGGGCCAATAATGGCTTGAATAAACCATGATTATAGGGTTGGTGCACCTTCCTTTACAACCAGGGCATTTTGCACTGACTTCACATTCTTCTGGCTATTGGCCACCTCCATCGCTCTGCCGATGCTTTGTTCAGAATCCACTGTGCCGCTCAATTTGACTACACCATTAACCGTAGTCACTTCAATATGAGACGCGTTAAGTATGGGGTCATTTAAAATTGCCGTCTTAACTTTCATGGTAATAACCGAGTCATCAATGTATTCTCCAGCTGTTTGGGTTTTATCGATGACCGACTTCTTTGCACCTTCAATCTTTTCCCCTGCTTTTTCAGTTGTTTGCTCAATCTTTTGCTCAGCATTTTCAGCTGCACGATCGATTTTTTTCCCTGCCTTTTCTGCTGTTCCTTCTTGTTGACAACCCGCCAGTCCGAGAATAGTGGATAAACAGGTAATCACCAGAACTCTATTTGGTAAAATATTTTGCTTGAACTTATTAATCGTTTTCATGGGGTATTCGTTTGTGTTGTGTTTTTTAAAAGTGCGCCAAGTGAAATAGTGATCCTCCCGTCAGAAAAAAGAAAACCACTCTCCGGATCAAGCGCTGTGAGCTGATAGCTCGACGGAATTTTAGATGAGTCGATCAGGCGCGGTCTGTACGGTATCGTACATAGGCCTTAAGTAATTGCTACTCGATGGGCGGAACTCAACTTTTTGAACCAACACCCACGATAGGCAGAAATAGCCCAACTTATTGCTGCCTGGAGAATACTTCCTGCCGGTGCGTGCGCTACCGTACTAACTGAAGCTAATTTTGCAATTATAGTGCTTTCCAAGGTTTTGAAATGCCTCAATTTCGTCTTGAATATACCAGAGTTGAAACGGTTTGTGGTCGATTGATTGACTTTAAAAGTATGACGTAACAAATGAGATCCAAACTGATGCATATTATGATTGCAGCGGATCATTCGGGGTTCGCCTTGAATAAACAATTGACTAAGGAACTATGAAAATCTGAACAACAACTCTGGAAAGAGTAAGTGAAAGATAGGCGACAACAATTATGACCAACTACCAGTATTTGATTATCGGCGGTGGCATGACCGCAGCAGCCGCGGTGGATGGCATCCGCGAATTCGATTCAACCGGCGGGATCGGACTGATCAGTGCGGAGCTGGATTTTCCGTACGATCGTCCTCCGCTCTCGAAGGCACTTTGGAAGGGTAAACCCTTGGACATCATCTGGCGCAAGTTGGAAGACAAAAGGGTTAAGGTTCACCTTGGCCGTGTCGTCAAAGAGATTATTCCCAAGCAGAAGCGCGTCGTAGACGACAGGGGAGATGTTTTTACCTACGAAAAACTGTTGCTGGCTACAGGCGGCAGGCCGCGACGACTACCTTTCGGCGAAGACCGGATCATTTACTTCCGCACCCTGCCGGACTACCGGCGTCTTCGCGCGCTCACCGAAACGGGCCGACGATTTGCCGTGATTGGTGGCGGGTTTATCGGTTCTGAGATCGCTGCTGCGCTGGCTATGAACGGGAAAGAAGTGGTTATGATTTTTCCCGGCAAAGATATTGGAGATCGTGTCTTCCCGCCTCCTCTCGCTCAGTTTGTATCCAGCTTCTACAGGCAAAAGGGTGTTGAGATATTGGCTGGCGAAGAGATTGTTGGTTTGGAAACACGCGGCAACCTGCATGTTTTGAAAACGAGTAGCTTCCGGGAAATCGTGGTGGACGGCGTGGTGGCTGGAGTCGGCATAGAGCCGAACGTCGTGCTTGCTCAATCCGCGGGGCTTGAGGTCGAAAACGGAATCGTCGTGGACGAATCCTTGCGCACCAGCCATCCCGACATCTATGCAGCAGGAGACGTTGCAGCATTCTACAACCCGGCTTTGGGAAAGCGCATTCGAGTCGAACACGAGGATAACGCCAATACCATGGGACGTTTGGCGGGCCGAAACATGGCGGGCAAGTCCGAGGCCTATCATCACCTGCCATTTTTTTACTCGGATATGTTCGATTTGGGATACGAAGCCGTGGGCGAAGTGAACTCACGCCTGCAAACTTTTACCGACTGGAAGCGACCCAACGAGGAAGGCATCATCTACTACTTACAGAATGACCGCGTACGAGGTGTATTGCTATGGAATGTGTGGGAGCAGGTGGAAGCCGCACGCCAATTGATCGCTGAACCTGGACCGTTCACTGTTAAGGATCTCGAGGGGAAGTTGCCAGCTAACTTACCCACTTAATTTTCTCTCAACAAACAATCTAATTCATCCACGAGTTCGCAATCCGAATTTTCTTCTATCGCTTCAGTCAGGAACGCAGCCTGTGCTTCGTTCCAGAAATCTGCCTCAGACAAGACAATATTGCGGGGTAACGGACTGTGCTTTTCAATAAAAGCATTAATCTGCTCCTCGTCACCTGGTAAACCTAATTGACAAAATAATGTCTGCATAGTGTGTATTGAAGTATCCATTTGAATCCCCAGAAATTATTAAAGATTTTCTGTGATCGATGCAATAGCATCATCAACACTTTCATTCGAACAATCTTGTAATATCAAGCCTTCTTCTTCCACAAAAGCCTTGAAGAATTTTAAGCCGCTGTTGCCGTTGACAGGAGTAAGAAAACATTACATATAGCGGGAGGCCCCTTTCACGAAACGGAAAAAATCGTATTCGGGTGATTTGCGAATGGTCTTTGAGGCTAAATTTGCCGCGAGAGCCATTGCTCCCACTACGTATCCCGCTGGCCAAAATGAGCTGGCCGCAAATGCTTAAACAACTGAATGAGTAATCTGGGCCATAGTCGGTTTTGACCTTGGCATATTTTTTCATTTTAGTAAAATTCAAACCCTTTAACTATTATTTTTGTCATCATTGACATTGCCTATAATACCGGCTGTTGCGATAAATCGCAGAGCATCCTCAACAGACATATCTATTTTCACTACATTTTCCCGTGACATAATGACCGTGTTGCCACCCATCTGATAACTGAATGGTAAAAATACGGCAACCTGGTCATCAGCAATGAAAGTATGTGAATGCTCTTCAAAATCCGAAACGGTAATAAAACCTATCTGTTGACCATTGCCGGGAGGTACATTAACCATAACCACTTGATTAAATTTCCCTTTCTGTTCGCTGGAAAAAAGAGCAATAAAATCGCGTATCGCTGTATATATGCTTTTAAAAACGGGAATCTGGAGCACAAGCTCTTCAAAGCTATTGAATAGTCCGAGGAAAGTTCGAGTCTCCAGAAATCGTCCGAAAAAATACGCTACAGCAAGACCTAACACAAACCCCAAACCTTTTAAGTACCAACTGTCAGGGAAGAAAAACTTGAAGATATTTCCCAGCACCAATTCTGCAGTGTCGGCAAGCCAGAGGAGTAAATAGCAGGTTAATATAAGGGGGATAATAGCGAACAAACCTTTGAAAAAAGTTTTACTAACCGGCTTCATTTTTAATTTCCAATTATTGGAATTCATAAGCTAGATAATAATTAGTGGATTCAAAATAAAATAAAAGAGTTATGCTTTAGATATAACAAATTTAACCCGAAAGCTTTCGCAATACCCTCTTAGAACTTTAGTGTGCTTTAAATGCTCTTCCTGCAACAAAGTCAGACTTTACCCTAGAAATTGAGCGTTGCCAATGATGTTATGCCTATCGTTTAAAGACCTTAACTTCTCAATATAAGCAAATAGCCACTCTACCCCTTGTCTGTACAACCTCGTAAAGTCCATTTGTTGCAATAAAAGCTTACTCCAAATGGAATCACCTCAGCTGTTCTCCAGCCGGACTTTAAGCGCGTATTTTTCACGGTCGATTTCTCCCCGGGTACGGATACCAAGCCGGCGTAAGAGGGGTAAGGGAGGACACCATCCTTGTAATCCATGCTGCAAAAGAAACGGCAAAACAATGCCTGGCAGGAATAACCATTTTCGATCCTTGGTTAAACCAAGAATCAGGCCGGAAAGGGCTAAAGCAGAGGCATTGACCTCAAGCACTCGCTCTATATCCCATTCCTTATCCAGCATTTGAATACGCTCAAGAATTTCCGCCTTGCTTTTGCCCTTATAACGGTGAATATTTATATCCGTTTGAAGATCTATTTCTTCGTTCACATGGGAAGCGGTAGAGCTGCGAACGCGATCCAGGCTTGATCTTGTTGAATCTTCAGCATTAAATATAGACATATGAGCCTCCAAATTAAAAAACAATAACAAGATTTCGCCGCATAATCACACCGATATCTGTTCATTACTTGTTTTTAGCCATTTCTTTCTATTCAGCTACATTATAAAAGGCGACTGAAAACTAATCAGTTTACGCGCCCAAAAGACGATCCAAAGTGCGTATATGCCCTTGTTGAGCCGTCAGCAGCTTCGTTTCAATCAACGAACGTATATCCGAAGGTAGCTCGGTAATCTTCAGCATTTCTTCATAATCCTCAGCACCATTTTTTTCCCCTTCCTGCAAAGCCTTTAATACCGCTTCTTTACCCAGCAAATCAGCGCCCCCCATGACTATTTTCGCCCAAGTGCCCCAGGCTCCTGAGTCCTCGGCAGGTGTTCCTCCCAGCTGGCGGATTTGTGTTTGTAAACTGGAAACCGCAACTTTATGATCCTCGTAAATTGGCATTAAATAGACAGCCTCACCCAGATCGGCGTCTTCCCGAAGTATATCCAAAGTCTGTTTATAAGTTTCCGTTGCCGATAACTCATTTTTCAGCAATTTGTAGAGTGTTTCAATGATATGCATAATATAAATCTCCAATATATTTATTTCTTGATTTCGTGCAATAGCATCATCAAGCTTAAGCGCCGTAAGATGGTTTGAAGAATCAAGCGCATCGTTCGATAATAATGCGGCCTCCTTCCTCGGCAAATCCTGTTAGAGCGTTTCTTTTTCAAAATAATTGAGCTGCATCCATGCCGGCTTTATCCTTACTAAATCTAAAGAATAATCATCCACTGTATCTAACGGCCAACGGTATCATTAATAAACAGTGGACTTAATCCGCTGCTGCGCGGTAAAACCAGCTATTGCATCGGCAACAAGGCTGATAGTGAATTTCCCAACAACTGGCCATTAATGATTGAAAATCAAATAAATAATGACCAGAACAATCACCGGCACACCCAACAGCCAGCCAATAATATATTTACCTATTTTCATGACGCATCTCCGCTATTCGTTTAATAGTTGTCTAATCCATTGATTTGGCTTACATTCAAGCATCCTATCAAAAGACATGATGGTGCAAGTCGCTAAAAAGTTTACTGGAAAAGCTTCTCGGAGTCGGTACGCTGTCGCACATTCGAGATAAATTGTTTTATCTGACCGGACACAGATTTTTTTTGAAATTATTTTGACCTCCTCGCCACGTTTCTTTTTCAGCCTCCTGTAAATCATCCGGTAATTCGTCCAATTCATCCGCCGTTTCTCGGGAAAAATTGACACTTTCAGCTGCACATTATGTACGTTACCGTACCGACTGCAGCTAGTTTTGCAGCTATGGTGATTTCAAGGTTTTTACGCAGCCGGTATCGCCTCGAAGCCTGTTTCCTGGTCGAGATGACTTTTCCATCTTTGTCCGTGTTTATTTCTTAACCTCGGGAGAATCCCATGACTCACTCAGCCCACACAGAACCAGGAATGCAAGCCTGTATTGAGGCTTGTAACCATTGCCATCAGGTCTGCCTGCAAGCTGCCATGAACCACTGCCTTGAGACCGGCGGAAAGCATGTTGAAGCAAATCACTTCCGCCTCATGATGAGCTGCGCCGAAATCTGTCAGACGTCAGCCAATTTTCAGCTCGGTAGCTCTCAATTTTCGCATCAGCTTTGCGCAGTCTGCGCCGAAGTCTGCGAGGCCTGTGCGGCGGATTGCAAGAAGGTCGGCGATATGGATGAATGCGTCGAAACCTGTGAAAAATGTGCCGAGAGTTGCCGGAAAATGGCCAGCACTCAGCACTAGGCGTAAATCGAATTTCATGGTCATGCGCTCTAGACTCTCCTTGTTGTTCGCGGTAGCAGCGATAGCGCTAACAGCATGTGGCGAGGTGGCGCAGCTGCCGATTGCAGCAGGCGTCGGCCCTCACCCACAATTGCCTCCGCCCAACCCGACGATAATTCCCACGGTGAACATCGCGCAGGCTGTGGGCTGGCCAGAGAATGGAAAACCGATGGCGGCGCCGAGGATGACCGTCAACGCCTTTGCCGGCGGATTAGATCACCCGCGCTGGCTTTATGTGCTGCCCAACGGTGACGTACTGGTCGCCGAGACCAATGCGCCGCCGAGACCCGAGGATGGGAAGGGTTTCAAGGGCTGGATCATGAAGTGGGTACTGAATAAGGCTGGTGCAGGCATGCCCAGCGCCAATCGCATCACACTGCTGCGCGATACCGATAACGACGGCGTTGCGGAAACGCGGTCTGTGTTTCTCGAAGGGCTAAACTCGCCCTTCGGCATGGCGCTGGTAGGCAACGATTTCTACGTTGCCAACTCGGATGCGGTGGTGAGGTTTCCCTATACGCAAGGCGAACCCCGGATCGTTCATCCGGGGACCAAGGTGCTGGACTTGCCCGCTGTTCCAATCAATCATCACTGGACCAAGAACCTCCTGGCCAGTCGGAATGGGTCACGACTCTATGTGACAGTGGGATCGAACAGTAATGTGGCCGAGAATGGTATGGACCAGGAGGTCGGCCGCGCCGCCATCTGGGAAGTGGATCCGAAACGTGGAAGCTACCGCATCTACGCGTCGGGTCTCCGCAATCCCAACGGTCTAGCCTGGGAGCCGGATGGCGGAGCACTGTGGACAGTGGTCAACGAGCGCGATGAGCTCGGTAGCGATCTGGTTCCGGATTACCTGACTTCGGTGCCCGACGGCAGCTTCTTCGGCTGGCCTTACAGCTACTTTGGCCAGCATCTGGACGAACGTGTGCAGCCGCAACGGCCCGACCTGGTCGCCAAAGCAAGGGCCCCGGATTATGCACTAGGGCCGCACACCGCCTCACTCGGCCTGGTTTTTTCCAAGAGTGCCAAATGGCCGGCGCCATTCGACAACGGCGTTTTCATCGGCCAGCACGGCTCGTGGAACCGCAAACCACGTAGCGGCTACCGGGTCATCTTTGTGCCTTTCAGAGACGGCAAACCCTTCGGCTTTCCGATCGACGTGCTGACCGGTTTTGTTAGCGCCGATGGTGATGCGTTCGGGAGGCCCGTGGGCGTCGCGCTCGACAAGCATGCGGCGTTGCTGGTCGCCGATGATGTAGGCAACATAGTCTGGCGCGTGACTGCGTCGGCCAAGCCCCCCGCTTCAACTCGGATACCGCCAGCAGAACGTTAGGCGGCGAACTCAGCTGTCATTAAGAGCAAGTTATAAAGTTTTATGCTGACATCTACGCCAAGCAGGCAACTTAACTCAAACAACCAAGGCAATCCTCCATGAGCACAATCACCACCAGAGATGGCACAGAAATCCACTATAAGAACCGGGGCTCGGTACAACCCGTTGCAGAAACTGTGTTCTCTTGGTGCGGAGCGTTTTGGCGAGTTGAACTCAATGTTACGGCCATGTTCCTTAATCGCGTTCCTCGCGCACCCATTTATGTGCGTTACCGTACCGACTGCGGCCAGTTTTGCAATTACAATGCATCCAGGATTTAACGCGACGCCAGTCTTGTTCCGAAGCACGGTTCCAGGTCGAAATGGCTTGCCAGTTGTTGGTAAAAGGCGACCTTTCAGCACAGTTATGTAAACGGTTGCGGGAACAGCGCTTGAGCGTTAGTCGAATCTTAACCGGCTTGG
>Ga0105096_10001027_pt1 | contig 10964 bp, 11 predicted proteins | sample PPLLak3cmMay2015_FD_87036 | JGI IMG/M metagenome (GOLD analysis project Ga0105096, IMG submission 87036) | Freshwater sediment microbial communities from Prairie Pothole Lake near Jamestown, North Dakota, USA - PPLs Lake P7 Core (1) Depth... | ecosystem: Environmental > Aquatic > Freshwater >... | reverse complement strand
GGGTGCCGGCGCGGTTGTCAGCGAGAAGGGCGGCTACACCGACAACGAGGGCGTCGGCTGCGAAGCCTGTCATGGCCCAGGCTCCGGATATAAATCCAATAAGATCATGAAAGATGCGCAGGCTGCGAGGGCAGCCGGACTGGTGATGGACAAAACCGCGGATGGCTGCAGACGCTGTCACAATGAGGAAAGCCCCACCTTCCAGGGTTTCGATTTCGAGGCGCGCTGGGCTGAAATCGCCCATCCGGTCCCGTCTGCGGATGAATCTTCCGACCCGCTCGCGACTTCTCCTGAATTGCCAAATGCAGTCACTTTCGAATCATCGGTAGGTGCGGTGCATTTTCCGCACAAATTACACGTTGAAGACCTCGACCTGGAATGCATGCAATGCCACCACCAGATCCATGCCAAGGAGCTCATTACCCCGCATCCGGGCTACATGACGTCATCCTGGATCAGTTGCCAGTCTTGCCACAATACAAATTCAGCTGACAGCAATAAATACTACAAGTGCTCCGACTGTCACCATTCAGACCTGGAGAATATTGCAGATGAAACGCTCAGCTCTAAAGTGGTCATGCACAAAAGCTGTTGGAAATGCCATGAGACCGGTACCGGGGAAGATGCCAGCAAAGGCTGTACCGAGTGTCATGTAAAGGAAGATAAATAGCATGGGTCTTTTGGAATTTTAAAGCCCTGGCAAGTTTTAAAACACTGGCAGGGTCAAGGAGACAGGTAATGGATAGACGAGGTTTTCTAAAAACGTCAGTTGTCATCGGCGGTACCACGCTGGCGGGCAAAAAACTCAATGCCCAGGAACAACATGACCCGGAGGAGTTTGTCGGAATATTGGTCGACACTACCCGCTGTATCGGTTGCAGGGCATGCGAAGTGGCCTGTGGTGAAGAACATGACATGCTGGTTCCGGATGTGGCTGACGACAAGGCGCTGGAAACACGCCGGACAACGGATGACAAGCAATGGACCGTCGTCAATAAATACGCAACCGAGAAGGGCGATGTGTTTGTCAAAACACAATGCATGCATTGTTACCAGGCTGCCTGCACCGCCGCCTGCCCGACGGTGGCGATGGAGCAAACCAGGGGTGGCCCGGTCAAATGGAACTCGGGCCGGTGTATCGGTTGCCGTTTCTGCATGGTTTCCTGTCCGTTTAACATGGCAAAGTTTGAATACCATGAATGGAATCCGAAAATCCAGAAATGCAATATGTGTTTTCAACGCGTCGAAGCAGGACAGAAGCCGGCCTGTGTCAAGGCATGCCCGACAGATGCACTCATGTTTGGTACCCGTGTAAAAAATCTTGAAATTGCCAGGCATCGCATTTACAGCTACCCGGATAAATATGTACACCATATTTACGGCGAGAATGAAGTCGGCGGAACAGGCTATATCTATCTGTCTGCCGTCCCGTTTGACCAGATCGGGTTCAGGACCGACCTTGGTAAAACACCCTACCCGGAATACACGAAAGAATTCCTCTACGCCGTTCCAATGATACTTTTTGGCGTACCGGCCTTTTTGCTGGGAGTCAACGCACTAGCAGCCGACAGTAAGCCGGATATAGAGGGGGAGGCCACGTCCGCTCCTGGCTATGAGGTGACACGTGATGAATAACAATGTCGCGACAATCAATTCATTCGGCCCGTTTCTGCGCTTTTTTATCCAGGAACTGAAACCACGCGGACCATGGCTGACCCCGTTCAATGTCATCTCGATTCCGATCATTCTTACCGGAGTGGTCATTTTGTATCTCCGCTTTGTCTACGGCCTGGGTGCCGTGACCAACCTTACGCAGGAAACTGCCTGGGGTCTGTGGAAGGGTTTCAACGTGGTTACCGGCGTTGCGCTTGCCGGTGGGGCCTATGTCATCACGTTCGTCGTTTATGTCATGCGAGTGGATAAATTTCACTCCATCGTGCGCATCACCGTGCTGAACGGATTGCTGGCCTACACCTTTTATGCCGGCGCCCTGCTGCTTGAACTCGGGCGACCGTGGTTTGCCTTGAATCCCTATATCGGCAATGCGTTCGGGTTCAGTTCCGTTCTGTTTCTGATCTGCTGGCATTTTTTGCTTTACATGGTTGCTGAATTCATCGAATTCTCACCGGCTATCGCGGAATGGTTGCATTGGGAGAAAGCGCGCAAGGTACTCAAGGCCCTTACCCTCGGCACGGTCATATTTGGCATTACATTGTCGATACTGCACCAGTCGGGTCTCGGCGCATTATTCCTGATGGCCAAACCCAAAATTCATCCACTGTGGTGGTCGCAGTTCATCCCGATCCTGTTTTTTGTCTCCAGCATTTATGCCGGTCTGTCCATGATCATCCTCGAAGGAACCATAAGCCACCGGGTTTTTAAAAAACTCATTAGCCCCGGGCACCAGCGTTCTTTTGAAGACATGGTTTTCAGCCTCGCGAAAGGCGCCGCCATTACCATGTTTGTCTATTACTTTTTCAAGGCACTGCTTTTTATCCATGACCAGCAATGGGAATTGCTCAACGATGGCTGGGGTTACTGGTTTCTGCTGGAAGTGATTGGTTTCGTGTTGGTGCCAGCGCTGATGTATGCCTTTGGCTTTAAACACAGGAGCCTCAGGATCATTAAGACTGCCTCCTTGATGGCTTTAATCGGCATCTTGCTCAATCGGCTCAATGTTTCTGTCATCGCTTTCAATTGGTATGTGGTACCGCATTATTTTCCAACCTGGCAGGAATTCGTAGTGGCACTGACGGTAATTCTTGCTGAAATCTGGGTATTGCGCTGGTTTATCACGCGTATGCCGGTGTTTGATTCGAATCATTAGCATAAAGAATTCAAGGAACTGAAATGGATTCATTCACTTATGTAAATATTTTTGAAACAAAAGGTCTCGAGTACCTGCTCTTGCTAAGCTTTTGGGTACTGGGTTTCTATTTATTTCGCTATCTTTCCACGCCGGCGAAAAAACGCAAAGATTCACATAGATAAGCAAGCTTAGAGATGACCTGTGCTCAATAGCAAAATCAGCCTTAAACTGACCTTTGGAGTGGTATTGACGATCCTGCTGGTGATCGGAATATTCGCCTACTTCAATATCCAGTCCGAAAACAGGAGCCTGCTTACTGAAGTCGTGCGGCATGCCAACCAGCTCAGTGATCACCTCAAGGCAGACATGGGCTATGACATGCTGCACCACGATCGTGGGCGAATCCGTGATGGCATCATGCGTATGGGCGGTCAGGAGGCTCTTGACGGCATCCGTGTATTCAACAAGTCAGGCGAGGTCATCTACTCTTCGGAGCCAGCCGAGGTCGGAAAGATGGTCGACATGAATGCCGAGACCTGTTTCCGTTGCCATTCGGCTAGTGACCCCCTGGTGCACCTTGACATGGAGCAGCGCACGCGGATTTACCGCCCCACCCCGGATTCAGCGCGGTTACTGGATATCATCAACCCGATCTACAATGAACCATCGTGCTGGACCGCGGACTGCCATGCCCACCCTGAAAAACAAAACGTGCTGGGGGTGCTGGATATCACCATGCCCCTCAGTGAGGTCGACCGGAATATACGTCGCAGCCAGATAGCCGTAGTGGTTCTCGCCATCAGTGCGATCGTTATTCTGAGCCTGATCGTCGGCTTCCTGGTCCGGTGGTGGATTGGCCGGCCGGTCCAGGACCTCCTCAGAGCAACACAACAGGTAGCGGGCGGGAACCTTGCGCACCGGGTCGAGGTGAAGAGAGAAGACGAACTGGGAATGCTTGCCATGTCCTTTAATAGCATGACCGATAAGCTGGCAGAAGCACGGCTGCAGTTATTCCAGTCGGACAAGCTCGCATCCCTGGGAAGGTTGGCTGCCGGGGTGGCGCATGAGATCAACAACCCGTTAACGGCCGTACTTACCAACAGCAGCTATCTGCTGAAACGTTCACAGGGACAGCCCGAGACACGTGATGACCTGCAGGTGATTGTTTCCGAAACCATCCGCTGTCGCGAAATCGTCAAGAGCCTGTTGGATTTTGCCCGGCAAACCGTCCCCAAAAAGCGCAAAGCCGATATTAACCAGATCATCGGCCTCGCCGCAAAAGTGGTCGAGAACCAGCTCTCCATGAGAGCGGTGGAGTTGCTTATGGAGCTCGACCCCACGCTGCCCATGGTGACGGTGGATGCCAACCAGATGCAGCAGGTTTTCATCAACCTGATGGTCAACGCTGCGGATGCCATCAGCGACAACAAGGGCATCATAAAAGTCACTAGCAAGCCGATAAGCCTGAGTCCTGCAGGGGTCCTGCAAATCAAGCGTGCGTTGTGCCGGAAGCGGCATGACCTCGTCGACAGGAAGGTCCAGATCGATGGCAAACCCGCCATCAGTATGCGCTACCGAAAGAAGAAGCAAACCGGACTCATTCATCTCAACCCCATGTACGGGTCAAACGAGCACCAGTTGAATGGTATGCCCGACATCGATGAAGAGATCGAATTCATGTGTCCGGATTGTTCGGCTTCGCTGATGGCGGAAGGCGAGCTCTGCCCGGTTTGCGGTTCTCCGATCTACGCTTTTGAAGTCCCCTTAAAGGGCCTGGTTCAAGGCTGCCTGAAAAAAGGCTGCGGTTGGCACCGCTGGGAACAGGTTGATTCCGCCTGGAACGACGAGTACGTGGAAATCAACGTGATAGACAACGGCTGTGGTATCCCCAGCTCACAGCTTGCGACGCTTTTTGAACCGTTCACAACGACCAAAGGCCAAAAGGGAGTAGGTCTGGGTCTCGCCGTCACCTGGGGCATTGTGGACAATCACAATGGAACAATTTCGGTAGAAAGCGAAGTGGGTGTTGGCACAACTTTCATCATTCGAATTCCAGTGGGGCCATGAAGCAAATACGGGACATACTGGTCATCGACGACGAACCAATGGTGACCCAGGTCGTGGTGAAGGTGTGCAGCGCGGAAGGCATGACCATCAGCTCTGCAAATCACGCTTTTGATGCACTTCGATGTCTGGAGGAAGGTGAGTTCCGGCTGATACTCTGCGATATCATGATGCCCGAACTCAGCGGTTTCCAGTTCCTCGGAGAACTTTCCAAAAGAGGCATCCATACACCCGTGATCATGATGACGGGCTACTCCACCGTGGAGAATGCGGTTAAAAGCCTGACCTCGACAGGTGCTGTCGACTATATTCCGAAACCGTTCACCGCCGATGAATTACTCACCGTCATCCAGCGCAGCCTCCGTTGCGGTGCGCTCCTTGAGAAGGCCGAGTCGGCCAGTCTGCCCAGGAGCGGTGCCATGAGCTACGTTCCCTGCCCCACAGATTACCGCAGGCTCGGTTATGTCAGTTGGGCGTTGATGGATGACAAGGGGACCGCAAAAATCGGGGTTAGCGACTTATTCGTGAGGGCCGCGGGCGGCGTCAGCAGATTTGAATTGTCGCTACCCGGTGAAGATCTCTTGCAGGGAATCCCCTGTGCAGAAATGACCTCACCGGACGGATCAAGGCACAATATCATGTGCCCGTTGAGCGGCAGGATTCTCGAGGTCAACACCGATGCGCAACAGACCCCTGCGCTGGTCGAGAAGGACCCCTACTTCAGGGGCTGGTTGTATCGGATTCTGCCGTCAAACCCGGCCAGCGATTTGCAATGGCTGAGTTTATAAAAAACCTCTGAAATCAGAGCTTCCATAAATTACCCGGTGGTGGTTTCAGCCACCCCTGTCACGACTTGCGCCCGTTCCATGGCGCTACCTTGAACAGCAGCAGTAAGCCCGGGATCGCAACCAGCGTGCAGAAAACAAAAAACAGCGTATAGCCAAACGCTTCGATGATGTAACCGGTCGAGGCATTGGCCAAGGTTCTCGGGATCGCGATAAAACTGCTGAACAGGGCAAACTGCGTCGCGGTGAAGGCCTTGCTGGTCTCGCGCGCCATGTACGCGGTCAGCGCGATGGCGCCCAGACCCACACCCAGGTACTCGCCGCTGACCACGACAAACAGACCCAGCGGGTGATGTCCCACTGTGCTTAGCCAGACGTAGCCGAGGATGGTGACCATCTGCACGAATCCAAATAGCCAAAGCGCCCTGTTGATACTCACTTTAAGCATGATCAGGCCACCCAGGATGCCCCCGGCGATGGAGGACCACAACGCGGCTATCTTGGCGATCGAGCCTATTTCCGTGCGGCTGAAACCCATATCCAGGTAAAAAGGTGTCGCCAGGGCGGTCGCCATGTTGTCGCCGAGCTTGTAAAGGAACATGAACGCCAGGATCGCCAGGCCCTGCATGATGCCACCGCGCGAGAAAAATTCCACGAACGGATCGATGACCGCCTGCTTTAACGTGGCCGGGGCCAGTGCGTCATCACTGACCTCCCTGATGACAAATGTCGTGACTATGCCAACACCCATGAAGGCGGCCGTGGTCCAGTAGACCACCTGCCACGGCAGGAGATCGGAAAGGATCAATGCCAGCGAGCCCGGCACCAGCGAAGACAGGCGGTAGGCGTTGATGAACAGCGACGTACCGGTGCCCAGTTCGTCATCGGCCAGCAATTCCCGGCGGTAGGCATCGATGACGATGTCCTGGCTGGCGCCGAACAACGATACGATGAAAACCGTGACGACGATCGGTTGCAGCGAGGCCGCCGGATCGAACTGGCCGAGCACGGCGATGGTTACCAGCAGGCCGGCCTGTGTAACCAGGGCCCAGCCCCGCCGGCGGCCCAGGAAGGGAAGTTTGTAGCGGTCCATCAGCGGCGACCAGAGAAACTTCCACGTGTACGGCAGGGAGACCAGCGCGAACAGCCCGATTGTCGCCAGGTCAACCTCGTGGCTGCGCAGCCAGGCGGGCACCAACTGGATCAAAACATAGAGCGGCAGACCGGAACTGAAGCCGAGGAAGATACAGGTCAGCATCTTGCGGTTGAACAGAATCTCCTGCCAGCGCCGCTGCGTTGGCTGCACCGCGCCGCTATTTTCGTTCAATGTCGTGGTCGTAGTCGATGGTCAGCGGCGCATGATCCGAAAACCGCTCATCCTTGTAGATTTCAACGGCCCGCGCCGTCGCCGCGATTGCCGGCGTGGCGACGTGGTAGTCGATGCGCCAACCGGTATTGTTGGCCCAGGCCTGGCCGCGGTTCGACCACCAGGTGTAGTGCGCAGCACCGGTCTCGACCCGGCGGAAGGTATCCACCATGCCCACCTGACCGAACAGCTCATCCATCCAGGCGCGTTCCTCGGGCAGAAAGCCGGAGTTTTTCTGATTGCCCTGCCAGTTCTTGATATCGATCTTCCTGTGCGCGATGTTCCAGTCGCCACAGATGATGTACTCGCGGCCCTCATTGGCCATGGCTTTGAGCAGCGGTTGCAGGTAATCCATGGTCTGGTACTTGACCTGCTGGCGTTCATCCTTGGATGAGCCGGATTGCATGTACAGGGAAACCACGCTCAATTGACCAAAGTCGGCCCGAATCCAGCGGCCCTCGAGATCCATGACATCCCAACCGATGCCGTAATGCATGCGGTCGGGTTCATGCCGCGTGTAAATCGCCACGCCGCTGTAACCCGGTTTTTGCGCGTCGTGAAAAAACCTGTGGTAGCCCGGCGGCGAAAAAACCGGATCGTCCAACTGGTGTTGCTGGGCCTTGGTTTCCTGGATGCACACGACATCCGGATCGCGCGTTTGCAGCCATGCAAAAAAACCCCTGCGGGCGGCGGAGCGGATGCCGTTGGTATTGATGCTGGTAATTCGCATAAAGAGGCTTTCTTCTTTTTCGCTGTGCAGGCGGGCAGCATAACCGCCCTTGGCCAACTTGTCATGGCCCCGGCACAGAACGCAAGGCTGTTGAAGCGCGGGCGAAGCTTCGACATACTTCCCTGATGCAAGACTACAAACAGCGATTTTTTGAACTGGCGATGGCCCGCGGCAACCTCAGGTTTGGACAATACACCCTGAAGTCCGGCCGGGTAAGCCCTTATTTTTTCAACGCCGGCGGATTTGACGATGGTGACAGCCTGCAACTGCTGTCGGCATGTTACGCACAGGCCATCATCGACGCGGGGGTGGCCTTCGACATGTTGTTCGGCCCCGCTTACAAGGGCATCCCGCTCGCAGCCGGCATCGCCATCATGCTCAATGCCAGCCATCGCAGGAATGTTCCCTTTGCCTACAACCGCAAGGAGGCCAAGGACCACGGTGAAGGCGGGACGCTGGTCGGGGCTGAACTCAAGGGACGGGTCCTGATCACCGACGACGTCATATCGGCCGGAACATCGGTGCGTGAATCCGTCGAATGGATCAGGCGGGCAGGCGCGACCCCGTGCGCTGTTGCGATTGCGCTCGACCGGCAGGAACGCGGCCGGGGTGGGCAGTCTGCCGCACAGGAGGTCGCCAGTGAATTTGGCATACCCGTCATCGCCATCGCCGGTCTGGATGACCTGATCGCATACCTCGAAAGACAATCGGTCGAAAATATCGACATCGAGGCTATTCGGCGCTATCGTAATACCTATGGAGTCCAGCCTGAATATTAAGCCGTCAACCCTCGCCGGGACCGCCGCGCTGCTCGCCGCCGTGGTCCTGCTACTGTCAGTGACGCCACTTGCTGCGGAGACATACCGCTGGAAGGATAAAGACGGCAAGACTCACTACGGCGAAGCGGTACCAGCCGAATATGCCGACCAGCCTTATGATGTCCTGAACAACCAGGGTATCGTCATAAGACATGTCGAAGACACGACCGCGTCTGTCGATGCCATGTCAGAAGAGGAGCCCGAAAAGAAAGAAAGGGAGCCATTGATTTCGGCAGAGGAACGGCAGGTCCAGACCGACCGCCTGTTGGTCATACGCTATTCCTCCGAGGAGGAAATCATCAAGGCGCTCGATCTTGAACTTGCCCAGTTGGGTTACGATACCAAGGTGATCCAGCAGTCCCTGGAAAGCACCGACGTTGCCATCCGAAGCCAGATCAGCCAGGCCGCCGACCAGCAACGCGCCGGTCAGCAGATCAGCGCCGAGCAACAGCAGGAAATCGAGCAGCTCTATGCCAGGCGCGCCAGTGACGAAAAACAGCAGAACGCCATGCAGGCAAGAAAGGAGCGGATACGCGCGCGTTACACGGCGGAACTTGAACGCTACCGTTTCCTGAGCTCCGGGAGTGAAGAAGACCAGCAGGAACCAGGCGACAAGGGTTAGCCCGCGGGTTGGACTTTCCCACGCCTGAAGACGCGCTTCCCATTCCCGATGTTTACACGCTGCCCTCAATGTAAAACGATTCATGCGCTCGGTGCCGCGCAGCTTTCCCAGGTCCGCGGCCTGGTGCAGTGCGGGCCATGCGGCAGGAGCTTCAGCGCCCTCAGTTTCCTGTTCGATGACTGGCCCGCCGGCGAGGCGCACCGACCGGTGGCCGGCCCCGGCACTACCCTGCCCATACTCGAGCCGGCGACCCCGCAAGATGGCGTTGCCGCTGCAGTTCCCGCCGGCGCCATTGAAACCGATCCGGCAGCGACCGGGACCAGCCGTCTTGCCTGGCGCCTGGCGGCCGCGTTGCTGGTTTTTGTGACCATGGCCAACCTTGCCTGGACCTTTCGAGAACCGTTGCTTGACAACCCCCGGATCAGCGCCTGGATCAAACCAGCGGACGGCAAGCAGGCAGAGGCACAGGGTTTGCTCAAGGACCCGCAGCAGATACAGCTTGTCAGCCGTGACATGCACACGCACCCGACCCGTTCGGGCATCCTGGTGTTGAGTCTTACCCTGGTCAATCTCGCGCCACGCAGCCAGGCGTACCCGGAGCTCGAAGTGACGCTGATGGACGCGGCCAACCAGCCTGTAGCGCAACGCCGGTTGCAGCCCGCCGAGTACCTGCGCCCGGGCGCCGATACCAGCGCCGGGCTGGCGGCGGACGTCTACTTGCCGGTTCTGCTTGAACTTGGAGACCCGGGCGCGCAGGCGGTCGGATTTGAAATCCGCTTTCTTTAGGGCCTGAGCAAACCCCGGCCAGCCACAATATCCCCATGAGTGCCCAGGGCAAACATCCTTGTAGCGCGAAAACCTAGGGAACCTCTGATTAATTCAGAGGTTCCCGCGACACACGGATGTGTCGCCAAATCAGCGGCGTTAAGCCGTTGATTTGTAAGGCAGTCGAAAATGACACTTTTCGGCTGCCGCGCTCTGATAATGCCAGGACGGCATTAATCAGGGCTTTCCTAGAATAAATCGGAGTTTCCTTAGAGTTTCACCGTGCAAATATGTTAGTGTTTACCCGGAACAACCATCCCATCTATTACCAACGATTCGAAGACATCATGAATTCAGATTCAGCGCACGCTATCCCGTTGAGACAACACGTACAAATCACCGTAAGCAGGTACCTCAAGGACATGGGCAAGACCGCTCCCGAGAACCTGTACCAGATGCTTCTGGCCGAGATCGAACCGCCGCTGATCGAAGAAATCCTGAAATCCACCGGCGGCAACCAGTCACGGGCGGCTGAAATGCTTGGGATTACCCGCAACACCCTGCGCACCAAGATGCAGCGTTATTCAATCAAGCCGCAATCAAGCAAAATTTTCCGGCCAAAACGATGATTGGAGCCCTGCCCGATTTTCACCGCGTGTTCGGCACAAAACATTTTTTGAACACCTAGCCAGGACGCAGAAGCAAAGATGCCTTCAACAAAAAAGTACGCGCTGATCAGCGTTTCCGATAAAACCGGACTGTTGGATTTTGCCCGGCAACTACTGGACCTCGGTTTCAATATACTCAGCACGGGCGGCACCCAGGACGTGCTGAGCAACGCGGGAATCAAGGTTACCAGTGTCAGTGAACATACCGGTTTTTCCGAAATCATGGATGGCCGGGTCAAGACCCTGCACCCGCGAATTCACGGCGGGATCCTCGGCCGCCGCCAGGACGAGGAGGTCATGCAGGCCCTGGACATCCCGGCCATTGACCTGGTCATCG
>Ga0105096_10001026_pt1 | contig 10966 bp, 8 predicted proteins | sample PPLLak3cmMay2015_FD_87036 | JGI IMG/M metagenome (GOLD analysis project Ga0105096, IMG submission 87036) | Freshwater sediment microbial communities from Prairie Pothole Lake near Jamestown, North Dakota, USA - PPLs Lake P7 Core (1) Depth... | ecosystem: Environmental > Aquatic > Freshwater >... | reverse complement strand
TTTGCTGTGGTTGTGAAGTCGCTCTGCTTTGCTTGCTCTTAGACGGCATGGATGTCATCCTCGGTTTCACCGATGTTGTCGATCGTCTTGCGCGGGTCGAGCCGGTCAAGCTCGCGGCCGGCGTGCGCCAGCATGCCGGCCGGATCCTCGTAGCCGGCGCCGGAGTAGCCAAGGAACGTCACGACTGTCCGCCCATCGGCGGCAAAGAATGCACGCACCTGCTCCGGCGTTGCGTCGGCAATCTGTCGCGGCGGCTGGCAGGTCGAGGCGGCGGCGATCTGCACGCCCGTCGCGATCAGTGCTGCTGCCGCCGCCATCAGGCTTCGCCTCATCCGTGCACGCTCCCCTGGATCAGCGCCTGAACCGGCACATCGCGGCGCAATGTGGATCCGTCAGCCCCGCATCGCCGCGACGATGGAATGTATCGAAATCCCCTCGTTGGCGCCGTACGTGCCTTCCTTGCCGTTCAGTTTCGGCATGCCGATCTTGCCGCCCTTGTGATGCAGCCCGATCACCTGCCACAGCCGTGAATTGAACACCGGGCTGCCGGAGCTGCCGCCCTCGGTCGGCGCGCGGTAGTGCAGGCGGCACACGCCGGGGATCTGCGGCCGGCCGGCCGGCGGGCCTTCGTGGTCGAGCAGTTCGTTGTCCTGGAACGAGAACGAGAGATCGCGCCCGCCAGGGTGGCCGATGATGTACACGCGCGCGGTGTCGTCGATCACCGGCAGCGCGGCGGCGATCGGCAGCGGCGTGACTCCGGCGACGGGCGTTTCCAGCCGCAGCAGGCTGGCGTCGTGATTGTCTACCGGCGAAGTCCAGACGATGCCGGCAACCGGGTAGGCCCTGCCCGGATCGGCCGCCTCGAAGACGACCTCGGCGTCGGCCGGCTGCAGGCCCTGGTTGGCGCCGTGCTCGTTGACCACGTGGAAGTTGGTGAGCACGAGCAGTTCGTCGGCAGGCTCGCGGCCGAGGTCGCCGGCGCGCAGGAGAAAGCCCGTACCCATCCGGTTGCCCATCTTCTGGCGGATCGCCGCCACCGAGGCGGCGCGCTCGATGCCGGTCTTCCACCACTGGTAGGTCTGCGCGCCGTAGGTGCCGAGGATCGCCTCCAGCCGGCCCTCGTCCGGCACCGGCTGCCTGCGCACACGCTGCAGTTCCTCGGGCGTCAGCCGCGCCTCGCCACCCTGCAGGCCAAGCAGCCGCGCCCTCAGCATGTCCACCAGCGCGCGACCGCGCTCGTCGCGGTTCTCCAGGTCCCACACCTCGGTGAACTGGCGCAGCGTGCTGGCGATCTGGAACGCCTTCGCGTCGTGCGCGGCAACGTACCGGCGGATGTTCTCGTCGATCGCCGTCCAGTCGCGCAGGCCGAGCGACGCTTCGGCGAGCGTCGGCAGGAACCACTCGTCGCGCTTCGCCGGCGGCGTGGCCTGCAGCGCCGCCACCACCTGCGCCGCAACGGCAGGCGGATCGAGGTCGGGCGCCACGCGCATGCCGAGCATCCGCGCGCGTGTCAGCAACGCCACCAGGTTGACGCCGTGCCAGGTGTTCTTCGCCGGATCGCTCTCGTACGGAACGCGGTAGGCCTTGATCGCCTCCTTGACGGCCTCGCGCGCGCCGCCGCTCGCCTTGTCGCCGGCATCGAAGAAGATCTGCTTCCAGGCGCGGCCCAGCAGCCCGGTCGCTTCCGCGAACTCGGGATGCTCCTTCGGCAGCCGGCGGGCGAGCGGCTGCAGCAGGTCGATGGCCGCGGTCGCCTTGCCGGTGTCGATCAGGTACTGCGCATAGAGGCGTCGGTTCTTCGCGTCCTTCGGGTCGATGCGGCTCACCGCCTCGGCAAGCCTGCCCATCAGTTCGTAGTCGCGCTGGTTGCGCAGCTTCTCGACCAGCGCCTTGGCCGCGCGCACGTCGTCGTCGCTGCACAGGCCGCGCAGGTCGGAGAGCGACTTCTGTGCCTGTTCGCGGACCTCGTCGAGGGTCGGTTCCCCGCTCATGCCGCCCACTTACAGGTGCAACAGCCTGCGCAGCGCCCGGCACACCGCCGGCTGGCGCAGGTACTTGGTGATCGAGTGCCGCCAGGCGCCTTCGTTCTGCACGGCAATGTCCTCGACCACGGGCGCGCCGGCCCTGCAATAGTCGTTGGCGAACTTCGGATCGAAGCCGCACACCGGGTCGAGGCGGTCGAACACATTGATCCAGCCGCCGGCCACACGCTCGTGCGGAAAGCCGTCGTCGCGCCGCCACTCGGGTTGCAGCTTGTCCTGGACCTCGTCCACCCCCAGCGGGCTGCCGAGCGTGATCAGCCCGTCCACGCGCGGGCAGTCGGCCACACGCTTCAGGCAGTCGTACGCGATCACCGTGCCCATGCTGTGCGAAACCACCACGTGCGGACCGGTGATCGCCTGCGCGCCAAGCGCCTCGACGTAACGCCGCCGGATCGTCTGCTGGATGCGCGCCGGCGGCCGACCCGGCGGCGCGAACTCGACGTCGAACAGGTAGTGATGCACGTCGCGCAGGAACGTGTTCATGATCGGTTTCTTCAGGAACCACGGCAAAGGCACGCGCTCCAGCGCACCCTGCGGATTCACCGCCACCGCCGGCGGCCCTGCCGCGATCTCCGCGTCGGACATCTCCGTCAGGTGCCTGCGCATCGCGTCGATGAAGCGGGCCTCCTCGGCCGTGCGCGGCGTCGGCAACTGCGCCCCGCCGCCGCCGTCGACCGCCTGCGCGGTGTTTTCCAGCACACCCTCGTGGGCGGCCACATCCGGGTCGGGGTTCTCGTAGAACAGATCGGCCCAGTAGATGAGCGAACTGCTGACGCCGAGGTCGCCGAGCGGCAGCGGATCGGCCGAGTTGGCGAGCGCCTCGCGCCAGATGCGCAGCAGGTCTGCGGCGGCAGGCTTGTTGGCGATGCCGTGGATGAACGTGACGTGTGCCATGGCGCTTCTCCTGCAGTGGCGTCAGAAATCGTAGGTCGGATCCTCGCCGACATCCGGAATGCGGGCGATGTGGTCCGCGTCGCCGGAATCGAAGTCACGAGCCGACTCGAATCCCGGCAGCCCGACTTCGCGGCGCAGGGCGTTGAGCCGGTTCAGCCAGCCCTTGAGGAAAACTCCCAGCTCCGGTCTGTTGCTGACGAGGCGGCGGTAGTAAGACTCGCGGGCGTCGCAGTACTTCACGATGGCATCGCCCGGGTCGCAGGCGGCGACCGCGCCCTCGGTCGCCGGGCCGAAGTCGCCGTCCACGCCGGTGCCGAGCGCCGCCTGCAACAGGCGCACCGCGCGCCCCGGCCCCATGTTCACCGCGGTGTCGAACTGCACGAGGTCGAGCGGGCGGCCGAGGAGGTCGCAGCGCGGCGGGATCCAGTAGCCCGATTCGTAGATGCGGTGCACCTCGGCGTCCTCGATCAGCTTGACGTCACGCTGCGGCAAGTCCTGGCGGCGGCGCCAGCCGTCGTAGGTGCGCTGCGTCACCCCCTTGTTGGTGCGCCCGCCGGGATCATTCGGGTGATCGACGAAGCCGCCCTCCCAGCGGAGCACGAATGGCAACGAGGCCTGGAAACCGGGCATGGGCATGGCGGACTCCTTGTCGAATTCGGGCAATGCTCATCAGCTCCGCCGATGCATGCCGGGATCGGTTTCATCGATATTCCAGCGATGGAGGCGGAAAAGACTGCCACAGCCGCCGAACTCCGGGGCGTGAAAGTCAGGCGTACGAGCGGCAACAGGGGATGCGTCGGGCAGTTCGCCGCTCGTATCCTCGAAAGCGGAACCCCCTCCGGCATGCGATGAACGTCTTCATCAGCTACCGCCGCGACGACAGCGCGCTGGCCGCGAAACTGCTGCACGAAGACCTGGCGAGGCACTTCGGCGCCGAGCAGGTCTTCATGGACATCGAGGACATCGGCTACGGCGACGACTTCGTTGCCCGCATCGGCAGCCGTCTCGACGACGCCGACGTCGTGGTCGTGGTGATCGGCCCGCGCTGGCTCGAGATCCTGAAGCAGCGCCTCGGCGGCGACGACTGGGTGCGCGAGGAAGTCCGCCGCGCGCTCGAGCGGCGCGCCTCCAGCGGTGCGCCGCGGGTGATCGCGGCGCTGGTCGACGGCGCCGCCGTGCCGGCCGCCGGCCTGCCCGACGAGTTGAAGCCGCTCGCCAGCACCAACATGCTGCCGATCAACCCGCGGGCGCTGAACGAAAGCCTGAACGCGCTGGCCGAGGCGGTGCAGGGGCGCCGCTTCGCCGATGTCAGCGATGAACTGAAACGCAAGCAGCGGCTGCGGCTGGCCGCGGCGGCGGCGGGCGTGGTCGTGTTCCTGAGCGGCTGGGTGTCGGCCTTCGACCTGCTCGGTCTCGACACGCGCGCCGCCACGGCGACGATGCTGGTGAGCGGCGCCCTGCCAGGCACGGAGCCGCCTTGGAGCGGCGAAGCGGTGCTGGTGGCGATCGACGAGAAGACGGTCACCGCGGTGGGCCGCGACTTCGGCCCAGGCTGGCGCGCCGAGCATGCCCAGTTCCTGCGCCGCGCCGCCGCGGCCGCGGCGCGCAGCGTCGCCTTCGACATCACCTTCGCCGCCGACGGCCCCGATGCCGCGGACACGGCGATGGCCGAGGCGGTGGCGGAAGTGCGGGCGAGGATGCCGGTCATCGTCGGCGTGCACGAGATGAAGGGCGACAAGCCGCTGATCGCGCCACGGCTGGCGGGGCTGGTCAACTGGGGGCTCGCCTGCGCCGGCGAGCGGCTCGGCGCGGCGCGGCTGATGCCGCTCGCGGTCGAGCGGCCGGTGGCGAATGCGGCGCCGATCGTGATGCCGTCGCTGGCGCTGGCGGCGATCGCCGGCGACGCGCCACTCTTCGCTCCCGATCGCGTGCTGCGCCAGTTGCGGCTGCAGCGCGGCGGCCGCGAACTGACATTGCGCTTCGAGGCGCTGGAGCAAGTGTCGCGGCCGCAGAACGCCTGCCCGGCGATCCAGCCCGGCGACTTCGTCGCCAGCCAGTTGTTCGACCCGGCGGCGCTGCCGCCGCTGGAGCGGCCGCCGCAACGCCTCGCCTACGAGGACGTGCTGCGCGGCGAACCCGCGGCGCTGGCCGCACTGAAGGATCGGATCGTGCTGGTCGGCGTGCAGTTGCCGCGCGAGGACCGCATCTCGGTCGCCGGCGGCGAGCGCTGGGGCGTCGATCTGCACGCGGCGCAGATCGACGCGCTGTTGCGCGGTGCCACGATCGCGCCGTTGCCGTGGGCGGCGCAGGCCGCGCTGGCAGTCGCACTGGCGGTCGCCGGCGCCTTTGCCGCCGCCCGGTTGCGCCGGCGGCCGTCGTGGCTGCGCCTGCTGTCGATCGCCGCGCTAGGCGCCGGCTTCGTGGCCGCCGCCGTGCTGCTGTACCGTGCTGACCGCACGCTGGTCGGCATCGTCTACGGACTCGTGGCGCTGGCGCTCGGCGCCTGGCTGGCGGGTCGCCTGCTGCCGAAGGAGGCGCGATGAAGCTGCTGCAGTGTCGGATCGTCCAGCGTTTTGTCGCCGGCTGCGTCAGCCTGGCCCTGGTGGTCTCAGGGATCGCCGGCTGCGCCACCAAACCCACGTACCACGCGCGCATCGAAGGCATCGTTGTCGACCAGCAGCGGCTCGCAGGAGAAGCCGAAAGCGGACTGGTGACGGTCACCCGCGATGGCGCCAGCTACGAGGGGCGTGCCGGCATGGAACTGCGCCGCGGCGACCGCATCGCCACCGGTCCGCGCGCCGAAGCGGTGATCCGGTGGGCCTCGGGTTCGGTGCTCTACGTGCGTCCGAACAGCAGCGGCCGCATCGGCTCCTTCTTCGACATGCTGGGCGAGGTGTTCGCCAAGGTCCGCGGCAAGTTCGAGGTCGAGACGACCTTTGTCCGTGCCGGCGCCCGCGGCACCTCGTACCTGGTGCGTGCCGCCCCTGGCGGCGAAACGACGGTGATCGTCTTCGAAGGCACGGTGCAGGTCGACTCGACCCGCAATGCCTGGGCGCCGGTGACGCTGGGCGCCGGCCAGATGGTGCTGGCGCATCCACGCCCGCCGCAGCCCTTTGCCGCGCCCGAAGCGGAACTGAAGTCGACCAGCGACTGGGTCGACCGCCTGGACCGACAGGTACCGCAGACAGGCACGTCTTCGTCATCGACCGGCACCGCCATCGCCGTCGGCGTCGCCGCGGCGGCGGTGATCGCGATCCTCGCCACCCGCAACCGCAACCGCGACGGCACGCCGCCGCCGCCGGCCGAACCGACGGGCCGCACGCCTCCCGCAGGAACGGGTACCGCGCCGCCGACTCCGAAGCCGCTCGCTGCGCCTACCGGACTGACGCCCGACCGGTCGCAGATCAGCGGCGGCACGCATCAGTGCACCGGCCCGATGACCTTCCGCTGGAACGCGGTCGAGGGCGCCAGGAGTTATGCGGTGCGCATCGAAAGCCAGGACGAGAAGACCAAACGCTGGCAGGTGGCCGCGAACACGACGGTCGCCGCGACCCAGCTGGTCGTCGACCAGAAGCGGCTAGGCACCGCCAACCGCTGGACCGTGCAGGCGCGCGACGGCGACCGCAGCGGGCCGGTGGCCAGCGCCGCATTCGGCTGCCAGTTCTACGTTTTGCGCTGAGCCGGGTCTTGCGCTGAGCCGGCTGCCGCGCCGCGGCTACGAGGGCAGTTTCGGCGCCATCGTGCCGGCGCCCAGCATCGAGGTGTTGCGGGCCTTCGACGTCTCGGTCGCGGCGGCCTTCTCCACCAGTTCCTCGCGCTTCGGCGACTGCTCAAGTTCGTTGACCACGCGATCGACGGCGCGCTTCATCAGCGACTCGGCTTCGAGCGGCTTCAGCCAGCCCTGCCGCAGGTAGGACTTGATCGTCTCCGGCGACAGCACGCGGGCATTGCGCTCCTCGGCCGCGCCGAACATGAACAGCGTGCGCAGCGGGCTGATCCAGCGCAGCTTCACCTTGATCGTCTTCTCGCCGTCGTAGAGGCTGAACCAGCTGCCGCGCTGCCAGGCGGCGATCTGCGCGTCGAGATCCGCCTCCTGGCCGATCGTCAGCGGCTGCGTCAGCGCCAGCGGTTCGGCCACGACCATCGACGCCGCGAACTTCTCGGCGGCGCGTCGCACCGCATTGGCGCTGACATGCACGCCGCCGCCCGGCACGCTCAGCGGATGCGTGCCCGTGAGCTTCATGTCGTCGAGCTTCTGCCGCAGGTCGCCGGTCGCGACCTTCGACTTGATGTAGGTCGCCTGGTCGACCGGCCGCACCGCCACCGCGTGCGATGCCATCAGCTGCTTCAGGAAGGCCATCTGGTCCGGATCGCCCATCCTGATCAGCGACAGGCCGTCGCGCAGCACCCGCGTCATCGTCGGGATCAGCGCCACCAGCCGTTTGCGCTCGTCCTGCGAGACCTTCGGCTGCACGCTCCAGACGACGTCGTGGATCACCTGGCGGAAGGCCTTCGAGAAGCCCGGCGTCTCCTCGTCGCGCATGGTGGCGCTGACCAGCGCCTGCACCCAGGGACCGACCAGGAACTCGCGCAGATACGGTTCCAGCTCGACGTGCTCGAAGGCGCGCCGCACCTGGATCGTCGTGTTGATGACCAGCACCTCGCGCTTCTCTGCGTCCTCGAGCGCGCGGCGGGCGCGCGCCAGCGGGTCGGTCTCGCGCACCGGCATCTCGCCGAGGAAGGACTCGAACTCGCCGAGCAGCGCCTCGAAGGTGCCGAGGTCCTTGTCGAAGCGCTCCAGCACCTGCTGCACCACGCGCTCGACCTCGGCCTTGTAGCGCAGGTTCTCGTCGCCGTACGGCTCCCAGCCGACTGCGGTCGACGCCAGCCGGTCGATCAGCCGCCGCGCCGGATGGGCATTGGAGGCGAAGAAGTCGGCGTCGGTCAGCGCCACCTTCAGCACCGGAATCTGCAGCCGCGACAGCACGGCCTTGATCTCGGCCGGCACCTGGTTGTCGTGCAGCACGTGCTCGAACAGCATGCCGACGATCTCGATCGTCAGCTTGTCGACCGTGCGGGTCGACTTGGCGAGCAGCACGTCGCGCCAGGCGCCCTGGTCGGGCGCCGGCACCATACCTGCAGCGCCGCCGACGCCGGCGGGGTAGCCCGGCTGCACGGTGGTGGCGCCGCCCATCGTCGCCGGTCCCTGCGCGGGCTGCGGCGAAAACGCCGGTTCCTGGGCGCCGAGGCGCTGCATCTCGCTGATCGCGTCGAGCAGATCCGGTGGCGGCCGGCCGGGCGCCGGCAGCACCACCGGCGGGCCGACGCCGCTCATGTTGTGCAGCATGCCTTCCAGCGAAGCCCGCGCTTCCTGCGCCATCGGTGCCGTCGACTGGAAGACGTTGGGCGACTGGAAGACGTTGGTGTGCTTGAACTCGCCGCCGCTGGCCGGGCCGCCGACCGTTGCCGGCCCCCCTGGCACCGTCATCGGGCCGCTGGCGCGCGGCACTTCGTCCCAGCCGGGGCGCGGCATTGTTGTCGGTGCCACGGTCCCGCCCGGCGGCTGGTGCGGCACCGTCGGCCGGCCGAGCACCTGGCGCATTGCCAGTTCGCGGCGGACCTCGTTGGCATCGACCTGGTGCTTGCGGAAGTGCTGCTGCAACGCTTCGTAGGCGCCCTTGAGCGTCTCGGAGAACGGCTTCGCCAGCGCGGCGAGCAGCGGCTCCCAGCCGGCGGCCTCCAGTCCGAGATCGCGCGCAGCCTGCAGAAGCGCCTTGGCGCAGGGCTCGGGTCCGTAGGGGTCCTCGCCGGGGCGGACCGTCTCGCGGCCGGCCAGGAAGGCGGTGACCAGCGCCAGCTCGCGCAACTGCTCGTCGACCGGGCTGCGCATGCGGCGGCTGTACTTCGAGATCACTTCGTCGGGCGAGGCGTCATCGTCGTCGACCAGTGACAGCAGGTCGGCGGTGATGCGGGTGTTCGCGGCCGCGGCCGGCGCATCGCGCCGGAGCAGCCGGCCGAGGAGTTCGTCCTGCTCGCGTTTCAGCGCGGTGATGAAACGGCGCCGCAGTTCCTCGCGCTCGCCGCCGACCAGCCGCCGTGCCGCGACGGCGCCGGGATTCGATTCGAGCCTGGCCAGCGCTTCATTGGCCGGCGCAAGCATGTTGGGAAAGGCATTGGCGAGCTGGTCGGCAATCAATGCCGTGCCGGCACGCAGCAGCTCCGTCGCCTGCTGCGATGACAGATTCCTCAATGCACCACCCGAGGCCGCCACTTGCCGGAGTCTCTTGCGTCAGGCCGCGTGCAGTCGCGATCCGATCGGTTGAATTGCCATCGCCCATGCTGCTTGCACAGTGCCGAAGCAGCGCCGCCGATTCTACGCAAGGCATGCAAGTCGGCACTCATTTGCACGCCTACTGCCTTTGGACTAGCACTGCGTCGATGCGGCGTCGCCGGATGACGCATTCGGGCTAGGACGCAATTGCCTCTAAATCGCGAACTGGAGTCGATCTCCGCCAGCGACACGCAGCCCTGCAACCCACTTGCGGGCCGGCAGACCGAAGCCCTGCTCGATCCAGCGTGCCCGCTCGTACAGCTGCTGCCACGGCACGGCGAGCGGCGGCCCGACCACGGCAAGCGCGATGCAGTTTCCCGCATCGGCTTCGGGCAGCCGCAGGGCCCGGCCGTCGAAAGCTTCGGCGATGCGCGCCAGGCTCGGCGCGTGGCTGCGGCCGAAGAGGTTGAATGCCGCCACGCCCGGTGCTCGCAGTGCACGCCGGCAGGCGGTGTAGAAGCCGGCATCGTCGAGCACCGGCCCGCGCGCGTGGCGGTCGTACAGATCGACCTGCAGCCAGTCGAAGCTGCGCCGCAGCCGCGGATGCGAGACGACCTCGCGCGCATCGTCGACCCGCACCGTCAGCCGCGCGTCGTCCTCGGGCAGCGCAAACCAGCGGCGCGCGGTGGCGACGACCTCGTCGCTGATCTCGGCCACGGTGACCTCGGCCGACGGCAGATGCTTCCAGCAGAAGCGCGTCAGCGCCGCCGCACCGAGGCCCAGCTGCAGGATCCGCGCCGGCTCGGGCAGGAACAGCAGCGGCACCATCATCTGCTGCTGGTACTCGAGTTCGATCTTCCACGGCCGGCCGATCCGCATCGCGCCCTGCACCCAACCGGTGCCGAAATGCAGGTAGCGCACGCCGTCCTCCTCCGACAGCGTCACCTGCGGCGACAGCCGGCGCGGGCGGCGCGGCGCGGGTTCACGGCTCATCGGCGTTCCGCTGAGGCCGCCGCGGGCGCTGCAAACGCCGCGCGCCACAGCGCCAGCTTCTGTTCGTAGCTGCGCGACGCGTGCGCCGGGCTGCTCGACGGCAGGATGCCGGTGGTGAAGCCGGCCGCAATGAACTGCGCGGCGTAGCGGCCGGCGGCGGCGCCGTTGAACAGCACGCGGCGCAGCGACGGCGCCCGGCGCCGCAGCAGCGCAAAGTCGTTCGGCCGCGCATCGCTGATGTCGGCATCGAGGCTGCCGGGGCGGCGGCAGGCGCCGAGCACGTCCCAGATGCCGACGCGGTGCGCCAGCACGCGCGCGCCGCGTTCGGCATAGGCCAGCTCCGCCAGCGGCTCGTCGAGCAGCGCGCCGAGCAGCCGCCAGAACTGGTTGCGCGGATGGGCGTAGTACTGGCGCGCGGCAAGCGACGCGGCGCTTGGAAAGCTGCCGAGGATCAGTGTTTGGGTAGCGCGGTCGATGATCGGCGGGAAGCCGCGCCGGACGCGTTGGCTCGGTGTGGCCGTGTGCGCCTCGTCGCCCCGGCCCCGGCTTACAGCCTGCCGGGGCAGGCTGCGGCCGGGGCCCGAGTTGCGGTGACCCGCAATTGGATCCCGGCCTGCGCTGCGCGCAACCGGGATGACAGCGTCGTTGCCAATCGCCGCGCGCCTGCGGCGCTTGCTCTTGGACGCCGCCGCAACTGCCTGGATCCCCGCTTTCGCGGGGATGACGGCGTCGTCTCCAATCGCCGCGCGCCTGCGGCGCTTGCTCT
>Ga0105096_10001025_pt1 | contig 10974 bp, 7 predicted proteins | sample PPLLak3cmMay2015_FD_87036 | JGI IMG/M metagenome (GOLD analysis project Ga0105096, IMG submission 87036) | Freshwater sediment microbial communities from Prairie Pothole Lake near Jamestown, North Dakota, USA - PPLs Lake P7 Core (1) Depth... | ecosystem: Environmental > Aquatic > Freshwater >... | reverse complement strand
ATAGCGGCCGGCGGCAACGTCGCGCGCGATCGCGTCGTGGTCGGCCGTGGTCACCGGAACGAATCGGACGCGGTCTCCGGCCTCGAGCAGCGCGGGTGGCGACTCGCGCGGGTCGAACAGCACGACCGGCGTGCGCCCGATGAGCCGCCAGCCGCCCGGGCTCTCGGCGGGGTAAATACCGGTTTGCGCTCCGGCGATCCCGACCGATCCGGCCGGGACCAGGGTCCGAGGCGTCGCGAGCCTTGGCGTGGCGATGCGCTCGGGGAGACCCCCGAGGTACGGGAACCCCGGCATGAAGCCCAGCATGAACACGACGTACTCGACCGACGCGTGGAGGCCGGCGACCTCGTGTACATCGAGGCCCGCATGCGCGGCCACGTCGGCCAGATCGGGCCCGGCCACGCCGCCGTACACGACCGGGATCTCGACGGTCCGGCACGCCGCCGGGCTCTCCGCCGGCAGATGGTCCGCCGTCTCGGCGATCCATCGCTCAATCGCCTCTCGCGACAGCACGATCGGGTCGTAGTGCACCATCAGCGAGCGGTAGGCGGGAACGGTTTCGACGACCCCGGCGGGCCGATTGGCGCCGAGCGCGCGGTGAAGGAGCCGGACCCTCGCGTTGATGCGCAGGTCGATCCCGTCGCCGTACTCGACGACGATCGCGCTGTCGCCTGCCGCGAGGAGGCGCGGGACCGGCGGCATGGTCAGGGCGCCACCAGCTCCGCCATCGGGACCGCCTCGACCCCCGCGCGTGCGAAAGCCTGGCGCAGGGACGCGGCCAGGCTCACCGCGCCGGGCGTATCGCTGTGCAGGCAGATCGTGTCGGCGTGGAGTTCGAGGTCCTCCCCGGTGAAGGCGGTCACCCTGCGTTCCACGACCAGCCGGAGGCTCCGCTCGACAACGGCCGCCTCGTCGTGGATGACGGCGCCGGGCACGGACCGCGGCACCAGCGCGCCACGGGCGTCGAACGCGCGGTCGGCGAACCCCTCGCGCGCGACGCGCAGCCCCATCCGGCGCGCGACCGCTTCCCACGGCGACCCGGCGAGGACCACGAGGATGAGACGGCGATCGACGGCGAGGACGGCATCGCCGATGGCGCGCGCCACGTCTTCCCGCTCGACGGCCAGGTTGTAGAGGGCCCCGTGAGGTTTCACGTGCTGGAGGCGCTTCTCGCCCGTGAACGCCGTCAGGGCACCGATCTGGTAGACGAGGTCGTCGGTGATCTCGGCCGGCGTCGCGTGCATGACGCGGCGGCCGAACCCGCGAAGGTCCGGGAAGCCCGGGTGCGCGCCGACGCCGACGCGGTGACGCTCGGCCAGCGACACCGTCGCCCGCATCCACCCCGGGTCGCCCGCATGGAACCCGCACGCGATGTTCGCCGACGTGACGTGGGGGACAATCCCCGCGTCGACGCCCATCGTGTACGGGCCGAAGCCTTCGCCCATGTCGCAATTGATGTCGACGCGTGCCGGCGCGCGTGCAGGGCCCATGGCGCCACAGGCTAGTGACGAGTCCATCCGAAGTCAAGGCATCGGGCGGAACACCAGGAGCGCGCCCAGCGACGCGGCGGCCATCGCGGCCAGGCCCAGCGCCGCGGTACGTCTGAAAGGCCGGCGGGAGAGCGACGTCACGAGGGCCAGCTTGAACAGCGTGTTCGACAGGATGCCCACGGCGACGGCCGTGGCCGGGGCCGCCGGGTCGCCGCCGGTGGCGGCCGTGTGGGCCATCGAGATCATCAGCGCGTCGACGTCGGCGAGGCCGAGGATGGCGCCGCTGACCACCAGGCCCACATCGCCCCACGTCGTCCGCACCGCCTCGACCGCGAAGAGCACCGCCTGGAACAGCGCGGCCATCTGCAGCGCCGCACCGAACTGCAGCGGGTTCTGGAGCCTGCTGACCTCGGGCCGCTCCTGCTGCGGACGGCGCATCCCGATCAGGACGGCCGCGACGCCGACGACAAACGGCGCCGCGATCAACGGGAGGAGCCGCAGCGCCAGCGGGGGCGACAGGACGGCCGTGGCCACGCCGACCCGCACGAACAGCGTGGTGCAGGCGGCGAGGACACCGTAGGCGAGGGGCCGGCCGACGGATTCGTCTTCGCGCCGGCTCGCGCGGGAGAACGACAGCGTCACGCTCGTCGACGAGACGATGCCGCCGAGCAGACCGGCCACCAGGTAGCCGTGCCGGGCGCCGACGAAGAGGCGCGCGAGATAGCCGGCGAAACTGATGCCCGAAAAGAACAGGACGAACACCCACAACTCGCGCGGCCTGACGCCTCCGAGCGGGCCGTACGGACCCGTCGGCAGGAGCGGCATGAGCACGACCGCCATCACGGCGAAGCGGATGCCGGCGCGGACCGCCGTGTCGTCCATCCGCCCGACCCAGGCGTGCACGCGCGACTTCTCGATGAGGAGCAGCGCCGCCACGGCGACAACGGCGCTCGAGAACGCCAGGTGGCCGAGGCCCGCCAGCACGCCTGCCGCCAGCGTCACCAGCGCGGCCACCTCGGTCGTGCCGTCGGGATCGCGGGCCGCGACGGCAAGGTACGCCACCACCACCAGCGCCACGGCGCCGGCGAGCAGCACGGCCGCGAGCCACGGCATCCCCTGGGCCCAGAGCCATCCGGAGAGGCCCGCGAGCCCGCCGAGCAGCGTGAAGGTGCGAACGCCGGCGAACCGCGCGGCCGGCCCCTGCGCGTGCCCTGATCGCTCGCGCTCGACGCCGATGGCCGCACCGCCCAGCGCCGCGATGATCACGCCCAGCGTGCGAAGTTCGGTGTCGGTCATGAGCGTTCCCGGGGGACCGGCTGTCTGTCAGCTCAGAGCCGCGGACGCGCGCGGCGCTCGAGCGTCGTCGCCAGCACGGCCCAGAGGGCATGGGCGAGCCGCAGCCGGTCGTGCCTGGCGATCTCCCGCCACCAGAACCGGCCGCTCACCAGCGTGCAGGAGGCGGGCAGCGTCCCGAGCTCCAGCGGATGCTTGTGCTCGTCGGCGTACCGCGCCAGCACGTCGGCAGCCGGCTGCGCCTGGTTGAACACGACGGCGTCGACGGGTCGGCCCGCCGCCTGCTCGATCAGCCGGACGGCGTCACCGGCCGTGAACCCCTTCATCCCCTGGCCCTCGGTCAGGAGGTTCGCAATCAGGATGAGCGGGCCACGCACCTGGGCGAGGGCCTCGGGCACGCCCTTCACAGCGAGAATCGGCATGAGGCTCGTGAAGAAACTCCCCGGGCCGATGATCACGGCCTCGAGTTCGGCAATCGCGCCCGCCACGACGGGGTGAATCTGCACCGGCGGGTCGAGCCACACCTCCTCGATCGCGTGGCCGCGATCGAGCTGCGTGTCCACGTCCACTTCGCCCCGGGCCGTGGCCCCGTCCGCGTACCGCGCGCACAGGCTGGCCTGCTCGATGCTGACCGGCCAGACGCGTCCGCGACAGCCCAGGAGCGCCCGCAGGCCTTCGACTCCCGCCAGGAAGCTCCCGCTGTACTGCTCCATCATCGACAGCAGGAGGTTGCCGGCGGTGTGCCCGGCCAGGCGCGAGTCCTCGAGCGTCGGCAGGCGGGCGAGCAGCAGCCGGCGCGCTTCGCGCTCGTTGCGCGCCATCGCCAAGGCGCACTTGAGCACGTCGCCAGGCGGCAGCACGCCGAGCTCGTCGCGCAGCTGACCGGAGCTGCCGCCGCTGTCGAACATCGTGACGATGGCGTGCAGGTCGAGCCAGGGATTCTGCTTGAGGCCGCCAAGCACGCTCGGCAAGCCCGTGCCCCCGCCGAAACAGCCGACGTTCATCACGCGGAGGTACATGTGGGGATTCTACCCCGGCTGCACGTACAATGCCGCCATGCGCGTCTGGCCTGGACGGCCCCACCCCCTCGGCGCCACCTGGGACGGCCTCGGCGTCAACGTCGCCGTGTTCTCCGAGCACGCCACGGCGGTCGACCTCTGCCTGTTCGACTCGCCGGCCGACGAACGGGAGGCGCACCGGATCCCGCTGCTCGAACGGACCGACCACGTCTGGCACGCCTACCTCCCCGACGTGAGGCCCGGCCAGCTCTACGGCCTCCGTGTCCACGGCCCGTACGCGCCGCACGCCGGCCACCGCTTCAATCCCTCGAAGATCGTGCTCGACCCGTATGCCCGGGCGATCGGCCGCCAGCTCCACTGGCACGATGCGGTGTTCGGCTACACGCCCGGACGGCACGGTGACGATCTCGTCCGCGACGACCGGGACAGCGCCTCCGTGGCGCCGCTCGCCGCGGTCATCGACGCGGCGTTCACGTGGGGCGACGATCGCCGGCCGCAAACGCCCTGGCACGATACGGTCATCTACGAACTCCACGTCAAGGGCTTCACGCGCCGCAATCCCCGCGTGCCGGCCCCGCTGCGGGGCACGTACCTCGGCCTCGCGTCGGACGCGGCGCTCCAGCACCTGACGGATCTCGGCGTGACCGCCGTCGAACTGCTGCCCGTGCACCTCCACGCCAACGATCGCAACCTGGTGGCGCGCGGCCTGACGAACTACTGGGGCTACAACTCGCTGGCCTACTTCGTCCCCGACGCGCGCTTCGCCAGCGCCAGGGGCCGCATGGCCGCGGTGCGCGAGTTCAAGGTGATGGTGCGGGCGCTGCACGCCGCGGGCCTCGAGGTGATTCTCGACGTCGTCTACAACTACACGGCCGAGGGCGACCAGCTCGGCCCCACGCTGTCCCTGCGGGGCATCGACAACGCCTCCTACTACCGTCTCGCGCCCGGCGATCCGCGCCGGTACCAGGACTTCACCGGCTGCGGCAACACGCTGAACATGCGCCACCCGCGCGTGCTCCAGCTCATCATGGACAGCCTGCGCTACTGGGTCGAGGACATGCACGTCGACGGGTTCCGCTTCGACCTCGCCAGCGCCCTCGCGCGCGAGCTGTTCGAGGTCGACAAGCTGGGCTCGTTCTTCGACATCATCCAGCAGGACCCGGTGCTGTCCCAGGTGAAGCTGATCGCCGAGCCCTGGGATCTCGGCGAGGGCGGCTACCAGGTGGGCAACTTCCCCGCCGGCTGGACCGAGTGGAACGGCCGCTACCGGGATTCGGTCCGCCAGTTCTGGCGCGGCGACGGCGGGCAGGTGTCCCAGCTCGCCAGCCGCCTCGCCGGCAGCAGCGATCTCTACGCCGGCGGCGGCAGGCGCCCGTACGCCAGCATCAACTTCGTCACGAGCCACGACGGCTTCACGCTGCGCGACCTCGTGAGCTACGACACCAAGCACAACGAAGCCAACGGCGAGGCCAGCCGCGACGGCGAGGCGCACAACCTGAGCTGGAACTGCGGCGTCGAAGGCGAGACCGGCGACCCGGCCATCCTGGCGCTGCGCGCGCGCCAGACCCGCAACTTCCTGGCCACGCTGCTGCTCTCCCAGGGCGTGCCGATGCTCACCGCCGGCGACGAACTCGGCCGCACGCAGCGCGGCAACAACAACGCCTACTGCCAGGACAACGAGATCAGCTGGATCGACTGGGATCTGACACCCGAGCGGCTCGATCTGCTCGCCTTCACGCGGCGCCTGATCAACTTCCGCGCCGCGCATCCCGTGCTCCGGCGGCGGACGTTCTTCCAGGGCAGGGGCATCCGCGGCGAGGACATCACCGACATCCTCTGGCTCGGCACGGATGGCCAGGAGATGACCGACGCGGACTGGAACGCGCCCCACGTGCGCTGTCTCGGCGTGATGCTGGTCGGCGACGCCATCGCGGAAGTCGACGCGCGCGGTGAGCCGATCCACGACGACACGCTGCTCATCCTCATGAATGCCGGCGAGGCGGCCGAGGCCTTCACGCTCCCGCCGGTGCCGACCGGCCAGGCGTGGGAACTCGTGCTCGACACGAACGGCGGGGGGCTGCTTCCAGGCGCCGGCGTCACGACGCCGGCCTACGACCTGGGCAGCCGCTCCCTCGCGGTGTTCAGGCTGGACTGATCAGACGGCGAGGTCGGCCGCCACGATGTCCGGATCGGAGGTCGGCCGCACCGGAATGCCCGTCCGCGCACACAGCCTCCGCATGGGGCCGTTCCCCGACAGGATGTCCGCTCGCAGGCGCGACACGCCCTCCTGCCGCGCGATCGCGACAAGCTGACGCATGAGCGCCCCGCCGACGCCCATCCCCTGGTAGCGGTCGGCCACCACCACCGCGAACTCCGCCGCTCCGCCCTCACCGGCCCGCTCCAGGCGGGCCACCCCCAGAATGGCGGGCGCGCCGCTCTCCTGGTCCTTCCCCTGCGCGACGATCACGAACTCGCGCTCGAAGTCGACCGCGCAGACGCGCGACAGGCGCGCGTGTGCCGTGCGGCTCGCGAGCGTCATCATGTGGAAGTAGCGCAGGTAGACGCTCCGGTCCGACAGACCTTCGTGGAAGCGCACCATCATCGCCTCGTCGTCCGGGCGGATCGGCCGGACGACGATGGCGGCGCCTGTGGCCAGGATCGACCGGACGATGGAGTGGAGAGGATATGGCGCCATCGGCGTCCCGCGCGCCGGCAGCCCGGACCGGCCGGCGGAGTAGAATTGTAGACCATCATCGAGGAGATGCTGTGAACCTCCGGACTGTGGGCGCGTGGATCACCGCGGGCGCGGCGTTCTGGGTATCGCTGGGCTCGCTCGACGTCACCGCGAGCGGCGAAGCGGCGGTACGGGTCGCCATGCTGCCGAACCTGGCCCAGCTCGCGGCCAGCGTCGTGCTCGCGGTGGTCATCGGCGCGGTCATCAGTACGCGCCTGTCCGACGCGCCTCGGGCCGTTCCCGGAGCGGCGGGCGGGGAGCCGAAGCGGACGGCGCGCGGCGACTCGTTCCTGCCGCTCTATGCGCTGTCGATACTGCTGTTGCCGTACCTTCCGTGGCTGCCCGACCTCGTGCCGGTCTTGAGGGTCTTCGCGGGTCCCGGGCGCGCGCTGGTGTGGCTGATCGTCGTCAGCCAGGTCGCCTGGTCGGTGCTCGGCACAGGCCGCGGGCGCCGCGTGGTCGTGCGCGTGCGCGCCTGGTCGGCGCTCCGGAGCTTCCTCGTCATCTTCGCGGCCAGCGCGGTCCTGTTCGGGATGGCGGCCCTCTCGCTGGCTCCGTCGGGGTTCTTCCCTGGCGGCGACGAGCCGCACTACCTGGTGATCACGCAGAGCCTGCTCGACGACCATGACCTGCGCATCGAGAACAACCATGCGCGGCAGGACTACGCCGCGTACTACGACGCCGAACTGGCGCCGCACGCCATCGCGCCCGGACGCGACGGCGGCATGTACTCGGTCCACCCCATCGGGCTGCCGATCCTGGCCGCCCCGGCGTTCGCACTGGGGGGATACAGGGGCGTGGTCCTCCTCATGATTCTGCTCGCGGCCGCGGCCGCGGCGCTGGCCTGGCTCTGGGTGCGGAGAGTGACCGGCTCGGTCGCCGCGGCGACCTTCTCCTGGGCCGTGACGGCCCTCTCGGTGCCGTTCCTGGCCAACACCGGTACCATCTACCCCGAAATACCAGCCGCGCTCGCGGTGATGACGGCGGTGACGGTGGGCATCCGGGACGTGGGGCTCGGCAACGGCGCCGCGGGTGGCGCCACGGCGGCGCCGGCCCGGGCCTGGCGTGCCCTGCTGCTCGGCCTCGCCACCGCCGCGCTGCCGTGGCTGCATGCGAAATACGCCCCGATGGCCGCCGTGCTGCTCGGCATCGGCGTCTGGCGGATCTGGCGCGATCGCCCTGCTTCGCCGTGGACGCGGGGGCGCCTCCTCGCGATGGCCGTCGTGCCCTTCGTCTGCAGCGTCCTGGCGTGGCTCGGCGTCTATTTCCTCATCTGGGGCTCCCCGTGGCCCTCGGCCCCGTACGGCGGGGCCGCGGGCACGCAGATGAGCGTGCGGACGCTCGTGCGCGGTGTGCCGGGCCTGCTCGTCGATCAGGAGTACGGCGTCCTCTCCTACGCGCCCGCGCTCGCGCTGGGCATCGTCGGACTGTGGTCCATGTGGCGCGCTGGCGGCCGGGCCCGCGGCCTTGCTCTCGAGATCGCGCTGGCCCTCGCCGCGCTGGTCGGCACGGTGGGTGCGTTCCAGATGTGGTGGGGCGGCACCGCGCTGCCCGGGCGCATGCTCGTCTCGGGGCTGCTGATGCTGACCCTGCCGGTCGCCTGGGAGTTCAGGGAGGCGGCCGATCGCCCCGAACGCCGTGCGGCCTACCGGCTGCTGCTGCTCATCGGCCTGGCGACGTCGCTCGCCACGGTCCTGGTGCGCCATGGCGCCACGCTGGCACTGGGCCGGAATGGCATCTCCCGGTTCCTCGAGTGGCTGTCGCCGGACTGGCACCTCTGGGCCTTCGCGCCCGACTTCATCATGCAGCCGACCTGGCTCGCCCTCGCGCAGGCGGCCATCTGGCTGCTCGCCATCGCGGCCAGCGCGTGGGCCGTCGGCCTGCTCGCGGCCCGCGGAACAGCCGCGCGCGGCAGCTCGAGGACCGGCAGGGGGCTGGCGTTCCTCCGGGCCGACGCGGGCGCGCTCCTCGCGATCGTACTGGTCACACTCGTCATGCCGCCGGTTGTCGGCGCCCGCCTCAAGCCGTCCCCGTCGCCGGAGGACCGGTCCCGAATCGAGATGCTGGAGTCGTTTGATCCGCACGCCAGGCCGATCGGCATCCGGTACGACCCGTTCTCGCTGGTCGAGGCCGCCTCGATGCCGCAGGCCTTCGCGGTGTCCGCTCGGCCGGGTTCGCGGACGGCGCGCCAGCCGACACCGGTGCTGCTCAACGCGCGGTTCGCGCTCCCCTCCGGACGCTACGTGGTCGAGCTGGCACCGCGCACCGGCACGGAACCTGAAGCGGGCCTTTCGGGACATCTCCAGCTCCAGGCCGGGCGGTCCGGAGGCGCGCTGGCCGAATGGAACGTCGAGGCGCCGGCTGGCAGCCGCTGGCAAGGCACGTTCGACCTCCCCGTGGACGTCAACTTCGTCGGGTTTCGCGCCTCGGATGGCCTCGAGGCCGGCATCGGCAGCCTGCGGGTGCGGCCTGTCCGCGTGGTGCCGAATCTCGATCGCGTCGCGGCGTACGAAGTGCTGGCGTCGCTCACGCTGGACCGGTTCGTGTTCCTGTTCCATGACGGCGCGTCCTACCCCGAGACCGACGGGTTCTGGGTCCGTGGGTCGAGCCGCGCCATTGTCTCGGTCGTGTCGCGGACCGGGCGCCTCACGACCAGGGTGCGCCTGCGCCTGCGAAGTCCGGTCGCGAACACCGTCCGCTTCGAGGCACCGGGGCTCGCGTGGACGACCGAGCTCGAAGCCGGCGTCCCCGCCGAGGTCGACGTCGAGCCGACGCCCCTCGACGGGACGCTGCGGATGATCATCAGCCCCGCGAGCGGTTTCAGGCCCGCCGAGCATACACCGGGCAACCGCGACCGGCGGTTTCTGGGATGCTGGGTGGAGGTAGTAGGCTAGGGGCTCGGGGCTCGGGACTCGGGATTCGGGATTCGGGATTCGGGTGACGACGGTGTCCCGCCGAACCGGGAAGCTCAATAACAAGGAGTCTGGGAATGGCGATTGTTGACGCGTTGTTGCCGGAGTTCGATCACGAAATGGCCGTCACGCGAAAGGTGCTCGAGCGGGTGGACAGCGCCCAGTTCGGATGGAAACCCCACGAGAGGTCGATGAGTCTCGGCCGACTGGCGACGCATGTCGCCGAGATTCCACAGTGGGCCCACACGATCCTCACCGAGCCGGAGTTCAACATGGTCGACGGCGAGTACAAGCCGACCGCCGCGGTGAGCACGCCCGAGGTGCTCGGCCTGTTTGACCGGCAGGTTCAGACGGTTCGCGCGCTGCTCGCGGCCCGAACGGACGCCGAGTTGATGAGCACCTGGACGTTCAAGCAGAACGGCCAGGAACTGTTCGGCATGCCGCGCGCGGCGGCGTGGCGGTCGTGGGTCATGAACCACCTCATCCACCACCGCGGGCAGTTGAGCGTCTACCTTCGCCAGACCGGCTCGAAAGTGCCCGGCATCTACGGGCCCAGCGCCGACGAGAGCTAGCGCTGATGGCGGCGCGCGACGACGCGGCGCGACCGTGGCCCCGGCCGGTCTGGGGGCTGGCCGCGCTCGTCTTCGTCGCCCTTGCCACGCTCAATAGCGCCGGCTACCGCTTTGGCGCCGGCGACCAGGCCTTCTACCTCCCGGCCATCCAGCGGCATCTCGAACCGGACGCCTTCCCGCGCGACCGGATCGTCATCGACGATCAGGATCGGCTCAACGTCTTTCCCCGGGTGGCGGCGGCGGTAATCCGGACAACGGGACTTCAGCCATCGGCCCTGTTCCTCGGGCTCTACATCGTGGCGCTGCTGCTGCTGTGCCTGGCCGCGCGCGCGCTGGCCGGAAGCCTGGGGCTCTCCCCGTGGGCCCAGCTGGGCGTCATGGCCGCGCTGACGCTGAAGCACCGCGTCGGCATGACCGGCGCGAACACGCTCGAGGGATACGGACACCCGAGGATGCTGGCATTCGCCATCGGCCTCGCGGCCGTCGTGTCGGTGCTGCGTGCGCGGCCGGCCCTGGCCCTTGTCCTGGTCGGGGTCGCCTTCGTGGTGCATCCCACGACGGCGCTGTGGTTCGGCGTCTGGGTGGGCGTCGCCCTCATCGCGGCGGAGCCCGGCTTGCGGCGATGGCTGATCGCGGCAGGTGGCCTGGCGGCTGTCGTCGCCGCCTGGGCCATCGGCTGGGGCCCGCTCAGCGCACAGTGGGTCCGCATGGACGGTGCCTGGCTGGGCGTGCTCGAAGGCAAGGACTATCTGTTCGCCACCGCGTGGGGGGCGGACATGGGGGCGCTGGCCATGCTGTATGCCGCCCTGCCCGCCGCAGCCTTCGCCGTCCGCCGCCGCCTCGGCGTGGCGCGCCCGCGTGAAGGCGCCATGCTCCTGGGGCTCGGAGCGCTTGCGGCGCTCTTCGCCGCCACCCTCCCTCTCGTGGCCGCCCGCATGGCCCTCGCGGTCCAGT
>Ga0105096_10001022_pt1 | contig 10983 bp, 10 predicted proteins | sample PPLLak3cmMay2015_FD_87036 | JGI IMG/M metagenome (GOLD analysis project Ga0105096, IMG submission 87036) | Freshwater sediment microbial communities from Prairie Pothole Lake near Jamestown, North Dakota, USA - PPLs Lake P7 Core (1) Depth... | ecosystem: Environmental > Aquatic > Freshwater >... | reverse complement strand
GACGCATGGCAACACCATCAAACCAGCCACAACGACGCTTGCGGCCGGTGGTGGCACCGAATTCATGACCGACCGATCCAAGATGATCGCCGACACCATCAAACAGTTCGGTGGGAAACGGGCCGGCGCCGACACGGGTGGTGTAGGCCTTGGTGATGCCCAGGATGTAGTGCAAGAGCCCGGGCCCGAGGCCGGCACCGGCCGCCGCATTGCCTGCCACGCAGTTGCTCGAGGTGACGTACGGATAGGTGCCGTGGTCGATGTCGAGCAGCGTGCCCTGCGCCCCTTCGAACAGCAGGTTCGCACCGGCGGCGTGGGCCTTGAAGAGCTTGTAGCCGACATCGGCCATCAGCGGTCGCAGCTGCTCGGCGGCAGCCATCGCGTCGGCGAGCACGGGCCGCCAGTCCAGCGCCGCGGCCCCGAGCACGCCGGTGAGCTCGGCGTTGTGCAGCTCGACGAGCTGGCGCAGCTTGTCCTCGAAGCGCTGCGGGTGCTTGAGGTCCTGCACGCGCAGCGCACGGCGCGCGACCTTGTCCTCGTAGGCCGGGCCGATGCCCTTGCCGGTGGTGCCGATCTTGCCGCTGCCGCTGCTCTCGCGCTGCGCCTCGCGGGCATGGTCGAGCGCGGCGTGGAAGGGCAGGATCAGCGGGCAGGACTCCGACAGGAACAGGCGCGAACGCACGTCCATGCCGAGCTGCTCGATGCGCCCGATCTCCAGCAGCAGGTGAGCCGGATCGACGACGACGCCGTTGCCGATGTAGCAGGCCACGCCGGCACGCATGACGCCCGACGGGATCAGCTGCAAAGCCGTCTTGCGGCCGTTGATGACCAAGGTGTGGCCGGCGTTGTGGCCGCCCTGGAAGCGCACCACGCCCTGGGCGTGATCGGTCAGCCAGTCGACGATCTTGCCCTTGCCTTCGTCGCCCCACTGCGTGCCCACCACGACCACGTTGCGGCCTGCGCGGGGCGGGATGGCTGCTTGCATTTTCTGTCGTCCTCAGGTTGTTCAGGGAGGGGGTGCCGTGGCCGCATCGACGCTGCGCAGCACCCAGCGGCCGCCGACCGCGACCAGTTCGCGGTCGCAGTCGAAGGCCGTCGATCCGGGCTCGTGTCCGGGAAGCACCGAGAGCACGGTCTCGCCCGCGGCGCGCAGCCGGCGCACCACCGCGCGCAGGTCGGGGTCCTCGCCCCAGGGCGCGCGGATCGCCGTCGGCGCCGGCGCCACCGCATTCACCTCGGCCAGCGTCTTGAGGTCGAGGCTGAAGCCCACCGCCGGCCGATTGCGTCCGAAGATCGCACCGACCTCGTCGTAGCGGCCGCCGCGCGCCAGCGCGTCGCTGCAGCCGGTACCGTAGACCGCGTAGCGCGGACCGCTGTAATAGGCATAGCCGCTCATGTCGGAGAGGTCGAAGCCGGTGCGCAGCCCGGGATGGGCCCGCCGCAGGTGGGCGGCCAGCCACTGCAGTTCGTCCAGCGCCTGTCGCACCAGTGGCCGCGCCGGCAGCACGCGGCGCGCCGTGTCCAGCACCTCGTCACCTCCGTACAGGCCTGGCAGCGCTCGCAGCGCGCGACGGGCTTCTTCCGGGGCTGTGCGGGTGAGCACCGCCACCGCTGGCGTGTCTTTCTCCGACAGCGCCTGCGCCACCTCCTGGAGTTGGGCGGCATCCAGCGGCACACCGGCCAGCACGCCGCGCAGCACGCGCGCGTCGGCGAGGTCGATCACGGGCTGCATGACGCCGGCCAGTTGCAGGCAGTCCAGCGCGAGTTCGGCCGCCTCGAGGTCGGCCTCGAGGCCGGCGTGACCGAAGATCTCGGCCCCGAACTGCAGCGGCTCGCGCGTCGCGGCCAGGCCGGTCGGCCGCGTGTGCAGCACCGGCCCGCAATAGCACAGGCGCGTCACGCCCTCGCGGTTGAGCAAGTGGGCATCGATGCGCGCGGCCTGGGCCGTGGTGTCGGCGCGCAGGCCCAGCGTGCGGCCGCTGAGCTGGTCGACGAGCTTGAAGGTCCGCAGGTCGAGCTCGCCGCCGGTGCCCGACAGCAGCGACTCCAGGTGCTCCAGCAGCGGCGGCATCACGAGTTCGAAGCCGTAGGCTCGCGCCCGGTCTAGCAGGTCGCGCCGCAGGTCCTCGATGCGTCGGGCCTGCGTCGGCAGGACATCGGCGATGTGCTCGGGCAGCAGCCAAGCAGACAGCATGAAATGCACCGGTGTTGAAAGCGGCATTGTACGGGGCGCCCGGCGCCACCGAGCCCGGCGCACGCCCCGGATCAGTGCCAGATGGCGAGCAGTATCAGCCCGGCAACCATGCTGGTCAGGCCGAGGAAGCGGATCTGGCCGTCGCTCATCCGCGTTGCGCGCTCGAACACGGCGCGCCAGCGGCCGGGGCTCAGGAACGGCAGCAGCCCTTCGATCACCAGCATCAGAGCCAGCGCGCCGAGCAGCAGGTCGCCCATGGTGGATCGAGGGACTCGTCGGAGGATCGCGGCACCGACCCTACTTGGCCGGTGCGCCCCCGCGCATGGCGCGGAAGAACTCGCTGCTGGGGTCCAGCACCATCATGTCGCTCCGGGTGCGGAAGCTTGCCCGGTAGGCTTCCAGACTGCGATAGAACTGCGCGAACTGCGGGTCGCGCCCGAAGGCATCGGCGTACAACGCGGAGGCCTTCGCGTCGCCGTCGCCCTTGACCTTCTGCGCGTCGCGGTAGGCTTCGGCGATGATGACCTCGCGCTGGCGGTCGGCGTCGGCACGGATCTTCTCGCCGTCGGCCGCACCCTGCGAACGCAGTTCGTTGGCGACCTGCTTGCGCTCGGATTCCATGCGCCGGTAGACCGAATCGGTGATGTCGGCGACGAAGTCAACGCGCTTGATGCGCACGTCGACGATCTCGATGCCGAAGTCCTTGCCCTCTTCGATCAGACGCGCCTTGACGTCGGTCATGACCTTCTCGCGCTCGGTCGCCAGCACCGCGCTCACGTTGCGCCGGGTGACTTCCTCGTTGAAGGCCGCCTGCACCACCGGGGCCAGGCGGTTCTCGAGGTTGCGGAAGTCGGCGCCGTTGTTGCGGATGAACTGCCGCGGCTCGGAGATGCGCCACTTCACGAGCCAGTCGATGACCAGGCTTTTCTTCTCGGCCGTGAAGATCGGCCGCGTCTCGGGACTGTCCAGCGTCTGCACGCGCTTGTCCAGGAAGACGACGTTCTGGAACGGTGGCGGCAGCTTGAACTTCAACCCCGGCTCGATGATGACTTCCTTGATCTCGCCCAGGGCGTAGACGACGCCGACCTGGCGCTGGTCGACGACAAACAGCGTGCTGGCGGCCAGCATCAGCACCACCAGGGCGCCGGCGACGATGAGTCCGATGCGATTCATGTTCGAGGATCCTGCCATTCAGCGCCCCTCGCGGTCGCGCGTGCGCGCGCCGTCGCGGGAGCGGATGTCGACGCTCTGCGTGCCGGTGGGGTCGATCGCGGCCGGTGCTGGCGCTGTCGCTGCCGGCGCTGTCGCAGCCGGCGCCGCGGCTGTGCCGGTCGGCGCACCGCTTTGCTGCAGCAGCCGGTCCAGCGGCAGGTACAGCAGATTGGACCCGGCCCGGCTGTCGACCATGATCTTGGTGACGTTGGAGTAGACCTGCTGCATGGTCTCGAGGTACAGGCGGTCGCGAGTGACCACCGGCGCGCGCAGGTACTCGGTGAGCACCGAACGGAAGCGTTGCCCATCACCCTCGGCCTGCGCGATCACGCGGGAGCGGTAGCCTTCGGCCTCCTCGAGCAAGCGCGCCGCAGTGCCCCTCGCCTTCGGAATCACGTCGCTGGCGTAGGCCTGGCCTTCGTTCTTGAATCGGTCGCGGTCGGCGGTGGCCTTCAGCGCATCGTTGAATGCCGCCTGCACCGGGTCGGGGACGAAGACGTTCTGCACGTTGACGTTGGCGATCACGATGCCGGCCTTCAGCCGGTCGAGCTGGGCCTGGATCGACTTCACCAGGTCGGCAGCGATGGCGTCGCGCTGCTCGTACAACACCTGGTCGACCCGGCTGCGGCCGACGATCTCGCGCACCGCCGACTCGGCGGCCATGACCACGGCCTCGTCGGGGCGGAAATTCTCGAACAGGTAGGCACGCGCATCGGCGCGCCGGTACTGCACGACGAAACGGATGTCGACGATGTTCTCGTCCTGCGTCAGCATCGACGAATCACGCAGCCCGGTCGCCTGCACCACCGCATTGCGGCCCACCTCGACCGATTGCAGCTGGGTCACCGCGACCACTTCGTGCGCCTGCACGGGGTAGGGCATGCGCCACTGGAAGCCGGCATCCTTGGTGTGGCTGTACTTGCCGAAGGTCGTGACCACCGCCTGGTGGCCTTCCTGGACGATGAAGAAGCCGCTGCCCAGCCAGATCAGCAGTGCCACGACGCTGATCAGGCCGACGCCGATGCCTGCGCTCTTCATGTCGGGCTGGAAGGACGGGCCGCCACCGCCGTCGTCGCCGCCGCCGCCCGAGCGCATCGGGCCGCCCTTGCCCCCGAACAGCCCGCTGAGCTTGCGGTTGAAGTCGCGCCACAGCTCGTCGAGATCGGGCGGGCCGTCATTGCGGTTGTTGAAGATCAGCACGCCGCGGCCGTCCGGTTGCGGCCGGCGGTGCCGCAGCAGGGCAGCCAGCCAGGCGCGCAGGGCCGATGCGGCCGCACCGATCCGGGAGGGAGTACGGGAGAGTTCAGGATCACGCATGCTGGTGCGGGGTTAGGGGCTGGGCCGGAGCGGCTGCCGTCGATGGGGCAGCAGGCGACGGGCTGTCATGTGGGGGAGAACCGGCAGCGTTCAAGTGCGCCACCACGGCTTCGGCGATGGCCTCGCGCAGTCGCGGCAGGCCCTGGCCCGTGCGCGCGCTGACGAAGACCCGCGGGCGCCGCACGCCAGAGCGGACCTCGATGCAGTCAGCAACCTCGCGCGGCTGGCGCGACGCTTCGAGCAGATCACACTTGTTGTAGACGAGCAGCTGCGGCACGCCTGCAGCGCCGATCTCCTCGAGCACGCGGTCGACGTCGGCCTGCTGCTCGGCGAGATGGGGGCTCGCCGCGTCGATGACGTGCAGCAGCAGGTCGGCGTCCGCCGCCTCGTGCAGCGTGGCCTCGAAGGCCTCGACCAGCTTGTGCGGCAGATCGCGGATGAAACCCACGGTGTCCGACAGCGAGACCGAGGCTTGCGCCTCGCCCAGCCAGAGCGCACGGGTGGTGGTGTCCAGCGTGGCGAAAAGCTGGTCGGCGGCGTAGGCCCGCGCCTTGACCAGGGCATTGAACAGGGTCGACTTGCCGGCATTCGTATAACCGACCAGCGAGATGCGGAAGGTGCCACGGCGCTCACGCGCCTTGCGCTGCGTGCCGCGCTGACGCTTGACCTTCTCCAGCCGCTCCTTCACCGACTTGATGCGGTCGCCGATCATGCGGCGGTCGAGTTCGATCTGCGCCTCGCCGGGGCCGCCGCGCGTGCCGATGCCGCCCTGCTGGCGCTCCAGGTGGGACCAGCGCCGCACCAGGCGCGTCGCCATGTATTGCAGGCGCGCCAACTCGACCTGCAGCTTGCCTTCGTGGCTCTGCGCGCGCTCGGCGAAGATGTCAAGGATCAGCGACGTGCGGTCGGCCACCGGCACGCCGAGGTGGCGCTCGAGGTTGCGCTGCTGCGCCGGCGACAAAGCCTGGTCGAAGATCACGCCGTGCGCCGAAGTCGCGGCAACCATCGCCTTGATCTCGTCGGCCTTGCCCGAGCCGACGAACAGCGCCGGGTCGGGCGCACGGCGGCGTGCGGTGATGCGGGCCACCGCGAGATCGCCGGCGGACCCGGCGAGCAGCGCGAGTTCGTCGAGCGTGGCGTCGAACGACGGGTCGGAGGCGATATCGACGCCGACGAGCACCGCGCGCGTGGGTTCGATGCCGCGCGTGACGGCGGGGGCGGAGGCGGAGCTCAAGGTCGCGGGCCCTTCGTGGCGGGCTTCAAGCCGGTTCGCTGCTCTCGGTGGGGTGGAAATTGACGGCGCGGCTGGGCACGACGGTGGAAATCGCGTGCTTGTAGACCATCTGCGTCACGGTGTTGCGCAGCAGCACAACGTACTGGTCGAAGGACTCGATGTGGCCCTGGAGCTTGATGCCGTTGACGAGGTAGATCGACACCGGCACATGTTCCTTGCGCAGCAGGTTCAGAAAGGGGTCCTGCAAAAGTTGGCCTTTGTTGCTCACGATATGCTCCGTGATGTGTGTGGGAGAAGCGGCGCACCTTATCACAGGGGTCGTGTACGGCGCCGCCGCAGTGGCATAAGCTCAAGAGCCCTTTTCGTCGAAGGGGTTGGCGGCGGAACGCATCTCGATGCGCACCGGTGTGCCCACGAGCTTGAAATGCTCGCGCAGCCGCCCCTCGAGGTAGCGCTTGTAGCTGTCGGTGACGTGGTCCAGCGAGGTGCCGTGGATCACGACCAGCGGCGGATTCATGCCGCCCTGGTGGGCGTAGCGCATCTTCGGCCGGAAACGGCCCTCGCGCCGCGGCGCCTGGTGCTCGGCGGCCTCGTGCACCAGCCTCGTGAGCACCGGCGTCGGCATCTTGACGGTGGCCGACGCGTGCGCCTGCAGGATCGCCTGCCACAGCGCCGACAGGCCAGTGCGCCGGATCGCCGAGATCTGCAGCACCGGCGCGTACTTGAGGAACGACAACCGGCTCTCGATCGAGCGCTGCAGCGTCTGGCGCTGGTACTCGTCGGTGGCGTCCCACTTGTTGACCGCCAGCACCACCGCGCGGCCCGACTCGAGGATGTAGCCGGCGATGTGCGCGTCCTGGTCGCTCACGCCCTGGGTGGCGTCGAGCAGCAGCACCACGACATGCGCATCGGCGATGGCCTGCAGTGTCTTGACGACGGAGAATTTCTCGATCGCCTCGAAGACCCGGCCCTTGCGGCGCAGCCCGGCGGTGTCGATGAGCTCGAACTGGCGGCCACCACGCTCGAATGGCACCTTGATGGCGTCGCGCGTGGTGCCGGGTTGGTCGAACGCCACCAGCCGCTCCTCGCCCAGCCAGGCGTTGATGAGCGTGCTCTTGCCGACGTTCGGACGGCCGGCGACGGCGAGCCGAATGGGCGCCTGCGCGGCGGCCGCTTCGGCCGGTTCCTCGTCCTCTGGAAAGTCGACCAGCGCCGCCTCGAGCAGGCTGCGGATGCCCTGCCCGTGTGCCGATGAGATCGGATGCGGCGCACCAATGCCGAGTTCGAAGAACTCGCCCAGCAGCGGCGACTCGACCATGCCCTCGGCCTTGTTCGCCGCCAGCAGGACGCGCTTGCGCTGCGTGCGCAGGAAGCGCGCGATGTCGTGGTCCTGCGCCGACAGGCCTGCACGCACGTCGACGACGAAGATCACCGCGTCGGCCTCGGCCACCGCCTGCCGCGTCTGCCTGGCCATCTCGGCGACCACACCGGTGGGCTTGTCGGGCTCGAAGCCGCCGGTGTCGACGACGATGAACTCGCGCCGCCCCAGGCGGGCGTTGCCGTAGTGACGGTCTCGCGTCAGACCCGCGTAATCGGCGACGATGGCGTCGCGGCTCTTCGTGATGCGGTTGAACAGTGTCGATTTCCCGACGTTGGCCCGGCCGATGATGGCGATGACCGGCTTCACGTCGGGCTCAGTTCGGGCGAAAGGCGAACAGGCCGCCGCCGGCGGTGACGACGAGCAGCGTCGTATCGGACAGCACCGGCGTGCCGATCACTGGCGAGCCGTCGGTGCGCAGCCGCAATTGCGGCTCGCCGGAGGCGGTCGACAGGAAGTGCACGACGCCTTCGCTGTCGCCGAAGGCCACCACCGGCCCCACGACCGCGGCGCCGCTGAGGCCGCGATACAGGAACTTCTCGCTCGTCCAGGCGACGTCGCCGTTGTCCGTGCGCCAGGCCGTGATGCGGTCGCTGGCGTCGGCGCCGACCACGTGCTCGCTGTCGCCGCCGATGGCGTTCACGCCACCGACGTTGCGCGACCAGAGCAGCGCGCCGCGTCCGGCATCGGCGCAGGCCACCGCCGACTGGAAAGCGCGGGCGCAGATCACGCTGCCCAGGCGCAGCGGCGGGCCGATCAGGTCGGCCAGGCGCTCGACCTCGTTGGTGCCGCGTGGCGACGCCATCGGCACTTCCCACTGCACGCTGCCGCGCAAGGGTTCGACGCCGACGAGACGCGCCCCCTGCCCGACCAGCAGCGTGTTGCGGAAGGCGGCCATCACGCCGGCCTGCGCCAGCGTCAGCGCATCGCCGGGTCGTTGCAGCGTCCACAGCCGGCGGCCGTCCAGCGCGTCGTAGGCGTGCACGGCGCGGTCCACCCCCATCACGAAGACGCGCTCGCCGGCCACCAGGGGCGGCGTCACCGCGCTCGACGGCAAGCGCTTGCGCCACAGTTCGCGACCCTCCTCGAAGGTGACGACCTCGTTGCCACGCGTGATGACGCTGGTGAAGCGGCCGTCGCTGCCGACACCTGCCGACAGTGCGGCGCCAGCACTGGCGCGCCAGACGGTCTGGCCGCTGTCGGCGCGCAGCGCCAGCACCTCGCCGTCGCCGGAGGCGACGTAGAACACCCCACCGTGAACCGCCGGCACCATCGGAAAGCCGATGCGGCCGACCTTGCCGGCCCAGACCTGGCGGCCGGCGATCTTGGGCGCGAGCTCCTCCAGCGCCGTCGCCTTGGGTTTGTCGGTCGAGCAGGCCGACAACGCGGCGGCCAGCACCACCAGCACGCCGGCCAGACGCCTCATCGGCCGGCTCCGGCGTCCGCGGCCGACCCGGCGGGCGCGGCGCCCAGCGCCGTGAGCTTGGCCTCGATCAGGCGCCGGTAGTCGACGCCGTCGGTCATCGCCTGGTACGCAGTCCGGTAGGCCGCGCGCGCCTCGTCGGCCTTGCCTTGGGCGAGCAGGATGTCGCCGCGACGGTCTGCCACCAGGCCCTCGAAGCCCGGCGCCGTGGCCGCGGCCAGCGTCTTGAGCGCCTCGTCGTACTGCTTGGCATCGGCCTGCAGCGCTGCCAGGCGCAGCCGGGCCACAGTACGCATCTCGTCCTCGACGGCGTGGTCGCCGACCCAGGTCAGCGACGCCGTTGCGGCATCGGTCTGGCCCTTGTCGAACTGCACCTTGGCGGCCAGCAGGCCGCCTTGCTGGGCGAACGCAGTGCCCGGATAACGCGCCTTCAGGTCGGTGAAGACGAGGCCGGCACGCTCGGCGTCGCCGGCACGCACGGCACGGTCGAGTTCGTCGAACATCGCGCCGGCCTTCATGGCCTGGTCGCGCTGGTACCACTGCCAGCCGTTCCAGGCCGCGAAGGCCCCCAGCACCAGCACCAGCGCCCAGGTGATGAGGTTGCCCTGCTTGTTCCAGAACGCCTTGAGAGCGTCGAGTTGTTCTTGTTCCTGGAGATCGAGTTGGGTGGCCATGGGGCAGCAGCGGAGCAGGCGAAAGGATGGGATTATCTCTTGACCAGGTCGGCCGCCCAGGCCGCGGGGTCGGCGAGCGGCCGCGTCACCTGGGTCGCGGCGGCATCGCGCAGCGGCTTGACGGCCACCCCGCCCTGCGCCGCCTCGTCGGCACCGAAGACCAGGGCCCAGCGAGCGCCGCTGGCGTCGGCGCGGCGGAACTGCGATTTCATGCTGCCCCAGGCCTCGCTGCCGGCGGCGTGCATCAGCACGGCCACGCCAGCGGCACGCAGCGCTTCGCACACCGGAACGGCACGTTGCAGCGCCGCGGCGTCGGGCACGATGGCGTAGGCGTCGGGCACTGGCGGCGGCGGTGCGGTGCCGGCCTGCTGCAGCAGGTCGAGCACCCGTTCGATGCCCAGGCCCCAGCCGATGCCCGGTGCCGGCTTGCCGCCAATCAGTTCGGCCAGCCCGTCGTAGCGGCCGCCACCGCAGACCGTGCCCTGCGCGCCCAGGCGGTCGGTGACCCACTCGAACACGGTCAGCGCGTAGTAGTCCATGCCCCGCACCAGGCGCGGGTTGACGCGGTAGGGCTGGCCGGCGGCGTCGAGCATCGCGCACAGGCCCTGGAAGTGGCTCTGCGAGGCCTCGCCGAGGTGGTCCAGCAGCCGCGGCGCCGCCTCGACCACGGCCTGCATCGTGGGGTTCTTGGTGTCCAGGATGCGCAGCGGATTGCTGTGCAGGCGGCGCTGCGCCTCGGCGTCGAGCTGCTCACGGTGGGCCTCGAAGTGCGCGACCAGGGCCTCGCGGTGGGCGCGGCGCTCGGCCGGGCGGCCCAGGCAGTTGATCTCGAGCCGCACGTCGGTCAGGCCCAGGTCCTGCCACAGGCTGCGGCACATCAGGATGACCTCGGCGTCGACATCGGGCCCGCCGAAACCCAGCGCCTCGACACCGACCTGGTGGAACTGCCGGTAGCGCCCGCGCTGCGGCCGCTCGTGGCGGAACATCGGGCCCATGTAGTACAGCCGCTTGCCGCCGTCGTAGAGCATCGAGTGTTCGATCGCCGCGCGCACGACACCGGCCGTGCCTTCGGGGCGCAGCGTCAGCGCGTCGCCGTTCATGGCATCGGTCCAGGAGTACATCTCCTTCTCGACGATGTCGGTGACCTCGCCCAGGCCGCGCACGAACAGCGGTGTCGGCTCGACGATCGGGTTGCGGAAGTTGAGGTAGCCGTAGCGCCGCATGAGCGCACGCACCGTGTCCTCGAACCACTCCCAGCGCGCCGAGTCCGGCGGCAGGATGTCGTTCATGCCTTTGACGGCCTGGATCTGTTCTGGCATGGCTGGCTGGCTGTGGAGGTGCGGTCAGCGCCGGGCGGCACCACTGCGTCGCGTCGGAATCGGGCTCACACCCTGGCCGCGGCAGCGCCGAAACGGCGCTCGACATAGCTCTCGACGATCTTGTGGAACTCGGCCGCGATGCCTTCGCCGCGCAGCGTCAGCGCCTTTTCGCCGTCGATGAAGACCGGCGCCGCCGGCGCCTCGCCGGTGCCCGGCAGGCTGATGCCGATGT
>Ga0105096_10001021_pt1 | contig 10989 bp, 9 predicted proteins | sample PPLLak3cmMay2015_FD_87036 | JGI IMG/M metagenome (GOLD analysis project Ga0105096, IMG submission 87036) | Freshwater sediment microbial communities from Prairie Pothole Lake near Jamestown, North Dakota, USA - PPLs Lake P7 Core (1) Depth... | ecosystem: Environmental > Aquatic > Freshwater >... | reverse complement strand
CTGCTGAGCTTTGTAACTGACAGTTGTGCACACTGGTTCAGACCCGGCAGGTGCTTGCTGGCCGGGCGAACGTTGAAGCGCCGAGTAGCCGGGCGGATCAGGGGCGATCGGGCAGGATGCCCGATCGAGGCCGACCGGTACACGACCACATGGATGTGGGAGGTAGAGCAATGCCGGGAGCAATTGCCGAGGATGTACCGTGAGGCCGACCCGTCAAGATCCGGCCGGCTGCGAGGGCAGTCCCGGATCAAAGATCCGGGACCGCTGGGTCCGAGAGCACGGGCAGCAAGCACCTGTCGGGTCCTTGCACCTTAGTCTGCTTCCCTGTGTCGCCCGGTCCTGGTGTTTGCAACGCTGCTGGAATTGACTGATTATCCCGCCTGCCCTTACAACAGCACGAAACTTGCGATCGCCACCCCTCCGGTGACGATTGCAAGCAGTGTTATGTAACTGAATCCAATCAGTCCGAACTTGCCGATGGTCATTAACCAGCTCTGTTTATAGGCCACGCGCAGGGAAATCAGCAGGTACAGGGGAACCCAGGCACCGATGACGATCATCGCCCAGCTCATGGCATTGGCATACTCCGGGTGGCCGTTGGCAGTGAACAGCGACCTGGCGATTTCAGCCAGCAGTATCAGCGTCAGGCTGACAAACAGGAAGGCGTGGTTGTGCAACGCGAAAATCAGGTGTTCGATATAGTAGCGCTTCGCAAACAGGTACCAGAACTTGAATATCAGCGCCACCATCGGCAGCAATATGAACATGGTGACGGGCAGGATATCGAAAACCTTGTCGATGAGCAGGTTCGGGTTCGCATTGATCTGCTCGGCCTTTTGCGGTGAGTTCCCGATCTCGTCATTGATGCGGTCGTTGAGCCAGCCCGGCAGCCACGGGATGGCCACCGGGTTGGTCTCGCGGTTCCAGGGTTTCTCATTTAACTGGATGTCATCCAGGCTAATGCCAAACTTGTCGTTATCCTGTTCCCTGGCCGCGGTGATTATGCCTTCGGCATCGAGTTCCTTGCGCACGTCGGCAGGCTGGACCACGGTGTTTGCGTCCTGCTTGGCGTCGACGCTGATCGCGTCGCTCGAGATCAGCGCCGCCAGCAGGAAAAACACGATGCTCGAGAAGATGTACAGACGCATCGGCGGCGCATAGCGGAACCGCCGCCCCTCCATGTAATCGCGGGTCAGGCGGCCCGGTTTGAACAGCAGCGGTTTCATGGTGCGCATGAAACGTGAGTCGAGATCGAGCAGGTCCTCCAACAGGTCCCGCAGCAGGACCGGGAAGAAACGCAAGAAATTGCGGTCGGGCTGGCCGCAGAAGTAGCAGAAAGGACCCTTCAGCTCGGTGCCGCAGTTAAGGCAATTGACCGATCCTGCGAGCTTTTTCGCGCGCAGTGAAAGCGACGGGTCGCCGCTCCTGACCGGTAGCATTTCGGTGCTGCCGGATGCGCCGGTTTGCCGTTGTTCCGGACTCATATCAACCCACCGTTTTCCCCGACAAGCCGATCATGTTGTTTCAATCCCCATGTACTACAATGCCTGCTCATGCCAGATTGTAGCGAATGACCACTATCAGCACACATAAAAAGAATCACCTTGCCGAAGTCCGGCGCACGCTGCAGTTGGCCATGCCCGTGGTCGTCGGTATGGTCGCCAGTTTCAGCATGAATTTCGTCGATACGCTGATGGCCGGCCGCTTGCCGGACAAGGAAATCGCCCTCGCGGGCATCGCCACCGGCGGGGCCGTGTGGTCGGCGGTATTGATGTTTGTGTTGGGACTGCTGATGTCCCTGCAACCGGTGGTCGCCCAGCTCGATGGCGCCGGCAACCGCCCCGCAGGTGGCGCCGCAGCGCGCCAGGGCATGTGGATTGCCCTGGTGGTCGGGGTTCCCTATCTGCTCTATATGCGCTCGGGCAGGCACCTGTTGGAGTGGATGCAGGTCGGTGCGGACATCGTCCCGACCGCTGTCGAATACATGGATGCGCTGAGTTGGGGGGCACCGGCAATGTGCCTGCTGCTGGTGCTGCGGTTTTTCAGCGAGGGCGGTGGCAATACGCGCCCGACCATGTACATGGGTCTGCTCGGCGTGGTGTTGAACGTACCGCTCAATTACATACTGATGTTCGGCAAGCTGGGTATGCCCGAACTGGGTGCAGAGGGTTGCGGTATCGCCACCGCGATCGTGATCTGGGCGCAGTTGCTGCTGATGTTTTTTTACGTCCGCTGGCGGCCGCACTTCAGGGATTTTGACCTGTTCGGACGTTGGGACTGGCCGCAGTGGCCGGCTATCTGGAGACTGATCAGGGTCGGCCTGCCGATAGGAACCGCTATTTTTGTCGAAGGCAGTCTGTTTATCGCCGCGGCGCTGCTGATCGCGCGTCTCGGCGCCTTGCCCGCTTCGGCCCACCTGATTGCCATCAATTTTTCCGCATTGATGTTCATGGTGCCGTTGGGGCTTGCCAGTGCCGTGACGACGCGCGTGGGTAACGCGCTCGGCAGGGGTCAGCCGGAGGCAGCACGCTACGCGGGTCTGATCGGACTCGCGCTCGTGCTCGTTACGCAGACGCTGGGCGCCGCCACGATGCTGATCATTCCCGAGTTCATCGTGCGTATCTATACCGATGACCCCGCGATCACAGCGATCGCCGTCAGCCTGCTTTTCTACTCGGCGATATTCCAGTATTCCGATGGCATCCAGATCTGTGCTGCAGGCGCGTTGCGGGGTCTGAAGGACACGCTGGTGCCGATGTTCATCAATATCCTTTCCTACCTGGTGCTCGGTCTGAGTGCCGGGTATTACCTGACCTTCAATAAAGCCATGGGGGCTGCCGGCATGTGGATCGGCATGATCATCGGATTGTCATTTGGCGCGGTATTGCTGTTGGGGCGATTTTTGCTCAAGAGCAGGCAATTGATCAGGTCGCATGCCCGCTGATTGGGTTTGCACCATCATCCCCGCTTGCGCGGGGATGATGTCCAGGACACTAGGGAACTTCTGATTAATTCAGAAGTTCCCGCGACACATGGATGTGTCGCCAAATCAGCGGCTCTAAGCCGTTGATTTGTAAGGCAGTCGAAAATCACACTTTTCGGCTGCCGCGCTCTGATAATGCCAGGACGGCATTAATCAGAGCTTCCCTAGTTCACAGTTTCAGTTTTAACCGGCGTTTCAGCCGTCGCGGGCGCGATCCGGTTCTTCAGTTGCTGCAACTCGGCCTCGATGGCCGGGTCACCCTTGGCTTCTCCTGACAGCCAGGCATTGACCGCCTCGCCGCCGACTTCGTAGGAGCGGACCCGGGCTTCGAGCCGGTCCACCTGTGACTGCAGACGGTCAAACCGCCCCATGGCGTCGCGCATCCTGCGTTCGCCCGGCGACAATCGCTGTGGCGGCATGCCGGGACGTCCTGTGCCGGCCGGGGATTTGCGTGTCTTGATGTCCTTCAATTTCGCCTTGGCTTCCGCGAGCTTGTTCTTCAGCGTCGCCATGTCGAACTCCAGCTGGGTCACGCGCTGGTCGAGGTTGCGGGATTCATCGGCGGCGGAATGCAGCACCTGCTCAATTTCGGCCCTGGCCTTCAAGGCGCTGCGTGCCAGGTCATCACGGTTGGTTTCGACGGCCTTCTGCGCGCGCGCCGACCACTCTTCGATCTCCTGCTGGTAACGTTCCTGCAGGCGCTTCAGGTGTGTCTGTTCGGCGAGCAGGTCGGCGCTGGCGAGACGCGCGTCCTCGCTGGCGTCCTCCATGTCACGGATCAGTGCCTTTAAAAGTTTTTCAGGGTCTTCCGCTTTTTCAAGCAGTGCATTGACATTGGCGGCGATAACATAGCGTAGTCGAGAAAAAGATCCCATGGTTCAGTCTCCAGTTGTTGAGTGGGTCGCCTTGGTAGATGCAGATTCCATGCCACGGTATTAAACATAACGAAAATAGACAGATAGGTTGTGAGCCTGGATGCGGTTGAGGTGGAGCTTGGTGATTTTGGCAAACTGTTGGTCTTTTCTGTATCTGCCCTGATGACCGGGCGCAGTCAGGGAGACCGCGTCGGCGCGCTGTGACCTTCGAGCGATTGTGATTGGCGGTTCCTGTCCATACAATAACCCCCACGGTTTTCTCACAGGCGATAACATGACTCAAGAACGGTCTTTCCCGGTAAGGTTTGCGCTGGGGCTATGGCGTTTTATCAACGGCAGCAGAATAGTTTTTCTGAACCTGCTGTTCCTGCTCTTTATTTACCTCGTGTTCCTGACGTTTCAATCGCCAGAAACATTTCGCCTGAAACCCAACTCCACGCTGGTCATACGCCCCTACGGCGATATCGTCGAACAATACACGACCACGCCGCTGGACCGCGCCATCGAGGAAGCCACCGAGCAGGACCGGTCTGAAACCCGCTTGCGCGATATGCTGGAAGCGATCCACCGTGCCGCCGGTGACAGCGATATCACGCAGCTTGTGCTCGACCCGAACTATATGCGCAGCATCGGCCTGGCGGCATTGAACGACATGGCCCATGCGCTCGAGGCGTTCCGCTCGACCGGCAAACCGGTGATCGCACTGGCGGATTCCCTCGGGCAGAACCAGTATTACCTGGCCACCCTGGCCGATGAAATCTGGTTGAATCCAGATGGCGGGATCTGGATAGACGGTTATTCAGAATACCGGCAGTATTACCGCGAGGGGCTGGAAAAACTGGCGGTCGAGATCAACCTGTTCAGGGCGGGCAAGTACAAGTCGGCGATGGAACCCTATATCCGCGACGATATGTCGGACGAAACCAGGGAATCCGGCAAATTCTGGCTGAATAACCTGTGGCAGCAATACCTCGAAGCGGTCGCCAAGAACCGCGGTCTGATCCTGAAGTCACTGCAGGAGTCCATCGATGACCTGCCCAACCAGATCGACAACGTCAATGGTGACTTTGCGCAGTATGCGGTGAACCTGGGACTGGTGGACCGCCTGATGACGGCGCCGCAGGCGCGCCAGGAACTCGCAAAACGCGGGGTTCCTGACCAGGCCGGCGACAGTTACCGCGCCGTCGACATGCAGGACTACCTGGACCTCACAGAATCGCTAAAGGCCTACAGTAACGCCAGGCAGATCGCTATCGTGGTCGCCGAAGGCGAGATCGTCGGTGGCAATCACCCGGCCGGGCGGATCGGCTCGATTTCGACAGCGGAGCAGTTGCGGCGCGCGGCACGTGATGAAAACGTGGCTGCGGTGGTGGTGCGTATCAACAGCCCGGGCGGCGATGCCTACGCCGCTGAGTCCCTCAGGCTCGAACTTCAGCAGGTACGCGATTCGGGTAAAACGGTTGTCATTTCCATGGGTAACGTCGCCGCGTCTGGCGGCTACTGGATGGCCATGGCCGCGGACGAGGTCTGGGCCAGTCCGGCCACGATAACCGGTTCGATCGGCGTGTACGGCATATTGCCGACATTTGGCGGCACGCTGAACAAGATAGGCGTGCACACGGATGGCTACGGGACCACCGCAATGGCCGGCAAGCTAAGAATTGATATGCCGCTGGACCCGGGTATCGCGCGGATATTCCAGTCAAGCACGGAAAAAATATACAGGCAGTTCATCAACCTGGTCAGCAAGGCCCGCGGCAAAACCTATGAGGAAGTCGACGAGATCGCGCAGGGCCGGGTCTGGAGCGGTGAGCAGGCGGCAGAACGTGGTCTGGTCGATAAGACGGGGTCGTTTCAGGATGCCATCAAGGCCAGCGCGCGGATTGCCGGTCTGGGTGACAACTATCAGATCGAATGGATCGAACCTGAACAATCGGCGCTCGACCGCCTGGTCATGGATTTCATGAGCAGTGCGGTTTCAAGACTGCATATTTCTGTCAGCAGACCGGCGAACCTGCCGGTTTCCTGGCTGCAATCCATGCTCGACGATTTGCAGTTCATCAGCGCGCGGCAGGGCAGGTTCACCGTTGCCGCCCACTGTTTATGCGGTATGTAGAGCGCTGGCGGGCCCGAGCATTTCACCGGCCAAACTGAACAGCCCGGATTCCCGGGGAATTATTGGAGTGATTCTGAAACTGGAGTGATGCTGGTTCCGGCGTCCGGTATCAACCATCGGTTTTTGCTAAGGTCGATACCCCCTCCCATTTCTTCCTGAACGACGCGGTCGACAACAAACAGACCCTTTTCCGCCATAGCCTTGAAGGCGTCCATACCATTGTCCGGAAAGTTTCCGCGGGTTCTGTGAATATTGAAGCGATCTGCAAATGATCTGCCGAAGGCCTGCTCGATACCGTCTTTTCCATGCATAAAACCGAGCAATCCACCCCAGGTGGCGGCGGGGTTATCAGAGTCCCAACCAGCCAACACGGCAATTTTGACGGTTTCTTTAAAGTCCCCTTGACCATAGAACAGGCTGACGAGGCTGGATGCGAAATTGATACCTGAGGCAAAGCAGCCGTTGCAATAGAGATTTCTGGAAGTGATGTCATAACCATCGAGCTGGTCAAGCTGATAACGTTGATAGACCTCATCGCGTGTCTGCTCCCACGGCCCGCCGGCCTGGTAACGGCTTTTGACAAAATCAAACATTTTTGCCGAATAGGAATCATCCGGTAACCTTTGCCGCGCGGTATCAGCCATCCACAGGATCTGTTCTCCCGGTGGCAAATTCCGGTCAACATATGCTGCCAGCGAATGCATCACGACATAGAATTCTGCTACCCAGGCCGCGTTCCCATGCGCCGTTGTGCGGATTGGCAAATAGGCCATCCTGAGCGCTACATCCGGTCGGGCCGGTGCGAACAGACCAAAAACCTCGGTGGTAAGTTGTGCATCGATCATCTCATATTCGATGTTGTTCAGCGGGTTGGAGGTGTCAGGTGGCAGCAGGCCGCCGATACGCATCAGGTCATGTGCACGCTGGTTGGAAACCCACAGAAAGTTTTCCTTCGCCCCCGCAGCGTTGACGAAAGGCGTATTGTCATCGGAATAGATGTGCTTCAGCCAGCCATCACGTATCTGCCCAGGGCTGAGCACGCTGGTCCGATTGGTCAGCAGCAGGTGCTGATACATGTACTCGATATCGGTGTCATCATCGGCACCCCAGGCACCGCCTTCAGCTTCAATCACCCAGTCAATGGTTGCAGACAGCTCACTGGGCTTGCCCTCGGCCCAGATACTGGGCTCATCCGGTTGACCCCAGGATTCGCGGGTGTAGAACTCACCACCCGGCCCCTCACCACCGATCTTATCCATCTCCGTCACCAGCCCGGTCCAGTTGGCGATGCACTGTCCTAACCAGAAACCATGGAGCTTGTCGAGATACTCCTCACGTGAGATCACCAGATCGGCGGCGGCAGGCGAGTAGGGCAGGTATTCCATTGATGGGTTGACCCGGACGGCTTGACCCGTAGCGCCTCCGGAAGACACCATCCTTGTGCTCCCGGTTTCAGACCGGGCCTCATCTGACGATTGACCACACCCGGAAAGACATATTACGGCCAGGACAGGAGTAATCAAATTTGCTGGATGGGTCATGATTTTTCGTCCCGCCCTCGATAAGCTCGGTCAAACCCGGCGGGTACCTGGCAGATCAGCGGTTCTGAGTAGGGTCGGGAAGACCCGAGTGCAATTGCCAGCGTTTGATGTCTGCGTCGTACTTCCAGTATTGCTCATCGGTAATGGTGCGTTCACGGGCCTGGTTCTTATTGAACATTTTCACTTCAACGACCTGCACAAGGCCTTTACCCTCGTCGACCTGCACGGCCGACCGCACGGTGTACTGGGTGACCGTGAACAGCCGCAAGCGGTCGAGTTCCAGTCTTGTAACAGGGTTTTCTTCGAGGTACTCGGGCGCAAGAAAGTCGACGGCCGCGTCCCATTGGGCCCAGCGGACGATGGTTTCATATTGCAGCAGGGTGTCGGAGAGGTCCTTGTCGTCCTGGGTTGCCGGGCACGCGGTCAGCATTGTGGTCAGGCCAATTGCCAGCAGGGTTGTTAGAATCAATTTCATGATCTGCTCTTTCCGGGTAAGGGTGCCCGTCTAACGGAAACACCCAAGTTCAACACGGGTTCAACACGGGTTCATCACGGGTTTGGCAATGAACCGGTTAATCGTTCGGGTTCTCATCACACGCACCTGGCCGGCTGTGCGGTACACCCGCGCCACGCGCCACGCAGGCATTGCTATAGGTTTTTCCATCACAACCGCAAACCGGGTCGTACTGCATCGTGCAGGCGAGCGGTTGCGGGGGTGGCGTGACCACGCAGGCCTCTGCTTCGGTCTTTTTTGCGACTTCGACAGGTTCCCCAGGATCGGCATAACAGCCCGAAAAAAATATCCAGGCGACCGCTGGAATGGTGGTGGTAATCAAGCTGTATTTACGCAAAGTACCTGCTCCACGTCATGCTGATCCAGACGGTGCCAATCAGGATCAGGCAGAACATTGTTGCAGCGGAACCCATGTCCTTGGCCCTGCCCGATAGTATATGACGTTCGCTGCCAATGCGGTCAACGACATTTTCAATCGCACTGTTGAGGAGTTCCACGATGGCCAGCAGCAACAGCGGCACGACCAGGATCAACCACTCGACCACGGTTTGCGCCAGCAGGAACGACAACGCCAGCAGCAGCAGCGACATGACGGAGTTCTGCCTGAAAGCCGCCTCGTGACGCCAGGCAGCCTGGATGCCGTTCAGCGAGTTGCTTGTGGCCGCAACAATTCTCTTGATGCCGGTGAGTCCTGGTTTCACGCTGGGGTTACGCTCAGAAATAATGTGGGTTTGTTTCGCAACGAATGGTCCTGTTTCATTAGCCTTTTTTCTTATGTCCTGCCAACTGGTATTATGCGTAAGATGACCCGTAACAACAATCCGGCCGTCAAAAAAACAACCATCGCCACGGGGAAACAAGATGTTGAAAATTGCATCATGGAATGTCAATTCACTCGGTGTGCGCCTGCCGCACCTGCTGGCCTGGTGTGACCTGGCCCGGCCTGACATCCTGGCCATCCAGGAAACCAAGCTGACCGACGACAAGTTTCCGGCAGAAACCCTGCTACAAGCCGGGTATCACAGTGTTTTCTCCGGGCAGAAAACCTACAACGGTGTTGCCATTCTGAGCCGCGAGCCGGCCGTGGATTGCGTGACCGATATCGACGGCCTGGATGACCCGCAGCGGCGCATCCTGGCCGCGACCATCGGCGCTGTCCGCGTGATCAATCTGTACGTGGTAAATGGTTCCGAGGTGGGTTCGGAAAAATTTGTCTACAAGCTGCATTGGCTCGCGCAGGTGACCCGCTGGATTGCGGCCGAATTGCAGAAGTTTGACAAGGTCATCGTGCTGGGTGATTTCAATATCGCACCCGCAGACCGCGATGTGCATGACCCGGAAGCCTGGCGCGAGAAGATCCTTTGCAGTACACCGGAACGCGAGGCGCTCAAGGCAATACTCGCACTCGGACTTGCCGACACCTTCAGGCTGTTTGAGCAGGAGGAAAACCTCTGGAGTTGGTGGGATTACCGCATGGCGGCGTTCCGGCGCAACCTGGGCTTGCGCATCGACCTGGTCCTGGCTTCAGAAGCACTGGCAAAAAATTGCAGCGCTGCTTATATCGACAAGGAACCGAGACGCCAGGATAGACCATCCGATCACACCCCGGTGGTCGCTGAGTTCGCATAGAAAAACCAAAGCCGGGGACACTCCTTTCAATTAAATACCAGACCGGTTTATTGACTGGTTTCCGGTCCCGTCTTCTTTCATTTGTATGGTGGGGCCGCCGGGGCGGGTAGTTGGTTCCAGGACTCGGCGCAAGCCCTCCCTGGGGCCTCGATACTCGGCTTCCTGCCTCGTACGGTCCTGGAACCAACTACCCACCCCGGCGTCGAGCATACGCCGTGCATATCTTATAGAAGCCATTGCTTTTTGCTTTCGCACAAAGCCGAGGGGATGTGGTGTCTTGATTCAGGACCGTGAGCGACAGGATGTCGCGACCGAGTCCCCATGGATGGGTTCACGACGTGTCCGGAATCAAGACACCACATCACCTTGGCGTACCCACCGAGCAATCGAAATCAGCAAGGCGAACTACATGCGGTGCCATTGCCTGAGCACCGGGCGCTTAATCAAATGGGGTACAGGTGAACCGACCCACTATTTGTGGGCCGGTACGGGCGATATATCCGGCTCAGTTATAGCCGCCGTAAAGCGGTACCGACGGGTCGATTTCCTTTGACCAGGCGTTGATGCCGCCGGCAACGTTGCTGACATTGGTGAAACCCTGTTTGCGGAAATACTCACCCGCAACCTGGCTGCGGTTACCGGTGTGGCAGATAAACGCCAGCGCGGTGTCTTTTGGCATTGCTTCGATGACCTTCATGGCCTCATCGTTCATGGCCCGGGCGGAGTCCAGGCTGGCGAGGGCGCGTTCTTCGCTGCCGCGTACGTCGATCAGGATCACGCTGTTGTCTGCCAGTCGCTGCTTGAGTTCGGCAACGCTCATTTGCTTGACCGGCGCGGGCGCCTTCGGCAGGTGAATGGTCAGGCCTGAACCCTGCAGTGTTTCCACCCAGTCGATGATTGCGCCGTTGGCGCGTTGCGCGGAAGCGAGGTCAAAAAACATGGTAATGCCATTGGCCACGACTTTGAGTTCGTGTCCTTCTGCCGGTGCGACGTTGAACTGTGATTGCCAGTTGGCATCGACCGCAAAATGCAGGCCAATACCTTCATGACCTTCCATGGCCTCGAGAATTTTCGCGGCTGCGGCGTCGGTGATGGTCACTTCCGGCGGTGTGCGGTCCGGCGCCTCGACACCCAGCATTTCGTGCAATTCGCTGCTGTTGAACATGGCGGTGATGATGTCGCAGCCACCCACGAGTTCGCCGTCGATATACAGTTGCGGGATCGTCGGCCAGTTGCCGTAGACCTTGATGCCTTCACGTATTGCCGGGTCTTCGAGCACGTCCACGCTTTTATAGTCATCGAGTGTCGAGTCGAGCAAACCGATTGTTTTG
>Ga0105096_10001019_pt1 | contig 10990 bp, 11 predicted proteins | sample PPLLak3cmMay2015_FD_87036 | JGI IMG/M metagenome (GOLD analysis project Ga0105096, IMG submission 87036) | Freshwater sediment microbial communities from Prairie Pothole Lake near Jamestown, North Dakota, USA - PPLs Lake P7 Core (1) Depth... | ecosystem: Environmental > Aquatic > Freshwater >... | reverse complement strand
AGCAACCATTTTGTGGGCAGCCGAGGTCGTTCCCGAGCGAGTGCTAACGCGTGCGCGCTTGCGTCAGTAGTTGCCCGTCGCTTTGCGGAGCAACGGCGGCAAATTGCTGGGGACTGCTGGATGGGGGCCATTGCGCGGTGGCCTGGGCGACACCTGGGCCGTCACGGTTTGAAACTGGAAACTGTATGCGAGTGACGTGGCGGGCACAATTTGACACGTCACGATTTGGGGCGCTGGGCGGCGGCGTGAGGCAATGGCGTCGGGAAATTGCAGTAGCTGGGCGGTAACTGCGCGGTAGCTGCGCGGTAGTTGGGCGGTAGTTTGGCGGTAGTTGGGCGGTAACTTGGCGGAGCTGCGCTGCGACGGAAAGGTATCTGGACGCTGGCCCGCAACTGAGCGGATGCTCGGTAACCGACCGGCAGCCCGTAACTCGTGAATTCTGTTGTCGGCGGCAGCTTATAGCCTGTATGTACGATCACGTCTTGGGACCTTTGCCGACGTTCCGCGGATTCTCGTTGTGAGTCCGCAGGCGCGCATCTGAGCTAAAGGCAGCTGGGGTGCAACTGGTCGGAAACTGTACGAAAACAGGGCTGGGAGCTGGGAGGCAGCTGGCACCAGTTGTTGGCTTGCTGGCGTGTTGGCAGCCTCTGCGACCTTGCGCGGGCGCTCGCTGTCAGTTGCGGCTGGTCGGGTATCATTGCTGACGCTCGGCGCTCCGAAGTAAAACGGTAGCGGCAGGGCAGCTCAAAACATTAGTTGGAGGCTGCTGGGGGGCCGTCGCTTGCTGTAGATGAGCGGTATGTGGCGGTAGTTGGGCGGTAGTTGCGCGGTAGTTGGGCGGTAGTTGGGCGGTAGCTGTGTGGTAGCTGGCCGGCGATTTGGCAAGGAAACTTGACGATACGCGATGACTTTGCGGCAGCCGGGCGGTAGCTGCGTGGCAGCCGGAGCGACAGCGCATAATTTTGAAAGTCCACAATACCGGTAACTATGCGGTAGCTGGGTGGCAACGGGGAGGCAGCCAGTGCCCCCGGAGATTTGAGGACGTCCGAAAAGGACGGCCGCGGACGCGTGCTCGCGTCCATCACTTGCTCGACGATCCGTGGCGAGCGCGCTGTCGAGGTGCGGCTGCGGGCGGTGCCAGGGCGGCGACTGGGCAGCTGCTGGGGTCAGCAAGGCAGGCGGTAGCGGGACAGGGGCGACGTCAACTTGGCAGTATCTGGGCGCCGCTGGGGGGCAGCCGGGCCGCTGCCGGGCGGAAGCTGGGCGGTAGGCGGGGGTGCCGGGGGCAATTTGATGCGTCTGGCATGCGCGGACATTCGCGGACGTTCGCGGACGTTCGCGGACGTCAGCGAGCGATCGCGGACGGTCGCGGACGGCGGCAAAAGGGCCAGGGGCTGTGGCTGGGCGGGCTGTCGCTGGGCCGCGGCTGGGCGGAGCCTGGGGGCAATGTTGGGTAGCTGGCCAGAACTCGGCGGGAACGTGGCCGTAGTTTGGAGGTAGCGGGCCGGGAACTGGGGGGTAAGTAGGCGATCACTGGTCGGTAAGATGTCGATAGCTGGGCGGCAACTGACAATTGTTTGGCGGTCACCCGGCAGAGGGTGGAGGCGGCAGCGCGTTAGCTCGGGAGTAGCTGGGCGACATCCCCGCGACAACTGAGCAACAGTTTGGCGCTGACGCATGCAAAATGCGTGACTCTCCGAGGGGCTCTGGCGACAAAGATGTCGCTGATGGGGGGCGGCTGGCACGTTACGGGCTGTAGCTGGGGGCGATTGCGGGGAGATGTTCGGGAGGTTAGGGAACAATTTGGCGGTAGTTGGGCGGTAGCTGGGCGGTAGCTGGGCGGTAGTTGGGCGGAAGCTGGGCGGTAGTTGGGAGCTGGGCAGCAGGTGAACGGTAGTTTTGCGATCGCTCGGCGGTAGGTGTACGGTAATCCGTTCAGAAGCTGAGCAGCAACTGTGCGGTGTCCGCGCGGCATCTGGGCGGTAGCTAGGCCGTTGCTGGGGGCAGCTGCGGGGCAGCGGCGGGGCGAACCGCAGCAAAACCATAGCTGGACTTAGTTTGGGGCAATTGTGTTGTAGCGGCGTGCTGCCGGGCGGTGCTGGGGGTGCTGGAGAATGACTGGCGGCGACGGCCTGGCAGCTGGGCGGCAGCCGGGCGGTAGCCGGGCGGCATTGGGGCGTTTTTCCGACATAAACTTGCCGAACGCTCTGCGGCGCGGTACCTGGTGTCAAACGGACGTCTGTGGACGTCAGCGTATGTCTGCGGACGCTTGCTTGACCCTCATTTTTAAACATTACCAGCGCTGTCGGGGGGCTGCTGGGGCGGCGGCTGGGCGGCGGGCGGGCGGTCGTAACAAACGGTAGCATGGCTGCTGCTGGGCGGCCGCTGTTGGCAATTGTCTCGTAAATGTATGCGGTTGGGGACGCAAGTTTGCGGTTTCTAGATTGTGGCCATGCTGAAGCTTGTGAGCAGCAACTGAAAACAGTTGGGCGGTAACAGGGGGCAACTTGGAGCAGCAGGGCGGTAACTCGGTGGGCAATTAGGGTAGCTGGGCGCGAGGTGCGCGTTGACTTGGCAGGCCGCTACGCGACAGCCCGCAAACAACAGCGAACCAACAGCCGGCGTCCACAATAATTTGCGGACGCTTGCGATTGGTGGCGGGCGATCGCGATAACGATCGGCTCCTGTGGGAGCTCGCCGGGGGCGGTCGATGCGGGGTCGCCGGGGGCAGTCGCTGAGGGTCGCCTGGCAGTAGCAGCGTGCAGTTTAGGTTCCTGGGCGCTAGCCAGGCGGTAACTGGCCGGTTGCTTGGCGGTTGGCGGTGGCTGGGCGGCGCCTGGGGGCAGCCCGGGTGCAGCTGGCGGTAGTTTGTTGCAGTAGTTTGTTGCAGTAGTTTGTTGCGGTAGTTGGGCGGTAGTTGGGCGGTAGTTGGGCGGTAGCTGGGCGGTAGTTGGGCGGCAGCTGGAGCAACTGGGCAGTAACTGGGCGGTAGGCGGGCGGCAAGTGAGCGGAAACTGGGGGGCAGCTGCAAAGTAACTGGGCAGTACGTCGTCTGGGCGGTAGGTTGTGGCTGGGAGGCATCTGGGGGGCGGCTGGGCTGAGCTCGGGAGGAAACTGAGTTGTAAGTGGGGGCGGGCTGGGCTGGAAAGCATTTCGTGACTGCATGGGCAGCGCGGCAGCTGGAGGGCGGCACCGCGCGGGGCTGGAGAACCGGAACTGTGGTTCTGATGTGCTGAGGCCTCTCTGAGCGGTTCCGGGCTCCGCCGCCGACGTTGCTGGCAGCGGCGGCATCCGTTCGGGGCTCCGCCGCCGACGTTGCTGGCATCGAGGACATCCGTTCGGGTCTCCGCCGCCGATGTTGGTGACGGTGAGAGTGAGGCACGGCATTGCTCGGCCAGCCGGGCGGCTGATCGAAGAAATGGTCGCAGGAACCCTGCGTCGACAGCCTCAATTAACAACAAGTGTGACGTTTGATCGGAGCGTCTGCCAGCCAGCGGAGCGCGCAGGTCCAAAGCAAACATAACTGTTTAACCGGGCGCTTGGCCGCCCTGTGCTTCTCACGAATCCGCTCCTGGAGGTCCTGGTCGAGGAAACACGTCCTCACATAGTTGGCGGCGACCTAAGAAGAGATCAATGATACTCGATGCGCCGGCTCTCCGCTGCAACCCCATCGCAAAAACAACTTAACCTGACGAGTCGGGGCTCCGCCGCCGATCCAAACTATAGTCGCCAATTGTCGTGAACATGCTGAGCAGGCTGGCTGGCTTCGTGGATCATGGCCGATCTGCTGGCTGACTGGACGGCTGGCTGACAGGTTGACTGGCCGGGAAATGCGCTGGCTGGCCGCCTGCCAATTGTGCATGGTGACGGGCGTCATGTTTTTCTTTGGCTGGGCAGCTGGGCGGCTGTCTGACATACGCTGGCCGTGTCGATGCCGCCGTGTTGACTGATGCTCAGTCCAGTGTCATGTCGGTTCTGGTTTGCTGGCTGCTGGCTGGCGACTCGGGCGCTTGGGATTTGCTGAGGACCGAGCGGAGCGGATCCGGCGGATCACATGCAAATGATGAACAAGTGGTGCTTCAGCTGGTGCGCGTGCATCTAACGTCCCGGAGCGGCGGTAAGCTCCGCAAAGCATGTCTGCCGTGTCTGATCAATAAAACAGGCGCTCCAGAAATGGCCGCCCAATTGCGCCCGGCCGCGTCGTGCCGGCCAGCCTGGCCATGGTCGCATGCTGGGCGCCCGTCTAGGCCATGACAACAGGGCTGTCCTGTCCAGCACAGTCAGCCAAAAATCGGCTCGACGGCGCCAGATAATATCCTGTCCAGGTATGCAAGTTGGATGCCTGGGACCTGTCTGATCGCCCAACGGCGCGGCTGCGGGGGCGGCGCGTCAGCAACTGGCGATGGCGGCGCCCGCCGCCTTCAATGGCGCCGCTGCCAGCGCGGGCTGGGCAACTTTCTGGGTCGACTCTGCTGCAGGCTAGCAGAGACGATGGCGAAGACCTGTCTCACAGTCTCGCTCAAACAGCGCCGGCCGGTCATAGTTCCCCGGCCATGTCAGGGAAGTCCATCCAGCAGCTGGATCGGGGGATGTTCTCGTCGTCGCCCGGGATGTCCGAGCTGGAGATGGAGTCGGCGTTGGCTCCGCTGACAGCGTCCATGTAGTCGTCGGCGTCCGCGGCCTGGCCAGCGACAGTCGGGTAGCCAGCCGCCCCGCCGCGCCGTCACTTTAGCCGCCGCCCTGCTGGGAGGTCGCCCGTTGGTTGTTGGTCTTGCCGGGGCTCCGCCGCCGACGCCAGGGGCCTCTGCCAGGCGCCGCCAATCCTTGCCGGGCCCGCCGGGTCTTCGCCACGCAGTTGAGCAGGCGCGTCTCAAACGCCGCGACCGCGTTGAGCGCGATCGCCAGGCGGCAGTCGACGTCTGGGCTGATCGCCGTGACGAAATTTATCCACCGCGCCCCAGCCGCGTCGAGACGCAAGGCAAGCTGGAGCGGGCCCCCGCGGCAGGGCGGGGGGCAGCGCCAAGGCGGGCAGGCCTGGCAGGGCGAGGGCTGGCGGGGCGGCAGCAGCGGCGGCAATGCCCGGGCGGAGCGCCACTTGAGCGGCAGCTGGAGCAGCAGCACGGGCGGCTGGAGCAGCGGCGCCAGCGGCTGGGGCAGCGGCGCCAGCGGCTGTGGCGGCGGCGGCAGATGTAGCGGCGGATGGGAACACAGGGCCACAAAACCAGGGAGAAGCTGACGAAGTGGCGGCAAGCGCGTCGCGCTTGCCGACACTTCCTCTGCCTCTCCCTGGCTCTGCAGCCCCGCATCCCCAGCCGTCGCTGACCCTGCCGCCGATGCCAGAGCCGCTGGCGCCGCTGCCGCCCCGGCAGCCCTCGCCCTGCCAGGCCTGCCGGCCTTGCTGCCGGGGGGCGGCGGAGCTGATCTGCTAGCGACTCTCGCCAGCGGCTCCGAAAACAGGGTCGCCCGCGTCAGCCGTGCTGCAGGCCGAGATGGCAAGGACGACTCACAAATGTATGTTGTCGGGGCTCTGCCGCCGATTCGGTGCTCGCGATAGCAATATCGCCGTCTGCCAGCTGCTGACTCGAATTGGTACGGCAAGCTGTGCAGCTGGCTACTGCTGATTTAATTGCAGCGTCTTTACTGTTTTTTGTCGGCTGCTGGCTTGCTGGGGCTGGCTATTTGGGTTGGATTAGGATTGGTTGGGATGGGTTGGTTGGGCTCCGGTTCGGTGGATTGGCAGCTTGGTTTCTTGGCAGCGGCTGTTGTTTTTGTCCTCTGGCTGTCGGACAGCCCTGGGCCTTCGTGGGAGTCCTGCGGCCGGGCCAAGCCCCAGCCTGCCCCGTCCCAGCCTGCCGACATGCAAATCAACCAACTCATCAGTTCAGCCAGGCTGACAAACTGTGCGGCTCAAAACCATGACGACAAACTCTGCTGCGCCCTAACCTGATCGACTGACCGTCCTTACACTTGAGTTGCGCGTCAATGCCTGCTGTTGGGAAATGCATTCCTTGCTGCTGCTGCCCATGCACCTGCTCTTGCTTGCTGGCACGCGCCTGCCATTGTTGGTTACCTTCCCTGCTGTTGTACCTGTTGTAGCTGCTGCTGCTGCTGCTGCGGCTGTTGTTGCTGCTGCGTCTGCTGCTACAGCAGCTGCTGCAGGCTGCAATGCGCGTCCGCGCGTGCCTTCCTTTGCACGCTTCCCCAATTGCAGTTGTTGCTGCTTGCACATCCTGCCAGCGGTTTCGTGTGTTTTGTTTGCTACCCGTGCTGCTGCCCGCCCCCTCTGCCCCCAGGCCGCCTTTTATGAACCGCCGCTGCCTGGGCCAGGAGTGCGCCACATGGGCCGTTTCCTTGGCCCTTGTCGCAAAAGTCTCTGAGTGAAACCAGACTGCAAACGTAGTGCACGGAACACTCTGGCAATCTAATTTGCCGCCCACGTCAAGTGCATTATTGCTAGCAAACTTGTCATGTTGCGGGGCTCCGCCGCCAGCAATCTTGGCGGACGACAAGGCGCTTGCCGTGTCATATTGCGGGGCTCCGCCGCCGGTGATGTTGGCGGCAGACAGGGCGCTTGCGGGGGCTCCGCCGCCAATGCTGTCGCAGCCTTGCCTTCCTGCTGCGGAGGGCCGCTGACCGATCCTCATGAGCCGATCTGTGGGTCGCTCCGACGCGCAGCGCTCCATCGGCGGATCCTCTGCAACCGAGGCCGCCGCAACCTCCTTCACGGTCTTGTCGGGGACGGCGCGCCGGTGGATCCGATTGATCATCTGGGTCGCGCTCGCGAACCCGCGAGCTGATTTCAGGAGCCGGCTCACTTGGAGGAGCTCGCAAAATCGCGATCACCCACAAATGTGTCATGATCGGCTGATCGAGATTCTGGCCCAACTCGCTGCCCGTGACTGATTCCAGTATCATTTCGATGTCGTACTCACGGCGGTCTGGACGCAGCTCGTCATAAGCCGCGCGGACGAACTGCCCCTCATCGTACTCGCCCACTTCTGAATGTATTGGTCGTCTGTCGGCGTGCATGAACTCGCATCGAACATACCAACTGCGTTCAGGGTCAGGGATAGCTGGGGGCGGCTCATCCACACTGTTGCGTCCGCTACCAAGTGGCGCGCACTCTACATCCTTGAGGTTCTCTTCCCTGTCGTTCTGCGCCGGCCTGCCAACCTGGAGGGCGGGCCAGCGGAGCCTTTCTTGGCCAGCCCGCTGCACGCCGCCATTGCAATTAGGCGGCCATTGTTGCGCTTGGCGGCCTGCTCGTACTCCCGCCGCCGCCCCAACCCTGTAACTTAGCGCCACAAGTCGGGGCTCCGCCGCCGAACCAGATTGCGGTCGCCGCTCGTCGTCCGCGGCCTCTGTGAAAATGTTGGGCGGGTTTTGCTGGCTGGCTCACGGCTCACAGCCGATCTGCTGGCTGGCTGGCTGGATGACGTGTCGGCTGGCCAGGTATTGCGATGGCAGGCTGTCATATTTGCCTGGCGAAAGGCTTCTCTCTTCTTTAGCTGGGCAGCTTGGCAGCAGTCTGTCGCTGGCTGTCTCGATAGCTGTATGTTGAATGTTGCTTAGGCCAGCGGTTCGTCGGCTGGTTTGCCGGCTGTTGGCTGGCCGGCTGGCATCTCGGGCGCCTCGGATGTTCTGAGGAGCCAGGGTCGGATCCCGGCGATGAGCGCGCCAGGGCTAAGCAAGGTCTGCTTGAGCTGGTCGTCGCGCATTCGGCGCATGATGAAATTGGCCGCCCATTGCGGCAGCAGGCTCCGCAGGAGCGCGCCTGCCACGCCCAAACAATCAAAACGGCGCTCCCGCTCCCAACCGTCCCTTGCCATGTCACCCAGCCTGGCCAAATTATTGCCTGCTGTGCCCACCTCGGCGATGACAAAGATAATGCCCAGCGCGGCTGGCGAGAAATAATGTCGCCCGCGCCAGTCACGATCTCCGGGCTTCGCGGCCTTAGCAACTGGCAGCGGAGGCCTCCGCCTTGGCGTCGCCTTCGGCGGCCCTGCCGCCGGCGCAGGCGGGACAATCTCCTTCCCCGACGGCGCAGCGAACCGGCCCGACGACGATGAAAATGATATGCCCTTGATCAGCAACAGCGAGTAAGTCTCGCCGTTCGTGTCGGGGACGTCTGTCCCACGGCTTGGTCGGGAGGCGTTCTCGTTGCTGTCCAGGAAAACAAAGCTGGAGAAGGTGCCGGCCACGGCGTCGGCGTCAGAATCATTGTTGACGTCCTGGGCCGCGCGGGCCGGGCGGTCGCTTGCCACGCGGTCGCGCCCAACTAGCTGTCCTGCTGGGCGGTGGCATTTAGCTAGCTGTCCTGCCGGGGCTCCGCCGCCGATGCTGGGCGCCTCTAGCGGGGCTGCGCCGCCGCCGACGGAGGCAAATCCTTGCCGGTTCCGCCGCAGGTATGCCGCCCTGTGGCACGGGCGCCTCTCAGCCGCTCCGATCGCCGGCCGTACCGTCTCCCAGCAGGAGTCGACGTCCAGGCCGATCACCGTGAACAAGTTTCCATGATGCCCCTTGGTGTTCGCGCTCATGACGTCCCGAAGAGCGCGCGCAGCGCGCCCTCCTCTCTTGCCAGGCAGGCGGCTGCCCCCCTCGCAGAACGCGATATCCGCCTCGCTCTCCTTCACAGCAGCCTTCAGGCTGGCCAAGTCGCCAGGGGCCCCTTCCTCCGTCATGGTGCCAGACGCGCGGCCCGGCCAGCGCAGCCTGATCATGTTGCGGCCGTCATCCTTGAGGACTGGATCGACGCAGGCAACTGCTGCCATGTATCGCGCGTTGCTGGGGTCCGCAGGCTTGGGCTTGCCGCCGTGTCTGCAGCCTCCCCCTGGCTCTCCGGCGAAGCTTTTCCAGCCGCTGCTCCAGCTGCCAGCACCGCTGCTCCAGTTGCAAGCGCCGCTGCTCCAGCAGCTCCAGTCGCATGCCGCCGCCAGCACCGCCCAGCGCCACGACATGGCTTGGGGGCGCAAATATTGAAGCGGGGAAACGGGTGTGGGCTGTTGATCTGCCAGCGGATCTGGCCAGCAACAACACAAACTGGGCTGCCCACGCGTCACTTGAGCCGCAGGCTGAGAGAACTGGGGCGACACAAAAACCTGACTTGTCGGGGCTCCGCCGCCGCATCGCTGCTACTGATGCCATAACTACTGGCATCCTGCTCCGCTGTGGTCAAACTTTGGAAATCTGCGGGCTAACAATCGACCAGTTGCTGCATGGAACTGTTTCGGATGTCTGCATGGCTAGCTATTGCTGGCAGTTGTGTGCTTGCCTCTTGATTGGTTTCTGTCGGCGGCCTGCAAGCAAGGGCTTGTGTGTGCTGTTGGGATAGGATTCGGCTGGGCGGGTTAGTGTTGCCTTTCCTTGGGTTGATTGGCGGCTTGATGCCTTGACGGCTGCGTTTGTCATGCTGATGTCGCTCCTGCCACGCCTGTCCCAAGAAGGCAGGACAAGATTGGGCGGCGGGTCGGGCGGTTGTTGGGCGACTGGTTGGCAGGCTGGCCATGTATCGCTCTTCTGTGTGGCCGCGTGTCGTAGGCTGGCGGACAGCCCAGGGCCTCCATGGAAGTCCTGCGGCCAGGCCGGGCCCCAGCCTAACCCGCCCAAGCCTGCCAGCCCAGCCAAGACGCAAATCAACCGCCTTATCAGCCAGCCCGCAATTGACACACCAACAGCGACGCTAAAAATCACGAATGCAAACTCTGCCAATCCAAATCCGGAACAACCGACCATAATTACTATGCGTTGCCAAATGCCGGCGCGCGTCGTACGCGATCGACAGCCAGCCGTCTACAAACCGTTGGCCAACAGCCAGTGACAAATGGTTCTGTCGCGCAATTGTTTACTGGCCGCCGCCCCCAAACCAAGCCAGCAAATAACCAGCAAACCGCCAGCCAGCCAGTGTCCAGCCGCCAACAGCCCAGCCAGCAGCCAGCGGCCAAACTGCCATCTAGCCACTGACAACTGCCAGCAAACCCGACCAAGTGCAGGCGCAACGCAGCTCCAGCAACTGAGCGTCGAGCCGCAAACAGCAAGCCAATCCTCTCGCTGCTGTGCCGCGCCACGCCTCGCCTGAAGTGCGGGGCAGACACCTGGCCAGCTCAGCCAGCCGACCCGGCTGCCAGGCAACGATCAAGGCGCCGCGTGGAAGCTCACCGGCCGACGAGCAGTCTTGCTAAACAGTAGCCAGCCGCCCAGCGGATGCTTTTGTGTTTCGATGCTGGCGCCGTTCTCGTCAAATTGGGCCTCGGCGTTGACCTAGACTGGGGCGCCGGCGACAGCAGGCGCTGGCGTCTGGCGCCGCCGACTGCCGACAGCCAGCACTTGCCCCAGCTCGGCTGGCTCGCGCGGCTGCGTGATCCCTGCAAATGTCGACGCCTGCCCAAATCCGGATCCCGTCGCGTGAGGATGACAAAGACTCGGACTCAAACTCAGGGTAATTTTCGGCTGCGCCCTCCTCTTCGCGAGCGCAGATGGCGAGTGGCCCAGAGGCTTCGCTGCCGTCAGCCGCCAGCGTCTGAAACAGTTGCTACTGTCGCTCTGGCAGCCGCTCACTCCGGCAGCCAGCCGGACAGATTGCCCGCCCGGCAGCAGGACGCGACGGGCCCGCTCTGCGCCAATGTTTGTTATGAATGATGAAGCTTGCTACGCAGCTCAGGACCTCCTCCATCTCGTCCTTCTTACGGCAACTGTCAGGGCGACGCGCTAAACAAACGATTCGTGTAAATATAAACATATATATTGAGTTACATATTTATATATAAATTTAAATATGTATCTACAAATATGTATATACATATATGTTTATAACCCCAAATATATAAATATAGATACATGCATACACCAACAAATACATATAGATACATGTGTATATATAATATATACATATATATAAATATATACATATTTGAATTAAACATAAATACATAAATATATAAAAATTTATGTGTATAACACTATATCAAATATAAATATATAGATTAAACAATCT
>Ga0105096_10001018_pt1 | contig 10995 bp, 8 predicted proteins | sample PPLLak3cmMay2015_FD_87036 | JGI IMG/M metagenome (GOLD analysis project Ga0105096, IMG submission 87036) | Freshwater sediment microbial communities from Prairie Pothole Lake near Jamestown, North Dakota, USA - PPLs Lake P7 Core (1) Depth... | ecosystem: Environmental > Aquatic > Freshwater >... | reverse complement strand
TCGCTGCCCTTTGCCGAACAATGTTCTGATAGCCAGCCTTTTGCGCCACCGCTACTTATTCTGACTATCGAATTCTTTCACCACACGGTCCGTCACATCCAGCGCGGGCTGATAGTACAGCACAATCCGGACCATGGCGTCGCTGCCCTTGTCGAGAATGGCCTGATAGCCCTCCTTCTGCGCGACCGCTTGCGCGGCCGCTGCAATCTTCTTGGCATACTCCGACACCATCTCGCGCTGCTTCTGCTGCACTTCCCGATTAAAGTCCGCGAGCCGGCGCTGATAGGCTTCCAGCTTCACCCGGAATTGCTCCTGTTTTTCCTGCTTCGCCTGCTCGCTCAACTTGCTGTTCGGATCCTGGAGGGACAGCTCCATATCCTTCAATTCCTGATCGTCGGCATTGACGATCTTCTGCCGGGTCAGTGAATAGCTCTTCATGTCCTCCAGCGCCCGCTTGCCGGCCTTGGATTGCTCCATCACCGCCTGCTGATCCATCACCCCTACCTTAAACGGCTCCGCTGCGACGGCGGCGTGAGCGAGCCACACGCTCGCGACCAGCACTCCGAACATCCCGACTATGCGTTGTCGATTCATACGGTGTCTCTCCTCCTGCTAGGGATAGTCCCGATTGAACTCTTCAATGACCTGATTTGAAATATCAATGGCGTCCTCGCGATACAATGTCGGCCCGCCCTTGCTGCTGTCCACGACGATCTGAAGGCTGAGGCGCTTCGCGACCTTGCCGACAATCGTCTCGATCTTGTCGCGAAACCCTTCCATCACATCCTTTTGCTTCTCCTGCACTTCCCGATTCAGCTCCGTGACCTTTTGCTGATACTCCTGCATACGCCGGCGGAACGATTCTTCCCGTTCGCGTTTGGCCGTGGGGCTGAGCACACTGGCCTGCTTCACGAAATCCTCTTCCATCCGCCGCAGTTCTTTTTCATCAAGCTCGATCAGAGCCTGACGATTTTTTGAAAATGCCGTGAGATTGTCCTTCGCCTTTTTCCCCGCGTTGGTATCGGACAGGATTCGGGCGGGATCTAAAACCCCGATCTTTCCGTCAACCTTGGGGCCGGATCCCACACAGCCGCTCACGGCAACGAGCACGACGGCGAGCAGCGCTGCACTGCCGTTCCGACCCCACCGACTCATCGCGGCCATTCTTGTCACAGAGTCCCTTCCATTCACCATTAGAACAGTGACCCAATTGTAAACTCGAACACACCGGTGCGCTCGCCGACTCTCGGCTGCAAATTCAACCCGTAAGCCACACGCAACGGCCCGAAGGGGGAGATCCACCGTCCTTCAATACCAGCAGCCTTCCTCAGGTTCAAAGAGAGCTTTTCATTGTCATCAAAACCTTTTCCATAGTCGAAGAAGAGCACACCATTGAGTTTGGCATCGGCTGAAACCGTAAAGATATAGTCAAAGTTGAACATCAGTTGCTTCGCGGCTCCGACCACAGTGTAGAAAGTCGGCGTAACTGGACCGGCCTTTCCGAACACGAACCCGCGCATCGTATTGATACCCCCGACGAAAAACCGCTCGGTGAGTGGAATCTCCTTCCCGTTCATTCCCTCTACCACCCCGAACCGGGCACGGGCAGAGAATCTGGTATCGAACGGCAGCGGCGTATATTTCATGATATCGATCGTGTATTTATAGAAGTTGTTCGATCCTCCCAGCACGGGCGTGCCGAGATCGAACCCGCCGCCGATGCGCCAGCCGGTGCGAGGATCGAGAAAGTAATCTCTGGTATCCCGGAACAGCGTCGTCCGGAATCCCGTCGTGGTCTGTTCTCCGAGCTGACGGCAAATGAGCGGCAAGAGATCCGGACACAGCCCTTCCTGGGGATCCTTGAAGTTCAACTGCTCAGCAAAGAGGCTGATGCTTCCGGTCACATACTCGGACAGCCAACGCCCGAACGTCACGCTGGCGCCGGACTTCTCTTCAAAGTAGGAAATGTAGTTCGTCATACTGCGATAGACATCCAACTGAAGCGATGTCAGCCCGTCATTCAAATAGGGATTGCGGAAGGTGATCAGACCGAGGGTCCGTTGCTGGCCGAGCTGGCCGCGGATACGGCCCATGTAGCCGTTGCCGCCAAGATTGCCTTCGGTGATATCGGCAATGGCGACGAGTTTATCCAGTGTGCTGAATCCGCCGCCGATACTGAACTGGCCGGTGGGCTTTTCCTTGACTCGAACATTCAGATCGACCTTGTCCGCATCGACTTGCGCGGGCAGAATTTCAACGGTCTCAAAAAAGTTCAGGTTGTTCAGCCGCTGAAAGCTCCGCTTCAGCGAGGGCGTGTCGATGACGTCCTGCTCGTCAACACGAATTTCACGGCGAATGACATTGTCGCGGGTTTTGTCGTTCCCAGTGATATTGATTTGCCGGATTCGCATCATCTCGCCTTCTTTGATACTGAGAATGATGCTGGCGGTGCGCTCTTCGTTGTTCGGATTCACGTTCGGCACGACATCGGCAAACGCATAGCCCTTGCTGCCGTACATATCCGTGAGGCGCGTGATTTCATCCCGGATCTTGGCCCGTTGAAAGATCTCGCCGTCTTTGATCTTCAGTTTTTCGCGAAGCTCCGCTTCTTCAAAGACGGTATACCCGCGAAATCCGACCTCCGCTACCGTAAAGGGCTCGCCCTCCGATACGCTATAAGTAATGACAAACCACTTCTTGTCTTCCGTCAATTCCACCGTCGGCAGGCCGACCTGCACGTTCAGGTAGCCTTTATTCAGCAGGACTTCCTTGACCCGTTCGACATCATTCGCCAACTCATCATGTTTCAGAATACCGGCGTCTGACAGGAACGAGGGCAACTTCATTTGCGTGAATATCCCGTACCAGGGAATCCACTCCCGCGTGGCCGTCACCTTGAACACTTCGTCTTTCGTCGCGGCACGCATGCCCTCGAAGACAACCTCTTTCACTTTGGCCTTGTCGCCCTCCTTCACGAAGAAGGTCAACCGCTTGCGGTCTTCATCCAAGGTCTGCACGACGGGAATGACCTGACAGTTATAATAACCGTCCTCCTGGTAGGCGAGGCGAATTTTCTCGGCGCTTTCTTTGGCTTGCTGCTGGTCCAGGAAGGATTGGCTCTTGATCGTTGTTTTTTCCTTCAGCTTGTCGTCGCTCAGATTTTCATTTCCGTCGTACACGATTTCGGTAATAAAAGGCTTCTCCCGCACGACAAAGGCCACCGATGTTCCGCCCTCAACTGATTCCGTCTCAACCTGCACGTCTTCGAAAAACCCCGAGTCGTAGAGAATCTTGACCTGTCCGCGCACGGTTTCCGGAGTGTAGGGATCGCCGGCCTTGAGCGTGAGACGCCCGGCAATGGCGGGCAGCTCAATCCGTTTATTTCCACGAATCTCGACGGTCTTGACCTTGAGACCGGCGAGCTGCGCGATGGCATCCCCCGCTGTCACACAGGACGCGATGAGCGCCAGCATCACCACGCACCACTGGACCTTACCGTACCAACTCAACAACACAAACCCAGATCCCCCCACCACAATAGAGTAGACGACCGCGATGTCCTGCGACCGTATCCGAGACACCCGCCAGGCCTGAGCCAAAGTCATGTCACTCGGCCGATCCTATTCTGAGGAACCGCCGTTCGCGGTCTTCACCCCGGTAAGACGAAGCGCCCCGACGCTCCGCATTGAGGTCAATGCGTTACCCGTAGCGCAAAACTTCCGGATTATATTGAGCCCTTTCAATGATGTAAAGGATTATGCGGACCTACCGGCACACCGTATTCCCGCTTGAAGACTTTTGCGGTTTCTTGACTTCACCTATCCCATCACATACTATCGCCGCATGCCTTCTTTCACCGTTCGAAAAGCCATTATCCCGGCTGCAGGCCTTGGGACCCGCTTTCTTCCCGCCACAAAAGCTTCTCCTAAAGAGATGCTGCCTTTAGTCGACAAACCCCTGATCCAGTATGTCGTGGAAGAAGCCGTTGCCTCGGGCATTGAAGATATCATTGTCATCACGGGCCGGGGGAAACGAGCCATCGAAGACCACTTCGATCGCTCGGTCGAACTCGAGGAAAATCTCAAGGGAACGGGGAAGGGCCAGCTCCTGAGTCAAATGCGCCATATCTCCACCCTCGCGAATTTCTGCTACGTACGCCAGTCTGTGGCGCTTGGCCTCGGTCATGCCGTGCTCTGCGCACAACATCTGATCGGTGACGAGCCGTTTGCGGTCATCCTCGGCGATGAAATTATCGACTCTCCGGTGCCGGCGCTCGCGCAGCTGATCCATGTCTACAAGAAACGCCACGGGGCGGTACTTGGAGTACAAGAGGTGCCCAAGCAGGACGTAGGCCGATACGGCATTGTCACACCGCAACGCATGAGTGCGGGCCTGCACCGCGTCAAAGACCTGGTCGAAAAACCGGCGCCTGCCGAGGCCCAGTCGAATCTGGCTGTGATCGGGCGCTATGTGCTTCCCCCGGAGATTTTTCCGATTCTCAGGAAAACTCCGCCGGGAAAGAACGGCGAAATCCAGCTCACCGACGCGCTCAAAGAGCTGGCAAAAAAATTCCCGATGTATGCCTATGAAGTCCAGGGCCAGCGCCATGATGCGGGAGATAAGCTGGGATTCCTGATCGCGACCGTGGAATTTGCCTTAAAAAATCCGTCTCTGGGACCGGACTTTCTGGAATACCTCACGGCGAGGATTCGGACAACTTCAGTCCAACGCCGAAAGTAGTGTGCGATTAAGCAGGTACGCCACAACCGTGATCTCAACTCCGCACGTGTCAGACCGCTCCTCATTGGCATCCCTACTAAGAACATAGGACATACGCCCTCATGACTGACTCGATTGAACAAGACCTTCAGCCCCCGCAGAACGTGGAAGTCCCGGACCAGCTGCCGCTCCTGCCCGTTCGCGACATTGTCGTGTTTCCCTATATGGTCTTGCCGCTGTTCGTTGGACGCGAGATGTCCATCAAGGCCATCGAAGCGGCACTGGCCGGCAATCGCATGATCTTCCTGGCCACACAAAAAGCCCTCGACGTCGAAAATCCGAAGCCCGAAGACATTCATGCCATCGGCACCGTCGGCATCATCATGCGCATGCTCAAGCTGCCCGATGAGCGGATCAAGATTCTCGTGCAGGGCATCGCCAAAGCCAAGGTCACACACTACATTCAATCCGACCCCTACTACTCCGTGCGCATCGACAAGATACCCGACACCAAGGTCACCACCTCGACCCTGGAATCCGAAGCGGTCATGCGGACGGTCAAGGAGCAGATCGAGCGTATCGTCAGCCTCGGCAAAGTCCTGATTCCCGACGTCATGGTGGTCATCGAAAATCTGGAAGAGCCCGGACGCCTGGCCGACATGGTGGCGTCGAACCTCGGCCTCAAAGTCGAAGTCACGCAGGGCGTGCTGGAACTTTCTGACCCGATCCAGCGCCTCCGGCTGGTCAGCGACATTCTCGGCAAAGAAATCGAAGTCCTCTCGATGCAACAGAAGATACAGGCCCAGGCCAAAGGCGAGATGGACAAGACGCAGCGGGAATACTTTCTGCGGGAACAACTCAAAGCGATTCAGAAAGAACTGGGCGAACTCGACGAGCGGGCGGAAGAAGTGACGGAGTTCCGCAAACGGATCAAAGACGCCAAGATGCCCGAGAAAGTTTTGAAAGAGGCTGAGAAACAGCTCAAACGGCTGGAAAAGATGCATCCGGATACGGCCGAATCCGCCACGGTCCGCACCTATCTCGAATGGATGGTCGAATTGCCGTGGTCGAAACGGTCCAAGGACAACCTCGATCTCAAAGCCGCCGCCCGGGTGCTCAATGAGGATCACTACGACCTCGAAAAGGTGAAAGAGCGCATCCTTGAATACCTGGCCGTCCGGAAACTCAAAGAGAAGATGAAGGGCCCGATCCTCTGCTTCGTCGGCCCGCCGGGCGTCGGAAAAACGTCGTTAGGGAAATCCATCGCCAAGGCGCTCGGGCGGGAATTCGTGCGCATCAGTCTCGGCGGCGTGCGCGATGAAGCGGAAATCCGCGGCCATCGCCGCACCTATGTCGGCGCGCTCCCCGGCCGCCTGATCCAAGGCATGAAGCAAGCCGGCACGGCCAATCCGGTCTTCATGCTCGACGAAGTGGATAAAGTGGGGATGGACTTCCGCGGAGACCCCTCAGCCGCTCTGCTCGAAGTGCTGGACCCCGAACAAAATAATGCGTTTACGGACCACTATCTCGGGGTGCCGTTTGACTTGACTGAAGTCATGTTCATCACGACAGCCAATCTGATCGATCCCATCCTTCCGGCCCTGCGCGACCGGATGGAGATCATCGAAATTCCCGGCTACACCGAAGAAGAAAAACTGGGCATCGCGCAAACCTATCTGATTCCCCGCCAGCTTACCGAACACGGCATCACCACCAAGCATGTGAAGGTGAGCGACACCGCGCTGCGGCAAATCATCACCAACTATACGCGTGAAGCCGGCGTGCGAAATCTTGAACGCGAAATCGCCAATGTGATGCGGAAAGTCGCCAAGAAAGTCGCCGAAGGCAAAGGCCAAGGCTTCCCTGTGAATCCGGCAAACCTCCACAAGTATCTGGGTGTCCCCAAATATGTGCCGGAGGCCGAACTCGAAAAAGATGAAATCGGCGTCGCCACAGGATTGGCCTGGACTGAATCTGGCGGAGACGTCCTCTATATTGAAGCCACGGCTATGAAGGGTAAAGGCCAACTGACACTCACCGGACATCTCGGCGACGTCATGAAGGAATCCGCCCAGGCCGCCCTCAGCTATGTGCGGTCACGGGAAAAAACCCTCAATCTCAATCCGGACATGTTCAGTAAGCAGGATCTCCACATCCATGTCCCGGCCGGAGCGATCCCGAAAGACGGTCCCTCCGCCGGCATTACGATGGCCACCGCGATCGCCTCGGCGCTATCGGGCATTCCTGTCAGGCGCGATCTTGCGATGACCGGTGAAATTACCTTGCGTGGCCGCGTCATGGCCATCGGGGGACTCAAAGAAAAGATCCTGGCGGCAAAGCGCGCCATGCTCACCACCGTGATCCTCCCGCGGCGGAACAAGAAAGACCTGGAAGAAATCCCCAAGCACATCTTAAAGGGCATTCAGCTACACTTTGCCGACACAATGGACGATGTCATGAAAGTAGCCCTGCGCCGAAAACCGAAATCAGCGCCGGTGCCCAAGAAAAACTCCACACCTTCGGCAGCCGCACGGAGCAAACCCTCACGGGCACCGAAGAGCCGAAGAACCGCCGGAAGCGGAGCCGCACGGGCTACCATCATGGCCTTGCCTGCTCACCTCCGGCCATAACGTTGGCATCTATGGCCCGCCGGAAGGCCACGCAGTCCATCCAGGAATTTCCGCTTATCCGGCAACTCCAACGCCGGTATGAACGGCGTAGCCCGTTGATTCGGAAAGGCATCGGTGACGATGCCGCGGTGGTCTCGATCCCCTCCGGCGACTGGGCCGTGCTCACCACCGACCTCCTGGCCGAAGGCATCCATTTCGACCTGCACACAGCCTCGCCGGCGTCAGTCGGCTACCGAGCGGCCATGGCCAATCTGAGCGATATCGCGGCCATGGGAGCCACTCCGCGCTTTCTCCTGATTTCGATCGCCATTCCCGCTGAAATCCGCGCAGCCGACATCCACGCATTGTATCGAGGGCTTATGTCGGCATGCGATCAATATGATGTGCGTCTGATAGGTGGAGACACGTCCGCCTCACGCCGGGGCCTCTTCCTGAGCATCACGCTGATCGGCACCACGCCATTGGGCCATGCCTTGTTTCGAAAAGGCGCACGAGTCGGAGATGGGATCTACGTCACCGGCACGCTCGGAGATTCTCTTGCAGGACTCCAGCTACTCACGAGTCGTCGAGCCTCCCGTCGGGAAGCCGCACTGACCCTGGTCGACCGGAAATTTTTGATAGACCGGCATCGACACCCGACCGCCCGAGTCCGGGAAGGCCTCTGGCTCAATCAGGCAGAGTTGGCGACTGCAGCGATCGATCTATCCGATGGGCTCTCCGGCGATCTCCGCCACGTGTGCGAGGCCAGCCGGGTAGGAGCAGACATTGAACTCTCTCGCCTCCCCGTTTCACCGGCCTGTCGAGCGTATGCCGGCAGAGAGAACCTGGATCCGAGTGCGCTCGCGCTGGCAGGCGGAGAAGACTATGAACTCCTTTTTACTGTCGCTGCACGCGACGAGCAGAAGCTTGAGCGTCAGGCCCGAGCCAGGCGATTCCCGGTCACCAGGATCGGCACGATCCGTTCACGCCGGTTCGGCCTGCAGTCCGTAGATTCCGATGGCACCAGGGCGCCATTACCGATCACCAGCTATCGCCATTTCACATAACGAACGAGACACTGTGGCTGACGGCAGATCTTTCCGCACACTCCTTCGCCAGGTCCTGCACCTTCAGGAATCGCCCCAGCGCACGGCCTTTGCCTTTGCGCTCGGCGTGTTCGTTGCCTTCTGCCCCGCCTACGGCTTTCACATGATTCTCGTCGGCTTGTTCACCTGGCTGTTCGAACTCAACTTTATGGCTCTGCTGGCCGGAGCCCTCATCAACAATCCCTGGACGATCGTCCCGATTCTCGGCGTGACCTACTGGAGCGGCGCACTGCTGATCGGTCGAACTGATGTGCCGACGTTCGACTGGCACGATCTCAGCTTTGCCGGTCTCTACCAACAAGTTCTCCCTTACGCTGCGCCGTTCGCCCTGGGAGGCCTCGTCCTCAGCCTCGTCGGATCGCTCCTTGCCTACCCGGCCGCCTGCTATTTCATTTCAAAATATCGTCGTTCATCCTCCTCATCGGATCACGCACCATTGCCGCCCCGTGATCAGCTGGGCTAAGATGGCTTCTGTGATGCAACAGGTTGACGAATCCATCAATGCCCCCTATGACGGTTCTGCCCTCATCGCCGATCCGATCCACAAATACGTCTCGTTCACCGTCCCCTACGCGAATCCCGATCCACACGAGCGGACTGAAAAGGATCTGATCGATTCGCCCTGGGTCCAGCGGCTCCGCTATATTTATCAACTCCAGAGTGCGCGCTGGGTCTACCCCTCGGCAGAACATACCCGGTTCGTCCATTCTCTCGGCACCATGCACGTAGCCGGACGATTTGCCCGGCATCTGTATCCCTATCTCAAGAAAGTCGTGAAGGACGTCCCGTCAGCCAACTATGTCGAAGAACTCCTGCGGGTGACGGCATTGGTCCATGACATCGGTCATGGCCCCTTTTGCCACTTCTTCGACGATAACTATCTCCATGGCTTTCACCTCACTCACGAAAAGCTGGGTCAGATCATTATCCGTGACCATCTCGGCTCCATTATCCGGAAAATCCGGCGCAGCCCGTCAGGCCCCTTCGACAAAGGCGAGGAGTTGAATCCTGATCAGATCGCCCATCTGATTCTGAAGGAAAAGGGAAAAGACAATTCCAAGATCCCGCGGTGGCTCGACATGCTGCAACCGGTCATCTCCGGCAGCTATACCGGCGACAACCTGGACTATGTGCTTCGTGACTCGTACATGTGCGGCGTGGCCGTGGGCCCTGTCGATCTGACTCGCCTGATCCACTACACCATCATCACCGACAAAGGATTCACCATCCACAAAACGGGACTGCCGGCCTTGCAGATGTTCCTGAACACCAGGATGTACCTTTATTCCAACGTGTATTTTCACCGCACGACGAGAGCCATCGACATCCATCTTCGGGACATTTTCGGGGACACCATGAAGCTGCTCTTCCCGAATGATCCCCGCAAAAAGATGGAAGACTATTTGCGACTCACTGACTGGTCGCTGTTGGAGGAAGTCCGCCAATGGGCGACATCCCGCCAGAAGGCACGCCGCCAGCTCGGCCAGGAGTGGGCCCATATCCTGGATCGCGACGTGAAGTGGAAGATGGCTTACAGCACCACCCTAAAAGAGAAGGGGCAGGAACGGGGTATGGCCTTCCCGAGCCACGAACAGTTCGCAAGCCAGATTGCGAAAGAGCTGCCGAAAGAATTGAGGAGGGTGGAGTTTCGTGTCGACATGGCCCCGCTCGACCCTCGGCCTGATCCGAAAGATCGCCGCGGGAATCCGCTCTATGTCTATGACCCCGGGACCAGGCAGGTCTCTGCCGACCCGCTGGAAGAATTTCTCGATCTGCTGCCGACCCGCTTGATCCAGTTCAGAGTCTACGGTCTAGATCATCGCCATGACGCAGCCTTGTCGCGCGCCACGGCCACTGTCCTCAACAAGACTCCATCCAGTCTCGAATCAAACTACTAGCAGGCTGTTGACAAAGTCCGCCAGCGGCGTTCTCGCGGCGCTCAGAGGCTCCACGTACGGCAGAGAGTACGCATCGCCTCTTCGCTTGCTGCGGCCTTGCTGGACGGCCTTTCTGAACAGCCTGCGAAGGATTCTGAGCGAGCCCGCGAGTGTTCTGGTCTCCACATTTCCAGAGTGCTCAAGTAGTTTGTCAACAACCTACTAGCAGGATTCCCGCCTCTCGAACGGCGGACAGTCGTTCGAGACCTGCGATAGGGTCGGGAATGCGCGATGGATTGTTCAGACAGGAATCGTCAGCGGAAGGCCCTTCAGCAGTTGCGTTTTCTTGGTTCGCATCATCTCGCGCTGCTCATCGGAGGGGAAATGCGGCCCCCGTCTGTTGGTCGGGAAGCGCGTTTCAAACCGCTCGACCAGTTCAAGGGCTTCCGCCGCTTCCCCCGTTCTGATCAACAACTGGGTGAGTCGAAGATAGGCCGGCACCAATAACATCAGGTGTCGAATTTCTTTCGCCTGGTCCACGACAAAACGATACCCAGAGACCGCGACATCCGGATTTATTTTTTCATAACACATGGCTTCAATGATGTGGATCCCCAGGCGGTCCGTATCCGCGCTGATGCTGCGTTCCCACTGTCCATTCACCATGGCCCGCAGTTCTTCGGG
>Ga0105096_10001014_pt1 | contig 11004 bp, 8 predicted proteins | sample PPLLak3cmMay2015_FD_87036 | JGI IMG/M metagenome (GOLD analysis project Ga0105096, IMG submission 87036) | Freshwater sediment microbial communities from Prairie Pothole Lake near Jamestown, North Dakota, USA - PPLs Lake P7 Core (1) Depth... | ecosystem: Environmental > Aquatic > Freshwater >... | reverse complement strand
GCGGTACCTCATCGGCGCCGCGATCGTCGGTGGCCGTGGTGGCTCCGAGCTTGACGATCACATCATACGTCTTGTCTGCATCCTGGAACTGATCGATGTCCTTCGTGGCCTTGCCGAAGCAGAGGATCAGCAGGCCGGTGGCGAGCGGATCGAGTGTTCCGGCATGACCTACCCGTTTCACGCGGGTGAGGTTGCGCAGCTTGGCTACACAATCGAATGACGTCCAGTCTTCTTCTTTGTCAATGAGCGCAATGGCGCCGTCCGTTCGAGCGGACGATAGCCATTCTTCCACCATCGAACGTGATGCGATCATCGATGCCGACAATGTCGGCCGATCAAACGTCACCATCATCCTTTGGTTTGACGCTATCCAGGATCGCATTGATTCGCATCGCGCGGTCCAGGGTATCGTCGATATAATATTTCAGTGTTGGTACATAGCGCAAACGGACACTCTTGGCCAGGTGATGGCGAAGGCGTCCGGCATGCTCAAGTTCAATGTGCTCGATGACCTCAACGGACGTCTTCTTTCCACCGTAGACGCTCAGGAATACCCGGGCCGTCTGGAGATCCGGAGAGACCCGGACTTCCGTAACGGTGATGAATCCAGCCGACATTTCTTCGGCGATCCGTTGCAAGGGGCCGGCGAGAGCCTTCTGGATCTCGCCCGCGATCCGTTCTGTTCTGATCGACACGAGTTACGACAGCTTCCGTTTGATCTCAATGGTTTTATATGCTTCGATGATGTCGCCAACCGACAGATCATTGAAGCCGTTGATGTTGATGCCGCACTCGTAGCCGGTGTCGACCTCGCGGACATCGTCCTTGACGCGCTTGAGCGACTGGAGTGTGCCCTTGAAGATCTCGAAACCGTCGCGAAGAACGCGGACGCGGTCGTTACGATTGATCTTGCCATTCTGAACATAGCAACCGGCGATCGTGCCGAGTCTGCTGATCTTGAACAAGGCACGAACTTCAACCGTAGCCGTGATCTCTTCCTTGATATCCGGAGTGAGCAGGCCTTCGAGGGCGAGCTGCACTTCGTTGATACAGTCGTAGATGATCGAATAGAGGCGAACATCCACCGACTCGTTCTCTGCCAGCTTGCGAATGGCCGTCGGCACATTCACCTGGAAGCCAACGACGATGGCGTTCGAGGCAGCAGCGAGCATGACGTCGGATTCCGACACTGCGCCCACTGCACGATAGATGATGCGAACCTGTACTTCCGGCGTTGCCAGCTTGAGCAACGAATCGGAGAGTGCTTCGAGGGAACCCGACACGTCGGCCTTCACGATCAAGCGAAGTTCCTTCACGCCGCCCTGCTGGATCTGTGCCGAGATATCGTCGAGGGTCATGTGACGCATACCGCGGAACTGCTGTTCGCGACGGAGCTGCTGACGACGTGTTGCCACTTCGCGCGCTTCGGAATCGGTTTCCATTTCGATCAGGACGTCGCCGGCATTCGGCAGACCGTCGAAACCAGTGACCTGGACCGGCATGGACGGGCCGGCGGAGTCCACCTTGTTGCCGCGTTCATCGGTCATGGCACGGATACGTCCGGCGAACTGGCCGCAGACGAAAATGTCGCCAATGTCGAGCGTACCCTTCTGAACGATCAACGTGACCACGTTGCCTCGTCCCTTGTCGACGTGGGCCTCGATGACCGTTGCGCGAGCAACGCGGTCAGGGTTGGCCTTGAGGTCGAGGAAGTCAGCTTCGAGGAGGATCTTCTCAAGCAATGAGTCGACGTTCTTGCCGGTCTTTGCCGAGAGTTCCACGCACTGGGTCTTGCCGCCCCATTCTTCAATGAGAACGCCGTGATCCGAGAGCTGTTGTTTGATCTTGTCGATGTTGGCGTCGGGCTTGTCGACCTTGTTGATCGCCACGATGATCGGCACGTTAGCCGCTTGCGAGTGGCTGATGGCCTCGATCGTCTGAGGCATCACCGAATCGTCGGCAGCCACCACAAGGATCACGATGTCCGTGACCTGGGCGCCGCGCGCACGCATGGCGGTGAACGCTTCGTGGCCCGGTGTATCGAGGAAGGTGATGTGGCGTTTGCCCGGCACTTCAACACGATAGGCACCAATGTGCTGCGTGATGCCGCCGGCTTCGCCTGCCACAACGTTGGCATTACGGATATAGTCGAGCAACGACGTCTTGCCGTGGTCGACGTGACCCATGATCGTCACGATCGGCGAACGCGTCTGAAGATCTTCCGGATCGTCCTCGAAATCTTCAACGTCATGTTCTGCCGAATCGTCGAGGAACTCCACGTCGAAGTTGTAGTCCGACGCGATGAGTTCGATCGTTTCCTTATCAAGGCGCTGGTTGATGGATACCATCAAACCAAGGCCCATACACTTCATGATGATGTCGGCAGCCGTCACGCGCATCATGTTGGCAAGGTCGGCCGTGGTCACAAACTCCGACAGACGGAGTGTTGATGACTCGCGGGCCTTCTCCTCCTGACGGATCGCGGCCTTTTCTTCGCGGACCATACGCTTGCGTGCGCGGACCTTTGTACGGCCTGCGCCCGGTCGGCGGTCTTCGATACCCGACAGTGTCTGCTGGATCGCCTTGTTGACGTCCGTCGCCGAGAACTGCTCGCGTCCGCCACGGGCGCCGCGCTTCTTCTTGGGGTCGGGACGTCCGGCCGTTGAACCACCCGGACGGGCGTTCGGACCGAAGTTCGGTGTTGAGGGTGTGCTGGATTGAGGACGTCCTGCAGCACCGCCTCCGCCACCGCCGGTGGACTTCACGGCATCGCCGATCGTCGGCCTGCTGGTGCCGGCATCCTTCTGACGTCCGCGATTCTTGTTGCGGTCGTCCTGCTTTGGAGCGATATCGATCTTGCCCAGCACGGTAAGACCACGGAGCTTCGGAGCGCCGCCGGCCTTGCTGAGTTCCACTTCGATCACGCCCTTGCGTTTACGCTTCTTCTTTTCGTCGGTCTCAGCCGCTGTCTCACCTGCGACCTCAGCTTCAGCGCCTTCTTTCGGAGCGGCTTCTGCTGCTGCAGCCACCGGTTCCGGTTCTGCGGGCTTCGGCTCTTCCTTTTTCGGTGCCGGTGCAGGGGGCTGTCCAACTTTGGCCAGATCGATCACCTGTCCAACCTTTGGTCCCGTCGGCTTTGGTGCCTCTGCGACCACAGGTTCCTGAGCAGCCACCACGTCCGCGGCGGGTTGCTCAGCAACGATCGGCTGAGATGGGGCTACCGGTTCCTCGACGCGAGGTTGTTCCTCAACGACGGGTACTTCCACCACGGGCTCGGCAACAACCGGAGCCGGTTCGGGCTCGGGTGCTGGAGCGCGCTCTGGTGCAGGTGCTGCAGCTGCCGGTGCCGGCGCTGCTACCTGTTCGGGAGCATGATGTTCGATCGACACGCCGGTGCCGGTTTCCATGAGCGTCTTCCGCACGGCGGCTTGACGCTTCACTTTTTCCCGCACCTTCTCTGCAGACTTCAACTCCTTGGCGAACTTGTCGGTAACAACGTCCACCATTTCGTCGGAAAGCACGGCCGTGGCCTTGTTCTCGATGGAAAAGCCCTTCGAGACCAGGTATTCCACGATCGCATCTCGTCCGATGTTGATCTGCGTCGCGATCTTGAACAGTTTGGTGCCTTTGTCGGCCATAAACACTTTCTATTACTCTTCGTCAGCGCTGTCCGAACCTTCTTCGGTCACAGCTTCTTCGTCAGCTTGTACTTCTTCTACGTCTTCCAACTGCGGCGTATCCTCGGCATAGCTGTCTGCGAGGTCGTCGGTCGTCTGTGGTCTGTCGTCTGTGGTCTGTGGTCCTTCGTCCGGCGTTTCGGTTGCTTCTTCGAGGGAACGGAGCCAACGCGGGTCTTCCCGTTCTTCGAATTCTTCGTGCATGACCGTGCGCACTTCGAGGATCCGTTCCTTCGGCATCATGGCCAGAAGGGCAAGCGGATCGGCTTCGAGGAATTCGCGGGCCGTGTCCACACCGGCAGCAATAAGCTTGTCGTAGAGGTCCTTGCCGAGTTCATCACGGAACTCGATGAGTTCGATGTCCTCAGCCCCCTCCTTGATCAAGGAGAGTGAATATCCCGTCAGCTTCGAAGCAAGACGGACGTTCACGCCGTTGCGGCCGATGGCGAGCGACACTTGATCATCCGGCACCACAACAGTGGCCTGACGATTCTCGTGGTCGATCGTCACTTCACGAACCTTTGCCGGCGACAGAGCGCGTGCGATGAACAGACGCGGATCGTCGGTGTATTCGATGATGTCGATGTTCTCGTTGTTGAGTTCGCGGACGATGGCATGGATACGAATACCCTTCATGCCTACGCAGGCGCCCACGGGATCAACGCGTTCGTCGAACGACGTCACGGCGACCTTAGCGCGCTCACCCGGTTCGCGGGCGATGGAGCGGATCTCGATGATGCCGTCATAGATCTCGGGGATCTCCTGTTCGAACAGACGAGCCATGAAGGCATCGTCAGAACGCGACAGGATCAAGTCGGGCAATCCGGTGGCACCGCCGGAGCGACGCACTTCCTTGAGGATGGCCTTGACCTGCTGATTCTTCTTGAGGCGTTCGGTCGGGATCTGCTCTTCGCGCGGAAGGCGCATCTCGACCTTGTTGTGCATCACGAGGATATTGTTCGGACGGACCTGGTAGATCTCGCCGATGATCACTTCGCCAACACGCTTGATGTACTCTTCGTAGATGTTGTCCTTCTCAACGTCGCGGATCCGCTGGTTGAGGTTCTGGATGGCCTGCGACACGAGACGGCGGCCGAAGGAGTCGGCGATGTTCTCGAGTGTGATCTCTTCCAGATATTCGTCGCCTACCTCAAGCACTTCACCGTTGAGTTCCAACACACCTTGCGGCGTGATCTGTGTATCGGGATCTTCGATCTCTTCGACCACCTCTTTCATGAGGTAGATCTCGATATCGCCCTTCTCCATGTTCACGATGCAGTCGAAGTTGGCATTCTCGCCATACTTCTTGCGCACCATCATCTTGAGGGTCTCTTCAACGATCCCTTGCAGCAGGTCGCGATCAATGCTTTTCTCGCGAGCCATCTCGGAGAATGCATCGATGATCAACTTCTTGTTGTCGACCTTTGGTTTGACTTTTCTTCTCATTTCGTTCCTCGTGTGCTCGTTCCTCGTTCCTCGATTCGCTCGGCTCGTTCCTCGCTTCGCTCGGAATGACACTCGGTTATTCGGTTGTTCGGTTATTCTAGAATTTCAATACGATTCGTGCTTCTTTCACATCAGCCGAGGGAATGGTGATCGCCTCGGTTGGTGCTTTCTTTCCTTTGAGTTGGGGCAGTACATCAAGTCCGGTATCGTCGGCGCGGAGAAGTTTTCCTTCCACCGCTGTGCCGTCGGTACGCGCAACGTTTACAGTACGTCCCACACTCTTTGTCAATTGCCACAGGAATTTCACGGGAGCATCGGCACCGGGCGAAGACACGTCGACCGCCCTGAGGCGGTCGTAGAATTCGCCGCCTTCCAGTCTGGTATCGATACCATGACTGACGGCACGACAGTGATCATGGGTAACGCCATCGACCGTGTCGATCAACACTTCCAGGATCACCTGCTTCTGCTGTCCGCGCACCACGAGTTCAATGAGCGTAACCCCAGCCTCTTCACAGGCTTGTTCGATCTGCGCACGAACGTCGTGCGGCATCTCCGGCGCTACTCCCAACGAATGCTCCTGATGGTTCCAACAAAAAATGGGCTTGGAGCCCACCCTTTTTCAGCGACCACAAAACTAGCAAATTTTTTCCACAGCCACCTAAAAACACGTGTGGGACACGAGTGGGACACTGGTGGGACCCAAGAGGGCACTCCCCAGGACGTTTTATACGTAATTTCGCCCCTTCTAAACCAGCACACCAGCAAACCAGCACACCAGCATGTTCTCACACCCCGACTACCTTGCCATCGACGAACTTCTCACCGAAGAAGAGCGCCTGGTGCGCCAGACGGTGTCCGACTTCGTGGACGCCGAGATCCTGCCCATCATTGAGCACCACGCCCGCGAAGGGTCGTTCCCGATGCACCTGGTGGAGAAGATCGGCGAGCTCGGCCTCTTCGGCATCACCCTGCCGCAGGAATATGGCTGTGCCGGACTGAACAATATCTGCTATGGCCTGGCCATGCAGGAGCTGGAACGCGGCGATTCGGGCATCCGCTCGTTCGCCTCGGTGCAAAGCTCGCTGGTGATGTATCCCATCTATGCTTTCGGTTCCGAAGCGCAGAAGCAGAAGTGGCTTCCGCTGCTGGCCAAGGGCAAGGCCATCGGCTGCTTTGGACTTACAGAGCCCGACTATGGGTCGAATCCGGGCGCCATGGTCACCAATGCCAAGAAGATCGACGGTGGATACCTGCTCAACGGCGCCAAGATGTGGATCACGAACGGCACCCTCGCCGATGTGGCCGTCGTCTGGGCAAAGCTCGACGGCGTGGTCCGCGGCTTCCTGGTCGAAAAAGGCCTGAAGGGCTTTACCGCCCCCGAAATGAAGGGCAAACATTCCCTGCGCGCTTCGGTGACGTCGGAACTGGTCTTCCAGGACGTCGAACTGCCCGAAGACGCCATCCTCCCAGGTGTTGAGGGTCTGCGCGGCCCCCTATCATGCCTCACCCAGGCCCGATACGGCATTTCCTGGGGTGTGATCGGTTCGGCCATGGCCTGCTACGATTCCACGCTCGAATATTCGAAGACACGCATCACGTTCGGACAGCCGATCGCGGCGCGGCAGCTGATCCAGGACAAGCTGGCCTATATGATCACGGAGATCACGAAGGCCCAGTTGATGGTCTGGCGCCTCGGCAAGTTGAAAGATGCCGGTACCATGCGCCCGCAGCAAGTGTCGATGGCCAAGCGCAACAACTGCGAGATCGCCCTCAATATTGCCCGCATGGCTCGCGAAGTCCACGGCGCGAACGGTATCCTCGACGAATATCCGATCATGCGCCACGCCAACAACCTCGAATCGGTGAAGACCTATGAGGGCACGCACGAGATGCACACTCTGATCATCGGTCAGGACATCACGGGCTTCCAGGCCTTCTCCTGATATGCCGCTACGTCCATCAGACTCGGATTATCCCGAGTACTACCGCACCTACGTCAACCTCATCGAACACGATGATGTGCTCGAGGTCCTCGCCGAACAGGTCGACACTGTGATGTCGATGTTCGCCGCCATGGATGAAGCACGGACGCTGTATCGGTATGCCGATGGCAAGTGGAGCATCCGCGAGGTGCTCGGACACCTTCTCGACAGCGAACGCATCTTCGGGATGCGGGCTCTCTGTTTTGCAAGGGGCGAGCAGCAACCACTTCCGGGATTTGACGAGAACGTCTACGTCGCCAACGCCCTCTTCGATGAACGTCCGCTTGATTCCATCCTCGATGAGTGGCAGGCCCTTCGCATTGCCAACCTGATCCTCTTCCAGGCGTTCGATGACGATGCCTGGTCGCGCAGTGGTACCGCGAATAACAAACCGGTCACCACGAACGCACTGGCCTGGATCATCGCCGGCCATACGGTTCACCATTTGAACATCCTACGCGATCGTTACCATGTCTAGCACAGACTCGTCGGGTAAAAGCTCACGATCACGGATCACGGCTCTTACGGTTGCAGCGATCGGCGTCGTGTACGGCGATATTGGCACGAGCCCGCTATATGCGATCAAGGAGTGTTTTTCGCCGCACTACGGTCTCGACACAGGAATGCGTGAGGTCTTTGGGATCCTCTCACTCATCTTCTGGGCGCTAACGCTCGTGGTGTCGGTCAAATACCTGGCAGTGATCATGCGGTTCGATCACAAGGGCGAGGGTGGGGAGATGGCCTTGATGTCCCTGGTCCTACCCTTCGCCAAGAGTCGGCGCGTGATCTTCGCGGTGACGGCACTTGGTCTTTTTGGTGCCACATTGATGTATGGCGACGGTGTGATCACGCCGGCGATCTCTGTCCTTTCCGCCGTCGAGGGACTTACGGTAGCGGCACCGGATCTTAGCAGATTCGTGATCCCGATCACGTTGGTGATCCTGTTTGGCCTTTTTGTGATCCAGCGTCGTGGGACCGGCAGTGTTGGCAGGATCTTCGGACCCGTCACGATATCGTGGTTCATCCTCATGGGGATCATGGGCATCGCGTCCATCATACAGTCCCCCGAAGTCCTCGTTGCGATGAATCCCTGGTATGCTCTCGACTACTTCATGCATCATGGCATTTCAGGTCTCGTGGTGCTCGGCTCCGTCTTTCTGGTCGTTACTGGCGGTGAAACGGTCTACGCCGACATGGGTCATTTTGGTAAAGGTCCCATCAGATACGGCTGGTTCATCCTGGTCTTTCCCTGCTTACTTCTGAATTATTTTGGTCAGGGGGCTCTCCTCCTTCGTGAGGGGCACGTCGCCTCTACAGTGGCGAATCCGTTCTTCCATATGGTCCCATCGTGGGGGGTGATCCCGCTTGTCATCTTCTCTACGTTCGCCACGATGATCGCCTCACAGGCGGTGATCTCTGGAGCATTCTCTCTTACCTGGCAGGCGTTGCAGCTTGGCAATCTTCCGCGTCTGAAAGTGATGCACACGTCGATGACGGAGCGTGGTCAGATCTACATTCCGTTCATTAATTGGGCGCTCTTCACAGTCACTGTGTTTCTTGTATTGCAGTTCAGATCTTCGGGCAACCTCGCCGCTATGTACGGGATCGCAGTCTCAACCACCATGGTGATCACCAGTCTTATCGCGTGGCATGCGATGCGACAGATCGCCAACTGGAGCGTTGGTGTATCGCTCGTCCTGACGGTCATCTTTCTTGTGGTAGACTTTGCGTTCTGGGGCGCCAATGCCTTGAAGATCCCCGAAGGCGGATGGGTCCCGCTGGTGCTGGGAGGCCTGATCTTCCTGATCATCATGACGTGGCGAACGGGCCGCCGGTTGTTGCGCGAAGCCATTGAGCGTCGCACACCGCCCCTTGCCCAAGTGATCGAAGACATCGACAAGTACGAAACCGTTCCCGGAACCGCCATTTACATGAATGGATATGCCGGAACTGCGCCGCCTGCATTGGTCAACAATGTGCGGTATAATCGATGCCGACATGAAACGATCATTCTGCTGACCGTTCAGGTTCAGAAACGCCCGCACGTCGACGTGGATGAACGATTCGAAGTAGAAGTGCTGCCAAAGAACTTCTACCAAGTCGTGCTACGGTACGGATTCATGGACCAGCCAGAGTTGATGCAGGATCTGTTGTATCTACCGGAGTTCGACATTCCCGTGGACATCACGGATGCAACCTTCATCCTTGGTCATGAGTCGATCTCGATCCGTGAAGAAGGCGGCATGGCTACATGGCGGAAGCACTTGTTTAGCTTCCTCCATCGCAATTCGCGTACGCCCGTCAAGTACTTCGGCGTCCCTTTCAAACGGGTCCTTGAAGTCGGCAGCAACGTAGAGATCTAAAAAGCGAAGAGATAGCTCAACCCGACGCGAAGTCCTCGCCCGATCAACCATGCTACGTTCTGGTCAACAGGGGGCGTCGTGGTCGACGTCAGCGAGGTCGGCTGGCGCATCACATACCGCAGATCGAACGAGATCCGGTCCGATCCAACAGGCAGGATCAATCCAATGCCGATCATGGCGCCAAAGCCAAACTGTCCCTCGTACGCTACGTTCACCGTTGTTGGTTCGGGATAGTTCGGGATCGACGAATAGTCATCGGTCTGTTCCGCCGTCAACACCCGGTCGGCAAGCACACCCAACTCCAACACGAACTTCGACCCCGACGTGTCGAGATCGGCAACCGGGATCACCATCATCGCACTGATCTCCACCGACGTGGTGTTGAGTGTCGAGACGAGCTGTGGTGCAGGCGTGGGGTCAACGACGGAAAGTCTAGGGTGAGAGGGTGTAAGGGTGAACGATGAACTGTTCCTCGCTTCGCTCGGAATGACATCGCTTCCGTTCCTCGCGTTGCTCGGAATGACACCCGCGTTCCTCGCTTCGCTCGGAATGACATCGCTCCCGTTTGCTACGCTCGAGAGTGGTTCGTAAGTGGTTGTGAAGCTGCCGTTCTCGATGCGATAGTTCAGATCGAAGCGGAACTCCATCGACTTACGCGTGGGCACGACTGCCTGTAAGCCGAGCGTAACACGCATCGGCGCGCCGCTCTGGCTCACCTCCTCGGGCACGGACGTCGAGACGACGTAGGCCGCCGACGGTCCGATCAAGAATGATTGAGCCGACAGCCCAACTGACGTTACAAGCATTCCAACAACGGCGACAAGCGTAGACTTCATTCTACAAATATCGCACTTGGCACTTGGCACTTGGCACTTGGCACCTGGCACTTGGCACTTGGCACTTGGCACTTGGCACTTGGCACCTGGCACCTGGCACCTGGCACCATTACGATTGCTCTTCCGGCACCTCGATCGTGATCGCCGACTTGCTGCCGTCTTTATCCTTGACCACGAGAAGGACGCCATCGCCGGGATTCTTGGAATTGAGGATGTCCTTGAGTTCTCCCGGGGTAGACACATTACGTCCGTCGGCTTTGAGGATGACGCTGCCGGCGCGGAGGCCGCGGCGGGCAACAGTGGCGCTGCGTTCTACCTTGGTGACGGCAACGCCGTCCTTCACGTCGAACTCCTTGCGCTGTTCGGATGTGAGCGGTGCAGCCGTGAAGCCGAGGGCTTTGAAGGACACGGGTTCTGATGTCGGCTTGTCGTTCGCATCACCGGCACGACCATCGGCAATGTCAGTGTTGCCGTCCAAAGATTTGAGCGTCACGGTCTTAACGATCGTCTTGCCGTTGCGCCATACGGTGAGCTTCACCTTGTCGCCGGCGCGGCGGAGGACGATCTCGTTCTGCAGGTCGTTCGACGTCTTCACGCTGGCTTCGTCAACCTTGAGGATCACGTCGCCGACTTCGATGCCGGCTGCTTGGGCAGCGCCGTCCTTGACGACGCGGTTGACGTGGACGCCGGCAACATT
>Ga0105096_10001013_pt1 | contig 11008 bp, 9 predicted proteins | sample PPLLak3cmMay2015_FD_87036 | JGI IMG/M metagenome (GOLD analysis project Ga0105096, IMG submission 87036) | Freshwater sediment microbial communities from Prairie Pothole Lake near Jamestown, North Dakota, USA - PPLs Lake P7 Core (1) Depth... | ecosystem: Environmental > Aquatic > Freshwater >... | reverse complement strand
GGAAACCAAAGCCGAGCGCCTCGGATGTTTCAGGCTCAAAGCCGAGCGCAGCGTCGTTCAACTGCAACTTCTCAAGTGCTTCGCGCAGGTCGGGGTAATCGTCTGCGTCGGTCGGAAACAAGCCCGCAAATACCCTGGATTGCATCTTTGCGAACCCCGGCAACGGTTCGCTGGCGGGCGATTTTGCCAGCGTGATCGTATCGCCGACCGGTGCGCCGTGAATGTCCTTGATACTGGCGACGAGAAAACCAACTTCGCCCGCTGACAGCACTTCCCGGAGTTCGCGTTTGGGTGTAAATACACCCAACTGATCCACCTGGTGCTGATTGCCGGTGGACATCAATTCTATTTTATCGCGCCTGTTAACGACACCATCGACCACGCGGATCAGCGATACCACACCGAGATAATTATCAAACCAGGAATCGATGATCAATGCCTTCAACGGCGCATCCGGGTTACCCTTGGGCCGCGGCACATCCCGCACCAGGCGCTCCAGCACCTCGGCAACCCCCTGCCCGGTCTTGGCGCTTACGGCAAGGGCGTCTTTCGCCTGTATGCCGATGATGTCTTCAATTTCCTGCTTGACCCGCTCGGGTTCCGCCGACGGCAGATCGATCTTGTTCAACACCGGGATGACTTCCAGGCCGAGTTCCACCGCGGTGTAGCAATTTGCCACGCTTTGGGCTTCGACGCCCTGGGCCGCATCCACAACCAGCAAAGCGCCCTCGCAGGCCGCCAGGGAGCGCGAAACCTCGTAGGAAAAATCAACGTGCCCGGGTGTATCGATGAAATTCAGGTGATAGGTGTGGCCGTCTGCCGACTTGAAATCCAGGGTGACGCACTGGGCCTTGATCGTAATACCGCGCTCTCTCTCAATATCCATTGAGTCCAGCACTTGTGCCGACATTTCGCGCTCAGTCAAAGCGCCGCACAACTGGATGAAACGGTCAGCCAGCGTCGACTTGCCATGGTCGATATGGGCAATTATGGAAAAATTCCGTATGTAATTCTGATCCATATAATGCTTCAGTTGCGGGTCTGCCTGGTTATCGAGTGCCTTACAATCGAAGGCCATCCGTTGTAAACAACGGATGGCCTCCCTGTTTCCAACCAGTGATTATAACTGACTACTGGTTATCCCTCATCTTTATCGCGTGGTGTGTAGGCAACAAAGCTGGCGGTGCCGTTACGCCACACACGCAAGGCCACAGCACGGTCGGGCTCTACTTTCTTGAGGAGGTCTTCGAAATCGTCCATGCCTCCGACGGGTTGATTGTTGATCATCAGGATCACATCACCCGGCCTGAGGCCGACACGCCACGCATCATCGCTTTCAACCTCGGTTATGACCACACCACCTTCGGGATCTCCGAGTTCGCGCCTGCGGTCGCTGTTGATGTTTTCCACTGCCAGGCCAAGGGCATTGCCTGCGTCCTTCCTGCTGGTGTTTTCAGCCAGTGCCGTTGCGCTGTCGCTATCCAGCGCATCCAGTGTGACCTCGAATGTTTGTTCCTTGCCCTCACGGCTGACCTTCACGATCGCCTTGATACCCGGGGGGTTCGCCCCGACCAACGGTGGTAAATCATTCCAGGTTTCAACCGCCGTGTTATTGAACGTCAGGATCACATCACCGGGCTTGATCCCCGCACGGTCCGCTGCACCATCGGCAGTAACGTCATTGACCAGCGCGCCCACCGGACGGTCCAGTCCAAGGGCTTCGGCCATTTCACGGGTAACGGCGCCGACGATGACGCCCAGTAGCCCGCGTTCAACTTTGCCGGTCTCGCGCAACTGTTTCGCCGTGCTTATCGCCACCTCGACCGGGATTGAAAAAGACAGGCCTATGTAACCGCCACTGGAACTTAAGATCCACGAATTGATACCGATGACTTCACCGTCCATATTCAACAGCGGTCCACCGGAATTGCCGCGGTTGATTGCAACATCCGACTGGATAAAGGGTACGTATTGTTGCGCCCGGTTGGTCCTGCCCTTGGCGCTGACAATTCCGGCGGTCACGCTTTGTTCGAAATTGAAGGGTGAACCGATGGCTGCGACCCACTGCCCGGGCTTGACTGTCTCGGATTCACCCAGTTTCAGAAACGGCAGATCATCATCCGCCTTGATCTTGAGTACCGCAATATCGCTCGACTCGTCCGAACCGATCAACTCGGCTTCAAATTCACGGCGATCGGCCATGCGGACGATAATCTGGTCGGCCTCTGCAACGACGTGATGATTGGTCAATATGTATCCCTGTGGATCATATATGAACCCTGAGCCTGCTCCCATGCGGTCGGGCTCTCCGAACTGGGGGTCATTGGGCACATTGAAGTAACGTCTGAAATATTCGGGTATTTCGGGGTGATTATCGCCCGGACCGCGACGCATCCCGTCATCCTGATCGGATGGCTGCGGGGCGCGGGTGCCGAATTGCGTGACATGGATATTCACAACGGCTGCACCGGTTTTTTCTACCAGTTCCGTAAAATCCGGCAGACCGCTCACTTTCGCCAGGGCGGGCAAGCTCATGAATAGCATTAACAGCACCGCAAACTTCAGTGGCATTTTGAGTTTCATTTCTCTACTCCTGGGTCAAATACAAAAATATCTAAATTAAGAAAGCTCTGATTAATGCCATCCTGGCATTATCAGAGCGCGGCAGCCGAAAAATGTCATTTTCGACTGCCTTGCAAATCAACGGCTTCGCGCCGCTGATTTGGCAACACATCCATGTGTCGCCGGAACCTCAGAATTAATCTGAGGTTCCCAAAAAGTGCTCCGGCTTACCCGGCGTGGTGTTACACATATTGGGGGTGTCTGATGGAAAACAAACGGTCATGCTCAACGAATTGAGTACGGTTTCGGCGATTTTTTCGCTCCTGATGAAACGTAAGAAAATCCATGCAGCCATACCACCGGCGGCAAGCGTCGCCATGTCGAGCAACAGCGGGCTCAATTGCAACCACGAGCCTGCGCCATAGCCGGCGTAAGCGCCTGCAAGAACCGCCAAGAGTGGCCAGCCGTAGGCAGCAAATACCAGTTGCATGAATAGCTGTTCCGGGAAAGCAAGGGTCAGCATCTGGCCCGCTTCCACACTGATACCATTTCGCGCCAGTTGCAAAACGACCGGTTTGCGTTGTAACAGTTTTGCAAACAATCCCGCAGCGCAACCCATCCCGCTGTTGCAGGCCGCACAACCTGCTTGTGAACCCATTCGCACCCACAATAGTTCATCACTGCACTTCAATACCTGTACATTCTGTTCGATCATGTTTGGCTTTAATTGGATGCGACTGAACGCGCTATTTCATTCGCGATGGTTTCTACGGTAATTGCCGGCACCTCGCCGATGACCGTGATCTGCAGGGAACCCTCGATCTTGCTGTAAGCGTTGTTGGTGCCCAACCGGCTTTTGCCGGGTTTCAGGCCAGTGTCATCACCTTGCTGCTCAACATAAACCGATACGGCCGCCAGACCATCGCTGTACACCATGTGTTCATAGACCCCATCGGCGCCGGTCCTGTGACTGTGGGAGGCCAACTGAAAGCCCGTTGGCAAACTGGCGGGTTGCCAACGCGGACTCGACTGGGTAACCACGGTCTTTTGCAGGCCGAAGGTTTGCATTTCAACAAAATCCTCGTCCCTGGATTCCGACTCGAGTTCACTCACATTCACCGAAGAGCCAATGGCAAAATCGGTAAACATCAGCTTGGCAATAGGCTGGCGTCCGGTATCAAACAGGACCCATTTCAGCAACAAGCCGGTTTGTTCCTCCAGCCATAAATCATAACCGTAGCGGAAATTGTCTGCGGGTGAAATCGTCACGCGCCGCGCCGTGTGCCCGGCAATCCTGGCTACACCGGAGGTCTCCAGTGTATAACTGCTGTTATTGCCATCGATGATGGTCATAGGCAACTCGGGGAAATAGGCGCTGGCGACGACCTGGTCCTCGACCACTGACGCGGAATCCTGCAGTACACAGCGGACACCCTTCCTGTCGCGGATGACTTCGCGGTGCGGACCACTGACCGAATACAAACGCTCACGCACGCCGGTATCGTCGGTGACGTGCGTGATCCGCATGGATTCAACGGTATCATCATGGACGTAGACAAAAGTCCCCTGGTAAGTCATCTGGCTCATGGCCGTGGTCATGCGTTCCAGCCACTCGCTGGCTTGTTGGGAGTCCGCGGCCAGCGTCACACCGCTGATGCAGATCGAAACCAGGAGCAACACGGTCTTGCAGGGCACGGCGGTCATTTATTTTTTGTTGTTTCCAGTTCAGTGAGAACCTTGGCAGATTCAGACCGGTCTTCGGCATCCTCCGCCGTGGGACCCGTCGTGGTGGCGACGATAGGTACAAAGGACACGAAACCCTGTCTGCCTGCGGTTCTGGCCATCTGGTTATGACGCAGCAGATAGGCATTCAACCGGTTGGCATTGGCCTGCTGTGCAGGTGAATAGGTGACCGCCTGCGATGCGGGTGAAGCAGCCAGGGTGTTTGGACTGACAAACGGCTTGTTGACCGGGACGCTGAGCGCCATCCCGGCATCAACCGGCGTTTGCCCTGGTTGCGGCGCGGTGACCATGATGGCCAGCAACGCGACACTGGCCGCGATGGCCAGACCGGAAACCGGTTTCAACCAGCGGGATCGACGCCAGGCGGATACTGTGGGTGTATTTTCAGCATCCAGCGTGGCGCTGAGCCTGACACTGAGACCGGTGACCACCTGTTTGCTGCCGGGTTGCCGGATGCAATCACGAATCAGGTGATACCGTTCCCATTTTTCACACATCAATTCCTCGGTAAACAACCTGCGCGTCAGGAACAAAGCTGCCTCGCGGGAAAGTTCACCATCCATCAGACTGGAGAGATGTTCTAAGGATTCCTTACTCATTTTCAACTACCTGCGCCTGATATCTGTTCCAGATATGACTTATTAATACCCACTGTTGGTGTGACCACCAAGCAGGGGTTTAAGTTTCTCATCAATTGCCTCACGGGCCCGGAAGATCCTGGAACGCACCGTGCCGATCGGACATTCCATGGTCAGCGCGATCTCTTCATAGCTCATACCATCCATCTCGCGCAGGATAATGGCAGTGCGTAAATCATCCGGAAGCTTGGCGATGGTCGCGAAAACCGTGTGTTCGATTTCTTCGCGCAGCAATTCATTTTCAGGTGTGCTGTTTTCGCGCAAACGTTCACTTATTGCGTATTGTTCGGCGTCAACCGCGTCAATGTCGCTGCCGGGCGGACGCCGGTTTTTTGCCACGATCCAGTTTTTCGCCGTGTTGATCGCGATACGGTAGAGCCAGGTATAAAAGGCGCTTTCCCCGCGAAACCGTTTGACTGCCCGGTAAGCCTTGATGAATGCCTCCTGGGCTACGTCCTGTGCTTCTGTCGGGTCGGACACATAGCGTGATACCAGGCTTACGATACGGTGCTGATACTTCTGTATCAGCAGATCGAAGGCACGTTTGTCGCCTTTTTGTACCCGTTCTACCAGCAACTGGTCGACATTGGCCTCGCTCACTTCGCCCTGCACTCCGCATGTCTGTTCCGGTCCTCCGCTGTACGGCGTTCGCAGAGGTGCAACCACAGGTGATTTACCTGGATTAATTATTTCAGCCGCCTGGAGCGTTGTCATGCGCCCTTCTCCTTAAAATTGAGCATACCACGAAGTAATTCAATCCCGAGTTACCAATAGATTGCACGCTATGACCCGGGCATTGTCCGGCGGTTCCCGAGATCAGGAAAATTTGTGTCGCGGGCGTGTCATCTCAATCTGCAAAGCAATCTGCTGTATGCATCAGCGTCTGCGCAATGCGATAATCTCAGGTTGAAACATGAGCACTTAATGCGCGGGTGCAAACCTCTCTGGCAAACGCCCGCTCAACACCAAAAAGGCAGAAAATCAAGATGGAATTTCTCAAATCCCTGGGTATTAAAGAATACAACCCCGGCGCCTATCTTGGCGACGGTAACTGGTCAACCACGACTGACGCCGGCATCAAGAATGCCATCAATCCTTCAACCGGCGAGGTCATTGCGAGGGTCCACGCCGCTTCATCTGATGATTATGAAAAACTGATGTCGCGCGCAACCGAGGTATTCAAGGAGTGGCGGCAGGTGCCGGCACCTGAACGTGGCAACGCCATCCGTTTATGTACCGACGCCCTGCGCAAGCACAAGGATGCCCTGGGCAGCCTGGTGAGTCTCGAGATGGGCAAAATTAAAGCCGAGGGTGACGGTGAAGTTCAGGAAATGATCGATATCGGTGATTTTGCAGTCGGCCAGTCGCGTATGTTGTACGGCTATACGATGCATTCGGAGCGCCCGCTGCACCGCATGTACGAACAGTGGCATCCACTCGGAGTTGTCGGTGTGATCTCGGCATTTAATTTTCCCGTCGCAGTATGGGCATGGAATGCCTTCATCGCCGCCATCTGCGGTAACACCACCGTCTGGAAGCCCGCCCACAGCGGTATTTTGTGCTGTGTGGCCGTGCAGAATATCTGTAATGAAGCCCTGGCAAAGGCAGGCTACCCATCGATCTTTTTGAGCTTCATCGAGCAAGGCCATGACCTGGCGGAACGCTTTGTCAACGACCCGCGCGTCAACCTGATCTCGTTCACCGGTTCGACCAACATCGGCCGGCAGGTCGCTGCCAAGGTGGCCGCCCGCCTCGGCCGGAGCATCCTTGAACTGGGTGGCAATAACGCCATCATCATGGACGAAACCGCCGACCTCAATATGTGCATCCCGGGAATCGTTTTCGGTGCGGTGGGAACCGCCGGCCAGCGTTGCACTTCCACGCGCCGGTTGCTCGTGCACGAGTCTATACTCGACCGCGTCACCGACGCGTTGGTAAAGGCCTACAGGCAGGTGAGGATCGGCGATCCGCTCGATCCGCATACGCTGATGGGTCCGCTGACGGATGAGTCAGCGGTCAAATATTATGCAGCGGCGATCGCCGCGGCGGTCAGCGAGGGCGGCAAGGTCCTCACTGGCGGCAAGCGTCTGGACCGCCCGGGATATTTTGTCGAACCGACCATTATCCTCGCCAGGAACGAATGGAGTATCGTGCAGGATGAGACCTTTGCACCGATTCTCTATGTCATCCCGTTCAAGGATCTGGAACAGGCCATTGAATTGCACAATGACGTGCCCCAAGGCCTGTCATCCGCGATATTTACGCTGAACGTACGTAACGCCGAGCGTTTCCTGTCGGCTGTGGGTTCCGATTGTGGCATCGCGAATGTCAATATCGGCACCTCCGGCGCCGAAGTTGGCGGTGCTTTCGGTGGCGAAAAGGAAACCGGCGGCGGTCGCGAATCGGGTTCGGATTGCTGGAAGGCCTACATGCGCCGCCAGACCAACACCATCAACTGGGGCACAGCCCTGCCCCTTGCGCAGGGTATCAAGTTCGACCTGTAGCTGAGCGCAGGTTGGGAAAACATGCTGACCGTGTATTCGTTAATACGCAGGGCCCTGTTTCTATCCGATCCAGAGACCGCGCATGGCCTGGCGTTGGAGGGCCTGCGCCTGGGATACGAGGTGGGCGCCACCCATCTGCTTGGCAGGTGCCGGAGCCTGCCGGTCACGGTGATGGGTCTGCACTTTCCGAATCCCGTTGGCATGGCCGCGGGCATGGACAAAAACGGCGACTATATCGACGCGCTCGGCAGCCTCGGTTTTGGCTTCATCGAAGTCGGTACGGTTACGCCGCAACCGCAACCCGGCAATCCGAAGCCGCGTATATTTCGGATTGAGAAAGCCAATGCCATGATCAACCGCCTGGGTTTCAACAACAAGGGCGTCGATCACCTGGTTGCGCAGGTCAAAAAACGGCGCTTCAGCGGCATACTGGGAATCAATATCGGCAAGAACTTCGCTACACCCAATGACAAGGCGGCCGACGACTATCTCGCCTGTCTCGAAAAAGTGTATCCATACGCGGACTACATCACGGTCAACATTTCCTCACCCAATACCCGCGGTTTACGTGATTTGCAAGGGGTGGAGCAATTGGATGCACTGTTGAAGACACTCAATGGCAGGCGCCAGGAATTGGCTGAAACGTTTCAGAAGCGCGTACCACTGGTGGTTAAAGTTGCACCCGATCTCGAAGACGGGCAAATCCCGGGCATGGCAGAAGCCATCGTGCGTAACGCGTTTGACGGCTTGATCGCAACCAATACAACGATCTCCCGCTCAACCATCAAGGGTATGCCGCATGCCAATGAACAGGGCGGCCTCAGTGGCGCGCCGCTGAAGAAAAAAGCCAACCACGTGCTCGCTGAATTTCGTGCGCATCTGCCCGGGGAGATTGCCCTGATCGGCACCGGCGGCATCACCACGGGTGCGGATGCGGCCGAAAAAATCCGGCTCGGCGCAGACCTCGTGCAGTTCTACACCGGCTTTGTCTATGCTGGCCCTGACCTGGTTGGCGATTGCATCGATGCGATAGGCAACGAAAAGTCCACGTGAAGCGATCTTTCAACGTTTCACTCAAACCCCTCAACAGCTTTGCCGTCGAAGCCCGCGCCGCGCAGTTGATCGAACTCGAGAGCGCGGACGATTTGCTTGCGTTTAGCACGGAACACCGTTTTGACAGGGCACGCGACCTCATACTGGGGGGCGGCAGCAATATCCTGTTTACCACTGACATCGAGGGCACCGTCATCCTGAACCGGGTCCCCGGAAAACGTATCGTCGAAGATTCCGGTGATGAAGTGGTGCTGGAGGCAAGCGCAGGGGAAAACTGGCACCAACTGGTCTTGTGGTCCCTCGCGCAGGGTCTATCGGGTATTGAAAACCTGTCCCTGATACCCGGCCAGGCAGGCGCCGCCCCGCTGCAGAATATCGGCGCCTACGGCGTGGAACTGGCGGACGTCCTCGACTCGGTCATGACCATTGACCTGGAAAGCCTAAAACCGCGCGAATTTCAAAACAGCCAATGCCAGTTCGAATATCGCAACAGCCGGTTCAAATCGATGGACGCCGGAAAATTTATGATCACCGCTATCCGCCTGCGGTTGCGGCGTAAATTCATGCCCAGACTCTCTTACAGCGGAATTGGCGAAGAACTGGCTTCAATGGGTATCGACACGCCGACCGCCAGCCAGGTCAGCGACGCCGTTATCCGTATCCGCCAACGCAGGCTGCCTGATCCCAGGGTTCACGGCAACGCCGGCAGTTTTTTTAAAAATCCGCTGGTGAGCCGTTTAACCGCGGACCTGTTGCTGCGGGATTTCAAGGACTTGCCGGTATATTCAGATGGCGACCAGGCGAAACTCAGCGCAGCCTGGATGATTGAAAAATGCGGATGGAAAGACCGTTCCCTGGGACGGGCCGCGGTTTCCGGGCAACACGCACTGGTGCTGATCAACAGCGACAACGCGAGCGGAGCCGACATACTGGCGCTCGCCGATGCGATACGAGAATCGGTCCGGGACCGTTTCAATATTGAACTGCAACCTGAGCCACTGATTATTTGAGCACAGCAACGGGTGTTACCAGACAGCTCAAGAAATCCCGGTCATGCTGCCTGCTGCAGCCTAGACTGCAGCAGACCCGCCAGCCTGCCGGTTCCGGCTCAGAACGCGTTGATACCCGTCAATTCCCTGCCAATCACCAGTTGGTGGATCGTTTCCGTGCCTTCATAGGTAATGACGCTCTCGAGGTTCAGCATATGGCGAATCGCGACATGTTCCACGGTGATACCCGCGCCACCGAGGATGTCCCGGCAATCACGGGCAATATCCAGCGCCATGCGGACATTGTTCCACTTCGCCAGGCTGACCTGGCTCGGTGACATGACACCGGCATCCTTCAAGCGGCCCAGTTGCAGGGCTAACAACTGCGCGGTGGTGATGCGCCGGGCCATGTCGGCCAGACGTAACTGGATCGCCTGGTTGGCCGCCAGTGGCCGGCCGAACAACTGGCGCCCGGCCGTGTAGTCCAGCACCTCGTTGAGACAGGCGATCGCGGCGCCGATGGGGCCCCAGCTAATGCCGAAGCGCGCCTGGTTCAAACAACCCAGCGGACCCTTCAGGCCGCTGACATTCGGCAGGCGGTTGGCCTCCGGCACCCTGACATTGTCGAAAAACAGCGCCGAGGTCACCGATGCCCGCAGCGACATCTTCTTGTGGATCTCCTGCGCCTCGAATCCGGCCATGCCCTTTTCCAGTACAAAGCCCATGATGCCTTCGCTGGTATCGGCCCAGACAATTGCAATATCGGCGATATTGCCGTTGGTGATCCACATTTTTGAACCGTTGATGAGCCAGTCGCCAGCGTCACGCCTGGCGTTGGTCTTCATGTTGGCAGGATCCGATCCGCCGTGCGCCTCGGTCAGGCCAAAACAACCGATGACCCTGCCCGCTGCCATGTCCGGAAGCCAGCGCTGTTTTTGCTCTTCCGAACCATAGGTATGGATGGGATACATGCACAGGCTCGACTGAACCGATGCAAAGCTGCGCAGACCGGAATCGCCGCGCTCGAGTTCCTGGCAGATCAATCCGTAAGAAACACCATTCAGACCGGCACAACCATAGCCTTCGAGACTTGAGCCCAGCAAGCCCAGCTCAGCCATTTCCGGGATCAGTTCCAGCGGGAATTGCGCGCGCTCGAATGCACCCGACATCAATGGCAGGGCGCGTTCATCGACAAACCGGGCGACGGTGTCCTGTATCATTTGCTCCTCTTCGCTCAGGAGGCTGCGGACATCGAATAAATCGGTCGGATTCAGTTTGGGCATGGGTGCTCCGGGGGTCAGTGCAATGGATCGATCAGAAAGGGCGTATTCTAAATTGCACGGCGCGCGCAGTCACTAGGGAACCTGTGATTAATTCAGAGCGTGCCTGGCGATATGCGCCAGCGTGGATGCTACCTGGATGCTGGTGCAATGTCCGGTCTGGTGTCCTGTCACACGTCCAATGACACTTTCAGAGCCCCGCATACGCGCCAAGGCAAGGCGCGACCCGCAGGGAATGG
>Ga0105096_10001010_pt1 | contig 11013 bp, 14 predicted proteins | sample PPLLak3cmMay2015_FD_87036 | JGI IMG/M metagenome (GOLD analysis project Ga0105096, IMG submission 87036) | Freshwater sediment microbial communities from Prairie Pothole Lake near Jamestown, North Dakota, USA - PPLs Lake P7 Core (1) Depth... | ecosystem: Environmental > Aquatic > Freshwater >... | reverse complement strand
GAGGTCATGGATGTTCTGTTGGGCGAGGTCAAAAATCAGGAAGGGGCAAAACTGTTGTTTTCCTGCGATGCCAGGGACTGCGGTCAGGGGGTGCAGTGGGCCAACCGGGTGTTCCAGCAGCCGGTGCTCTATGGCCAGGATGGCATGCAGCGTTACCGCGTGCTATCGCTCGGCGCGGACCCCGTGAGCCTGCTGATTGTCTATGCTTCCGCGCGTACCGCCGACCGGCAATACCTGCACGCGGAGGTGCTGGTGCTCGCGCCGTAGTCTAATGCTTCATCTGCAGCAGCGAGAGGAACTCCTCCCGGGTTTTCTGTTCACTGCGGAAGCAACCGAGCATGGCAGAGGTTTTCATCACCGAGTTCTGTTTCTCCACTCCTCGCATCATCATGCACATATGCTTGGCTTCGATGATGACGCCGACACCTTCGGCGTTGGTGACCTGCATAATGGTTTCGGCGATCTGGCTGGTCAGGGCTTCCTGAATCTGCAGGCGGCGCGCATAGAGGTCGACAATGCGCGCCACCTTGGACAGGCCCAGTACCTTGCCCGTGGGAATATAGGCCACGTGGCATTTACCGATAAAGGGTAGCAGATGGTGCTCGCACAGGGAGTAGAGTTCCACGTCCTGCACCAGGATCATCTCGCTGGAGTCGGAGGGAAACAGGGCATTGTTGACGACCTCATCGACGGACTGCGTATAGCCCCGGGTGAGGAACTTGAAGGCCTTGGCGGCCCGCTTCGGGGTATCGGCCAGGCCGGGTCGGTCGAGGTCCTCACCGATGGCCTCGATGATTTTTGCCCAGTGCTGTTCCATCGGCGGTACTCCTTGCCTGCATTGATCGAACCAAGCGCCGCAGGGGATCGCGGGCTGGGAATAGTAACAACCCGCCTCCGCAGTGGCAATTGCCGCCGCACGCCCCACCATCGGTTACAATCAGTGCCGGCAAAGGAGAGGGACTTTATGGCAGTACCTGCGCACACCGTCGGCGAAGCCCTGCAGTACTGCAGCGAAGCGCTGTCCGGCAGCGATGTTTTTTTTGGCCACGGCACTGATAACGCCTGGGACGAGGCCGTGCAACTGGTGCTGTCGGTTGCCGACCTGCCGCTGGATTCCGGCGACGGGGTATTGCCGCATCCCCTTGCCCCCGCAGCCAGTACCCGGCTGGAGGCGCTGCTGCGAGCGCGTATAGAACAGCATATCCCCCTGCCGTACCTGCTGGGCAAGGCCTGGTTTGCCGGGCTTGAGTTTATCTGCGATGAGCGCGCGATTATTCCGCGCTCACCGCTTGCTGAGCTGATTCTCAACGAATTCCAGCCCTGGTATCACGGCCCGGCGCCGCAGCGCGTGCTGGACCTGTGCTGTGGCGGCGGTTGCATCGGCCTTGCGGTGGCGCACTATTTTCCTGATGTCCGGGTCGACCTGGCCGATATAGACCCCGCGGCGCTGGCGCTGGCCCGGGAAAACACGCAGGCGCTGGGCCTTGGCGACAGGGTGAATATCATCGAGTCTGATGTATTCGCTGCCCTGGGCGATGTGCGCTACGACCTGATACTCAGCAACCCGCCCTATGTGGATGCACAGGACCTGGCGCAGCTGCCGGCCGAGTTTCGGCATGAACCCGAACGGGCGCTGGCTTCCGGGCCCGACGGGCTGGAACTGACCCGGAGAATCCTGCGGGATGCACGCCGCTTCCTGGCCGACAGCGGTCTGCTGGTGGTAGAGGTGGGCAACAGCTGGGCGGCGCTGGAGGACGCGTATCCGCTGCTGCCTTTTACCTGGCTCGAGTTCGAGCACGGTGGTCACGGGGTATTCGCCCTGACGGCCAAAGAGTTGCAAGATTACGGCGCATGCCTGGGCTGAAAACCTTATAATGGCCGGCCATTGGCGGGGGTTGGAGCGATATGGCGGGCAACACGATTGGAAAACTGTTCACGGTCACCAGCTTTGGTGAAAGCCACGGCCCGGCCCTGGGATGCGTCGTCGATGGCTGTCCTCCCGGCCTTGCGCTGGCCGCGAGCGACCTGCAGCGGGATCTCGACCGGCGCAAGCCGGGCACCTCGCGCTTCACCACCCAGCGCCGGGAGGACGACGAAGTGCAGATTCTCTCGGGGGTATTCGAGGGTCTCACCACGGGAACGCCCATAGGCCTTTTGATCGCCAATACCGATCAGCGCTCAAAGGACTACTCCAATATCAGGGATACCTTTCGCCCGGCCCACGCGGATTACACCTACAACCAGAAGTACGGTTTTCGCGACTATCGTGGCGGCGGGCGCTCCAGTGCACGGGAAACAGCGACGCGAGTCGCGGCCGGCGCCATTGCCAAGAAGTACCTGCTGGAGCGCTACGGCATCCGGATTCGCGGCTACCTTGCCCAACTGGGCCCCATCGTCGCCGCGCAGCTCGACTGGGACACAGTGGACACAAACCCATTCTTTTGCCCCGATCCGGCGCAGGTGCCCGCGCTGGAGGAGTTTATGGCGGCGCTCAACAAGCGCGGGGACTCCATCGGTGCCCGCATCAACGTGGTGGCCAGCGGTATGCCGCCGGGGCTGGGTGAACCTGTTTTTGATCGCCTGGATGCGGATATCGCCCATGCCATGATGGGCATCAATGCGGTCAAGGGCGTGGAGATCGGCGCGGGCTTCGCCTGCGTGCAGCAGTACGGCAGCGAGCACCGGGACCTGCTCACGCCGGCCGGTTTCGTGGGCAATAACGCCGGCGGCATCCTGGGGGGAATTTCCAGTGGCCAGGACATCACCGTGAGCATCGCTCTCAAACCCACCTCCAGCATTCGCCTGCCCGGAGCAACGATCGACACGGCCGGAAATGCCATCGAAATGGTTACCCACGGGCGCCATGACCCCTGTGTCGGCATCCGCGCCACGCCCATCGCCGAGGCCATGCTGGCCATCGTGCTGATGGACCACGTATTGCGCCACCGCGGGCAGAACATGGACGTGCGCTGCGACACCCCGGTGCTGCCCGCCGCTGCGCCCCCCGGGACGACATCCTGAGTATCCCGGGCGGCACCAGGTGAGAAAGGCGAAGTGGCGCTACCTGCGCACGCTGGTGATCAGTGTGTTTTGCCTGGCCGCGCTGCTGTGGCTCGCGGTCAGGCAGTTTGGGGTCAGCCCCGAGGAATTGCTGGAGTTGTTTATTGCCGCTGGGCTGGCGGTATTGCTGGTGATCGCCCTGGCCGGCATCGCGGCACTGCTGTGGGTAGGTCTGCGAAAACTCCTGCGGGGCCGGCGCGAGGATTAGTACCCTGCTGCAACACGCGTGTCAGCCCTTTATGGGGCCGTGTTCCAGCTCGATCTCCAGGGTCATGGTCTCGGCTATCGCTTCCAGGCTGTCCTCGAGATCGTCCAGGTCGACATGGTCCGGAATCTCGGCATCGATTCGGGCGCGGAAAATAAGCTCTGCGCTCATCGGCGCGCTGCTGACCTCGCTGTCCATTTCCACCACGTTGACTTCGCGCTGAGCCAGTGCACGGGAAATTTCGCGCACAATGCCAAGGCGGTCGGGGCCAATCACCCTCAGGGTGATATCGCGGCCCCTGCGGCTGCTGGGCAGCGTCATGGCCGGCGTCACGCGTACGCTGAGCCCGGTGCTGGACAGCGCTTTGAGGTCAGCCTGCAGCGCCGCACCGTTTTCGTCCGGGAGTTTCACCAGTACGAGGCCGGCGAATTTGCCCCCGAGTTGGGACAGGCGGCTCTCAAGCCAGTTGCCGCGATTGCTTTCAATCACCCGGGACAGGGACTCCACCAGGCCCGGGCGGTCGTCGCCGATAAAGGTCACGATATAGGCTGTTTCCACCAATTTGACTCCATATTCACGGGCGCGGGACCTATATTAGCGCGCTATCCGGCACTACACTAGCGAACGGGACTTAGCCTTTTTTGCCTCTACCGGGAGCACATGACGCAGTTTGTAGAAGTACCGCCACAGCGCCTGCAGGCGGATATCCTGCAGGCGCTGCTCGAAGAGTATGCCAGCCGGGATGGTACCGACTACGGCGAACGCGAGCTGAGCCTGGAGCAAAAGGTCGACAGCCTGCGCGCCCAGATGCAACGCCGGGAATTACTTATCGTGTTCGATGTGGACAGTGATCAATGGGACTTGCTGCCGGCACAGCGGGCCCGTGAGCTTTTGGTGGATTGACGGCGGCCATGTCCACTGAGCCCGATCATATTCTCGATGCCACCGGACTGTTCTGTCCAGAACCCGTGATGATGCTGCATCACCGTATCAGGGATATTGCCGCAGGGGACACGCTGCTGGTATTGGCCACCGACCCCTCGACCACCCGCGATATCCCCAAATTCTGCAGCTTCCTGGGGCATGAACTGTTGCAACAGGATGAACTGGACGGCAGCTATCGCTACCTGCTGAAGAAGGGAGGGCAGCCCGGTTGATGCCCAGGACTGCTGCAGCTGCTGCCAACGCGGTATCGCTTGCGCAGTGCACCGCGCCCGACAATTTTCGGGCACAGCGGCTCGAGGAGGTGTTTGCGCGCTGCTTTTCCCGCCGCTGGCGTACCCGACTGGTGGGTGGAGCCGATGAGCCCAGCTACCAACCGGCCACCGACATGCATGCATTGCACGTGCTCCATTATCGCAGCGACTATTTTGCCAGTGCCCTGCATGAGACGGCGCACTGGTGCATCGCCGGTGAATGTCGCCGGCAATTGCCGGATTTCGGCTACTGGTATGCGCCGGACGGGCGCGATCAACAGCAGCAGCTGGCCTTCGAAGCGGTGGAAGCCAGACCCCAGGCGCTGGAGTGGTTGTTCTCCCTCGCCTGCGGATATCGCTTCCGTATCAGCGTCGATAACCTGGGCGCGCCGGGGGGGGTGCCCGACACGGGGCCCTTCAGGCAGCAGGTGTTGAGTTCTGCGAGGCAGTGGCAGCGGAGCGGCCTGCCGCAGCGGGCGGAGCTGTTTTTCCAGTCGCTCGCGCTCGAGTTCGGCACCGGCCTGCAGCCGCAAAACCTCGACCTCGATCTCACGGGCCTGTGCGGATGAGCCCGCTGGCAGCGCTGTCGATGGCGCCATGACCCTGCGTATCCTTGCCGATGAGAACATCCCCGCGGTCGAGCACTATGCCGGGACGCTGGCAAGCGTGCAGCATTTTTCCGGAAGGGCACTGCAGCCGGAGCAACTGGCAGGAGTCGATGTGCTGCTGGTGCGCTCTGTCACCCGGGTGGATGCCCAACTGCTCGGGGACAGCCGGCTCAAGTTCGTCGGCACCGCCACCAGTGGCTTCGACCATATCGACCGGGACTTCCTTGGCCGCCGCGGAATTGCGTTCGCCCATGCGCCCGGCTCCAACGCCAACTCGGTGGTGGAGTACGTCCTGGCGGCAATAGCCGCGGTAGGAGAGCACCTCGAGCGCGTGCTGGCGGGTGCTCCCGTGGGAATCGTGGGCTACGGTGTGATCGGCCGGGCTGTCGTCGCCCGGCTGCGGGCGCTGGGCATCAACTACCGGGTTTATGACCCCTGGCTCAGCCCCGGCGCTGTCGACCAGCCGGCGCCGCTGCCGGACATTCTCGAGTGCGCCGTGATCACCCTGCACGCGGAGCTGACCCGCCGGCAACCCTGGCCCAGTTACCACCTGCTTGACGCTGCGGCACTGGCCCGGATCCCTGCGGACAGCCTGCTGATCAACGCCAGCCGAGGGCCTGTGGTGGACAACCTGGCCCTGTCGGACCTGTTGCAGGGCGGTGGCGGACCCGATGTAGTGCTGGATGTCTGGGAGGGCGAACCCCGGATAAGCCAGACCCTGCTCGGGCAGGTGAATTTGGGGACGCCGCACATCGCGGGATACAGCCTGGACGGTAAGTTACTGGCGACCCGGATGCTGGTCGAGGCCATGGCGCGCGCACTGGAATTGCCCTGGCGGAATCCCGGCAGCGCGGCAGGCGCGGCCGCACCCCTGCAGACGGGCACGCACGGCAGCGCGGCGGGAACGCTGCGCCATCTTCTCGCCCAGCGGTATGACATTGGCGCAGACGATAACGCGCTGCGGGGCGTGACCAGGGGCGCTGACCCCGAGGCAGCGGCGCTCGCCTTCGACCGGCTGCGTCGGCACTACCCGGAGCGGCGCGAATTACTGGGCAGCGCGGTGGCACCGGGGCCAGCGAGCCCCGATGCCCTGCGCCTGCTCGCAGGTCTGGGCTGCGTTATCCCGGGTGAGAGCAGATGACGGTGTTGTTGCATCTGGGGCTTGTGGTCAACCCCCTGGCGGGCCTGGGCGGCAGCCTGGGATTGAAAGGCAGCGACGGCCAGGTCCTGCGCGACCGCCTACCCAGCCTCAGCGTGGAGCAACGCCACAGGGCCCTCGACCGGGTACTGCGCGCGCTGCGCCCGCTGGCACAGGCGGGAACTACCGTGCGCTTCAGTACCTGGTCGGGGGACATGGGGGAGGAGGCCTTGTCCAGCCTGGGCCTTCCACACCGGGTCCTGGGTCATGCAGCCACAGCTGCCAGCGACGCCGAGGACACCCGGCGAGCGGTGCGGGCACTGCGCGCGGAGGGTGTGGATCTCATCCTGTTTGCCGGTGGCGATGGGACGGCGCGGGATATTTGCGATGTCATCGGCAGTACCCTGCCGGTGCTGGGCATCCCGGCCGGGGTAAAAATGCACTCCGGCGTGTTCGCCGTGTCTCCCGAGGCAGCCGGCGAGTTGCTGTTGCAGCTGGTGCGGGGCGGACTGGTGGGGCTCAGGGCCAGGGAAGTGCGGGATATCGACGAGGAGGCCTTTCGCCACGACCAGGTGCGCAGCCGTTTCTATGGCGAAATGCTGGTTCCCGGCGAGGGGCGCTACCTGCAGCACACCAAGGTGGGAGGCAGGGAGAGCCCTGAACTGGTGGCTGATGATATCGCCGAGTGGCTGGTTGAACACATGGAGGCGGGGCGGACCTACCTGGTGGGGCCGGGTTCCACCACGGCGGCGATCATGGCCAAACTGGGTCTGCCCAATACCCTGCTGGGCGTCGATGCGGTGCGCGATGGCCAGTTGCTGGCCACCGATGCCGATGAAGCGCGCCTGTTGGAAGTACTGGCGGCAAGCCCTGGCGGCGCCGCCATCGTGGTCACCGTGATCGGCGGCCAGGGCCATGTATTCGGCAGGGGCAACCAGCAGTTTTCCCCCCGGGTCATTCGCCAGGTAGGCCTGGACAACATCATCCTGGTGGCGGCCAAGTCGAAAATTGCCGCGCTGGAAGGACGCCCTCTGCTGGTTGACACCGATGATCCTGCCCTCGACCGTGAACTGTGCGGCTGGCGCAGCGTGATTACCGGTTACGACGACAGGATTCTCTACCGCGTGGCGACCATTGAATAGCAGGCGCCATAGTGTGTTGCTGCACGCTGGTGTAATCTGCAGTTTTTCCAAAGGGTCTGGAGGTGCATACGATGAAAGACGACCAATACTGGCGTGAGAAACTCTCGCCGGAAGAGTTTCATGTATGCCGGGAGAAGGGCACCGAGCGCCCCTTTACCGGGGAGTACTGGGACTGCAAGGAGGAGGGTATCTACAACTGTCGTTGCTGTGGCGAGCCCCTGTTCCTGTCGGAAGCCAAGTTCGATTCCGGCTGCGGCTGGCCGAGCTTCTTCCAGCCCGCGGACGCCCAGGTGATTCTCGAGGCCCGCGATATCAGCCACGGCATGGTGCGCACCGAGGTGATGTGCAAGAAGTGTGGCTCCCACCTGGGGCATGTGTTCGAGGACGGGCCGAAGCCCACCGGGCTGCGCTATTGCATCAACAGCCTGTCGGTGAAACTGGATAAGGAAGCCGGCTAGCCGGGAATTAGTTTGGAGCGGGAAACCGGGTTCGAACCGGCGACCTCAACCTTGGCAAGGTTGCGCTCTACCAACTGAGCTATTCCCGCAACGATCCTGCAACTGCGTGTTCTTTAAATGACTTGATGAGTGGCGTCCCCTAGGGGGTTCGAACCCCTGTTACCGCCGTGAAAGGGCAGTGTCCTAGGCCACTAGACGAAGGGGACGCAATGGTCTCAATCAAGAGGCGCGCATTGTAGGTAGAGAGCCGGGCCCGCGTCAAGCCCCCTTTTCGCCAAATTCGATCCACAATTTACTGCAAGTTCAGTAGCTTAGCGCGGGCGGCCGCCCGCTCGATGTTTGCCTCGCCTGGCTCTGTATGGATGCGTTTTTCATCCAGTTCGAGGCATTGCCAGGTCGTTCCGGGGCTATGTCGTTTGGCCGGGTGATTACGGGTACAATGGCCCGCTTTCTTCTGCCACACCCTCTTCAGGTAGATATGATTCCAGCACTCAGGATCGAAAATCTCAGTAAGGTCTACAACAATGGCTTTGAGGCTCTCAAGGGTATCAGCCTGGAGGTCCAGCAGGGGGATTTCTTCGCGCTGCTGGGTCCCAACGGCGCGGGCAAGTCGACTACCATTGGAATTGTTTGCTCCCTCGTCGCCAAGAGCGCCGGGAAGGTTCTGGTCTTTGATGTGGATATCGACCAGGATTTCGCTGCCGCCAAGAAGTTTATTGGTATCGTCCCCCAGGAATTCAATTTCAACGTGTTCGAAAAGGCCTGGGATATCGTTATAAACCAGGCAGGCTACTACGGCATGCCGCGGCAGCTGGCCATGCAACGCGCAGAAAAGTATCTCAAGGCCCTGGGTATTTGGGATAAGCGCGATGTACCGTCGCGCATGCTCTCGGGCGGCATGAAGCGGCGCCTGATGATCGCCCGCGCCCTGGTGCACGAACCGAAATTACTTATCCTCGATGAACCCACCGCCGGGGTGGATATCGAGATGCGCCGCTCCATGTGGGAGTTCCTCAGGAAGATCAACGCCGAGGGGACCACGATCATACTCACCACCCACTACCTTGAGGAGGCCGAGGCCCTGTGTCGGCGCATCGCGATCATCAACCGCGGTGAGATCGTAGAGAACAGCTCCATCAAGGACCTGCTGCGCCGCCTGAAGCAGGAGGTGTTCGTGCTCGACACGGTGGAGGAAGCGCCGGTATCGGTCGAGATCAATGGCTTCCTGGTGCGGCGTATCGACTCGCACACTCTCGAGGTCCAGGTAGAGCAGGGGCAATACATCAACCAGGTATTCGACGAACTGGACCGTCAGGGGATCCACATCAGCAGCATGCGCAACCGCGCCAACCGCCTGGAGGAGATGTTTGTAAAGCTGGTGGAGGGCGCGGCATGAGCCTGGTGGAACAGTACGTGGCCTTCATGACGATCTTCAGGAAGGAGGTCAAGCGCTACATGCGCATCTGGACCCAGACCCTGTTGCCCTCCGCCATTACCATGTCCCTGTATTTCGTGATTTTCGGTTCGCTGATTGGTTCGCGTATCGGCGACATGGGTGGCTTTACCTACATGCAGTTCGTAGTCCCGGGCTTGATCATGATGGCCATCGTGACCAATTCCTATGCCAATGTTGTATCGTCTTTTTTTGGCTCAAAGTTCAACCACAGCGTGGAGGAGTTGCTGGTTTCCCCAACCCCGAACTACATTATCCTGCTTGGCTACGTGGTGGGGGGCATCAGCCGCGGCATCCTGGTGGCTATAGTGGTGACGGTCCTTTCGCTGTTTTTCACCAAAATGCATATCCACAGCTACTTCGTGGTGGTGACTATTGTGCTGATGACCTCCACTCTGTTTGCCCTGGCGGGCTTCATCAATGCGGTTTTTGCCAACAACTTCGATGATATTTCGATCATTCCCACCTTCGTGTTGACCCCGCTGATTTACCTCGGTGGCGTGTTTTACTCAATGGATCTGCTGTCCGACTTCTGGGCGGGAGTATCCAGGCTCAACCCGCTGGTGTATGTGGTAAACGCCTTCCGCTACGGCGTGCTGGGCGTATCGGATGTGAGCCTGCCCCTGGCTTTTGGGATGATCGGGATGTTCACGTTGCTGGCCTTCGCCTACAGCATGCACCTGCTCAACACTGGCACCCGGCTGCGGGAGTAGCGCCAAGATGATCGAACTGGACGGGCAGGGCATGTTGCTGGGCCGGCAGACGCCAGTCAGCGACAGTTATACCCCCCAGTTGCTGTACCCGATTTCCCGGGCCGCCGGCCGCGAGCATATCGGCTGCGTGCAGGCGCAGCCCTTCGCCGGCAGCGATCTGTGGCACGCCTATGAAATCTCCTGGCTCGACCCGCAGGGTAAACCACAAGTCCGGGTCGGCCGGCTCACGGTCCCGGTCAGTTCCGCCAATATGGTTGAATCCAAGTCCCTCAAGCTGTACCTCAATTCCCTCAACAACACCCGGTTTGACAGCGAAGCGGCCGTGGCCGCTATCATCCAGGGGGATGTCGCCCGGGTGGTGGGGGCACAGGTCCAGCTCGAATTGCTGGCTGTCGATGATGAAAGGCTCGCCGGCGTCGCCCTGTCCGGTCGTTGCCTGGATTCACTTGCACTGAAGGCGCCGGCGGGTGAGCCCTGTGCCGAGATACTGGAACTGCAGGGGGACGGGATTGTCGAGGAGCGACTCCACACCCATTTGTTGCGCTCCCTGTGCCCGGTGACGGGGCAGCCGGACTGGGCGAGTGTCTGGCTCCACTATCGCGGCGCCGCGCTGCAACATGAATCACTGCTGCGTTACGTCATCGCCTATCGCCGCCACCAGGAATTCCATGAGCAGTGTGTGGAGCGCATGTTCTGCGACATACACCGCCGGATCGAACCGGAGTTCCTGCACATACAGGCGTTTTATACCCGTCGCGGCGGGCTCGACATCAGTCCATTTCGCAGCACTGACCCGGCTGCCCAGGCGCTGCCGCGCCTCAATCGGCAGTAAATTCAGCCTCCGCTCCGAGGCCCTCTCTCAAGCGTTTGTCAGTTGCGCGTGTTCGCCTCCAGCGCGCCCGTTCACTACTGGCACAGCATGGATCTTGTGGTATGATGCGCGCCCTCAACGGTGAGGTGGCCGAGTGGTCGAAGGCGCACGCCTGGAAAGTGTGTATACGGCAACGTATCGAGGGTTCAAATCCCTCCCTCACCGCCAT
>Ga0105096_10001006_pt1 | contig 11026 bp, 7 predicted proteins | sample PPLLak3cmMay2015_FD_87036 | JGI IMG/M metagenome (GOLD analysis project Ga0105096, IMG submission 87036) | Freshwater sediment microbial communities from Prairie Pothole Lake near Jamestown, North Dakota, USA - PPLs Lake P7 Core (1) Depth... | ecosystem: Environmental > Aquatic > Freshwater >... | reverse complement strand
CTGGTTGCCCGACGCCATGGCCGGCCCGACGCCGGTCTCGGCGCTGATCCACGCGGCCACCATGGTGACCGCCGGCGTGTATCTCGTGGCGCGCCTGTCCGGCGTCTACCTGGCGGCACCCGAGGCGGCCGCGGTCATCGCCACCATCGGCGTGGCCACGGCCTTCTTCGCGGCGACCATCGCGGTGGTGCAGACCGACATCAAGAAGGTGCTCGCCTACTCGACCATCTCGCAGCTCGGCTTCATGTTCGTGGCGCTCGGCGTCGGCGCCTACGGCGTGGCGGTGTTCCACCTCTACACGCATGCCTTCTTCAAGGCCTGCCTGTTCCTCGGCGCGGGCAGCGTGATCCACGCGCTCGGCGGCGAGCAGGACATCCGCAAGATGGGCGGCCTGGCCGGGCGCATCCCGGTCACCTTCGCCACCTTCGCCATTGCCACCGCGGCCATCGCCGGCATCCCGCCGCTGGCCGGCTTCTTCTCCAAGGACGAGATCCTGTGGTTCGCCTACGGGAGCAGCTTCGGCGGCGCGCCGTGGCTGCTTCTGCTCGCCTCGGCCACGGCGCTGATGACCGCGTTCTACATGTTCCGGCTGCTGTGGCTGACGTTCTTCGGCTCGCCGAGAATGGACGAGGAGGTGGCGCACCACATCCACGAGTCGCCATGGTCGATGACCGGCGTGCTGGTGGTGCTGGCGCTGCTGGCGGCCTTCGGCGGCTTCTTCTCGATCCCGCACTTCCTCGAGCCGCTGCTGCCGCTGCCTTTGATCCGGCCCGAAGCGCAGTCGTTCCATGGCCCCCTGGTGTGGATCGCCACCGGCCTGGGCGTCGGCGGCCTGCTGCTGGCCGCGTACTTCTACGCCAACGACGGCGAGCGCGCCGCGCGGCTGAAGCCGAAGTTCGAGCGGATCCACAAGCTGCTTTCCGGCAAGTACTACATCGACGAGTTGTACGAAGCGGTGCTCGGCCGGCCCTTGAACTGGATCTCGGAAAAGGTCTTCCTGCGCATCGGCGACAGGTTCCTGATCGACGGCTCGCTCGACGGCCTGGCGGCCCTCGCACAGCGCAGCGCGAAAGGACTGGCGCGGCTGCAGACCGGCAACCTGCACCTGTACACCTTCCTGGTGCTGGCGGGCCTCGTCGGTGCGCTGCTGTGGAGCTGGCGCAATGGCTGACGCCATTCTTCTGAACATCGTCCTGTACCTGCCGCTGCTCGGCATCGCGCTGATCGTCGCGCTGCCGGAAGGGCAGGACGATCGCGTCCGCCATCTTTCCTTCGGCGTGATGCTGGCGCAGTTCGTGATCACCGCCATGCTGTACCTGCGCTTCGACCCGACGGTGGCGGGGCTGCAGGCGGAAACCAACCTGCCGTGGATCGCCGACTGGGGCGTCTACTACCGCATCGGGCTGGACGGCTACAACGTGCTGCTGGTGCTGCTGACCGCCTTCCTCGGGCCGCTGGTGGTTGCCGGCGCGTTCTCCGCCATCCAGAAGGACGTCAAGCTCTTCTTCTCGATGGTGTTCTTCATCCAGTTCGCGATGCTGGGCACCTTCCTGGCGCAGGACCTGCTGCTGTTCTACATCTTCTGGGAAACGATGCTGATCCCGATGTTCCTGATCATCGGCATCTGGGGCGGCGAGCGGCGCATCTACGCCACCGTCAAGTTCGTGCTGTACACGGCATTCGGCTCGATCCTGATGCTGGCAGCGCTGATCTACCTCGTCTGGTCGCAGTACACGGAGACCGGCAACCTGTCGTTCGCGCTCGCCGATCTGTTCGGCACGCAGCTCACCATGCGCGAGCAGGGCTGGCTGCTGGCGGCCTTCGCGCTGTCGTTCGCGATCAAGGTGCCGATGGTGCCGCTGCACACCTGGCTGCCCGACGCGCACGTCGAAGCGCCGACCACGGGCAGCGTGATCCTGGCCGGCGTGCTGTTGAAGATGGGCACCTACGGCTTCATCAAGCTCGGCTTCCCGCTGTTCCCGGAGGCGTCGCTGGCGGCGATGCCGATCGTGATGGCGCTGGCGGTGATCAGCATCGTCTACGGCGCGTGTCTCGCGCTGGTGCAGACCGACATCAAGAAGATCATCGCCTATTCGTCGATCAGCCACCTCGGCTACGTGATGCTTGGCCTGGCGAGCCTCGACCTTCTCGGCATCCAGGGCGCGATCATCCAGATGGTGAGCCACGGCCTCACGGCAGCCGGCCTGTTCCTGATGGTCGGCATGATCTACGAGCGCTGCCACACGCGAGACCTGGGCGCCTACGGCGGGCTGGCCAAGGTGCTGCCCGTGTACTCGGTGTTCTTCATGATCCTGACGCTGGCCGCTATCGGCTTGCCGACGACCAGTGGCTTCACCGGCGAGTTCCTGGTGCTTATGGGCGCGTTCCTCGCCGCCTGGCCGCAGCACCTCGCCGGCGACTCGGTGCCGCTGGTGTGGGCGGTGATCGCGGTCTCCGGTGTCGTGCTCGGCGCGATGTACATGCTGTGGCTGGCCCAGCGCCTCCTGTACGGCACGACCAAGGTGCCGCACGGGCCGGTTGCAGATCTCAATCGGCGCGAGAGGCTGATCCTCGCCGCGCTGCTGGTGCCGGTGTTCTGGATCGGCCTGGCGCCGGCTGAACCGATGCTCAAGACCGAACAGGCGGCGCTGCACTTCCAGAGGCTGGTGGCCGGCCCACGCGCGACGTCATCGGGATCGGCGCCAGCACCGGTGGTGCAGCAGACCGCGGAGGCCACACGATGAACTGGACCCAGGTTCTCGTCGCGATGCTGCCCGAGCACCTGCTGCTCGCAGGCATCGTCATGCTGCTGCTGCTCGACATCGCCAGCGACCGGCCGCGAGGCCAGCTGGCGGTGGCACTCGCCGCCGTGATCGCGGCCACGCTCGCCGCCAGTGTGCTCGCCATCGCCGGCTATACGGCGGAGCCGTTCGCCGGCCAGCTGTCGGTCGATTCGTCGGCCTTCGCCGCCAAGGCGATCGTGCTGGTGCTGGCGATCCCGGTGCTGCTGCTGGCGCGCGACGAGTTCCCGGACGGCCCGTTCTACCTGCTGCTGCTGTCGTCGCTCTATGGCGCCAGCCTGATCCTGTCGGCCGACAGCTTCCTGACGCTGTTCCTCGGCCTGGAGCTGATGTCGATCCCCGTCTACACGATGGTGCTGCTGGCGATGCGGCGGCCCGAGTGCACCGAGGCGGCGCTCAAGTACCTGATCCTCGGCGGCACCGCCACGGCGATGCTGCTGATGGGCGTCTCGCTGCAGTTCGGCTATACGGGCTCGCTGCAGCTCGCCGACTTCGGCCTGCTGCTCGACACCGGCAGCCCGATGGCGCAATCGGCGGTGGTGCTCGTCCTGCTCGCCTTCTTCCTGAAGGCGGCGATCGTGCCCTTCCACACCTGGGCGCCGGATGCCTACGAGGCGGCGACGGTGCCGGTCACCGGTTTCATGGCGACGGTGGTCAAGGCGGGCGTGTTGCTCGCCGCCGTTCGGCTGTTCGGCTATGAGTCGCTGTCCGGCCACCTGGTCGAGCTGCTGGCCGTCCTGGCGCTGGCCTCGATCGTCTGGGGCAACCTGGCGGCGATCCGGCAGACGAGTTTCCGTCGCATGATCGCCTACTCGTCGATCGCCCACGCCGGCTATCTCTTTTATGCCTTCCTTGGCGACGGCGAAGGCCGCTTCCAGGCGGTGGCGTTCTACTCGCTGGTCTACGGGCTGATGAACCTGCTCGCCTTCGCGTCGCTGCCTGCAGCGGGCGACGATGCCGAGCGCGACCGGCTGGAGAACCTGAAGGGCTACTACCAGCGCGCGCCGTTCGCCGCGGTGATGATCGCCATGGCGATGTTCTCGCTCGCCGGCATCCCGCCGCTGCCCGGGTTCGTCGCCAAGTTCCTGATCTTCCGCAACGTGATCGAGGCCGGCTACACGCTCTATGCGGTGCTGGGCCTGGTCGGCAGCTATCTCGGCATCTACTTCTACCTGCGGCTGGTGGTGTACATGTTCATGAGCCCGGCGCCGGCCGGGCTGCAGCCGCAGCCCACCGCGAGGCTGGCGCTCGGCGCGACGCTGATCTGTCTGGTGCCGACGATCGTGCTGATGGTCTATCCGGGCGGGTTGCTGCGCGGGCTCTGAGCGCCGGCCGGCGAGGCGACCGGCGCGAAGAACACGTCCAGCGTCGGAAACGCCGCCTCTCCGCGCAGGCAGTCCCACAGATACACCGCAACGCCGGGATCGCCGGTCCAAAGCGAGTGACGCAGCCGCCCGTGCGTCGCTGCATCGGCTTCGGTCTGCACGATGGCGTGCATGGCGAAGGCGCGCGCCCGCTGCAGCCAAGTCTCATCGCCGCTGCGCTCGAAGAGCTTCAGGAAGGCGTAGCCGTTGCCGGCTGTTCCGTGGCAGAGGTTGGACCCCTTGCGAAGCGGCCCCGCAGCCCAGACCGTTTCGCCGGCGGCGAGGAGAAGTTCGTCGAGTTCATCGCCGGGAAAGTCGCCGAGGCAGATCACGAAGCCCGGCGCGCCATGGCAGAACTGCATCAGCATCGCCGGCCGCCGGCCCGGCGGGTCGATCAGCTCGGCGCGCCAGTTGACGAGTTGGCCCTCGCGGCTGGCGGTGCGCGCGACGGTCTGGGCGATGCGCTGCCGCCAGGTCGACCATTCGCGCTCACCCAACAGGTGGCGACCGCGGATCAGGCCATGTGCGGTGGCGACGAAGCCGTGCACCGCATCGATGTAGGTGCTCTCGTTGCCGTACAGCGCCTGGGTCCAGTAGTGGCAGTCGTGCGCATCGGACCACTGCAACTGCTCGCCGAGCCGGGCTGCGATCCGGCGATAGGCATCGGCCCAGCGCGGATCGCCGCCGCGCTCGTGCAGCAGCGCCGCGGCGAGCATCGACCCCGGCGCGCCCCACATCAGTTCGCGCGCCGGGTGATCGAGGTTGCCATCGATCAGCACCGCGATGCGGTCGGCGATCGCGGCATCGCCGAAGTCTTCCCACAGCATCATCTCGATCGGCAGCGTGCCGCACAGATAGGAGCCGAAGTCGCTGCTGCCCTGCGCCAGCAGCGCGGCCCGGTGGCGCTCGCGCAGCGAGCCGACGTCCGGCTGCCGCACCGCACTGCCGGTCGCGCCGGCCGCGCGCAGGTAGCGCAGCGCCCAGAGCACCCCGGCCGAGCCGTAGTACAGCGTCGTCGATGGCTGCTCCGGATCGTCGCCGGGCTCGAGGTCCTTCGCATGCACCGGCCAGATCGAATCGGCGCCGCCGGTGGCATCGGCGTCGCGGACGATCCAGTCGATCGTCGCCTTGGCCCGCTGCGGATCCCAGTCGAGTTCGGTCAGCGGTTCGTGGCGGGCGGGGTTGAAGAGCATGGATTGGGCTCGGCGAGAGGGCGATCATGCCGCGAGCGGCGCGGCCGGCCAATCGCGCGGCGCGGTTGCCTGGCCGCGGACAGTCCGCCGCGCGACCGCCTCGCCGCAGCCGCAAGCGACGCGACAGGGCGATCGCGAAACTACGGACCTAGTTCCCTGCGCGCTTGGCCACTGGCGAGTGGGTGTCCATCAGTTGCAGCCGCGTCGCGTCGAGGCGCTCGGAAGCGATCAGCAGCAGTTGTCGCATCAGGGCATAGCCCAGGCGGGGATCCTCTGCGCAGGCCGCGAGCAGCCCGGCGCCGTCGATGGCAAGCGCTTCGACAGGCTGCAGTGCTCGAGCCTGGAAGGTCATGGCGCGCCCCTTGATCAGCACCGAGAAGCCGAACTCGTCGCCGTCGGCGAGCGTCTGGATGCGCAGCACGTTCTCGCCGCCGACCGGCATCTCGAGCGCGACGCGGCCGCTCAGGATCAGGAAGAAGTCGGCGCACTCGTCGCCCGACTGGAAGATCACCTGATCGGCAGCGAACTGCGCCGCTCGCGCAAGCGCGGCGAGGCGTTCGATCTGTCTCGGTTCAAGGTTCCGGGTAAAGGGGTGCCGCATCAGCAGCGGCAGAGGGTCCTGCGCGTTCATCGGAGCCTCCTGGGTCGGATGCTGCAGGCGGAACGGCCGTGCTCCCGGTTGCAGCAACGGCAGTCTCGGAAGAGCGTCAAGTCTGCGCCCGATCGCCGCTGGCGTCGCTTCGATCCGGGTCGGTCCGTTGACGGCCGTCAATGCCGATCCGGGTTGCGTCTCTAGCGTTACGGCAGCTAAAAACCGCCGCGCCGATGACCGCGCGGCCACAACCGACCGTACCCGGCCTAGGCCGCCGCAGCAGACACGCGGCCGCGGGCGACGGCAACGATGGAGAGACACATGGACCCGAAGTCCCGCCAACGCGCGGCGCCGCCGCTTCCCGAGTGGTTCCCGCGCGGCATGACGCTGCTGCGCGATCCGACGCTGAACAAGGGCACGTCGTTCACGGGCGCCGAGCGCGAGGCGCTCGGCCTGCGCGGCCTGCTGCCGCCGCGCGTGGCGACGCTCGACGACCAGGTGGCGCGCGTGCTGGAGAACCTGCGCCGGCTCGATTCCGACCTGTCGAAGTACATCCTGCTGGAGTCGCTGCAGGACCGCAACGAGACGCTGTTCTACCGGGTGGTCACCGAGAACCCGGACGAGATGATGCCGCTGATCTACACGCCGACCGTTGGGTTGGCCTGCCAGCAGTTCGGCCATATCTGGCGGCGGCCCCGCGGCATGTACATCTCCGCCGCCGACCGCGGACGAATCGCGCAGGTGCTGCGCAACTGGCCGCATCGCGAGGCGGCGATCATCGTCGTCACCGACGGCGAGCGCATCCTCGGCCTGGGCGACCTCGGCGCCAACGGGATGGGCATCCCGATCGGCAAGCTGGCGCTGTACACCGCCGGCGCCGGCGTGCATCCGCGCCATTGCCTGCCGATCCTGCTCGACGTCGGCACGAACAACACGCCGCTGCACACCGATCGCCTGTATCTCGGGCTGCGGCAGCCGCGCCTGACCGGCGCCCCCTACGACGAGTTCGTCGATGAATTCATCGAGGCGACGCAGCAGGTGTTCCCGGGCATCGTGGTGCAGTTCGAGGACTTCGCCAACCATCATGCCTTCACACTGCTGCAGAAGTATCGCGACCGGATCTGCTGCTTCAACGACGACATCCAGGGCACAGCCTCGGTGACGGTGGCCGGCATCTTCTCGGCGCTGCGGGTTACCGGCAAGCCGATGGCCGAGCAGACCTTCCTGTGCCTCGGCGCCGGCGAGGCGGCCACCGGCATCTCCGACCTGCTGGTCGAGGCGATGGTCGATGCCGGCATGGCCGCGAAGGATGCGCGCCGTCGCTGCTGGCTGGTTGACTCCAAGGGGCTGGTGGTCGCTTCGCGCGGCGACCTCGCCGAGCACAAGAAGCCCTACGCGCACGAGCATGCGCCGGCGGCGACGTTCATCGACGCCATCCGCGCGCTCAAACCGACGGCGATCATCGGCGTGTCGGCGACGCCGAACACCTTCACGCAGGAAGTCGTCGAGGCGATGGCGAAGATCAACGAGCGGCCGATCGTCTTCGCTCTTTCGAATCCCACCTCGCGCGCCGAATGCACGGCGCAACAGGCCTATGCCTGGTCAGGCGGCCGGGCGCTGTTCGCCTCGGGCAGCCCGTTTGCGCCGGTGACGGTCGGTGGCAAGCACTTCGTGCCGCGGCAGGGCAACAACTCGTACATCTTTCCGGGCGTCGGTCTCGGCGCCATCGCCGGCAACCTGGCGCATGTCACCGACCGCATGTTCATGGCGGCGGCACGAACACTTGCGGCGCAGGTGAGCGACGCCGACCTCGCGCAGGGCAGCCTGTATCCGCCGCTGGCGCGGGTGCGCGAGGTCTCGGCGTTCATCGCCGCGGCGGTGATCGAGGAGGCGCTGGCCGCCGGATTGGCGGGAATCGAGCGGCCTGAGGACATGCTGGCCTACGTGCATTCCCAGATGTACGAACCCGAGTACACGCCGTACGCGTAGCGAAGCGCGTCATGCCGACACGCTCGGGCGCGGTCGCGGCGCCGGCATGCATACTCTCCTTGACTGTGCTCAAGCCGGATCGCGGCCGCTGCGAATACGTTTGCGCGATTGCCGCGACCGGGACCATGGTCAGGCTCACAGCAGTGCCGCGGAGCGATTGATCGCCGACACGACATGGCCGTGCATAGCAACCGCAAGGGTCTCGACCTGCCGCTCGCCGGCGCACCGGCGCTGCGGATCGACGACGCACGCCGGGTGCCGCAGGTGGCACTGCTGGCGGCCGACCTGCCCGGCCTGAAGCTGGCGCTTGCCGTGCAGGTGGGCGACGCGGTGCGGCGCGGCCAGAAGCTGTTCGAAGACCGGCGCATTCCAGGAGTCGCCTTCACGGCGCCCGCCGCCGGCACGGTTGCGGCGATTCATCGCGGCGAGCGCCGGGCGCCGGTCTCGCTGGTGCTCGATGTCGCCGACGACGACTCGCCGGCAGCGCAGGTCCGTTTCGACGCGTTCAGCGGCCGCCCCGCGAGCGAACTCGACAGCGCCGGCGTGCGTGCGCTGATGCTTGAATCCGGGCTGTGGGCAGCTCTGCGCACGCGGCCGTTCGGCCACGTGCCGGCGGCCGACAGCAGCGGCGAGGCGATCTTCGTCACCGCCACTGACTCGCGGCCGCACGCGCCGCCGCCCTCGCTGGTGATCGGCAGCCGCGCCGACGACTTTCGCGACGGCCTCGTCTGCCTGACGAGACTCGAGGCCGGCCCCGTCTATCTCTGCACGGTGGCGGGCGACGGCATCGACGCTCCCGCGGGCGTGCGTGTCGAGCAGTTCCGCGGCCCGCATCCGTCAGGCTCGGTCGGTTGGCACATCCACTGCCTGCGGCCGGTGGGCCCGGAACGGCGGGTCTGGCACATCGGCTACCAGGACGTGATCGCGCTCGGGCATCTGGCCCGCACCGGCACGCTCGACGTCACGCGGGTGATTTCGCTCGCCGGCCCGTCGGTCCGGCAGCCGCGGCTGCTGCGGACGCGCCTCGGCGCCGCAATCGATCCGCTGGTCGCCGGCGAACTCGTCGATGGCGAACACCGTGTGCTGTCCGGCTCGGTGCTCGATGGCCGCATCGCCGCCGGGCCGACCCATGGCTTCCTCGGCCGCTACCACCTGCAGGTGGCGGCGCTGCCCGAGGGACGCGAACGCGAGATGTTCGGCTACATCCTCCCCGGCGCCGGCAAGTTCTCGGTCACCGGAAGCGTGCTCGGCGCGTTTTCGCGGGCGCAGCGGGTGCTGACGACCACCACAAACGGCGGCGAGCGGGCGATGGTGCCCATCGGCACCTACGAACGCGTGCTGCCGTTCGACATCGAGCCGGTGTTCCTGCTGCGGGCGCTGATCACCAAAGATGACGAGGCGGCGCAGAAGCTGGGCGCGCTCGAGCTCGACGAGGAGGACCTGGCGCTGGCCACCTGCGTGTGCCCGTCGAAGTACGAATACGGGCCGCTGCTGCGCGCGGCGCTGGACCGCATCGAGAAGGAACACTGATGCGGCAGCTGCGCCAGTTCCTCGACCGCCAGGCCCACTACTTCGAGAAGGGCGGCAAGTACGAGAAGTTCTATCCGCTGTGGGAGGCGGCCGACACCTTCTTCTACACGCCACCGTCGGTGGCGCGCGGCTCGAGCCACGTGCGCGACGCCATTGATCTCAAGCGGATGATGATCCTGGTGGTGATCGCCGCGCTGCCCTGCGTGTTCATGGCGATGCTGAACACCGGGCTGCAGGCCAACCTGGCGATCGATCCCGGCAAGGCCGCGGCGCTCGAAGGCTGGCGGCACGACGCGATCCGGCTGCTCGGCGTCGGCTACTCTGCCTCGAGCCCGCTCGCCAACCTGGTGCACGGCGCGCTGTACTTCCTGCCGCTGTACATCGTGACGATGGTGGTCGGCCTGACCTGGGAAGTGCTGTTCGCCATCGTGCGCAAGATCGAGGTCAACGAGGGCTTCTTCGTCACCGGCATCCTGTTCCCGCTGATCCTGCCGGCGACCACGCCGCTGTGGCAGGCGGCGCTCGGCATCAGCTTCGGCGTGGTGATCGCCAAGGAACTGTTCGGCGGCACGGGAATGAACTTCATCAACCCGGCACTGGCCGCGCGGGCGTTCCTGTTCTTCGCCTACCCTGCCGAGATCTCCGGCGACAAGGTCTGGACCGCGGTGCCCGACGGCGCGGCGGTCGACGGCTTCTCCGGCGCCACGCTGCTGGGCGAGATGCGCGTGATGACCGGGCCGTTCGCTGAGCAAGGCTACTCGTGGTGGAACGCCTTCGTCGGCTGGGAGCCTGGCAGCATGGGCGAAACCTCGGCGCTCGCCTGCCTGATCGGCGCGGCGATCATCCTGGTGACCAAGGTCGGCTCGTGGCGGACCATGGCCGGGGTGGTGGTCGGCACCATCGCCATGGCGAGCCTGCTGAACGTCATCGGCTCGGAAACCAATCCGTGGTTCGGGGTGCCGTTCTGGTGGCACATGGTGCTCGGCGGCTGGGCCTTCGGCATGGTGTTCATGGCCACCGACCCGGTGACCTCGCCATTTTCCGAGAGGGGCAAGTGGATCTACGGCATCCTGATCGGGCTGCTGATCGTGCTGATCCGCGTCGTCAACCCGGCCTACCCGGAGTCGGTGATGCTGGTGATCCTGTTCATGAATGTGATGGCGCCGGTGATCGACTACGGCTTCGTGCAGGCCAACATCCGGCGAAGGTTGGCGCGCCGTGGCTGACGCCCGCACGCTCGACATCAACTCGACCCGCTACACGGTCGTCTTTGCCGCGATCGTCTGCGTCATCTGCGCCGCGCTGGTATCGGTGACGGCGGTCAATCTGCAGCCACGGCAGAAGGCCAACGCGCGGCTGTACATGGAGAAGAACGTGCTGGTTGCCGCCGGCCTGGTGCAGCCGGGCCAGTCGGTCAGCCGCAACGAGATCGAGGCGATCTTCCAGCGCGACATCAAGACTCGGCTGATCTTCCTCGAAAGCGGCGAACTGGTGCCGGAGGACAAGATCGACGCCCGCAGCTTCGACCAGCGCGCCGCCCGCAACGATCCGGCGACG
>Ga0105096_10001005_pt1 | contig 11026 bp, 8 predicted proteins | sample PPLLak3cmMay2015_FD_87036 | JGI IMG/M metagenome (GOLD analysis project Ga0105096, IMG submission 87036) | Freshwater sediment microbial communities from Prairie Pothole Lake near Jamestown, North Dakota, USA - PPLs Lake P7 Core (1) Depth... | ecosystem: Environmental > Aquatic > Freshwater >... | reverse complement strand
TGCTCGCGCTCGCGGCCCAGGTGCTCGGCGGCGGCAAGACCTCGCGCCTGTACGAGCGGCTCGTCTACCGCGACCGCATCGCCGACACCGTGAGTGCCGGGCACTCCGCGCTCGAGATCGCGGGCCTGTTCGGCATCACCGCGGACGTGAAAACCGGCGTGCCGCACGCCAAGGTCGAGGCGGTCATCGAGGAGGAATTGCAGCGCTTCATCGCCAAGGGCCCGACCGCCGAGGAGCTCGATCGGGCCCGGACCGGGATGCGCGCAGGTTTCATCAAGGGCCTCGAGCGCATCGGCGGCTTCGGCGGCAAGGCCGACGTGCTGGCGGCCTGCGAGGTGTACGAGGGTGACCCGGGCTGCTACCGCCGATCGCTCGAGGCGCTGCGCACCGCGACCCCTGAGGACGTGCGCGAAGCCGCTCGCCGATGGTTGTCGCAGGGCGATCACACCCTCGAGGTGCTGCCCTACCCGGCCCACCGCGCTGCGGCGGCGAGCGCCGTGGACCGCAGCACCGGCGTGCCGGTGATCGCGGAGTTCCCCGGCGTGGCCTTCCCCGAGATCGAGCGTCACCGCCTGTCGAACGGACTGCCGGTGGTGCTGGCCCACCGGCCGGGCGTACCGGTGGTGCGCGTTTCGCTTCTGTTCGATGCCGGGTTCGCCGCCGACCAGGGCCGCCGGCCGGGCACCGCGAGCTTCACCATGGCCATGCTCGACGAGGGCACGAAGTCGCTCGGGGCGCTCGCGATCGCCGACCGCGCCGAGTCGCTCGGGGCCGACCTCGCGACCGGCTCCTCGCTCGACACGTCGTCCGCCTCGGTCTCCGCCCTCGCCGAGCGCCTCGACGACTCGGTCGCACTGCTCGCCGACATCGTGCGCAACCCGGCGTTTCCGCCGGAGGAAATCGAGCGGGTCCGCAAGGAGTGGATCGCCGCCATCGGCCGCGAGAAATCGAGCCCGGACGCGCTCGCGAGCCGGCTCCTGCCGCCGCTGCTTTACGGCGAAGGCCATCCTTACGCCATCCCCTTCACGGGCTCGGGCACCGAGGCCTCGGTCGCGGCGCTGACGCGCGACGACCTCGTCGCCTTCCAGCGCGACTGGCTGCGGCCGGACAACGCGACCCTGATCGTCACCGGCGACACGACCGCCGCGCAGCTCCTGCCGGTGCTCGAGAAGCACTTCGGCAGCTGGCAGGCGGCGGGATCGCAGCGCCCAGCCAAGGCGCTGCCCGCGGCGGCGCGGCCGGATGCGGCCCGCGTGTTCCTGGTGGACAAGCCGGGCGCCGTGCAGAGCAACATCCTGGTGGGCCAGGTGCTGGCCTCGAGCAGCGCCCCCAACCGGCTCGAGACGGACACGATGAACAACGTGCTCGGCGGCACGTTCACCTCCCGCATCAACATGAACCTTCGCGAGGACAAGCACTGGTCGTACGGGGCCCGCTCGAGCCTTCCGGACGCGCTGGGCGGGCGGCCGTGGCTGCTCTCCGCGCCCGTGCAGACCGACAAGACCGTCGAGTCCCTGCGCGAACTGCAGCGCGAGATCGCCGAATTCGTGGGCACCCGGCCGGCCACGGCCGAGGAGATCGCCAAGATCCGCAACCGCGACGTTCGTGCGCTGTCGGGACGGTACGAGACGAACGCGTCCGTGAGCGGAGCGATCGCCGAGATGATCACCTTCGGCTGGCCGGACGACTACGTGCGCTCGCTCAAGTCGCGCCTCGAGGCGCAGACCGACGATGCCGTGCGCACCGCGGCGCGCGAGTCGCTCGACTCAGGCCGCATGACGTGGGTGGTGATCGGCGACCTCAAGACCATCGAGCAGCCGATCCGCGAACTGGGGCTCGGCGAGGTGCGGGTGCTCGACGCGGACGGCCAGGTGATCCGCTGACCCAGGGGAGGCCACGCAGATGAACCGACTCGATCGCGTGCTTTGGGTCCTGCTGCTCGCGCTGGCGGCGGCGGGTTGCCGGTCTCCCGCCGAGCGCCCTGAACCGGTGCCGGCAGCGGCCGCAGCGACCGCGTCCGGCCCGGCCACGGCGTCGGTTCCGTCCGCGGCTGCAACGCAGGCGACGACGTGGTGGACCGACCGCGTCTTCTACGAGATCTTCGTGCGCTCCTTCGCCGACTCGACCACCGGTCCGCTCGCCAACGACGGCATCGGCGACCTGCAGGGCCTGATCGAGCGGCTCGACTACCTCAACGACGGCGACCCCGCCACGACCTCCGACCTCGGCATCACCGGCATCTGGCTGATGCCGATCAGTCCGTCGCCGAGCTACCACGGCTACGACGTGACCGACTACTACGGCATCAACCCGCAGTACGGCACGCTGGAGGATTTCAAGCGGTTCCTCGCCGAGGCGCAGCGCCGCGGCATCCGCGTCGTGGTGGACCTCGTGCTCAATCACTCCTCTTCCGAGCACCCTCACTTCACGCGTGCATTGCGCGGCGACCCGAAGTACCGCGACTGGTACCTGTTCGTGCCACCCGACCAGGTGCCCCGGACCCGCGGGCCCTGGGACCAGCAGGTCTGGCAGAAGATGAACGAGCAGTTCTACTACGGCATCTTCTGGTCAGGCATGCCCGACCTCAACTACCGCAATCCAGAGGTGACGGCCGAGGCCTACCGCATCGCGGATTTCTGGCTGAAGGACGTGGGCGTGGACGGCTTCCGCCTCGACGCCGTGCGCCACCTCATCGAGGACGGCGACGTGATGAACGACACGCCCGAGACCATCGCCTGGCTGCAGGGCTTCCAGTCGCACGTGAAACGCGTCGCACCGGACGCACTCACGATCGGCGAGATCTGGACGGTCACCGAGACCGTCAGCGACTACGTCCGCGCCGACGCGATCGACCTCGCCTTCGAGTTCGAGCTCGCCAAGGGAATCCTCGACGCGGCCCAGAACGGCAACAAGGCCAAGCTCGCCTACGCACTCGACAACGTTGCGGCGAGCTACCCGGCCAATCGCTTCGCCACGATGGTCACGAACCACGACCAGGACCGCATCGCCAGCGTGCTCGACGAGCACCCGGCGCGGCTGCGGCTCGCAGCCGGCCTGCTCCTGACGCTGCCGGGTGTGCCGTTCCTCTACTACGGCGAGGAGATCGGCCAGATCGGGGAGAAACCCGACGAGATGATCCGCAACCCGATGCCGTGGACCGGGGGTCCCAACGGCGGTTTCACAGCCGCCGCACGGCCCTGGGAGAAACTGCAGCCCGGCCACGAGCGCCGCAACGTCGCCGCGCAGGAAGCCGATCCCGACTCGCTGCTCAACTACTACCGTCGGCTGATCCGGCTGCGCCAGTCGGAGCCGGCGCTGTCGCGCGGCGCGGTGCGTTCGCTCGAGACCGGCCGCGAGGACGTGATCGCGTGGGAGCGGAGCGAGGGCGATCGCCGGCTGGTCGTCGTCGCCAATCTCTCCGGGGCGACGCTGCCCGGGTTCGCGATCCCCGGGGCCGACGCGTCGGCCGTCACGGCCGAACTCCTGCACGGGACGGCGGTCGAGTCCGGCAAGGCCGCGCTCGCGCCGCTCAGCGTCCACGTGTTCGCCCCGCGCCCGTGAGCCAAGTCAGGAGTCATCGCATGAATAGTCTGCGCGCCGGCCTGCTCGCCCTGCTGCTCCCGTCGCTCGCGGCCACGAACGCGGCCTCGGCCGATTCGCCACCGCTCGAGCCCGCCGCCGCAGAGCGCTTCGCACGGCTCGCGCTCGACTGCGTGCACCGAGAGTATCCGAACAAGATCGCCCACGTGCTGCAGTCCGACGCCGACACGCAGCCGCCGCGCGTCCTCACCCCGGCGTTTTTCGGTTGCTACGACTGGCACTCGTCCGTGCACGGCCACTGGCTACTGGCGCGGCTCGCGAGGGTCTTTCCCGACACCGCGTTCGCGAAGGAGGCACGGGCGGCGCTGGCCGTGAGCCTCACGCCGGCGAACATCGCGGCCGAGGTCGCCTACCTGCGTGGACCGGGCCGAACGTCGTTCGAGCGGCCCTACGGGCTCGCCTGGCTGCTTGCGCTCGCCGCCGAGCTGCGCGCCTGGGACGACCCGCAGGCGCGCGAGTGGGCGGAGATCCTCGCGCCGCTCGAGGTCGAGTCGGCGCAGCGGATCATGGCGTGGCTGCCGAAGCTGCAGTACCCGATCCGCTCGGGCGAGCACAGCCAGACGGCGTTCGCCTTCGGCCTGATCGCCGACTGGACGCAGGTGCGTGGCGACGTCGGTCTCGCGCGGCTGCTCGAGGAGCGCGCACGCCGTTACTACCTCGCCGACCGCGACTGCCCGCTGCGCTACGAGCCCTCGGGCGAGGACTTCCTCTCGCCCTGCCTCGCCGAGGCCGACTTCATGCGACGCGTGCTGCCTGCGAAGGAATTCGCGACGTGGCTCGACGGCTTCCTGCCGGGGCTGCCCACCGACGGCCGCGCCGACTGGATCGCGCCCGGCATCGTCACCGACCGGACCGACCCCAAGCTCGCGCACATCGACGGGCTGAACCTGAGCCGCGCCTGGATGCTCGAAGGCATCGCGAGCGGCCTGCCCGCGAAAGACCGCCGCCGCGCGGCGCTGCTGGCCGCGTCGCGCGCGCATTCCGCCGCCGCGCTGCCCGCGGTCACCGGCGAGCACTACGAGGGCGGGCACTGGCTCGGCACGTTCGCGGTCTATCTCACGACCCGCGCCGGCCTGCGCGAGTGACCGCCCGCCAGATCATGAACGCCACGAACACGACCGTGACGACCGGGCCGATCGCCTCCTCGAAACTGCCCGACCTCAGGGCGTCGGCGACGAGCCCGAGCGCGGTCGCGGCGACGAAGGCGAGGATCACGAGCGGCACGACCGGCCGCCTGCGCGGCTCGACGCTGCCGGGCGGCTTGGTAGGAAACCGCGTGGGCCGACCTGGCTTCGCCGCAGCGGGCGGCTGACCCTTCCTGTCCGGCGCCCGCGCCTCCGCCATCGACCATGGGTTTGCATCGCGCGAGGTCGGCGCCGGGGGCGGCGGCAGGCCCGGCGTGGTGTTGGCGTCTCGGTTCCTCGTCTTCATCCTGCGGACCTCACAGCCTGCGGCCGGCGCGTGACAACAGATTACGCCGGCACACGCCGATCGAGCCACCCGCGACTGTCATCAATCGTCAACACGAGGGTCAAGAGCTGTTAATGCATCGCGCCCACCCTCCATTGCGCTTGCGGGCTGGCCAAGCCCGCGTTCACCCCCAACTCGTGGAGAGATGCATGACCCCGTCGAAATTCCTTTCCCTGACCGTCGCCCTGACCCTCGGTGCTGCCGTCGCGAACGCCGACAGCCACACCGGCCCGCAGAGCTCGCAAACCCCTTACGTGGTGCCGACCGCCGATGGCTGGGAGGTCACGTCGCTGATCACCGTGGGCGATTCGGCCAAGGAGTCGCCCTATGTGATGGTCGGCATCCCGGATGGCATGGGTGCCGTGGCCGGCAAGTTCGCCGAGAACGGCAGCTACGTCGCCGACAAGGCGTTCATGACCGTATTCCTGAACCACGAGCTCGGCAGCACCTCCGGCGTCGAGCGCGCACACGGCACGAAGGGTGCCTTCGTGTCACAGTGGACCGTGCACCTGAACTCCCTGCAGGTGAAGTGGGGCGAAGACCTAATCCGCCGCGTCCTGACCTGGCAGGGCGGCACCTTCGCCGACACGACCGGACTGACTGTCTTCAACCGCTTCTGCTCGGGTGACCTGCCGCCTCTCACCGGCTTTTTCAACTCGACGACCGGCAACGGATTCGACGGCCTGATCTACATGAACGGCGAAGAAGCCGGAGCCGAAGGGCGTGCATTTGCGCACGTTGTCACCGGCGACGAGAAGGGCACCTCGTACGAGCTGCCGTACCTCGGCAAGTACTCCTGGGAGAACTCCGTCGCGCACCCGAACTCGGGTGACAGGACGCTCGTGGTCGGACTCGACGATTCCTCGCCCGGCCAGGTCTACCTGTACGTGGGTGACAAGCAGGACCAGGGCAATCCCGTCGAGCGCGCCGGACTGCAGAACGGCAAGCTCTACGGAATCAAGGTCACGGACGGCGGCGCAAACTACGCCGGCGGCGCCGTTCCGCTCGAAAACGCGGGTGCGATCAACGGCAGCTTCACTCTGCACGCTTTCACGCGCGACGAGGCCGCCGGCCCTGGGGCAGCCCTGCAGACCCTTTCGGTGGCCAACGGCGTCACGGAGTTCGCACGCCCAGAGGACGGACATTGGGATACGAAGAACCCCAATGTCTTCTACTGGGTGACCACCGGAGGCAGCGGCCAGGCGGCGCGGCTCTACCGCTTCACCTTCGACTCGATCCAGAACCCCACCGGCGGCACGGTTGAGCCGGTGGTCGATGCGGCGAACCTCGTCGGCACCGACGGCGAACCGGCGCGCTCCTTCGACAACATGGTGGTGGACGCCGACGGCAACATCATCATCCAGGAGGATCCGGGCAACTCGAGCTACATCGCCAAGACCTGGAAGATCGACCCGACGAAGTCGCTGGGTCAGGGCGGATTCGCCGTGCAGATCTTCGAGTCCGACCGCGAGCGCTTCCTTCCGGGCGCGCCCGCCTTCCTGACGCAGGACGAGGAGAACTCGGGCGTCATCGAGGTCACGGATATCGTCCGGAACGCCAACTGGTACGAAGCCGGTCGCCGCTACTACCTCGGCAACATGCAGGCGCACTACAGCATCCCGGGCGAGCTCGTGCAGGGCGGCCAGGTGTACCTGATGGCGTCGCCGAAGGCGGCCATGCCCGCGGCGAAGCCGGGCAAGGGGCCACGCAAGGGTAAGTAATCCCTTCCATCCCCGCAGCGGACGCGGGACGGGGGCGGTCGTTTCGACCGCCCCTGTTTCATTTACGGCAGCGGGTGGCGCTGCGGGGCGACGCCCTCGATGGGTCCCACCGTGGCACCCGCGCCCACGTACAGATCGACTTCGCGCTCGAAGCGCAGCGGGCCCGTGACTTCGGCACCCGACTCGATGGTGATGCGCGGCAGCCGGTCGGACTTGCGCCACGCTCCGCCGCTCGGCTTCTCGACCAGGATCCCGCCATCCACGCGCGAACCGGCGCCCACGAACACGTCGCCGTTCACGGTCTCGATGCCGCCGCGCACCGTCGCGCTTTCGAGCCTGAGCGCGCCGTTCACGTTCTCGAGGCGACCGTCCACGCGCGCACCGCGCATCAGCGTCAGCTTGCCGTTGACCGTGCCTGCGTCGCCACTCACCAATACGTCCTCGGCGAGCGTGACCGCCCCGTTCACCGTCTCCACCGACTTCGCGGCGGCCCGCGGCTCGAGGCGGATCGAGCCATTGACGGTCTCCACGTCGCGGACCCGGGCGTCGCTGCCGATCGTGATCGAGCCGTTCACGGTCTCGACGTCGCCGGCCTCCCGGCCCGCCTCCACGTCGATGCTGCTGTTGACCTTGCTGATGTCTGCGGCGGCGCCAAGCGCCACGGCTGAGAACGCGAGCAGCAGGGTAGCGAGGTAGCGAGTCATGGGACGTCTCCGGACGACGAGTGCATCTGTGGCTTCGATGCACCGGGGCGCCAAAGGGTTGCAAGCGCCCCCCGCCCGCCGATGCGCTAGGCTCTGCGGGTGCCCGGCATCGGGCAAGCACCGAGAAGGACCCGCCATGAAGACACGCGCCGCCGTTGCCTACCGGGCCGGGGAGCCCCTCGTGATCGAGACCGTGGACCTCGACGGCCCGAAAGCCGGCGAGGTGCTGGTCGAGATCTGCGCGAGCGGCGTGTGCCACACCGACGAGTTCACCCGCTCGGGCGCCGATCCGGAGGGGCTGTTCCCGGTCATCTTCGGCCACGAAGGCGCGGGCGTGGTGGTAGACCTGGGGCCGGGCGCGACCTCGCTGAAGAAGGGCGACCACGTCATCCCCCTCTACACACCGGAATGCCGGCAGTGCAAGTCGTGCCTTTCGCACAAGACCAACCTGTGCACGGCGATCCGTGCCACGCAGGGCCAGGGCGTGATGCCGGACGGCACCAGCCGCTTCTCGGTCGGCGGCGAGAAGGTCCACCACTACATGGGCTGCTCGACGTTCTCCAACTACACCGTGCTGCCCGAGATCGCGCTCGCGAAGATCCGCGAGGACGCGCCCTTCGAGAAGGTCTGCTACATCGGCTGCGGCGTGACGACCGGCATCGGCGCCGTGATCAACACGGCGAAGGTCGAGCCCGGCGCCAACGTCGTGGTGTTCGGCCTCGGCGGCATCGGTCTCAACGTGATCCAGGGCGCGCGCATGGCGGGCGCCGACAGGATCGTGGGCGTGGACATCAACCCGGGACGCAAGGCGCTCGCGGAGCGCTTCGGCATGACGCACTTCGTGAACCCGAAGGAGGTCGAGGGCGACCTCGTGCCCTACCTCGTCGCGCTCACCGACGGCGGCGCGGACTACAGCTTCGAGTGCGTCGGCAACGTGGACCTGATGCGCCAGGCGCTCGAGTGCTGCCACCGCGGCTGGGGCGTGTCGGTGATCATCGGCGTCGCCGGCGCGGGCCAGGAGATCCGGACGCGACCGTTCCAGCTCGTGACGGGCCGCGTCTGGAAGGGCTCGGCCTTCGGCGGCGCGCGCGGTCGCACCGACGTGCCGAAGATCGTCGACTGGTACATGAACGGCAAGATCAACATCGACGACCTGATCACGCACGTGATGCCGGTCGGCGACATCAACCGCGCGTTCGACCTGATGCACTCGGGCGAGTCGATCCGCAGCGTGGTGACGTTCTGAGAACCATCGCCACCCGGACGGCGAGACGTCCGGCGTCGCAGAGGACACACCGATGGAAGATGGCGCTCTCGGAATCGACCTGATCAAGCTGCTCGTGTTCCCGGTGGTCGGCTTCGTGGCGGGCTTCGCGGCGCAGTGGCTCCTGCAGGCGCGCAGGTCGCGCGACGAACTGCTGCGTGCGCGCGCGACTGAGCGAGCCGCGGCACTGCGCAACCTGTGGGCGATCACCACTCTGCCGCGCGAGATCACCTCGCTCGCGCTGAGCGCCGCGGTGGAAGAGCCCGCGCGCCAGCGCCTGAACGCGGCAATCGTGGACTGGTACACGACGGGTGGCGGCGCGCTGTACCTGTCCTGGCACGCGACCCAGCGCGTGTTCGACCTGCTCGACGGCCTGCGCTCGGAGGAGACTCGCCGCACCGCGCTGGAGGGACTCGTGTCGGCACTGCGGACGCGCCTGAAGTACGACAGCGGCATCTATGCGCGCCCGGAGATCCGGCGGCCACTGCGCCGGCCCCGGCCGTCACCATGGGAGTGAGAACGAGGCTGGCCGCTGCGACGCTCGCGCTCTGGGCCGGCGCCGCGGCCGCCCAGGCTGCGGCACCCGCCGAGGGCACGGGACCGGCCGACGCCTATTCGCCGACCACGATCGTCGCGGTGCGCGATGCCGGCGTGCGCGACATGCGCGGCACGTTTCGCGCCGCCGTCTGCGCGCGCTTGCCGGCCGGCGGGCCGCCGTGCGACGAGGTCCTGCTGAAGCTCGCATCCGAGCCTCCGGCCACGCCGTTGCCACGTGCAGGCGACCTCGCCGGCCGCTATCGGATCGCCTTCGTGCCGGGCCTGTTCAACGAGTGCTTCGAGGACCTCGCTCGCCCTTTCTCGGACGTGCAGGAAGACCTGGAGGCAGGCGGGTTCACGGTGGACTATTTCGCGGTCGCGGGCCGCGGCTCGGTCGCTCAGAACGCCGCGCGGCTCGCGGTACATTTCGTCGGCCTGCCGGACGATGATCGCCCGCTGATCGTGTTCGCCTACTCGAAGGGCCTCGTGGATCTGCTCGACTTCATGGTGCGCTACCCGGACCTTGCACGCCCGATCGCCGCGGTGGTCTCGGTCGCCGGCGCCTCGAACGGCAGCCCGCTCGCCGACCGCATGCACGCGATCTACCGCAGCCTCGGCGCGCAATTCCCGCTGCCGGGCTGCGCACGAGGCACGGGCGAGGAGATCCTGGACCTGCGCCCCGAGACGCGCATCGCGTGGTGGCAGGACCACGGCGAGTCGGTGACCGTACCGATCTTCACGTTGGTCGCGGCGCCGCAGCCCGACCGCGTCTCGCCGGCCACGCGCGCGACCTACAACGAACTCGCGAAGATCGATCCGCGCAACGACGGCAAGCTGCTGTGGCACGACCAGATCCCGCCCCGCAGCCACCTGCTCGGCTATGTGAACGCCGACCACTGGTCGATCGCGGTGCCCGTCCTGAAGGAGGCCCCGAAGGCCGCGTTCCTGTTCCGCGACACGGCGCCGCGAACGGCACTGGCGGAGGCCGCAATCGAGGTCGTGGCAGCGACGCTCGCTGCGCGCCCGAAGGAGTAGCATCCCCGGAGCGTGTCCTCCGGGGGTGACGAGACCATGCCGACGACGATCCGCCTGGGGCTGCAGGACAGGATGTTCCTGCTCGCGGACTCACGCGAGACACCGATGCACGTCGGCGGACTGCAGGTCTTCAGGATCCCGCCTCGGACGCCGACCCACTTCGTCGCCCGGCTCTACGACGAGATGCGCGGGTATCCGGTCTCGGTGCCACCGCTCAACTTCCGGCTGGCGGGCGGCCTCACCGGCAAAGTCCTGCCGAGCTGGGAAGTTGCCGACGACGTGGACCTCGACTACCACTTCCGCCACTCGGCGCTGCCGCGCCCGGGCGGCGAACGCGAGCTCGGCGAGCTCGTCTCGCGCCTGCACTCGAACCACATGGACTTGTCGCGGCCGCTGTGGGAGTACCACCTCATCTCGGGGCTCGCCGGCAGGCGCTTCGCCATCTACACCAAGCTGCACCACGCGATGTTCGACGGCGCGGCCGGCATGCGCCTGATGAACTTCTCGACCGACCCGGCGACGAGCTTCGGTCCGCCGTTCTGGGCGGACGGGTCGCGGCGTCGCGAGGAACCGGACGCCCGTCCGAGCCCGTTGCTCGAGTGGCTGCCGGCCCTGGTCGAGGACGAGGTCAAGTCACTGCCGAGTCTCGTGCGCGGCCTGGCTGCGACGGCCGGGGCGGCGATCGGCGTCGGCGC
>Ga0105096_10001004_pt1 | contig 11028 bp, 9 predicted proteins | sample PPLLak3cmMay2015_FD_87036 | JGI IMG/M metagenome (GOLD analysis project Ga0105096, IMG submission 87036) | Freshwater sediment microbial communities from Prairie Pothole Lake near Jamestown, North Dakota, USA - PPLs Lake P7 Core (1) Depth... | ecosystem: Environmental > Aquatic > Freshwater >... | reverse complement strand
TCCATGACGTAGTTGTAGGTCACGTCGCTGTAGGCGAAGACGACTTCCTGGACCTTGTGGTCGCGGATAATCTGCTCGAGGTCATCCTCGGCGAGGATCGGGATGCCCTTGGGGTACAGCCTGCCCGCCAGCGACGCCGGGTACTTGCGGCCGTCGATGTTCGGGATCTGGGTCGCGGTGAAGGCGACGACGTCGTAGCGGGGATTGTCGCGATAGACGACGTTGAAGTTGTGGAAGTCGCGGCCGGCGGCTCCCATGATGACGGTGCGGATGGGTTTCATATCACCTCAGGGTTCGGGACTCGCCCTTCGACTCGCCGCTTCCGCGGCTCGCTCAGGGTGCGCCGTTCCGGCGCAGGACTCGGGATTCGGACTCCAACGCTGTCACGCTACGAAAGGACGTTCGTCAGTTTCTCGACGGCCCAGTCGATCTCCTCGCGCGTGATGACGAGCGGCGGCGCGAGGCGGATGACGTGGTCGTGGGTTTCCTTGCAGAGCATGCCTTCCTGCATCAGGCGCTCGCAGTACGGCCGGGCAGCCACGGTGAGTTCGACGCCGATCCAGAGGCCGCGGCCTCGGACCTCCCTGATCACGGGGCTCTCGATGGCCCGCAGCTTCGTCAGGAGGTAGTCACCCAGCTCCGCCGACCGCTCGACGAGCTTCTCGTCGATCAGGACCTGCAGCGCCGCGCGCGCCACGGCGCAGGCGAGCGGGTTGCCGCCGAAGGTGCTGCCGTGGTCGCCCGGCTTGAAGACGCCCAGCACGGCCTTGTCGGCGAGCACCGCCGAGATGGGATAGTAGCCGCCGGAGAGCGCCTTCGCGATGATGACCATGTCGGGGCGGACGCCTTCCCACTGGTGCGCGAACAGCCTGCCGGTGCGCCCGAGGCCGGCCTGGATCTCGTCGCAGATGAACAGGACGTTGTTCGCCTTGCAGAGCGCCTCGGCCTTCTTGAGGAACCCGTCGGGCGGGATGATGATGCCCGCCTCGCCCTGGATGGGCTCGACGAGGAACGCCGCCGTGTTCGGCGTGATGGCGGCTTCAAGCGCCGCGGCGTCCCCGAAGGGAATGACGGGAAAGCCCGGTGTGAGGGGGCCGAATCCGTCGCGGTACTGCTCGTCGGTGGAGAAGCTGATGACCGTCGTCGTGCGGCCGTGGAAGTTGTCGGCGCAGACGATGATCTCGGCTTTGTCCTTCGGGATGCCCTTCACCGTGTAGCCCCACTTGCGCGCGGCCTTCACGGCCGTCTCGACCGCTTCGGCGCCCGAGTTCATCGGCAACGACATGTCGTAGCCGGTGAGGTCGTGCAGGAGCTTGTAGAGCAGCGGCAGCTGGTCGTTGCGGAAGGCGCGCGAGGTGAGCGTGACCCGCTTCACCTGCTCGATGACCGCCTGCATGATGCGGGGATGGCAGTGGCCCTGGTTCACCGCCGAATACGCGGCGAGGCAGTCCAGGTACTTCCGGCCGTCCACGTCGTAGACCCACACCCCTTCGCCCCGCTCGATCACCACGTCGAGCGGGTGGTAGTTGTGGGCGCCGTACTGCTCCTCCAGCGCGATGAATGCCTGTGCCTTCGATGTTGTCGTGGTCATAACGTCACCTGTCAGAAAAAAGTACCGGGGGCCTCGGGAACGGGAGTGCGCCGCCAGCTGGACAGGGGTCCGCTAATGATCCTCCGGCCTCTGATCGCGCGGTCCGAGCATCGCGCCTCCTACTCCCGCTCCCACAGCAGGGTCAGCAGCGCCATGCGGATGAAGAGCCCGTTGGCGGCCTGCTTGAAGTAGAGGGCCCGCGGATCGTCGTCGACCGCCTTGTCGATCTCGACCGTGCGGGGCAGCGGGTGCAGGATCATCGCGTCCGGCTTCATCCGGCGCAGCAGCCGCCCGTCGATGGTGTAGCGGTCGAGCGCGGCGCGGTCGTTCACCCGGTCGGGGCGGATGCGTGTCTGGTAGATGACGTCCACCTCGCCGGCCAGCGGCGCGACGTCGTTCGCGAGGTCGTACCAGACGTCGTGCTCGTCGAGGTGGTCCAGGATGTCCTGGCGCATCTGCACCTCGGGCGGGCTGACGAAATAAATCTTCACCCGCTCGAACTTGCTCAGCAGGTAGGCGAGCGACCGGGCGGTGCGGCCGCCGTCGAGTTCGCCGACAATCGCGATGGTGAGGCCGTCGAGCGTGTGGCGCTCGCGGTGGATCGTGTAGAGGTCGAGCAGCGCCTGCGTCGGGTGCTGACCGCCGCCCCCGTCGCCGGCGTTGACCACCGGCACGAGCGAGACGCGCGCCGCCCGCCGTGCGCCGCCCTCCTCGGTGTGGCGCAGCACGATCACGTCCGAGTAACTGGAGATGATGCGGATGGTGTCCTCGAGCTGCTCGCCCTCGATCTCCGACGAGAACACCCGCGCGTGCTCGGTGGACAGGACGCGGCCGCCGAGGCGGTACATGGCGGCCTCGAAGGAGAAGCGCGTGCGCGTGGACGGCTCGTAGAAGAGCGAGGCCATCACCTTGCTCGAGTAGTCCCGCGTGCCGCCGCGCGCCACGACCTTCTCCATCAGGCGCGTCCGCTCGAACAGCGCCATCAGGAGCGGCACCGTGAACTGCTGGGATTCGATGACGTGGGGCAGTTTCATTGGCGACGGCCTCTTCCATGTAGCCAGTAGACAGCAGTCAGTAGTCAGTAGTCAGTAGGAAGACCGTCCCGCCGAACGTTGTCTCGCCTACTGGCTGCTGTCTACTGACTACTGAATGCTGACCAGTGTCTATCCCACAATGTGCGTCCCCGCCTCCCCGCGCACGGCGTCGAGCAGCCGTTCGCAGGAGGTGATGATCACCTCGCGCCCGCCGTTTCCGAGGAACCGCAGCGCGGACTCGATCTTCGGCCCCATGTTGCCGGGCGGGAACTGCCCGTCCCGGTAGTGCGCCTCCATCTCGGCCGCCGTCACGCGGCCCAGGGGGCGCTGATCGGGCTTCCTGTAGTGCAGGTAGACCCGGTCGGTGTCGGTCGAGATGACGAAGTAGTCGGTGCCCAGGCGCGCCGCCAGCAGCGCCGACGCGCGGTCCTTGTCGATGACCGCCTCCACGCCGCGCAGGGCCCGGCCCCGGCGGACGACCGGAATGCCGCCCCCGCCGACAGCGATGACCAGCACGCCGGTGTCGATCAGCCGGCGGATCACGCCCTCTTCGACGATCTCGAGCGGCTCGGGAGACGGCACGACGCGGCGGTACCCGCGCGCCGCGTCCTCCACGATGGCCCAGCCGAACTGCTGCTGCTTCGCCCGCGCCTCGCGCTCGGAGTAGAACGGGCCGATGGGTTTGGTCGGCTTCGACATGGCCGGGTCGTCGGGCGACACCACGACCTGCGTCACCACCGTCGCCACGGGCGTGGTCAGTCCCGCCTCGGCCAGCTCCGCCTGCAGCGACTGCTGGAGCAGGTAGCCGATCTCGCCCTGTGTCGTGGCGTCGCAGACATCGAGCGGGTGGGTGTACACCTGGTCCGCCGCCCGTTCCGACCGCAGCAGGGCCGCGCCCACCTGCGGGCCGTTCCCATGGGTCACCACGACGTGGAATCCGGCGCGGATGATCTGGACGATGCCTCCGGCGGTCCGCCTCGCGTTGGCGGACTGCTCGGCAATCGTGCCCTTCTCACCGGCACGGATGAGCGAATTGCCGCCGATGGCGATGAGCGCTGTCCTGGCCACGCTCCACCTACCGCATCATCTCCAGCATGATGGCTTTCTGGGCGTGGAGCCGGTTCTCCGCCTCGTCGAACACCACCGAGTTCGGCGAGTCGATGACCTCGTCGGTGACCTCCTCGCCGCGGTGCGCGGGCAGGCAGTGCATGAACAGGGCGTCTGGCCTGGCGTGCGCGACCAGCGCCGCGTTCACCTGGAACGGGCGGAACGCCGCCTTGCGGGCGTGCGCCTCGGCCTCCTGGCCCATGCTCGCCCACGTGTCGGTGTAGATCACGTCCGCGCCGGCCACCGCCTCGGCCGGATCGGCGGTGACGAGCAGCGTCGATCCGGTCTTCGCGCCCTCGTCGCGCGTCCACTGCGCCACCTCGGCCTTCGGCTGGTACCCGGCGGGCGACCCGATGGCGATGTGCGTGCCGAAGCGAGCCGCGGCGAACATCAGCGAGTTCGACACGTTGTTGCTGTCGCCGACGTACGCGAGCTTCAGGCCCTCGAGCCGTCCCTTGTGCTCGAGGATCGTCAGGAAGTCGGCCATGGCCTGGCAGGGGTGGCTGTAGTCGGTCAGGCCGTTGATCACCGGCACGCTCGCCCACTCGGCCATGCGCTCGACGATGTCGTGGGCGAAGGTGCGGATCATGATGCCCTGCACCATGCGCTCGAGGTTCCTGGCGACGTCGTAGACCGACTCGCGCTTCCCGAGGTTGATCTCGGCAGGCGACAGATACACCGAGAACCCGCCCAGCTGGTGGATGCCGACGTCGAACGACACCCGGGTGCGCAGTGACGGCTTCTCGAAGATCATCGCGAGCGTCTTGCCCTTCAACGCCTCGCTGAACCTGGCCGGATCGGCCTTCACCTCGCGCGCAAGGGCGAGCAGGTGCCGAAGTTCGTCGGAGGTGAAGTCGCGGATGGTCAGAAAGTCAGGTACACGCATGGCACGCCTCTCTCGCGGCCTGGTTCTGCCGCCGTACGCAGGTCATGAAACCGTCTCTGTCGCGCGCGGTTTCGTAACCCGTTCTCGCGGCCCCGTCCCGCGGCCGTACGCAGGTTACGAAATCGTGTCCTTCAGTTGTCGCGGTAGCCAGCATGTCGGGCCGACAAGCCGTCTCGCCCTTGGAGCGACGCCGGGGGCGGGCAAGGCGAGAAGTTGATTCTACTCCGCGGGCTTGCGGGAAGGGAAGCCTGGCCGCCGCCTACCGCGGCGGCGGCGGCGCCGCGCCGGAGGATCGCCCGCGTCGGCTTCAGCGGGCGCCCCGTGATCGCGCCAGTAAGCCAGTTTTTCGGGCGCATCCCCGTGGATCTCGAGCCACGTCATCGCGTCGCCAAACGCCGAGCGCTGCATCAGCATCCGCCGGGCGTGGGGCGACCGGCTCGGCTCGCGCAGGCGGCGCTGCAGCATCAGCACCTGGTGGACCCGCTCGACGTCCCGCCGCGCGAGGGGCAGGATCCCCAGGTTGAGGCCGGGCCGGCCTTCGTCTTCCATCCACGCCGGCCACCCGGCCTGTGAAAAGCCGAGGGGCACGATCAGGCTGCCAAGGAGCATGCCGTTGGTCAGCGCGGCCGGTGGCGCCTCCGCGCGCAGCCGGTACGCGTCGAGCCTGGAGAGCGACGCCCACAGCGTCTCGCGCGCGTGGGCGTGCAGGACCTCGCTCAGGGGCTCGAGCAGGCCCAGGCGGTGCAGTTCCCGGAACGTGCGCTCGGAGGCGCCCGACCGGAGAATCTTGTAGTACTCCTCCGCCAGCCGCGCTGGCGCGGCCAGCGCGATCCGCTGGCGCTCGCTGGCGATCGCGTCGGCAACGGGCTGATCGATCGTGAAGCCGAGACGCGCGGCGAACGACACCGCCCGCTGCATCCGGACGGGGTCCTCGCGGAAGCGGACCACGGGATCCCCGATTGACCGCACCACGCCCGCGCGCAGGTCCTCGAGGCCGCCGACGTAGTCGATGATGGAGAACGTCGCGATGTCGTAGAAGAGGGCGTTCAGCGTGAAATCGCGCCTGAAGGCATCTTCCTCGGGCGTGCCGAACGTGTTGTCGCGGTGGACGAGGTGGTCGTGCGAACCGCGACCCACTTCGCCGCCGCCGTGGGCGCCGGCCCCGGCCTCTGCCGCCGCGTGCGCCTGGGCCTCCGCCTGCTCTTCCTCGGTGACCTGCCGCCTGAAGGTGGCGACCTCGATCACCTTCGTGCCGAACCGGATGTGCGCCAGGCGGAACCGCCGCCCGATGATGAAGCAGTTCCGGAAGAGCTTCTTGATCTGGTACGGATGCGCATCGGTCCCGATGTCGAAGTCCTTCGGCCGCCTCCCGAGCAGCAGGTCCCTGACGCCGCCGCCGACGATGTAGGCCTTGAAGCCCGCGTCTTTCAGGCGGTAGAGGACCTTCAGGGCGTCGGGATCGACATCGCGCCGCGAGAGCGTGTGGGCCTCGCGGGGCACAACGAGCGGCAGCATCTGGGGCATCTTACTAGACCCGGGGCTCGCTTGGGTTGGTGAGCATCGCCCCGGCTCACGCAGGCTGAAGCCTGCGGGCTCCATCCCGGCTCATGGTCAACTCAAGTGAGCGCCGGTCTGGGGGCCGGGGGCCAGGCACTGGTCAGAGGGCCGAGGGGATCACCTCGATCGCCGCATCGGCGGAGATTCCCGGCGCCACCAGCGCGCGTACACCCGCATCAAACGTGGCGAGTCGGCCGCCGTGCCGGACCGCCAGACCAACGAGGTGGGCATCGGTGACCTGCTGGTGTCCAATCACGCGGGACCGGGCCACGTGCTGGGACTCCGCAAACCTGATGTCGTCGGCCAGGAAGCGGTGGTCCGGAAGCGCCGTGATGCGCTGTAGCAGCGCCGCGGCTTCCTGAGGAGACACGGCGGCCGGCACGGCGCGCGCGTTCGACGATACTCGGACGAAGCCCAGTTCGACAATCGAGCAGGTCGCCCAGTCGCGAGGCCCGCGTGCGCTGAACCACCTGTGCGCATGGGTGTGATGGACGTGGTTAGGCCAGGCGAGGGCCACAAGCACGTTGACGTCGAGCAGCGCGACCATCAGGCCTCGTCGAGCGCGTCGCGGACCATCTCGGGAGTCAGCGGCGGCGTTCCGTCCGGTACGTCGAAGACGGGGAAACCGGACGGCGCCGGCTGGGAGCGGGCCGGATTCAGCGCGCGGCGAGCCAGCATGGAGAGTATCTTTCCTACGCTGGTCCGCTCGATGGCCGCCAGGCTCCTGACCGCCTCGTAGATGTCGTCGTCCAGGTGCAGCGTAGTCCTCATGAGACGAATATATGGCGAAAACATCATGATGTCAAGATGTCATGATGCCAAGGGTGCCTCCAGGCCCTACCCCTTCGCGTCCTTCCAATTCTCCCCGATGCCCACATCGACGGTCAGCGGCACCGCGAGCTCGGCGGCGCCTTCCATGAGGCGCTTCACCAGGGCGGCCACCTCGCCGGCCTCGTCCCGCGGCACTTCGAAGAGCAACTCGTCGTGGACGGTCAGGATCATGCGGGCGCGGATGCCGCCGTCGCGGGCCGGCCTGGCCTCCAGCGCGCGGTGGACGTCGATCATCGCGCGCTTCAGGATGTCGGCGGCGGTGCCCTGGATGGGCATGTTCACCGCCACGCGCTCGGTGGCGCTCCGCACCTGGCCGTTCTTGCTCGTCAGCTCGGGCACGGGCCGCCGGCGCCCGGCCAGCGTCTTCACCATGCCGGTCTCGCGCCCGCCCTCGAGCGTCCGGTCGATGAACTGGCGCACGGCGGGGAACCCGGCGAAGTACGCGTCGATGAAGGCCTGCGCCGCCTGCTGCGTCACGCCGATGTCCTTCGACAGCGAGAAGGCGGTCTTGCCGTACAGCAGCGCGTAGTTCACCATCTTCGCCCGGTTGCGCATCTCCTTCCGGTCGAGCCCGCTCTCGGTGCCGAAGATGGCCAGCGCCGTGCGGTCGTGGATGTCTTCGCCCCGGCGGAAGGCCTCGATGAGCGCGTCGTCACCGGAGAGATGCGCAAGGACCCGCAGCTCGATCTGCGAGTAGTCGGCCGAGATGAGCACGCAGCCCGGCTCGGCGACGAAGGCCCGCCGGATCTCCCGTCCCAGCTCCGTGCGGACGGGAATGTTCTGAAGGTTGGGGTCGCTGCTGCTCAGCCGGCCCGTCGCGGCCACGGCCTGGTTGAAACTCGTGTGCACGCGGCCGGTGACGGGATTCACCAGCTGCGGCAGCGCATCGATATAGGTGCCCTTCAGCTTCTGCATGGTCCGCCACTCGAGGATGAGGCGGGGCAGCTCGTGCGTGAGCGCGAGTTCCTCGAGCACGTCCACCGAGGTCGAGGCCACGCGCGTGGTCCCGGTTTTCTTCAGCACGGGCAGCTTGAGCTTCTCGAAGAGGATCTCGCCCAGCTGTTTCGGCGAGTTGATGTTGAACGCCTCGCCGGCCAGCTCGAAGATGCGCGAGCCGCGCTCCTGCATCTCGCGCTCCAGCGTCCGCGACAGCGTGCCGAGGGCCGCGGTATCCACGCGCACGCCCACCCGCTCGAGGGCCGCGAGCACCGGCACGAGGGGCCACTCGAGCTCCTCGTACACTCCCGCGAGCCCCTCGGCGGTCAGCTTGCCCCGGAGCAGCCGGGCCAGCTGCAGCGGCAGATCGGCGCGTTCGGCCGCATACGCGAGAGTGGCGGTCGCCGGCATGTCGGCCGGCGCCGACGCCCTGGCGCCCTTGCCGTACACCGCCTCCTCGGTGAGGGGCTTGTAGTCGAGGTGCTCGATGCTCAGCGTCTCGAGCGCGTGCGGCGCCCGGGTGGAGTCGAGCAGATAGCTGGCCAGCATGGTGTCAAATCCCGGGCCCGCCACGTTCACGCCGTGGCGCGCCAGGACGATGGCGTCGTATTTCACGTCGTGGCCCACCTTCTCGACGCTCTCGTCTTCGACGAGCGGAGCCAGCGCGCGAAGCGCGCCGCCGGTGTCGAGGTTGGTCACCTCGTCGAGCGCGCGATGGCCGAGCGGCACGTACCGCCCGTGTCGCTCCCCACGCGAAAACGCGACCCCCACCATGCCCGTCCGCATGGCGTTCGCGTCGTCTCCGAGGACGCGCAGGCCGACGGAGCCGGCCGCCCGCGCCTCCGCCACCTCCGCCGCCAGGCGGTCCAGGGAGTCGATGATGGCGTAATCGGTGGCGGTGGTGGCGGCTGTCGGCGCGAAATCGCTCGTGAAGGTGCGGAAGCCCAGCTTCGTGAAGAGCGCGTAGCAGGCGGCCTGGTCGGGGCCGCGATAGCGCAGCGAATCGAGATCGCGATCGACGGGCACGTCCGGCCGGATGGTCACGAGTTCGCGGCTGGCCCGGGCGGCATCCGCGTTGGCGAGCAGCGCCTCCCGGTAGCGCTTCTGCTGCACGCCGGCCGCGCCCTCGAGCAGCGCGTCGAGCGAACCGAACTGCGCGATGAGGTCGCGCGCGCCCTTGTCGCCGATGCCGGGCACGCCTTTCACGTTGTCGACCGAGTCGCCGGTGAGCGCGAGCACGTCGACCACCTTGTCCGGCGCCACGCCGAACTTCTCGACGACGCCGGCCGGATCGTACCAGGTGCCTTCGTCGCGGGGGTTGAACACGCGGATCCGACCGCCGACGAGCTGGAAGAAGTCCTTGTCGCCCGTGACGATGGCCACGTCGTAGCCCTCGGCCGCCGCCCTCAGTGCCAGCGTTCCGATGACATCGTCCGCCTCGAACCCCTCGGATGTCAGCGCCGGCACGCCGAGGGCGGCGCAGGCCTCGTGGATGAGCGGCACCTGCTCGACCAGGTCGGGAGGCATCGGCGCTCTGTTGGCTTTGTAGTCGTCGGCGAGGTCGTCGCGGAACGTGCGGCCGGCCAGGTCGAAGGCGGCCGCGATGGCGTCGGGCTTGTGGTCGGCCAGCAGCTTGCGCAGCATCGCGACGAATCCGTAGACGGCGTTGGTCGAGCGGCCGTCGGGGCCGGTCAGGCTCCGGATCGCGTGGTACGCCCGGTACATCTGCGACGAGCCGTCGATCAGGAAGAGAGTGGGCATGGCAATCACTCGGGACTCGGGACTTCCGCCTTCGCCGCACGGCCTACCGGCCGGCTTCGGCGAGACAGGCGGGATTCGGGAGACGACACGGCTTACGCCGGGGCTCCCGCCCGAGCACATTCCGATATTATTGACGGGTTATGAGCTTCGGGTGGCGTTTTCCTGCGGGCCTCGCGCCAATCTCGGCCGCGCTGCTCGCCGCGCTGGCGATCTCAGCCTGCGGCGGGGGCGGGCTCGTCAGGCACTACGAGTACGACGAAGAGATCTACCTGTCGGTTGACGGCAGCGCCACGATTTATCTGAACGCGTCGGTGCCGGCCCTGGTCAACCTGCGCGGTCTGGATCTGGATCTCCGGCCGACGGCGAACGTCGATCGGGCGAAGATCCGGAGCCTCTTCACGACCGACGCGACCCGCGTGACGCGCGTGAGCCGCTGGCGGCGGTTCGGACGGCAGTTCGTGCAGATCAGGATGGCCGTGGACGATGTCACGAAGCTCGGTTTGGTGGCTCCGTTCGCCTGGGCGACGTACCAGTTCGACCGCGTTGACGATCTCGTGGTGTACCGCCAGCGGTTGAGCGCGGCCGCCGGGAAGCCCGTGGGCGATGTCGGCTGGAAGGGCGCCGAACTGATTGCCGTGCGCGTGCACCTGCCGAGCCGCATCCGGTACCACAACGCGGGCGCGGGCAACTTGAGGCGCGGCAACATCCTCGTATGGGAGCAGGCGCTGTCGGACCGGCAGGCCGGCAAGCCGCTCGAGATCGAAGCGCGCATCGAAGAGACGTCGATTCTCTACTCGACGCTGATGCTGTTCGCCGTGAGCGGTCTCCTCGCGCTGCTGGTGCTGGCCGCCATCATCTGGTGGGTCGTCAGGAAGGGCAAGCGTCCCTGGGTCTGAAGACCCCGGGCTCCACGTGATGGGCAGCAGCGCCGGCGAGCGATCAGGACGTCAGATCCACCCGCGCCACCATCGGTAGTACTGCTGCCGCAGCATCCGGTTGCGCGGCATCGTCCGCCGCTCGGCGCGCACGGCGCGCTGCGCACGCTCGGCGGCTCTGGCGCGTGCCTGCTTCATCTGCGCCTGCTGCTCCGGCGTGAGCAGCTGCATGAACTGGTTTCTGGCGCGGCCTCGCTGTACGGCATGGTCGGCCTGCAGCGCGCCCAGTGCCTCGGCGGCCGACCGGATGGCCGCCTCGTCGGGCGCGTCGGCCCGCATGGCCTGCTGCAACTGCTGACGCGCGGCGCGCATCTTCTCGCGAAGGGCCTGGGCCTCCGTGCGCTGGGCTTCACGCAGCCCCCTGATTTGGTTCCGCTGGTCCTCGGTGAG
>Ga0105096_10001002_pt1 | contig 11030 bp, 13 predicted proteins | sample PPLLak3cmMay2015_FD_87036 | JGI IMG/M metagenome (GOLD analysis project Ga0105096, IMG submission 87036) | Freshwater sediment microbial communities from Prairie Pothole Lake near Jamestown, North Dakota, USA - PPLs Lake P7 Core (1) Depth... | ecosystem: Environmental > Aquatic > Freshwater >... | reverse complement strand
GCCACAGCCGCCACAGATGGCACACCTGCCAGACCTGCCGCACCTGCAATGCCTGCCACAGCTGCAATACCTGCCACAGCTGCCATACCTGGCATACCTGCCGCACCTGTGACCCCCGCCACACTGATCACGCGAGGCACGTCGGGCACGACGTCTGCGCCTGCCGCGCCAACCACGCCAACCACGCCAACGGCGGGGCGCGGCCAGGGGCATGGCATCGCCACGACGCCGCTGACGGTGGCCGAGCCACAGGCGCTTGAAAGGGCACAGGTGCAACCAGCAGCCCCGGCGCAGGCGCAGGCACCGACGCAGGCACCGGTACTGGAACAGCCACAGGCACAGACGCAGGCGCTGGCACAGGCGCTGGCGGAGACACGGCCACGGTCAGATCCGCGGACGCAGACATCGGCATCGGCAGCGTCGTCGACGCCGGCCCTCGCCGAGGCGCTGCCGGCTGCCGCCGTCGAGAGCAGCGCCGCACTCGCAGACACCGGCGGCGCCACCCTGGCGGGGTCGGCAGCGGCGCCGCTGCCTTCGAGTCCGGCATTGACGGTTGGCACCTCCGGCGTGCCGGCCGAGGCCCGCCTGACGGCCGCACCCGACAGCGCCGACTTCGCCCGTCAGCTCGGCGCCCAGCTGACGACCTTCGTGCGCGATGGCGTCGAGCACGCGCGACTGCACCTCAACCCCGCCGAACTCGGGCCGGTCACGGTGCGCATCCGGGTCGACGGCGATGCCGCGCAGGTGCATCTCGCGGTCGAACACCCACTGACGCGGCAGGCGCTCGAGCAGTCGATGCCGCTGCTCGCCGGCAACCTGCGCGAAGCCGGGCTCACGCTCAGTGGCGGGGGCGTCTTCGAGCAGCCGCGCCAGCCCGGCGACGGCGCGCCGCAGACCCCACGCGGCCCGGCTGGCGACAGACGCCTCGGCAGCGCCGAACCCGAAGCGACACTGCACGTGGTGGCTGGCGGATCGCGCCGCCGCGGTGTGGTGGACCTCGTGGCCTGATCCCCGCTGCGGCCCGTGAAGGGCCGCTTAAGCCGCCCTTTTCGCGGCTTCCCGCACCGGCGGCGGTCTCAATAATGGCTTCGACACGCCGAGAGCCGCCGCCGCGGTGGGCTCCGGCGCCCAGCTCCAGGAGACCGCATGTCCAGCGCCACGGCCATCGACGCCACACCGCCCGCCAAGCGCATGGGCCGGAAGAAGCTGATCCTCGTCGCCCTCGCCGCCGCCATCGTGCTCGCCGGCGGCGCCGGCGCGGCCGTGCTGATCATGAAGAAGAACGCCGACGCCACCTACGACGAGCACGCCGAGGACACCAGCGACGCGCCGCCGCAGGCCTCCGGCAAGCCCGCGCCGGTGTTCGTGCCACTCGATGCCTTCACCGTCAACCTCGCCGACCGCCAGGCCGACCGCTATGCGCAGATCGGCATCACGCTGGAACTCGACGACCCAGCCAGCGGCGACCGCATCAAGGCCTTCATGCCGGCGATCCGAAACAACATCCTGATGGCCATCGCCGACCGCACCGCGGCCGACCTGCTGGGCCGCGAAGGCAAGACCTTGCTCGCCGAACGCGTGCGGCGCGAGGCCTCGCGCGCCCTGGGCTACGCCGTCGACGACGCCGATCCCGGCGCAGCCGTGGACCCGGCCGTGGCCAAGGCGCGCAAGTCGGCCAAAGGTACGCCCGCGCTTCCAGTGCGGGCGGTTCACTTCTCCACCTTCATCATCCAGTGATCACGACCCCGGGCGCCGGCATGAGCCAGCAGATCCTCTCGCAGGACGAGGTCGACGCCCTGCTGCAGGGCATCACGGCCGACGAGGAGGCCGATGCGCCCGAGCGCGCCCCCGCCGGCGGCGTACGCAAGGTCGACCTGTTGGCCGCCGAACGCGTCGTGCGCGGCCGCATGCCGGCGCTGGAACTCGTCAACGAGCGCTTCGCGCGCAACATCCGCAGCGGCCTGTACGAGATCACGCGCCGGTCGGCGGAGGTCTCTGCCGGCGCCGTCAAGGTGCAGAAATTCAGCGCCTTCATGCGCGAGATCGTCGTGCCGGCCAACTTCAACGTCGTCGCCGTGCGGCCGCTGCGCGGCGCCGGGCTTGTCGTGTGCGACCCGAGCCTGGTGTTCGCGGTGATCGATGCATTGTTCGGCGGCGCTGGCAAGTTCCACACGCGCATCGAGGGGCGCGAGTTCTCCGCCACCGAGATGCGCATCATTCGCCGCCTCTTCGACACCATCGTCGTCGCGTACGGCAAGGCCTGGCAAGACATCTATCCGCTGGAACTTGAATACCAGCGCTCTGAGATGCAGCCGCAGTTCGCCAATGTCGCCGCGCCCGGCGAGACGGTGATCAGCACGAGCTTCACTTTCGAGTTCGGCGAGACCACCGGCGGTGTGCACCTGTGCATCCCCTACGGAACGCTGGAGCCGATCCGCGAGCTGCTCTACGGCGAGCTGCCGGGGGACGGCATCGCACCCGACCGGCGCTGGCTGGAGTTGATGCAGCACCAGATCCAGGCCGCCGAGGTCGAACTGGTGGCCGAGCTGGCGCAGGCGCCGGCGACGGTCGAACAGCTGCTCTCGTTCAAGCCCGGCGACTTCATCGAACTCGACCTGACGCCGCAGATCCAGGCCAAGGTCGACGGTGTCCCGGTGCTCGACTGCCATTACGGCACCGCCAACAACCGCTACGCGATCAAGATCGACCGCCTCATCGCCAGCCTCGACACGGGTTGGCTCGGAGCCCCTGCAGATGGCCGCTGACCCGCACCACACGATGACCACCGACTCCATCATGGAAGACCGTGCCGCCGCAGATTGGGCCGCCGCGCGCGCCGACAGCCCCGGCCGCGAATTGGCCAGCGAACTGGCCGCGCCGGCGGAGTCCGTGGCCCCCGCGGCCTTCACCAATTTCGCCGCCGCGGGCGCGCTGCCGGTGGGCGCCGGCAACGACATCAACATGATCCTGGACATCCCGGTGCAGCTGACCGTGGAGCTGGGCCGCACGCGCATCCCGATCAAGAACATCCTGCAGCTGGCCCAGGGCTCCGTCGTCGAGCTCGAGACGCTGGCCGGCGAGCCGATGGACGTGCTCGTCAACGGCTACCTGATCGCGCAGGGCGAGGTGGTCGTGGTCAACGACAAGTTCGGCATCCGGCTGACCGACATCGTGACCCCCAGCGAGCGCATGCGTCGGTTGTCGCGGACCTGATCGCATGACGGCACCGTGGGGATCGCTGCTGTGGTTCGCCGCCGTCGTGCTGGCGATCCCGCTGGTGCTGTGGCTGCTGAAACGCACGCCGCTGGGCGGCGCCGCCACCGGCGCGCCCGGCACGCCGCGCGCGGTGGCCGTGATGCCGTTGTCGGCGCAGCAGCGGCTGGTGACGGTCGAGGTCGGCCAGGGTGACGAAAGACGCTGGCTGGTGCTGGGCGTGACGCCGCAGGGCATCACCACGCTGCACACGATGCCGCCGCAGGCCGGCGCCGACGGGGGCGCGGTCGCCACACCGGTGGCCTTCGGCCAGATGCTGCAACGCCTGCGCACGGGCGGTGCCAGTGGCCATGCGCGCTGAGCGCCGCCTCCTGATCGTGGCGCTGGCGGCGGTGCTGGCCGGTGCCGCCGGCGGTGCACTGGCGCAGCCGACGGGCGGCCTGCCGCTGGTGGTGGCGCAGGGGCCGGGCGGCAACAGCTATTCGGTGCCGATCCAGACGCTGCTGTTCTTCACCGCGCTGTCGTTCCTGCCCGCGGTGCTGCTGCTGATGACCGGCTTCACGCGCATCGTCATCGTGCTGTCGCTGCTGCGCCAGGCACTGGGCACGCAGGCGGCACCGCCGAACCAGGTGATCATCGGCATGAGCCTGTTTCTCACCTTCTTCGTCATGGCCCCGACCTTCGACAAGGTCTACGAGCAGGCCTGGACGCCCTACGCTGCGGGCACGATGCCGGCGGAGGAGGCGCTGAAGACCGGGGTGCAGCCGCTGCGCGACTTCATGCTCAAGCAGACGCGCCAGAGCGACGTCATGCTGTTCTCCCGCCTGGGCAAGTTGCCGCCCGAGGTCAAGGCCGAGGAGGTGCCGCTGTCGGTGCTGGTGCCGGCCTTCGTGACGAGCGAGCTGAAGAGCGCCTTCCAGATCGGCTTCATGATCTTCATCCCCTTCCTCATCATCGACATGATCGTTGCCAGCGTGCTGATGAGCCTGGGCATGATGATGCTGAGTCCGGTGCTGGTCGCCCTGCCCTTCAAGCTGATGCTTTTCGTGCTCGCCGACGGCTGGAACCTGCTGCTGGGTTCGCTGGCGGCGTCCTTCGCCACCTGAGTCCGGGACCACGACCATGGATGCACAACAAGTCCTCGCCGCCGGCCAGCAGGGCCTGACCGTGCTGCTGATGGTGGCCGCGCCGGTGTTGCTGGTGGTGCTCGTCGTGGGTCTGGTGGTGAGCATCTTCCAGGCCGCGACGCAGATCAACGAGGCCACGCTGAGTTTCGTGCCCAAGATCGTCGCCGCGGCTGGCGTGCTGGGGCTGGCGGGGCCGTGGATGGTGACGACGCTGGTCGAATACCTGCAGCGCGTGCTTCAGTCGATCCCGTCGGCCGTCGGCTGAGTGACCCTGCAGCGGCGACGCGCGCGTGCTGACCTTCACCGAGGCCCAGGTCCTGGGCTGGATCACGCCGCTGCTGTGGCCCTTCCTGCGTGCGCTGGCGCTGTTCACCGCGCTGCCGGTGCTGGGCACGCGCATGGTGCCGGCGCGCCTGCGCATCGGGCTCGCGGCGCTGATCGCGCTGGCCGCACAGCCGACGCTGGCGCCGCTTCCGGAGGCGGCGGCGATCGCGCTGGACTCGCCGCTGGCGCTGCTGCTGGTGGTGCAGCAGGTCGTGATCGGCCTCTCGCTGGGCTTCGCGGTGCGCGTGGTGTTCGCGGCGGTGGAGTTCGCCGGCGAGATCATCGGCCTGCAGATGGGCCTCAACTTCGCCGGCTTCTTCGATCCGCTGTCGGCCAGCACCGCCACCGCGGCAAGTCGCTTCTTCGGCGCCATCGTGGCCTGGCTGTTCATCGTCGTCAACGGCCACCTGCTGGTCGTGGCTGCGCTGGCGCAGAGCTTCGCGGCCTTCCCGATCGGCCCCGAGCCGTTCGCCTTCGTGCGCGAGATGCAGCCGCACCGCTGGGGTGCCGAGGTCTTCAGCATGGGGCTGTGGATCGCGCTGCCGATGGTGACGATGCTGCTGTTCGTGAATATCGCCCTCGGGGTGATCTCGCGCGTGGCGCCGCAGATCAACATCTTCGCCATCGGCTTCCCCGTGACGCTGGGCCTGGGCCTGCTCGGCCTGCTGCTGACGCTGCCGATGCTCGCGCAGCCGTTCACGATGACACTGGAGCGGCTGCTCGAGCAGTTCCGCTGACGACCGGCCGCCTTGCGCCGGCGCAAGGCGCGGCACCCGGCTTCAGGTAGGCTTTGCCGCATGACTGCCTTGCTTGCCGGTGCCACGGGTCTGGTCGGGCGCGAACTGGCGCGCGCCTGGGTCGGACCCGGGCTGCTGCACCTGCTGGTGCGGCGCCCGCTGGCGATCGCGGTGCCGCGTTCGCAGCGCGTGCACGTCGTCGATTTCGCCGCGCTGCCCGCGCTGCCGAAGGCCGACGAGGCCTATTGCTGCCTGGGCACGACGATCAAGACCGCAGGCTCGCAGGCGGCTTTCCGCGCCGTCGATTTCGACGCCGTGCTGGCTTTCGCGCATGCCGCGCAGCGCGCCGGCGTGCAGCGGTTCGCCGTCGTCTCGGCGCTCGGGGCGAGCCCGCGCTCGCCGGGCTTCTACAGCCGCGTCAAGGGCGAGATGGAGCAGGCGCTGGCGGGGCTCGGCTTCGCCAGCCTGGTCATCGCGCGGCCCTCGCTGCTGGCCGGTGACCGCGCCACGCTCGGCCAGTCGCCACGCCTGGGCGAGCGGCTGGCACTGGCCCTCACCGCGCCGCTGGGGCCGCTGATCCCCCAGGCCTGGCGCCCGATCCAGGCCGCCACCGTGGCGCGCGCGATGCGGCGTGCGCTGGCCGAGGCGCGGCCCGGCGCGCGCTTCGTCGAATCGTCGGAACTGCAGGAGCTCGGCCGATGAAGATCCAGTTTCTGGGCGCCGCCGACGGCGTCACCGGCTCGCGCCACCTCGTCGACACTGGCGAGCGGCGGATCCTGCTGGACTGCGGCCTGTTCCAGGGCTGGAAGCTGCACCGCGAGCGCAACTGGCAGTACCCCGTGGCGCTGCACGAGGTCGACGCCGTGGTCCTGAGCCACGCCCACCTGGACCACAGCGGCTGGCTGCCGGCGCTTGTGAAGCACGGCTTCCGCGGCCCCATCCACGCCAGCCCCGCGACGTGCGAACTGGCGCGCGTGCTGCTGCTCGACAGCGCCCACCTGCAGGAAGAGGACGCCCGGCGCGCCAACCGCTACGGCTATTCGCGTCACGTCAAGGCGCTGCCGCTGTATACCAAGGCCGATGCGCAACGCGCGCTGGGGCAGTTCGTGCCACTGCCGATGGGGCGCGAACTGAAGATCGGCCGCAGCGTCGTCAGGCTGACGCCGGTGGGCCACCTGCTGGGCGCCTGCGCGGTGGCGCTGACCCATCGCGGCCAGCGCCTGGTGTTCTCGGGCGACGTCGGTCGCCACGACGACCTGCTGATGCCGCCGCCCGAACCGCCGCCGCCAGCCGACGTGATGATCGTCGAATCGACCTACGGCAACCGCAACCACCCGGTGGAGGACGGCGCGGCGCTGCTGGCCGACATCGTCAACCGCACCGTGCAGCGGGGCGGCTCGGTGCTGCTGCCGTCGTTCGCGGTCGGGCGCGCGCAGGCGCTGCTGCTGGTGCTGCAGCGCCTGCGGCGGGCGCGGCTGATCCCGAAGGAGTTGCCGATCTTCCTGGACAGCCCGATGGCGCAGGAGGCGACGGCGCTGTACCGGCGCCACGCGCGGCTGCTGCGCGTGCCGCCGCGCGAGGTGGCCACGCTGTGCGACGGTGTGCGCATGGTCGCCACGGTGCAGCAGTCGATGCGGCTGACGGCTTCGCGCTACCCGTCGATCATCATCTCGGCCAGCGGCATGGCCACCGGCGGACGCGTGCTGCACCACCTGAAGGTGCGCGCGCCGGACGAGCGCAATGCGGTCGTCTTCCCCGGCTTCCAGGTCGGCGGCAGCCGCGGCGCGCGCCTGATCGCGGGCGAGCGCGAAGTCAAGATCCACGGCGAGATGGTGCCGGTGCGCGCCGAGGTGCGGCACCTGCAAGGCTTCTCGGGCCATGCCGACCGCGGCGAACTGCTGGCCTGGCTGCGCCACTTGAGGCACGCGCCCGTGCAGACCTTCGTCGTCCACGGCGAGCCCGACGCCGCCGATTCACTGCGCGTGGCGATCCAGAACGAATTGGGCTGGGCCGTGCGGGTGCCGGAGTTCGGCGCGAACGTGACCGTCTGAGAGCGCGCCAAGGTCCGTACCCTGCGGCCGGCCGCGATGTGGCGTCTGCTTGATCTCGCACAAGGCGGCCCCGGGGTCCTGCGCCGAAGAATCGCTGCAACACTGAAGCGATCCCTCCATGCCCATTGTCAGAACCCGACCCGCACGCCCGGCCCGCCCCGCCGTGCCGGTTTCGCCCTCGTTTGCTGCACTCGACGAGACGCACCGCCAGATCGCGCAGATGCTGGCCGACCTGGAACGGCTGCCTTCGTTGCTGGCGCACCCCGACGGCGAGGCCGAGGCCGCCGCGCTGGCCGACCGCACCTGCCGCTTCTTCAACGGCGCCGCGCGCCAGCACCACGAGACCGAGGAGACCTTCGTCTTTCCGAGGCTGCTGGGTGGTGCCGATCCCGGCCTGCTGGCGCTGGTGCGGCGCCTGCAGCAGGACCACCACTGGATCGAGGAGGATTGGCTGGAGCTCGAGCCGCACCTGCAGGCCGTGGCGCAGGGCTGGCGCGCCGACCACGTCGCCTTCCTGCGTGCCGCGTTGCCGGAGTTCACGGCGCTGCAGCACGAGCACATCGCGCTCGAGGAGTCGGTGATCTACCCCGAGGCGCGGCAGCGCCAGTGCACGCCGGGCACCCCGGCCTGAAGGGCGGCACTCGGCGCGCCTGGGGCTGTCAGACGAATTCGCCCGCGCGCAACCACTTCGTCGCCACCCACTTCTCGCCCGCCACCACTGGCGCGCCGCCGTGCAGCGTGTGCGTGTCCGGGTGCGCGCGCCCGTAGCTGAAGAACAGCGCGTTGCCGCGCACCGGCGCCACCTCGAGGCCGACGTCGGGGAAAGTCGTCGCGCCGCCTCCCTGCGGCGTGTTGAGGTACATCACCACCGTGCCCACGCGCTGGCCGCCACGCTGCAGGATGCGCGCCGTACCCGACTGCCCGGGGTCGAAATAGTCGTGGTGCGGGCGGTACTCGGCGCCGGGTCGGTAGCGCAGGATCTGCAGGCCCTCGCCGTTTTCCACCGGCCAGTGCAGCAGCTCGGCGATGCGCTGTTCGATCATCTCGATCAGCGGCGCCTCGCCGCGCTCGAAGAACATGCCGTCGCTGGTGCGTGCGGCATTGACCTCGCTGCCGCCGGTGGCGTTGTCCACCGTCTCCGAGCGCAGCAGACGCGGCGCCGCCAGCGCGATCAGGCCGGCACACTCGTCATCCGACAGCAGGCCGCCGAAAACGACCACGCGCGGGCGCTGCATCGTCGCCAGCACGCGCAGCTCGCGTCCACCGACGTGCAGCAAGGCCGGCGCGCCGGCGAGGTCGGGCCCGGGGAGCCGCGCCGGCGCTGCCGCGGCGGCGTCGGCGATGTCGCGCGCCGCAGGCTCGCTCAACACCTGCCGCAGCGCCGCCGCGGCCACGCCGCCGGCCCAGCCACTGACCCGCATGGCGGCTATCAGGTCCTCGCGCCGGCAGCCGGCCTGCGTCTGGGCCTGGATCCAGCGCCGCAGCTCGTCGGTGATGGGCTGGGTGGCGACCCTCATGGCGACGTTTCCCCGGCAGCGAACTCACACACTGCGGCGGAAGACCAGCCGGTCGGGCGTCGATGCCGGCGCCGCGAACGCGTAACCGAGGCCGTCGAAGGCCTGCAGTTGTTCGGGCCGGCGCACGCGGTGCTCGATCGCCCAGCGCGCCATCGCGCCGCGCGCCCGCTTGGCGAAGAAGCTGATCACCTTGTAGCGGCCGTCCTTCGCGTCCTCGAACTGGCAGTCCACCACGCGTGCCGCCAGTGCCTTGCGCAGGGCCGCGCGCGCATATTCCACCGACGCCAGGTTGACGACCACTGGATCCCGTTCGCCGGCCAGCCGTTCGTTGAAATAGGCCGCCACCGTGTCGCCCCAGTAGGCGTAGAGGTCCTTGCCGCGCGGCGTGGCCAGCGCGGTGCCCATCTCCAGCCGATAGGGCTGCAGGCGGTCGAGCGGGCGCAGGGCGCCGTACAGGCCGGACAGGATCACGAGGTGCTCCTGCGCCCAGGCCAGGTCGGCGGCCTTCAGCGTCTTCGCCTCCAGGCCGTCGTAGACGTCGCCGTCGAAGGCCAGCAGCGCGGGCTTGCTGTTCGCGGGCGTGGCCTGCGGCTCCCAGGCGGCGTAGCGCGCGACGTTCAGCACCGCCAGCTTGTCCGACAGTTCCATCAGGCGGGCGACCTGGGCCGGGGTCTTGCGGCGCAGGACCGCGATCAGCTCGGCGGCGTGGTCGGTGAACAGCGGGTCGGTGGCCTTCTTCAGCACCGTCGCGCGCACCGGGGTCTCGTAGTCCAGGGTCTTGGCGGGGGAGAGCAGGAACAGCATGGGCGCCATTGTGGCGCCGCGGTGCGGTCGGCGTGGCCGTGGGGGCAGCCACCGCGGCGCCGTCAGTGGAAATTGCGGCTCGCCGCGGCCAGCCCCTGCAGCCAGGCCGAGTGGTCGACCAGCTGCCGCGCCACCAGGTGCCGCACCTCGCCCTCGCGTTGCCAGATGCCGTAGACGGTGAGCAGCGTGCTCGCCAGCAAGGCCTGGCGCTGCTGCTCGGCGACCTGGGGCCAGACGATGACGTTGACGCTGCCGGTCTCGTCCTCCAGCGTCACGAAGACCACGCCCTTGGCGGTCTCGGGGCGCTGGCGGTGGGTGACGATGCCGCTGGCGCGCGCCAGGCGGCCGTCGGGGTAACCGCGCAGCACCACCGCCGGCTGCACCCGGCACGCGGCGAGCTGCTCGCGCAGCAGCGCCACCGGATGCTGCGTGAGGCTGAGGCCGAGCGCGCGGTAGTCGGCCAGCACGGTTTCGGCGGCGCCGGGCGCCGGCAGCGTGGCCGCCGCCTCGTGCGTGCGCGTGCCGTGCAGCAGCGCGGTGGCGCGGGTGTCGATGCCGGCCACGCTCCAGGCAGCCTGGTGGCGATGGCCGCTGATCGGCGTCAGTGCGTCGGCGCGCGCCAGCAGCGCCAGCTCGTGGGCGTCGAGCGCGGCACGGCGCGCCAGGTCCTCGGGGCCGGCAAAAGGCCCCGCCGCGCGCACCGCGACGATGCGTTCGGCCACCGCCTGCGACAGGCCGACGATGCGGCTCAGGCCCAGGCGCACCGGCCGCAAGCCGGTGCCATCGCCTTCCAGCACCGTGTCCCAGCCACTGCGGCACACGTCCACCGGCCGCACCTCGACGCCATGCTCGCGCGCATCGCGCACCAGCTGCGCCGGGGCGTAGAAGCCCATCGGCTGGCTGTTCAGCAGCGCGGCCAGGAAGGCGTCGGGGTGGTGGCGCTTGAGCCAGGCGCTGACGTAGACCAGCAGCGCAAAACTGGCGGCGTGGCTTTCGGGGAAACCGTATTCGCCGAAACCTTCGATCTGCTTGAAGATGCGCTCCGCATAGTCCAGCGGGTAGCCCTTGGCCACCATGCGGCCCACCAGCCGTTCGTGAAAGGGCCCCAGGCCGCCCTTGCGTTTCCAGGCCGCCATGGCCCGGCGCAGCTGGTCGGCCTCGCCGGGCGTGAAGTCGGCGGCCAGGATCGCCAGCTGCATCACCTGTTCCTGGAAGATCGGCACGCCCAGCGTGCGCTGCAGCGCCTGTTTCACCTCG
>Ga0105096_10000998_pt1 | contig 11056 bp, 11 predicted proteins | sample PPLLak3cmMay2015_FD_87036 | JGI IMG/M metagenome (GOLD analysis project Ga0105096, IMG submission 87036) | Freshwater sediment microbial communities from Prairie Pothole Lake near Jamestown, North Dakota, USA - PPLs Lake P7 Core (1) Depth... | ecosystem: Environmental > Aquatic > Freshwater >... | reverse complement strand
CGCGCACGGAGCAGGAGCTCCATGCTACGGGGTAGCTCCCGCTGCGTGGCGGTGCGAGGACGCTCGAACTTTAGAGACACGGAGCGGGAGCTCCATGCTACGGGGCGTGGCCGTGCGAGGACGCCCGACGACCAGCTCACTGATTCAACCTGCGTGGCCCGCTGACAAACGCGACGTCGCGCAGGAAGAATCGCAAGGGGATTTCCTGGGCCGAGCTGATCCCGATGCGGCCGGAAATCCCGATGTCCGCGTCCGCTGGCGTGACGGCTGGGTCGGCCGCGATCCAGAGGGCTTCGCCGCGAGTGAGGTCCCAGCCATCGAGTCGCCGGTCGATGTCGAGGGCTTGGCACAAACGAGCGGGCCCACGTGCGAGGTCCAGGGTTCGGTCCACTCCACGCCGAGCGTGCATGGACGCGTGTCCTTCGAGTGGTTCGAGGGCGCGAATCAGAACGGCGCACGGGACTTCGGGCGATTCGGTGACGACGTTGAAACACCACCGCGCATGGATGGCGTAGACGTAGGACGTCCCCGGGGGCCCGAACATCGAAGCATTTTTGCGGTTTCTCCCTCGGGCGGCATGGCAGGCCGGATCGCCCGTCGCCAGATACGCTTCCACCTCGACGATCCGCCCGCGCAGCAAGCCCGAGTCGCCGTCGCGCACCAACTGCTTGCCGAGCAGCTCGCGGGCGACGTCCACCGTCGGTCGATCGTAGAACTCACGAGCGAGTGGAGGGTAGCTTGACTCCACGCCGCACGCCGCGACACGTTGCTCTGCGTGTAACAGACTTGGCTGTCGTGTCGGGATTTGGCCAGGCATGGCGCAGGTGTCCAAGGGTGTGAGGGCGGGGAGATGAGCGCTGACCCGCGCCGAGCGATTGAGTGATGCTCCTCATTCACCCGCTTGATCGAGAGCCGGCAGTGGGAAGTCGGCCGAGGGAAGGTGCTGTTGGCGCAGAATGGCCGCCAGTCGTGCGACGAGCTCGGGGTGCTTGGACGCCACATCTTGAGCTTCGCTGGGATCGGTTTTCAGATCGTAAAGTTCCAGGCGACCGGCGCCGTCGGCCACCTTCTTGGCGGCGGCCGGGAGCAGGTGCTGCCGGACGGCTTTCCAATCGTCGACGCGGACCGATTGCTGGCCGCCATAGCCGGGAAATTCGCGATACAGAAAAGGTCGCGCGGGCTGTTCCGACCCGCGCAGGGTGGCCGCGAAGCTAACTCCATCGACCTGTGCGGGAATTCGGGCCGCGGGCCCCGCGAGTTCCAGCAGCGTCGGCAACCAGTCTTCGAATCCGGTGACTCGCGAAGACGTGGTCCCCGCCGCGATCTGTCCTTTCCAACGCACAATCAGGGGGACTCGAATGCCACCTTCGTAAAGCGAACCCTTGCGGCCTCGCAAGCCGGGGGCTGAGTCGAAAAAGTCGGTGTCGGTCCCGCCCAGTCGATCATAGAGCGGTCCATTGTCGGAAGTAAAAACGAAGACTGTGTGTTCGTCGAGTCCGAGTTCAGCGACGAGTTCGACGAGGCGGCCGATCTCGCGATCGAGTCGCGTGACCATCGCCGCGTACGCCGCGCGGGGCGTGCGATGCGGCAGGTAACCGCGGTTGCCGAGATACGGTTCGTCGTCGAATTTGCCCGCGTACTCCCGCAAGGAATCCTCGGGGATTTGCAGGGCGAGGTGCGGGACGGTCGTGGGGTAATAGAGAAAGAACGGTCGGTCGCGATGTGCGCGGACGAATTGCAAGGCGGCTTCGGTGATCAGATCGGGGGCGTACGTTTGGCCCGTGTATCGAGCGTAGCTGGCGGGATCGGCCGGATCGGCATCCGCGGCGAGCTTCTGCTGAGGCGAGAACGGCGGATTGTCGAGCGTTCGCCGTTGGTCGTTATCCCACAAGTAGGTTGGATAGAAGTTGTGGGCTTCGCGCTGGCAGTTGTAGCCGAAGAAGCGATCGACTCCCTGTCGCCGCGGCGCGCCCGAGGAATCAGGCGGACCGAGTCCCCATTTGCCGAAGGCTCCCGTGGCATAACCGAGTTCCTTGAGCAATCGGGGCAGAGTGATCGTGTCGGCCGGCAGCGGATGCTGCCCTTCCGGCTTGGCCTCGCGATTGTTCCGAATCGCCGCGTGGCCGGGATGTTTTCCGGTCATGAGCACACAGCGCGACGGAGCACAAACGGCGTTGCCGGAGTAATGATGCGTGAATCGCATGCCTTCGGCGGCCAGGCGGTCGAGATGCGGCGTGCGGATCTTGCGCTGTCCAAAGCAGCCCAGGTCGCCGTAGCCCAGATCGTCCGCCAACAAAAACACGATATTGGGACGGCGTTGAGCGGCCGACGGGGCTGGCGGCGCTGCCGTTGATTGCGGATCGGGCTCGGCTTGCACGATTTGTCGTCGAGCCCGGTCGATGCCCACCAATCCGCCGGTGACCGGATCGATCGCGATTCCTTGACCGGTAAATGGCGCCGCGACCGTGGTGACATATTCCAGCGTATGTCCCTTGCGAGGGACGCGCAGGCAGTAGAGTTCCCGCTCGTCGTGTCCGGTCACGAGCAAGACGTTATCGTGCCAGATGCCACCCGAAGCGCTGAATGTTCCGAAGCGTCGCAAGACTGCGGCCGGGTACGTCCAGCGCGCGACTTCCCGCCATTGGTCGTCGAAACGGGCAAGGAACGACTGCGAGTTTTTCGCGCCGTAGTGTGCGAAGTTGCACCACCAAGCGTTGTCATGACGAACGACCCAGGTCAGGCTGCCGCCAAAATCGCCGAAGTCGCGCCAGGTTGTCAGTTCCATCGTGCGCGGATCGAGCGACTTGATTTCGCTCCGTTCGGGCATGGCCGGGTAATTGGAGTGCGCGCAGAGCAGTCGCCCGTCGTGCCAAAAGCCGCTATTGAGATGCTTGGCGTCGCCACGGCTTTCGGCCAGCCGTTGTCCGGTGGCACGGTCGTACTTGGCAACGCGCGTGCTGTCGATGGCGTAGAAATACTTGTCGTCGGCCGCAGCCGCCTGAAACGCTTCGGCGGCCGGCCAGCGCTTCGTTTCCTTCCACGGCTTGGCTGCGTTGTTCCTGCGCCCGGAATCGTCGCTGGCAGGAAGGTCTGGTATCGCGCCGGCCAACGCCTGCAGCGATGCGAGGACAAGTAAGGCGACACTCCATCGAACGCGAATACGATTCATGGCCGGTACCTTCCAGGTCCTTGTCAGTGATCAAGCCCTTGACTGGGCGAAGAGCATCCTACGCAACATGCACCTGCCAAGCCACTTGGAACATGTCTGTCGTGGCCACAGCCGCCAGGCTGTGGGGAATTGCCAACCTTTTTCGATTCACCCAGGCACTGGCGAGCGTGGCTACGATTTCAGTTCCAGGATGTGACCAAGCAGTGGAAGCCCTAGCCGCTCCTTTTAGAGCGCCTAACAATAGACCTGTAGGGCGGGCTTCCCAGCCCGTCCATCACGGCCTGGGAAGGCCGTGCTACGGGTTTCTGCTATGGCTCCTTATGCGACGCAAGCCCTTTGTCAGAAACAGTTTGTCGTCCATGGTGGAGGGTGCGTTGCCCGGCTATTATTCATCTGAAACATTTGACAGTGGACAGAGGGCCACCTAGAATAGCCGTGCTTTGGATTCCCCGAGTGGCGGGATGTACGCCAGTGGATTCCACTGAAGGGAATGGAATCAATTATTCGCAGTGTTGGAGCCCCAATGAACAAGCGCGAAACGAAAGTTTACAAGCAGATGTTGATGGCCTTGCGAGGTCGACTGCGGGGTGATGTCAGTGCGATGGCTGATGCCGCATTGCACAAGACTCGTAGCGAAGCCGGCGGCGACCTCTCGAGCATGCCGATTCATATGGCGGACGTGGGCACGGACAACTTCGAGCAGGAATTCACGCTCAGCCTGATGGAAAGCGAAGAAGTGACGCTCGCTCAGATCGAGGCTGCTCTTGAACGAATCGAAGATGGTGCCTATGGTCTGTGCTTGGAATGCGAAGGACGCATTCCCAAGACTCGACTCAATGCGATTCCCTTTACGCCGCATTGTGTTAAGTGTGCCAGCAAGCTGCAGGGAAACGGACGCCCGACGCCCAAATAAGCAGGATTTCGTGGTCCCGACCAACCGCTACGTCGTCTTTCTGACTATTGCCCTGGGTGGGTGTGCGGTCGATCTGGCCACGAAGGCGTGGATCTTTGCTTGGCCACCGGGCCCCGGTCGACGGGGCGAGTGGTGGCTATTTGAGAACTATGTCGGCATCCAACAGGCGCTCAATCAGGGCGCCTTGTTTGGGCTGGGTCAGGGTTTCAGTCTAGGGTTTGCCGCCCTTTCGGTCGCCGCGTTGCTCGGAATCGCCATTTGGCTCTTCGTTTATCAGGCGGCTCAAGATCGCTTACTGACGATCGCCCTGGGAAGTGTTTGCGGCGGGATCTTGGGAAACCTGTACGACCGGCTGGGCCTACCCGGTCTGCTGGACAAGGACGGCCAAACGGTGCGGGCCGTGCGCGACTGGATTCTGTTTTGTTACCACGACTACATCTGGCCGAACTTCAACATCGCCGACTGTCTTTTGGTGTGCGGCGCCGGCCTCCTAGCCTTTCATTCGCTGCGTCCCTTGTCGCAGGAACACTTGGCGTCGGCCCAGGCCGACAACAACTCTTCGGCAGCTCCGCCGCAAGCCGCGTGAATCTCCCCGTTTGACACTGGCTATTGCTCTGATAGATTGTGAAGCCTGTGCGAAAAAGCAACGGTGTTTCGCGGATGCATCATTTGCAGCGTAGACTTTTGACCCTCGGGTCAGGCACGGGCCGGTGTAATGAAGCTATCTCGAACAGTATCGTATGCGGTCCAGGCGACGTTGCAGTTGGCCAAGAGTGAAACGGGAACGCCCGTTCCCTGTAGCCAGTTGGCAATGGAAGGCCAAATGCCGGAGCGGTTTCTGCTGCAGATTCTCCGCAATCTGGTGAATCACGGCATCCTGCGCTCGACGCGCGGCGTGGATGGTGGCTACACCTTAACTCGTCCCGCCGAACAGGTTTCCTTGCTGGACTTGATCGAAGCGATTGAAGGCCCCTTGGACGGCAACCCTGCGCCCATGGACGGAATGCCGACCGATTCGCAAACGCGTCTACGCGACGCCTTGGGACAAGTCACGTCGAATTCGCGCAAGCAGCTGGAATCGATCAAGCTGTCCCAGTTGCTGGAGCCACCCAAGGCGCCGTAGCGCTGGGCACGTCATGAACGCGAACGAAATGAGCACTGCGGTGCGGCGGCGTTTGGACTTCGCGATCTCGATCGGTCGGGACGCTGGGCAGCATACGCTGAAGTACTTTCAGCAAGCCGACTTGGCGGTCGAACGTAAGTCGGACAATTCGCCGGTGACGGTCGCGGATCGCGAGGCCGAACTCTTGATGCGTCGCCGGATCACAATGGCGTTTCCGGACGACGCCGTCCTCGGCGAGGAGTTCGGAGAAACTCCAGGTTCCACCGGATTTCGCTGGATCTTGGACCCGATCGACGGCACCAAGTCGTTCCTTGGTGGAGTGCCCTTGTACAGCACGTTGATCGGGGTCGAATTCGAGGGGAGTTCGGTGCTGGGCTTGATCGGCGTACCAGCGTTGGACGAAATGGTCTTTGCTTCGCTTGGCCACGGCGCATATTACTGTCGGGGCGACGCGACACCGCGACCCACTCGAGTGTCGAGTCGCGATCGACTGGCGGAAGGCATCTTTGTGACCAGCCAGGTCGATTCGTTTGATGCTCGCGGCGCCTGCGAGGCGTTCCTGCGACTGCAACGCGCCGCATACATTACGCGGACGTGGGGAGACGCCTATGGCTACCTGCTCGTCGCCACGGGGCGTGCCGAAGTGATGGTCGATCCGATCATGAATTTGTGGGACGCCGCCGCCATTCTCCCGATCCTGGTCGAAGCGGGTGGCACGTTCACCGATTGGCAAGGCCGCGCGACGACCGCCGGAGGCGAAGGAGTCGCCACCAACGGCCGCGTGTTGGAGGAAGTCCTGCAGATTACTCGCGACTTTCCAAAGCCTTGTTAATGACTTGATCCAGGGCTTCGAGCCCCCGATCGCGCTGCACTTCGAACAGTCCGGCGTGGTATTCGACGACCTTGCCATCCTTGCCGATCACCACAAACAAGGGCAGCTTGCCCCCGGCGACTCGAGGATCTCCCAGCGATTTGAGTACGGTGCCGTCATCGACATGCACCGGGTAGCTCAGGTTCATGAACGACTTCAGACGACTGGCCGATTGAATGACGCGACGCTTCACGTCGGCATCCCCAGCCTGATCGTCCACGGCCACTCCAATCACTTGAACGCCGGCGCCGCCTCGCTTGCGGTGGAGGAAATCGAGGAACCCGATCTGTCCGTACGGCTCTTCCAGCGGGGCGTCGCGATACTCCCAAAAGTGAAGCACTGTAACCTTGTTCGCTAGCGCCGACGATTCCAATGGGTCGCCACGCAGTGCGGGCAGAGTCCACTTGCCGATCGGTTGGCCTACGGCTTTTTCCCGCAGCGACGCCACCGCGCCGGCACGACCTCGCTGGCTTTTGACATCCAATTCGACCGCTCGCACCACGGCGGACAAGATGGACACATCCTTGAAACCGGCCAGACGCGGGGCCGCCTCCTTGAGAATTTCCAACTGCTTGTCGTTCCAGTCGATTCGAGTCGTTCGGCCCGTGTGACCCAGCTTTTCGCGTAACTCCAGCAGCTTTTGAAAGCCCGCGACTGCCGCCGCCTGAGCTCCCTCGGCCAACTGGCCTTCCTCAACCAATTCCGCGCTCAGTTCAAATTCCTGCCCCTGCCCGATGAACACTCGTTCGCGATACGACCGAATCACGGGCCGCTGGGCATCCACGAAGAGAACTCGGCGAGTTCCGTACGCGTTTCGTCCTTCGACCTTCCACGTTGCTTTCCCGTCCATCATCTGCTGGCCGACGACCAGATAGTCGAGCTTGTCGTGCTGCCAGGTCAGATCCTTCCGCAGCGTGGCGTGTTCGACAGGAATCAAGGGAGCAATCAGCCCGACGACGGACTTACCGTCCGCGCGATCGTACAGCAGTGCCGGCCCCGGTGAATTCGTTTGCCCCTTGTCGTCGAATTCCAATTGACCCAGACGATCGGGCCATCCCCAAGCCCCCTTGCCCTGTTCGGCGAGCGACCAGGCCAGCGTGCCCCCCTTGGCGTCCGCCTTGGTGACCAGCCACATCAAGTCGAAGGACTTCTTGGACTCGATCGGGTCCCCCTTTTGAGCGATCAAAGTACCTCGATAAGTCAATACCGACCCCGCTTCGGGACTGGGGGCCGAAACAGCCAAACCGGCCAATGCCGCGGCAAAGAACGCAGAAAGCATGAAACGCCTCGAAGGAGAGTTGGTGAGGGAGGCCAGGGGCGGGATAACGTGCGACGATTGTAACCCATGCGGCGGTCATTCGGAAAGCAAATCAGCAGCTCGGAGAGATCGCGGGCAAGGTTCGGTACGACATGGCAAGCGAGAAAGATCCAGGACACCCAGAGTCTGACGACGCGTTGGTCTGCGGTTGCGAAGGAGTCGGCGGACGGTATACTGTTGAGCTTTCCCGGCAGTGCGCGGGGACGGCAATTGCGTTGAAAAGAGGTTCGCCATGGCTCTGGGCTGTGATGTCTGCGGCAAGACCGCTTCGATGGGTAACCAAGTAGAAACCCGCGGTAAAGCCAAGTACTTAGGGGGCGTTGGTACGAAAGTCACGGGAATCAGCCGTCGGCGTTTTCGCCCCAATCTGCAAACGATTAAGACCATCAGCCCGACGGGAACGACGCGGACGATGCGGGTTTGCACGACCTGTATTCGCAGCGGTTTCGTCCGCAAGGCTGTCAAGCGACGCCCCTTCAAGCTGTTGCCTGGCGAACATGCGCCGGCCGTGCAGCAGCCTGTCAGCGCCCCGCCGGTCGAAAAGGCGGTCAAGGCCAAGGAGGCGGTGAAGGCCAAGGAATCGAAGCCTAAGGCGAGCAAGCCGAAGGCCGACAAACCCAAGGGCGGCAAGGGCTAAAGGTTCAGTCGACTCATGGCGTTGACCCTCGACGAAGTACGCAAGGTCGCTTTGCTGGCTCGTTTGCGCCTGTCCGACGAAGAACTTGCCCACCTGACTCCGCAGTTGGCCCAGATCGTGGGTTACGTCGAGCACTTGGGGGAACTGGATACAACCGGGATTGAACCGTTGGCTCATCCCGTGGAACTCCACAGCGTCTTTGCCGAGGACGAGCCGTTGGCGAGCCTGCCACGGTCGGACGCGCTGGCGAACGCTCCCAAGCAGGATGGCGAGTGTTATCGAGTGCCGCCCGTGCTGGGCGATTAAAGGCCCGCGAAAAAAATAACTGGATCAATTGATCTACGTGAAAGAGAAATCCCGCTCTTCACCAAGACGCAGGCTTTCGCCACCATGAACGAATCTCCCTTCGATCTGATCATTGGGTTGGAAGTTCATGTTCAGCTGCTGACTCGGTCGAAACTCTTCTGTCGCTGTGACACGCGTTTCGGGGCTCCCCCGAACACTCAGACGTGCCCCGTGTGCATCGGACTTCCCGGTTCGCTGCCGGTGATGAATCGCGAGGCGTTTCGGCTGTCGCTCAAGACGGCGGTCGCGCTGAACTGCGAGATTCCACCGCTCACCAAATGGGACCGCAAGAACTATTACTATCCCGATCTTCCCAAGGGCTATCAGATCAGTCAGTACGATTTGCCCATGTCTCGGGAGGGCTGGCTGGAAATCAGTGACTCGAAGGGAGCCTTCGCCCCCAAACGGGTTGGGATCATCCGAGCGCATCTGGAAGAGGACGCCGGCAAGAGCATGCACGACGAGGCGGCCGGCAAGGGAGATACGCGGATTGATTTGAACCGCGCGGGAACTCCCCTGCTCGAAATCGTCAGCCATCCCGACTTGCGCTCGCCCGCTGAAGCCAAGGCGTACCTGACCGATCTCAAGTTGCTGCTCACCTACCTGGGCGTCTCCGATTGCAACATGCAGGAGGGGAGTCTGCGGGTGGATGCGAACGTGAACCTGCACGTGCGCAGTGGCGACGCGATGGTGGCCACCCCGATCGTCGAAATCAAGAATATGAACAGCTTCCGTGCCGTCGAACGAGCGCTCGCGTACGAGGCTCAGCGGCAGTACGAAGAGTGGCAGGCCACGGGACGTTGCAAGGGAGATACTCCCAAACGCACGTTTGGCTGGGACGATCAACGAATGCTCACCTACCCGCAACGGGAAAAGGAAGAGTCCGCCGACTATCGGTACTTGCCCGACCCGGACCTGCCGCCCGTGGTCGTCACGGACGTCGAACTGGCGGCGGTGCACGGTTCGCTCGGTGAATTGCCGGCGGCCCTGCGAGCGCGGCTGCAAGCCGACTTCCAACTGTCGTCGTACGACGCCGAAGTCATCGTGAACCAGGGGCGGGCCTTGGCCGACTACTATCTGGCGGTGGCGACCGGTTGCGGCGATGGGAAACTGGCGGCGAATTGGGTCACGCAGGAAGTCCTGCGGCTGGTGAACGAGCAGTATGGCGAGATCCAGCAATTCCCCGTTTCGCCCGACGCGCTCGCCGAACTCATTCGCGCGGTTGCCGCCGGCAAGATCCCAGGCCCACGAGCGAAGGACGTCTTCGCCGCCATGGTCGAGCGAAAGATCGGTGCGGACGACGCGTGTCAAGAACTGGGCATCGCGGCCGTCGATCAAGGCGCCCTGACCGAACTATGCCGAGAGCTGCTCGCGGCGAACCCTCGTGTCGTGGCCGACGTCAAGAACGGCAAGGCCCAAGCCGTTGCGTCCCTGATCGGCCAGGCCAGGAAACGCAATCCCAACGTCAATCCCAACGATTTTCGCAATCTTTGCCTGGAATTGATCCAGCAGATGTAGCGGAGCCGTAGCACGTAGCTCCAGCTGCGTGGAGTGCTTAACGTGACGGCACGGAGCGGGAGCTCCATGCTACGAGGAGTGCTTGACGCAACGGCACGGAGCAGAGCTCCATGCTACGGGGAGTGCGGAGAATTCTTGCCCCGTGACGATTGACAAAACGCGGCCGACCTGTACTATCGTGTTAGTACAGGAGAACGGTGCATGTTCTTTCACATTGATCCGGCCGATGGCGTGCCGATCTTCGATCAAGTCGTACGGCAGGTCAAGTTCGCGGTGGCGCGAGGCGCGGTGAAGCCGGGGAATCTTGTTCCTTCGGTGCGCGAGCTGGCCAAGGAGCTGGCGATCAATCCCAACACCGTGGCGCGCGCCTATCAGCAACTCCAGGCCGACGGCGTTCTCGAAACAGTGCGCGGCATGGGGCTGGAGGTGGCGGCCGATGCGCTCAAGGGATGCAAGTCCGAACGCTTGCGGATCGTGCAATCCCGATTCCGGCAGGCGCTCGTCGAAGCCTGGCGGAGTGGTCTGCAAGCCGACGAAATCCGACAAGTCGTCGAACGAGAATTGCAACTGGTCTCGCGGGAAGGGAAACCATCATGAATGCGGTGCTGCGACTCGAACAAGCCACCAAGTGTTATGGTCGTCACAAGGCCCTCGACCAGGTCACCTGCGAAATTCCCGCGGGCGTCGTCTTCGCCTTGCTCGGAGAAAATGGCGCTGGAAAATCGACGGCGATCAAGGCCCTGCTCGGCTTGATCCAGCTCGACGGCGGCCGAGCCGAAGTCCTCGGGCTCGATAGCCGCCACGACGGCGCCCAAATACGGCGGCGAGTCGGCTACGTGCCGGAGCGACCGACCTTGTACGACTGGATGACCGTGGGAGAGATCGGCTGGTTTACCGCGGGCTTCTACGACGACTGTTTCCTGCCGCGCTATCAACAGCTCGCCGGACAATTCCAATTGCCGCTCGATCGCCCGATCCAGGCGCTATCGAAGGGAATGCGCGCCAAGGTCTCGCTGTCGCTGGCCCTAGCGAACGATCCCGAACTTTTAGTCCTGGATGAGCCCACCTCGGGGCTCGACACGCTCGTGCGCCGCGAGTTCCTCGAGAGCATGGTCGATCGCGCGGCCACGGGGCGCACGGTGTTTCTGTCGAGTCATCAGAT
>Ga0105096_10000997_pt1 | contig 11064 bp, 12 predicted proteins | sample PPLLak3cmMay2015_FD_87036 | JGI IMG/M metagenome (GOLD analysis project Ga0105096, IMG submission 87036) | Freshwater sediment microbial communities from Prairie Pothole Lake near Jamestown, North Dakota, USA - PPLs Lake P7 Core (1) Depth... | ecosystem: Environmental > Aquatic > Freshwater >... | reverse complement strand
GTATGTTCTGCAAAAATGGGTTGATCTTTAAAAAGCGGAGATGAGTTATCGAAACAACAAAAGCGATTTCTTCTTGGTTTATTATCTTTAATGCGCAACAAATACCACCTTCATCGCCCATATACATCACATCAGTAACTTCTATTTGTGAATCAGGAGAAATATTTATCGATTTAGTTCCTTGTTCCCTTAGTTGACGTATAAGAATATCTGTCGGCTTAGCAGGAATGGGTAAATGCGTTTTCAATTTCAGCATTAATGCTGCCACTTGCTTTGAATTATCAATCATATTGTTTCATGGCTATTTGGGGTTTATTCTAACCCCATTAATTTCAGTTTTTTGATGTTATCGAGAAAAACTTTATCAACGGGTCGTTTCCAGTGAATTCCCTTAAATTCCAAAAAATCCTTATGTAAATATTTGACCATAAGATAAACAACCCTTTCGGAAGAAAGTTTTTCAGTACATTCACTCTTCCAAGGTCCTGATCTTAATATTAGTGTGTGACCATCTGATCGTTGACCAATCCAAATACTTACAAAGTGCTCTTCATCAATCATCAATTTTACTAAATCATTCTCCTGCGCACCTTCTCCTGAATAGATAACGGCATCACAAATATTATCTTCTGTCGGGTTCTCAAAATGACCAATAGTGTCTGTCCGCAATTTCATATTTACTAGTTAAGTCACTTACTGTTTTTGGTGTGTACGTTTGACGATTTTACATGGTATCCAGAAACTGGATAATTTTTGTTGTTTTGCAACTAGACAGTTTGAACCCTTTTGTCTACTGTTCAAAACAGTGCCACTTGATTTTAGTGGCTTTCAAGGGTATCAAAACGCCAAAACAGTAGATATTACGATAACACCATCTGAATTAATAAAACATTGCCCACCATATTCATCGCAACAAAGCCGCCAGTCGCGACCGTCAGTTGGTGGCCGAAAGCGGATGTCTAGTTTCAGATATTATCCGCAAAAGTCTGAATTATTTCTGTACCATGTCAACCCGTAAGGGGTATAAGATGTAGGGTGGATTCGCGCTAGCAATCCGCCGTAAACGGAGCTTTCAACACTCTCACTATCGTGTGATCTTTGCAAGCGACATTTTACGCCTAATTATTATAGGGTAACAGGTGTTTATTAGCGGGCATTGGCGGTTTGCTGTCGCGAAACCGCCCTACCCTTTAAATCGTCATGAACGCGAATGGCTCACCCTACAGAAAAGCTTTCCCCGCACCCGCAGGTTCCTTTAACATTGGGATTATTGAACTGAAAAGCTTCATTAATACCTTCTCTGCGATAATCCAGTTCTATGCCATTAACAAATTCCAGGTCGCCTTCCATTACGATGACTTTAACGCCGAAATCTTCAAACACAATATCATTTTCATTCAGCGTATCGGCGTAGTCCAGCGCGTAAGCATAACCCGAGCAACCGGACTTTCTTACGCCCAATTTTAAACCGATCCCTTTTCCACGTTTTTCCAGCTGCTTTTTAATTTGACGAGCTGCACTTTCAGTTAATGTAACAGACATATTTACCTCTTTATGCTTGGCAGACCAAAGCTTTTAATTGATTAATAAATTCAAAAATTTCAGTTGGTGTATTAGCTACGCCCAAACTGATGCGGATTGCGCTTTTTGCAAGACTCGCTTCTACGCCCATTGCTATGAGTACCGGACTGGGTATGCTGCCGCCGCTGGCGCAGGCCGAGCCACTGGAGACAGCAAAGCCTTTTTGATCCAGTTTCATCAACAGCATTTCCCCATCGATTCCGGGTATGCCAAACTGGACAGTATTCGGCAAGCGGTTAGCCTGCCGGGCAAAAATGCTTAAACCGGGAATGGTTGTTAAACCTTCCTCGAGCAGTTCCCTCAAAGCGAGAAGTTGTTCAGCGCGTTGGGCAAGTTCAACTTTCGCAAGTTCCGCGGCTTTTCCAAATCCGACGATGGCAGCAACATTTTCAGTCCCGGCCCTGAGCGCCTGTTCCTGTCCTCCGCCAAGAAAGACAGGTTTTATTTCAACGCCTTTCTCAAATACCAGTGCACCGCAGCCTTTAGGTCCATAGATTTTGTGGCTGGATAGTGACATCAAATGAACGCCAAGCTGCCTAAATGATACCGGGATTTTACCTAATGCCTGTACGGCATCGGTATGAACAGGAATGCCGTTGGTTCTTAACTTCTTGGCATGGGACGCTAAATCCTGGATGACTCCGGTTTCATTATTAGCCAGCATGATCGAAACCAGATCCGGCTTATCTTTAATAATCGTATCAATGGCCGCTTGCGTGATGAGTCCGTTTGCATCCACAGGGATGATGTTTAACTTGGCACCAAGACTTTTCAAGCATTGGGCATTTTCAGTAATAGAGGGATGTTCTATAGCGGAAATGGCAAGTCTGCCTTGGGGGGGTAATGTTGCTAATGCCAGGTTATTGGACTCAGTACCCCCACTAGTAAAAATGACTTGAGAGGATTGTACGTCGACCAGCGCTGCAACTTGCTCTCGGGCAGCATCGATAGCACTGCGAACGATTCTACCGTGGCGATATAAACTGGAAGGATTGCCGTAAAACGATTTCAGGAAGGGTAACATTGCTTCCAACACCCGATCATCAATGGGTGTTGTTGCATTGTGATCAAAGTATATCATTCAAGTTAGACATTAATTCCGTATTCCTATGTATTTCAATGACATGCTGAGCATCCTGCTCCTGTCTTTTGGCAATTTCCTTAACATGATGTTTTTCCAGAAGCTGATCTAGCGTGATACCTTTTAAGTATTCCCTGATTTGTTCACTCAATCCCATCCATAAGTCATGAGTCAAGCAGGCCTGCTCTTTTTGGCAATTGGCGTCACCGCCGCATTTGGTAGCATCTAACGGCTCATCGACAGCTGCAATTATATCAGCGATATTAATGTCACTCGCCTTGCCGCCCAGCGTATAGCCCCCGCCAGGTCCACGAAAGCCTTTTACCATATTGGCACGGCGCAAACGTGAAAATAACTGTTCCAGATAAGACAGGGAAATAGTTTGACGAGCCGCAATATCGGTCAAGGTAACCGGTTTTATTTGGCTGTGAAAAGCCAAATCGAGCATTGCCGTTACTGCATAACGGCCTTTAGTAGTTAGGCGCATGAGAGTATCCCTCAGAAAAATTAAGTAAATTATCATTACTATACTTAACCTACTAAAATAGTCAACTATTATGGTCTTCGATAACCCAGGACTAAATTAAAAAAGTGCTTTTAGGCGACTAAATGTCATTCACTCCTTTGATTATCTTGAGACATTCTTAAAATACCCCTGAGTATGTCCAGCTCTTTGGTATCAAGTTGTACGCGATTATAAATTCTCCGCAAACGGCGCATGATAGATTTTGATTTATCAGGATGCATAAAGCCAATATCAGTTAATGCCTGGTATAAATGAGTATAAAAAGATTCCATTTGTATTGCTGTAGCTTTTGGGGTTTTGCCTTTATCACCAATAACCACGGCCTCTTGCGTACCGGTCGCAACAAATAACTCATAACAAACTACTTGCACGGCGGCGGCAATATTTAGGGAACTGTATTCGCTGTTACAGGGAATTCGAAGCAGATAATGACATAAATCCAGCTCATGATTTTTTAAACCGGAATTTTCCCGACCAAAAATAATAGCTGTTTTAATGTCGGGATCATTAATCACTACTTTCTCGGCACATTCCCGTGGGGTCATTTCCGGCCAACTGATAGTTCTGCAACGTGCACTGGCGCCTATTACCAATTGACAATCTGCAATGGCTTCCTGCAAGCTTTGGCATAAGGTGGCATTCGCTAAAACATCATCAGCGCCTGAAGCTCTGGACGTTGCATCGGCACTGGGGAAAATTTTAGGCGAAACCAGCGACAGATTAGTCATTTTCATGTTTTTCATGGCGCGTGCAACCGCACCAATGTTGCCGGGATGCGTTGTTTCGACCAGAACAATTTTTATATGTGATAGCAACGGTGTCGTCCCTCGTTAAAAATAAGCCAAGTTTACCAAAAGATTTGCTATCATTGGGGTTTTATCTGCTCATTATAAATTCGCCTATGCAACCCATGTTAAATATTGCCGTCCGCGCCGCTAGAAGCGCTGGCGACCTGATCCTTCGCTCAATTGATAATGTTGGCCGACTGCACATCGACCAAAAAGGTAAAAATGATTATGCCAGTGAAGTTGACCGTATGGCTGAGCGGGAAATTATTAACATCATCAGGGTAGCCTTCCCTGAACACGCCATCCTGGCCGAAGAAAGTGGTGAACATAAAGGTAATGATTTTGTCTGGGTGATAGACCCCCTGGATGGTACAACCAATTTTCTGCACGGATTCCCTCAATTCGCTGTTTCCATTGCCTTAAAACACAAAGGCAGACTGGAAGTTGGCGTCGTTTATGACCCTCTACGCGATGAATTATTCACTGCCAAACGTGGCGGCGGAGCCATGTTAAATAATCGTCGTCTAAGAGTTACCAATCAAACCAGTTTAAAAGGTGCATTAATTGGCACAGGTTTTCCTTTTAAAACTGATAAACACCTGGACGCATATCTTGGCATGTTCCGGGCATTAACTACAGAGTGCGCAGGAATTCGCCGTGCCGGTTCAGCCGCGCTTGATTTAGCTTACGTTGCCGCCGGTCGAATGGACGGTTTTTGGGAGATAGGTTTAATGGAATGGGATATGGCAGCGGGCGTCTTGTTAATAAAAGAGGCTGGCGGAGTAATCACGGATTTTTCATTTAATGACAATTACCTGGAATCAGGCAATGCGATTGCCGGCAGTCCAAAAATGCATCAACTCATGTATCAGCTGATTGAACCGCATGTTACCGACAATTTGAAATAAGCTTAAAACAACTGCAACGCCAGCATAATGGCATCTTCGCGGCCATTTTCGGCGGGGTAGTAGCCTTTTCTAATGCCTATTTCGTTAAAACCTACGTCTTCATAAAGTGCGATAGCCGCAGCATTCGTGGGCCTGACTTCTAAAAAAACTGTTTCTGCCCGACCTCTGGCAACTTCGATCAAGTGTTCAACCATTTTACGGCCTATACCTTGTTTCTGCTCGGCAGGATCTACAGAAATATTGAGTATATGCGCTTCACCAACCGCTATTGAAAGCAGGCTATAGCCCAACACTTTATCTTGCAGTTCGCATACCCAGCAACCATAACCGGCTTTAAAGCAGTCTGTAAAGATGTCTTCTTCCCAGGGAAATTGATAGTTTTTTCTTTCAATTTCCAGTACACGGGGCAGATCAGCATGAGTCATTGTTCTCATGCGCAGCAAATCTTTTTTATCCACGGAATCGGGAAATACTTTGGCATAAAATTCCCTATCGGCATCATAAACAACCAAGTTTTTTATTTTGTCTAATAATCCACGCATAATCAACCTTCACTATCTTTAACTGTATGCATCGCTAATTGTAAATCCCGCCAGGCTTTGCGCTTCTCAGGCAATGACCGTAGCAAATACGCAGGGTGATAGACTACAACAACCGGCGTATTATTAAAAGTGTGTACTTTGCCTCTTAGCCTGGACATGGGTTCATCTGTTTTTAACAAGGTTTGTGCCGCAATTCGCCCTACAGCCAGAATGATTTTGGGTTGAATCAGCTTCTGTTGCCGTTGTAGATAATCGTTGCAGCTTTCAACTTCGCCGGCTAGAGGGTCACGGTTATTGGGTGGCCTGCATTTTAGTATGTTGGTAATAAAGACTTCTTCCCTGGCCAGGCCTATAGCTCTCAACATTTCTGTCAGCAAAAGTCCGGCCTTACCAACAAAGGGCTGACCTTGTTCGTCTTCATGTTGTCCGGGCGCCTCACCCACCAGCATCCAATCCGCGTGTTTATTCCCCGAGCCAAATACCGTTTGGGTACGTGTTGCACACAAAGAGCATTTTGTGCAGCTAGCAACCTCGGCTTGTAGTTCATCCCAGTTATCGGTTGCTGATACAGATGCTTCCGGTACTGCATTATCAATTAACGCTTCAGACGACTGCAGTTGCTCACGAAACCCTGAAGCTCTAGGCACCCACACACTAATGCCCATGGCCTCCAGATATTGCAAGCGTAGTATGTTATCCAAAATTAATTTCCATGTTTACAAAAGACAAGGCAGTTTGAATGGCTTGTCGTCATTGGATACTAAAGCCGTCCTACACACAATCCTTGCACCTTTAACCTTTCCCCTTGCACCTGATTTCAAACATCCCCTTTCTGAGGATGTCTGCGTTGGTCGGGACTATTCAGCTTGTTTACCGCATTGATATAGGCTTTCGCCGAGGCAATTACTATATCGGTATCAGCCCCCAAACCATTCACTATGCGGCCGGCCTTTTCAAGGCGCACTGTGACTTCGCCCTGGGCATCCGTGCCATTGGTAATGTTGTTAACCGAATAAAGTTCTAAAGTAGCCTTGGAGTTCACCAGTTTTTCAATGGCTTTCAAACTGGCATCGACAGCGCCGCCCCCTTCAGAACTCCCCATCACTTCCTTGTTGTCTACCCGCAAGGTGACTTTTGCATTGGGTATTTCGCCCGTTTCTGAGCAGACATGTAAAGAGATGAGCTTGACATACTCATCTTCCGACTCAAAACCGGCTTCTGAAATCAGTGCCTGCAAATCTTCATCGAAAATTTCGTGTTTTTTATCCGCCAATTGCTTAAAGCGTGAAAAGGCATCGTTCAATTCTTCTTCCGAGGTGAACTCAAAACCCAGTTCAGTGATCCGGCTTTTAAAGGCATTCCTGCCTGAATGCTTGCCCAACACCATACGATTAGCTGTCCAGCCTACGTCTTCAGCACGCATGATTTCGTAAGTCTCACGGCTTTTTAATACGCCATCCTGATGGATACCTGCTTCGTGGGCAAAGGCATTCGCGCCAACGATAGCCTTGTTAGGTTGCACAGGAAAGCCTGTGATAGAAGATACCAGTTTTGAGCAGGTCAAAATTTCGTGGGTATCGATGCCGGTTTGGCAGTTAAACACATCATGACGGGTACGCACAGCCATCACCACTTCTTCCAGTGATGCATTACCTGCGCGCTCCCCCAACCCATTAATCGTACATTCAACCTGTCGAGCTCCGTTCATGACAGCCGACAAGGAATTGGCCACTGCCAGGCCCAAATCATTATGGCAATGCACGGAAAAAATCGCTTTATCTGAGTTGGGTATGCGCTTGATCAAATTGGCAATGGTTGCGCCAAATTGTTGAGGAACGCTATAGCCCACGGTATCGGGTATATTAAGCGTGGTCGCTCCCGCATCAATAACCGCTTCAAGTATCCGGCACAAAAAGTCTTCTTCAGAGCGTCCTGCATCCTCAGGCGAAAATTCCACGTCATCGGTATATTGCCGTGCGCGCTTTACGGCTTTAACGGCATGGTCAATGACTTGCTCCGGCGACATTTGCAATTTCATTTGCATGTGTATCGGCGACGTGGCAATAAAAGTATGGATCCGCGAGCGATTAGCGCCTTTAAGTGCCGTACCTGCGCGGTCTATATCTTTATCCAAAGCTCTGGCTAAACCACAAACTGTACTGTCTTTTATGACATTGGCGACTGCCTGAACGGATTCAAAATCACCAGGGCTGGCGGCAGGAAAACCCGCTTCGATGACATCAACTTTTAACCGTTCCAGCGCTTTTGCAATCCGAATTTTTTCATCGCGCGTCATGGATGCGCCAGGGCTTTGTTCGCCATCGCGCAAGGTCGTATCAAATATAATTAACTTGTCTTTCATAAAAACTCCATTCTCGGCTATTGCTCCTGCATTGCTCTACCTCCTGCATCCATGCAGTCGATGAAAAGATATCAACTAACTATTGAGTTGATACAAATTATAAGGGGGGATTTAACTAACGAATGAAAAAGATTTTATGCCCAGCAGGGCAGGAATCTTAAAGCGAGGCATAGGCACGCACACAAGCCTGCGTAGGCAGTCATTGTGCCGGCAATAGTGTTTTCAATATGCGGGGTGTATTGAATAATCATGCTGTTAACTATACGCGAATGATAATTTGCCCTCAAGCAGATTTTACAATTTGCGTCCTTGCAATCTGCGCTTGCGCATTATCAATGTAATAACAGGGCCGGAAATCGCATAGCCCAAAAACAATAAAAACAGCATGGTTTGCGGCTGCGCCATCACAAAAGCGATAGCCAACATTACGGCAATGGCTACAAAAAACGGCACTTTGCCTTTTAAATCGATTTCCTTGAAACTGGAATACCTGAAATTACTCACCATCAACAAGCCTGTGCCGATGGTTAACACCAGCGCAATATACTTAAATATTTCAATATCATAACCATATTCCAGAGAAATCAAGATAAAACCGGCAAGAATAGCGGCGGCAGCCGGGCTGGGTAAACCCTGAAAATAACGCTTATCAGCAGAGGTCAATTGCGTATTAAAGCGGGCAAGTCTTAAAGCGCCGCCCGCCATGTGGACAAAGGCGGCAAACAGACCCACTTTACCCAGGCTGGAAAAGGCCCACAAATACATGACCAGGGCAGGCGCTGCACCAAACGAAACCATATCCGACAAGCTGTCATATTGAGCGCCGAATTCGCTTTGGGTATTCGTTAGCCGGGCCACGCGGCCATCCAGTCCATCCAGAATCATCGCCACAAATATCGCTACGGCAGCCGTCTCGAAACGCCCGCCCATCGCCGACGTAATGGCATAGAAACCAGCAAACAGGGCTCCCGTAGTAAACAAGTTAGGTAATAAATAAATGCCGCGACGGCGTATAGAGCGTTTTTCCGGAGTCATATGTCAGTTAATCCTTAAGTTATAGACAGTAAAAACCTAGGCTTAAATTATACAATGAGCCTGTAGCTGCACCTATTGTTTAATGAATCAGCAAACCGCTCTGGGCAATACCATCAAAAATAAACTGAACAGCTAACGCCGTCAGCAAAATACCGGATATCCGCATGATGACATGAATTCCGGTTACCCCCAGTAGTCGGTGAATCTGGCTTGCAGACAACAATGCCACAAGCGTAAAAAGAATCATCGCCAACAATGCTAACAACACAGCCGCCTGATGGGCCAAGTTACCTTTCGCATCAGCCATCAATAAAATAACCGCACCCATGGTTCCCGGCCCGGCGATCAATGGTGTTGCCAGCGGAAACACTGAAATATCATGCTTTAATCTGGCCTCATCAATTTCTTCGGACGTGGTTGTAATAGCTCCCGACTGCCTGGCAAATACCATATCAATACCAATTAACAACAAAAGTACACCGCCGGCTGTCCTTAATGCCGCCATCGAAATGCCAAAACCGACCAATAAAAAATCACCGGTTAATGCAAATGTGCCAAGAATAACCGAGGCGATTAAAATCCCGCGGACAGCATAAGAGCGCCTTTCAGCCGGCGTTGCCGAAGTGGTCAACGCAGCAAAAACAGCGGCTACATCCAGAGGACCAATCGTTGAAAAAAAAGTTGCCAAAGCAATCCCGGTGATTTCTAGCATGTTTCATCCTGGCTGGCTTTGTGAAGAACCGGCATTGTTGGATCGGGTATCGGTGCCGAAATAATCCAGATTTTCGATAAGTGCGAATTTCTTGGGTTTAACCAAGCTCAAGTGGTTAAAGATGCCTTTCATAGTCATTTGCTTGATACTTTCAGGAGAACCATATCTGAGAGTGAACATTTTATTCTTCTTACCGGGCGGATAACTCGACATAATTTCATCGATTTTGACATTAATTTGATCTTGCGCTGCTTTTAACAATGCGCTCATTTCTTTACTTTGCCCTGAAGATGGAATTTCATCACACAGCACAGGATTTATTTCAATTGTTTGCGGTGCTTGTAATTGCTTGCGAATAGCGGCCAATTTTTTGCTTTTCCCCAACGGCACCAGCAAACTGCTTTCAGAAATAGTAGTGCTCTCTTTGGCATAGTTGATTACGCCGGATTTATGCGGATTATTAAATTCTTGTTTTGACATTTCTATTCCCCTTATATTTACCACGGAGGACAGCTTCGTGGTGAGTAAAAATGTTCACGCAGGCTCCTCAAAGATACGGCTTGAGCCCCAGCTCAATGCTAGCTTGGAAGCTGTCAGAGACATTTTAGTTATGCCTTAAGCGCTTATAAATACTAAAACAAACTTAAAGATACCCGCTTCGCGGCGTATTAAACTTCTCAAGCCTAATGCTAAAAACCTGGGTTCCTTATGTAGCCCTTTTTTATAGGTATCTTCAATTTTTACAGCGTCTTCATTGTCTGTTGAAAATTGATGAACAATTAAAGATTGCAGTTTATGGACGAATTCAAGGGTAAGTTTGAATTCTTCGGTGTTGCCTTTAACTTTACCAAGAGCCGTGTCAAAAGCTTCTCGATGAATGTTCACGGGGATTTTTGTTTGAATGCCATTCAGGTCGGCCTGTTTGACGGCAAACGAAAACAGCTTTTCATCGAAATAAACCACATCAGGGCTTATCGATAAGCGGAATAAACAATCGCGGTGATTTTCAATGATCAGGTCACTATCTTTGAGCAAACCCGCCAGACTTATCAGCTCTGATTGCAAGAGTGAATTGTGTTTTACCTCAATCCAGCCAAAAGGATGAAAAGTAATATTTTCCTCAATCCTTGCAAATTCAAATCCGCGTAAGTGTGAGGCCAAGCCCAATAGAATGGCTAATTGCCTGCCAGTTAAATTTATCACCAACGCTTTTTCTTTACCCAACACGCCTGCCAGTAACGGCTTCTTATGATCGATAGGCAAGATCAATCCGTATTTTGGCGGCTGAAATAAATAACGGCTGGCAAAGCTGTCCGGCAAAGTCCTTAACTCGGCAGCAAGTGCCGAACTATCATTAGCAAAATCATTAAACAATGCCTTGATATACGGGATCTTGCCGTCAATTGCTTCGCCCCGCACCATATCTTCTATCGAAAACCAGGCCAAACGGTCGTCAGATTTTATTTTTTGTTGCAAAAAAAGATAACCCTCCAACGTTAAATCGATCTGAAAAATTTCCAGATAATATT
>Ga0105096_10000996_pt1 | contig 11071 bp, 2 predicted proteins | sample PPLLak3cmMay2015_FD_87036 | JGI IMG/M metagenome (GOLD analysis project Ga0105096, IMG submission 87036) | Freshwater sediment microbial communities from Prairie Pothole Lake near Jamestown, North Dakota, USA - PPLs Lake P7 Core (1) Depth... | ecosystem: Environmental > Aquatic > Freshwater >... | reverse complement strand
TGATTTGGTACTATTCTATTACCATTAACTTTGCCTCCTCTAGCTTTACCTGGTAATTTGGTTATTTTTACTTTATGATACATAACTATATTTTTAAACAAATTCTAATTCACCACCTTCTGCCAAGAACTGTTGTATTTGTTCTTCAGACATCCATGTGTCACCACCTTCTTCATAACTACCACCTTCTTCCATATAACCACCGTATGCTGCTACTCCTCTAAATCCAGCTTGATCAGGCATATATTCACCTTCTTGAGTGTAAGTTCCTCTATCTTTATTATTTGTAGTTGCATACATGTTTGAAGAGTCAAATTTGCTTCCAAAATTTCTATTTTGTTTAGCATCTTGAAAATTTTCTGCAAATCCTAAAAGTTTATTAGCTCCTGCATTAAATGCATTAAGTCCTTGTATTGGATCAATATTCCACTCTTGTTTATTTTTAAACTTTTGTGAAACTTGTTGTGATGCTTGTTGTTCTTTTTCTTGATCGTTTAATAAACCTTCATTTCTATATCCCGTACCTTCAGCATTAAAGCCCATAGAGTTATCAGTAGTTAATCCATTACCTTGTTGAATAAAAGGATTTTCCATTAATTTATCTGCACCACCTTGAAAATTAGTTTTAGGTGAGTAAACATCTCCGGCCATATTAGTTGTTAATCCAGATCTATTTGGATTATCATAATAACCTAATGGTGCTTTTGGTCTTTCACCTGTAGATCCAAATTGTGCTTGAGGTAAAGTAGTACCTCCTTCTTGTAATAAATTTATATAACCCTCATATAAACCTCTATCTTGATTTTTTAATTTATTTAAGTAATCTAATTTTTGAGTAGGTGTCATTTTTTCAAATATCTTTTTTCCACTAGGATCAATATTTTGTGCACTTTTTCTAAAGTCATTAACATTATCACCTTGAATACTAGATTTTAAATCTTTTAGTTTATTAAAACTTTCTCCTTCTTTTCTTTGAAAATTTGCTTTTTGTTGTCTGTTCATATTTCTTACGTTAGAATCTGACCAGTTTGTATTATTTACTTTATTATCAATAGGTGCGTTTATAGTATTTTTATTAGTTCTTTGTTTAACTTTTGGTTGTGTATTTCTACGTTGTTGAGTAACTGGTCTATTGATTTGTTCTTGAAATACTTGTGGACCTACTTGTTGTGTATAATCAAGTGACTCTAAATCAATTGGTACATTATAAGGAGCTTGATTAAAATAATCAGGATCTTGTCTTCTCATTTGTTCTAATTCCCAATCTTGTCTAGAAGCTACATTCTCATCTGCACCTTGTTGCATATAATTTTGCTGAGTCGTAGGTACTCCTAATAAATTTAAACCAGAACCTATTTCATCTTGCATTCTTTGTTGTTCAAAAGCTACTTCTTCTTCTGTTAAATTACCAGCTTGACCTGGTTCTAAAGGTATAGGCTCTTGTTCCATATTATAATTAGGATTAGATCTATTATCACCAGGTATTATATTTTCTGTATTTGTAAATTTATCTAACTCTCTAGTTGGTAAATTACCTACAGTATTTATATTAGGAAAATTTGATGACCTTAAATCTCCAGGTATTATATTTCTTTCTTGATCAATAATTGGATCAAAACGTTTAGTAGGTAAACTATCTACAATATTTTGTGAACTGTCTGCTTCTTGATCTTCACCTGGGTAATTTCCAAAATGTTCTTTGTAGGCTTCATCATCTTTACTATATTTATTACCCATTGATTCTGATGGATCACCGCCTTCCCATGGAATCATTTTTGCACCAAGTTGTTGTAGTCCAGGAATTTTAGATCTTAATAACATATCTGCTACTGGTCTTTTTCTACCTGCTTCTTGAGTACTTTGAGATGTTTGATCTTGACCTGACATCCAATGCATTTGACCATCAGAACCTTTATAACTTTGTGGTGTGCCAGAAGCATTAATACCTGGTTGACCTGGTACATTATAGTTTACTGTAAACTTTTTTGGAGCTCCTTTATTAGGACCAAACTTTCTAGTTTTATTTACATCAATACTACTTACTTGAGCATTAGGTCCAATCATTCCACTAATAGGATTTCCTGTATTTGTATCATAGGTTCTACCCATTGCTTTATTCCAGTTACCTCCACGGGTAATTGCTTGACCTGGAGAAAAAGGATTATACTGCATACCAATACTTTGTAAATATTGTTGAGCATAATCTACATTACCTTGATTAGTTGTATTTGTAGTTTTAGTATCTTTAGCTTCTTCAGGTTTATCACTTGCAAAACTTAAATCATTTAAAGTAATATCTGGTGAATTTGTTTTTGCATCATTCCAAACTTGAGCATCTTCTTGATTTACTTGTTTTGTATTTCCTTTACCATCTGAAATAGTTATCATTCCTTTTTGTGCTTGTGGTAAATAACCACCTACTTGAAAATAAGGACTTGAAACATTTTTAGAATTAGAAAAGTCTAAATCCATTTGACTCATGTCTTCTCCACCACCCATAAATTTATATAATCCAGATTCTTCATCTGTAAAACCACCTTCTTGATAACCTAACATTGGTGCAAAGGCTGATTTTACAAAATCTACTACTTTATCACCTGTATCAACCCAAGTATTAGCTGCATTATCACCAATTGCACCACGGAGTTTATTTCCAGCAAATTCTCTTTTGCCTTGAAGATCAGCCATTAAATTATTAGTAGCATTATTCATTCGTTGCTGAAGCCTGTTTACTGGTTTTTTAGTATCAGCTTTTGCAGGAATACTTTTATTAGTTTTCTCAATTAAACTTTTTGCATAATTACCTAAACCAGATATTACTTTTTCTTCTTCTGTTGCTTTATCAGTAGTCCATTTTTTTGTTTCAGGATCAAATCCATACCATTCACTACCTTTTGGTCTCCCCCATTGATCTGTAACTTTACCTGGTATACTTGATGATGCACCAGATATATTTTTACCACTATTGTTTTTTACCTTATTAGTTACTATAGTAATATCTTCTGCTGTTGGCATTGCAACTGCTGTTTCTAATACTTTAGTATTTTTTTCAGTACTTGTATTATTTGCTTCAGCTTTAATATCTGCTTCTGCATCTTTTACAATTTCATCAGCATTATTAATTTCTTGTTTTTTAGTATCTTCAATATCTTGAGGTTTAATTGGAGTTACAGTATTAAAATTAATAGTATATTCTTTTGGTCTACCAAATAGGCCAGTTCTACGTACATCAATATTAGCTAAACCTAAGTTACCTTGATTAGGCATAAATTGGGCAAGAGGATTCATTTGTTGTTGCATAAATGGATTAATCATTTGATTAAATCCTTGAGGCATCATTCTATTCATTCTTCTTGCAGCACGTCTTTCTTTACCTTTACCCCAGCCACCAAATTGAAATTGATCAGGACCAGAACTAGTACCTACTTGTGGATTATCAAATATATCATGTATACCAGTAGCATAAGCTCCAATATGATGCATAGGATTTTCCGGATCTTCATTTTGATTAGGAAATTGAAAACCACCTTCTTGTGCATAACCCTGTGGAGGCATTTGTTGCATCATTTGCATTTGTTGATTATACTGATCTTCTGCTTGTTGTTTAAGTGCAGCAGTATTTGCAGTACTTTTTAATGCATTATGAAACTTACCTACTCTTTCTTTTCTACCAATTAGTATATCTGTACTAATATCTGGTTTTGGTTTTTCTGCATCTCCTCCTTCTTGTTTTTTAGCAAGTTTTATAAAATTACTTATGTAAGCTCTTTTATTTGGCATACCGCCATTACGCATATAATTAAAAGAATCGTCTTCTGATATTCCTTCAACTCCTTCTGCAGATTGGTTATACATTTCTTGAAGTTGTGCTTGTTCTTGTGCAGCTTGTTCTTCATCTGCAGCAGCTTGTGCATATGCATCTTGTTCAGCCTGTAAAGCAGCAGCCTCATCTTCTTGGCCACTTTCATTTGCAAGTTCTAAATCTTGTTGTTGATTTATATATTCTAATGCAGCATCAGATAATTGTGTTACACGTGCAGGATGTACATTAGCTTGTACAAGTTGTTGTTTAGCTTGCTCTATACTTCCATTAGGTTGTGATAAAGTTTGCATAATAAATGTTATTACCTGTTCATCATTTAATTCTTGCATAGGTTGTTCTTCAGGCACAACTTCTTCTTGCATCTGCATTCCACCGTCTTGAAAATATCTAGCAGTTTTATTTATATATGAACCTTGTTGTCCTCCAGCTTTGTATATTCTTACACGTCTCTTTTCCATAAGTATATGTTATATTATAAATATAATAAATTTTAGTTTAAAGTATAAACTTTTAATGTTTAATCAATATCTTCAATATCATATCCTTGTGATAGTAAATATTGTATCATATCATCATCTAATTCCATTTCAATTGTTCCACCTTTTGCTTTTTTAATTACACCTAATTGTTCTGCAGAAGTTTTAAGAAAATATGGATCAGGTTTACTTATATAGTCTTTAAAGTTTATATTTTTTTTATAATCATCATATATACCTTTTCCAATTGAAATACCCGTTTCTGGATTTATTTGATTTAATCCTTTTAAAGTTTCTATTGGGCTATTACCATAATATGCTCCCATTCCTCCTATTGCTCCAGCAGTTAATGCTCCTAAACCTACTGCATTACCTGCATATTTTTCAGCTAAATTTTGAGCACCTGTACCAGCAGTTGACCATTGAAATTTATTATTTAATGCTTTTTGTGGATCTACATTTACATATCTATTAGAAAAAGGTAACCTTCTATGTAAAGATGCACCAGGATCTAATAATGGTATTTCAGATACATCTTTTCCAGCACTTTGTAAATTATATTTTAATTTATAATTAGGATCATAATTACTAAAAACTTTTTGTTTAAGATCTCTATAAGTTGTACCAGGTGTTTGATTTGCTGTTGGACTAAATGATAAATTTGTTCCTTGTTTTGTAGGATCTATTTTTGCTGAAAAAATATTACTTGAATTTTTATTAATATTTTTTGCAGAAGATATAGGTGCTGTAGGAGTTTTTCTACCAATAACAGTTTTAAATAGAGTCATCATTTTATTTTTTGGTGCAACAAGATTACTACCTTGCACAACATCTTCTAAAACATTACCCATAGGAACTGTTGCTCCTTTTAATTTTGATCCATATCCAGGTACAAGATTTAAAGGACTTAGTTTATTTATACTTTTTCTTGCTAAAGCTGGATAACCTTCATCAATAAGTCCTTTAGCTATTTGTGGTACTTTTTTTGCTGCTTTTGTTATTAAAGGTTTTGATAATTTAATACCTTGATTAATGTCTTGAGCAATTGATTTTAATCCTGCTCCTGAACCTATCATTCCTGCTGCTATTTCTCCTGATTCTAAAGCAGCTTCTTTCCAATCTTTATTACCTTGAGATACATCATACCATGATTCTACATTTTTAGGAGTATTATAAAGACTATTAGCAATAAGCCCTGAGTTAACTAAATTACCTACAGTTGCTCCAGGTACTGCAGACATTCCTGGAAGTGCCATTGAACCAATTGCTCCTGCAGCTTTTAATCCAGCAGATCCTGCAATAGGTGCTGACCATACCCAATCTGCTTCTCCAGCACTCATTGATCTATATTTACCAGTTTGTGGATCTATAGCAGGATTTTTTGCTGCCATTTCTGCATTTTGTTTACTAAACATTGCTGCTAAACGTGCATCACTTTCTTCTTTAGCAGTTTTCACAGGTTTACTTACAGTTGGTATAGGTTTATTAGCAATTACAGTTTTAGTATTCTCACTTACTTGTGGTTTGTTAGTTTCTAACATATCATATTTAGATTGACCAGCTTTTTTTCTAGCTTCTTCTTGTAATTGATATGGAGATTTTTTCTTAACAGTTTTACCAGTTTGTGCTTCTGGAAGGAATCCTCCATCTTCTGCCATAGCCATTCTATCATTGTCTGTATAACTTAATCTTTCATAAGCTTCTCTACCTTCTCTTAATGGTAAATTAGGTATACCTCCTACATCAAAGTAATTAGAACTAGGATCAAATATTTTTTTCTTTTTAGATTTTGCTTTTTTTAATAATGGTGATTCACGTAATAATTTATTAGTAGCTTCTAAACTTCTAGAATACTTTTTAAGACTACCACCTTTTTTAGCTTGAGTTAATGAAGGTACTGATATATCTTCTACTACATATCCTCCTGCTTTAAATGCTTCTATTTCTTTTTCAGTATAATCACCTTCATGATACTCTTCATCTTGAGGGTACTCATCCATATAAGGTTCATTGAAGTTTTGAGTATTAGTATCCCATGGTCCAATCTGTGCTTGTGTACCATTTGGTCCTACAAGATTTAATGGATAAGGTGTAGGATTATAAATAGATGTACTTTCTCCATTACCTGGTATTCTATAATGAGATCCAGATGGTGGTGGTCCTTGTTTATATCCTTCAGAAGAAACAATAGGTTGACTATAAGGTTTATCTATTGGTTTAGCAGGTGCTTTAGCTTTTCCTAACTCATTAGTAGCAGTTTTTAGTACTTTTCTATTATTACTCATTATCTAAGTGATATTTGATTTTTACTATTTGTTATTTTTAATATCATATTAATATTTCCTGAAACTTCTTTTTTCAAATGTAATATATTTAAATAGTGTCTCAGTTTTTTTCTTTGTAACGGATCTTTAGCATAATCTAGATTAACAGGATTAAGTATTTTAATATAACCATTAGGTTGTGTTATCCAAAGATTTTCTTGAGTATAAGATCCTGGTAGAATTGTAGTACCTGGAATTACTGGCGTAGTGTTTGGATATGTTACCCCAATAGGAAACTCCCCTCTATCTTTTGTTACATCCCAAAATTGATTAAACCTATATTTATTTTCTTCTTTAGAAAATAAAATATCATAAGATGGGTTACCTGTGTTTAATTTAGGATACTCTAAACTTAGTGTAATATTATTTTTAGGAAATAAGTTTAAATTAAGATATCCACTTACTTGTTCAGAGTTATATACTACAGCTCTATCAAAGTTAAAGTCAAGTACTTGAAATTGATCTACACAATTATATTCAGATCTTTTATAACACTCTAATATATATTCTATAGATTTTACTGTAGTAATAGTTTGACCAGTTATCATTGGAACTTCAACTTCAAATGGATAATCTATACCATAGTAATTACAATATGAATTACATGAATCATTATGTTTCCAAATTCCGTTTTCTTTTGTAGTCATAAATGTATGCTTAGAAGGCATAACTAAATCTGGATGCCAGTCATGAAAAGAAATCCAAAATTTAGTTTTTGGATCATAACTTGTTGTCCATGAAGCATCTTCAAATAAAACTGGGTTACCTAATGCAAATGGTGTTTGACCTAACATAAATGCATTAGTAATAGTATTATAAGTTACAAGTCCTTTATATTGATCTTTTAACTTGTAGTCTTTTTTACAAAAATATAATACACTATTTTGATTATCATATACTGATTGACAACCAATACCTGCTACTGGATTATCTTGATGAGGATAGTTTGGAAAATCTTCAGTAAGTTTATATGGCATAAACAAAGTATACCACCACTTTAATCCTTCAGAAGAAATTTCACTTAATCCTTGAGTATATTGAAATATTTTTCCTTGATTTTGTGACATATAAAACATACCAGCTGGTGTAGATATAACACTCCTTCTATTTTGAGAAGATCCGTATTCATATGCATCATCAGCAATTACTACACTTTGTGGTGTTTGTGCAAATAATCCACCATCACCAATTGTAATTTTAGTCCCTGCTTCAGTTTGTAACTGATCTATACCTTGAATAACTAAAGGGCTTGAGTTTTTAAATGTAATAAATATACCAGTTTTAGCAAAATTCTTAACTCCACTAATTTGATTTTTAAACTCTTTATAATTGTTAGCTAAGTAAACATACCAACTATCTTTAAAAGATTGTTGCTGTTGAGGTAATGAGTATATAATCCTATCTGGATAGTATGTAAAACATAACTTAGATACATTAGGATCATAATACTTACTTTGTAAAGCTCCCTGTGAAAAGTATTGAGTATATATTTTAGATACACTTAATGAATAATCATATGCATAATAATTCCCTCTTGTAATTGTATTAGGATTATTAGTAAATATTGTATTTAAATCTGTGTATCTATAGGGATCATAAAATTTTTCAAATATCTCAGCACCTGCTTCTCTAAAATCTACAATAACATCACTTTCAACAAAGAAATCTTTTACTGAAGAATTGTTTAAATAAAAATATGAATTCTTAACTCTAAACAATCCAGGATAATTACCAAAAGTATCATTATTATAATCATATCCATCACGGATAGTTCCAAGTGCTGTTAGATATTCAGTAAAATCTAAGTTATAATAATTTGTTGGAAAAGGACCTATGGCATCATCAATGTCTTGAAGTATATTTGCAAGGTTTCCAATATCAAATAATTCACCTAAACTACTTATATCATATTTTTGTGAGTTAACCCAAAATCTTGGAGCACCAATCATATTTCTTAAATAGTAATTATATTCAAATCCATCAGGTTGCCCATATAACCAATCATAAAAAAAGAACATTGTATTTTTTTCAGTGTATCTATTTATATATGTATCACCTCCAAAGAATACAGGTGTCTGTGAAATTATTCTTTGTTCAAGTTGAGTAGGACAAAAAGTACTAGTCATAATAGTTTGAATATCAGAATCAGATAATTTTTGTTCACATGTAGTAGCAGGTAATTGTTTAATAGAACTTAATTGACCATACTGGTTATCAATATTTATTTTAAGTCCACCATAATGACTTGCAATATTAGTATTAAACTGATCATTAGGATTATTTGTTGTATTAACTCCCATATTAGCAGCACTTGCTGTACCTAAAGTTACTAAAGAATTATCTATAGAATTATTTGTTGTATCTAATGCAGTCAATAAAAATCTAGGTCCATCATTTATATTAAGATTATTTGTAGTTCTTAACGTAACTGTTGTTGATCTTTGAAGATTATTAATTTTATAATTAATACCACTAAACTCAGGTACTTGTTGTATAGTATCTCTTAAATAAAAACTATCATTAACATTAAACCTTACTCTACTAGTTGATAAAGGTCCATAAAAATTATTATAAAATCCATGAGCAATAGACTGTAATCCATAATCATCATAAGGTGCAAGTAAATACATTAATCTTAATGCTAATTCAGCTCCTTCAGAAAAATAATATACTGATTGTTGTATATTAGCTATTGGACCTAAAATTGAACCAAGATATTCAGTTTTACCCTGAGTTCTTGAATAATCTAAAGTTTCATTTTGAAGTAAACCTGCAAAAGCTGCTGCATTGGCTGCTGTTCTAAGTGTTGCGTTAAGGCCATCTAAAAAAGCGTAGTTTATAAATGCATCAGCAACATTACCACCTGCAGTAAAGTATGCAGTTATTGCTGTATTATATGCTAATACTGCACCTGACCATACACCTTGTGCTGCTATTGTAGTTGGACTAGTTATTCCTCCTATAATTACTGGATTATAACCAACAGTACTTGGTGCTTGATTAAGAGTGAATGTTCCACCCATAGATACAATAGCTTCAATAATTCCACTAACAAACATTGGAAATAAAACTAAATTTCCTAATAGTTTAAACTGTGGATGTTGTGCAGGTATTATAAATTGTTGATTACTAGTACCTTGTAGATTACCATATAACTTTAATTCAGAGTTTGATAAAAAGGGAGTTCTAAAATTAGTATCAGGTGAATGGAAAGTTGTCATGTTAATGGGAATAGTCTGATTAAATATAGTACCATTCTCTCTAGTTAACTTTATATAAGGATCATTAAAACCAGTTACATTACCACCTATACTACTACTTGTTGGACGAATAGTATTAAATGGATAATTAGGATACAATCCTGTAGGTTGACCAACTGAACTATTAGTACCATTTTTTATATTATACGTTCTAAGGTTATTAATCATACCCTTAGCAATAATAGTTTTATTACCTTCTCTTGATCCTCTTAATATTTCATATCCAACAATTCCATAAATATCATTACCATCATTATCTTTTGGATATATAATATTTTTAAAATCAACACCCATTATTCTAATGTTTTTTCCACCATTAGAGAAGTGATTATTAATTTTATTTTCTGGAAACTTATGATGTCTAATAGGTAACCCACATAAGTCAAATTTTGTATTAGTTGTAGCTGTCCAACATTGTGATGTTGAATTCCATATATCTGGTCTGTCATCAGGATAAATTTCCGTAGACTGCCAGTATCCCATTTTCCCTCTAGCCACTACTAATCCACCATCAGGCAAAGTTGATTGAACATTACTTGTCTGTGAAGCTGTGTTAACTGTTTGAAATAAAAGTGTGTCACCTGTTAAACTATTAAAGTCAGAATAGGTTTCATTTTCAAATTTTTGTTGACCATTAATATTAATAAGTTCTGCAGCTCTACCTGGAATATGATATGATGAAGACTTATCTCCCGTATTATATACCCATCTAATAAAGAATGCATATACTTCATCTCTTAAATAACTTGTATTAGATCCACCTTTAATATAATAATCAGCTGGATATTCTACTGATACCCATTCTGTTTGAATCATATTTGCTAATGGTTGATAATTAAAATCAAACTTAGCTGTTGGACCTACTCTTAATAAATAATTATTAACTTCAATAATCTGATCTGATTTTTCATATACAGGAGTTTGAATCTGTATTTGTTTTAAAGGAACATTTATTAAATCTAACTTTATTTGATCTAACTCAACTGTTTTTGTTCTAGTAGAATAGTATCCAATTTCTTTTGCAATTGTCCCCTGGTTGACTGTTTGAATAACTACTAATACAAACTCATCAAAATTATCTGAGTCAGCTTCTATACTAATACTTATTGATCCTACAGAATTATCAGGATTATAAATAGGTTGTATATTACTTGCTGTAAAATAATCAGTAACTTTTTGACCATTAAT
>Ga0105096_10000995_pt1 | contig 11078 bp, 15 predicted proteins | sample PPLLak3cmMay2015_FD_87036 | JGI IMG/M metagenome (GOLD analysis project Ga0105096, IMG submission 87036) | Freshwater sediment microbial communities from Prairie Pothole Lake near Jamestown, North Dakota, USA - PPLs Lake P7 Core (1) Depth... | ecosystem: Environmental > Aquatic > Freshwater >... | reverse complement strand
GCGCTTCACGGCTGAAGTGACGGCCTATTCATCCTCGCCGGACGAGACCTGGGGAGACCCGTTCATCACCGCCAGCGGCCGGGAGGTCTACGACGGACTCGTGGCCTGCCCCCGCAGGTATTCGTTCGGCACGCGGTTCCGGATCGGTTCGCGCATCTACACCTGCTGGGATCGCCTGCACACGCGGTTCGATCACCGGTTCGACATCTGGAAGCCTTCCAAGCAGGAGGCGCTGCAGTTCGGCCGACGGGTGCTTGTCATCGAGGCGCTGTGAGGCGGCGGCTGGCGGGCCTCGACCGACGCGGCCGCTGGCGCTAGACCTCGACCGGCACGAACTTGTAGCCGTAGCAGAGGAGGCCCGCCTCGCCCTCCTTCTGGACGCGCCGGAACTCGACGCGCACCCGCTGGCCGATCCGGAGTTCGTCGAGATCGGCGTCGACAATCTGGGCCGTCACCTTCACGCCGTCGTCCAGCCGCACGATGCCGACGGCGTACGGCGTCTCGGCCGTGAAGCCGGTGGGCGGCACGCGGATGATCGTGAAGGTCTCGACCGCGCCCTCCGGGGCCAGCGTGGTCCTGGAGAACCTCGTCCCGCGGCAGCTGCTGCACACCAGGCGGGGCGGGAAGTGGATCTTGCCGCACGCGTCGCACGACGCCGCCTCGTAGCGGTAGCGCTGCGGAATCTCTCGCCAGTAGAGTGCCGAGCCGATCATGTCCGCTCCTCCCTACGCGCGCGTGAAGATGTGCACGACGGAGCTGGCCCCGGTGCCGCCCATGTTCTGCGTCAGGCCCCAGCGGGCGCCCTCGACCTGCCGGCCCTCCGACTCGCCGCGCAGCTGCAGCACCGCCTCGCGGACCTGTGCGATGCCCGTGGCGCCCACCGGGTGGCCTTTCGACTTGAGCCCTCCAGACGGGTTCACCGGCACCCGGCCGCCGAGCGCCGTCATGCCGGAGGCCGCCGCCTCGCCGCCCTTGCCCCGCCCTGTCAGGCCGAGCGCTTCGATGACCATCACCTCGGCAATCGTGAAGCAGTCGTGCACCTCGCAGAAAGAGAGGTCCTCCGGCGTGATGCCCGCCTGCGCGTAGGCCTTCGCCGCCGCCACGTCGGTCGAGCGCAGCCAGGCGATGTCCTCGCGGTCGTGCAGCGCGATGGTGTCGGTCGCCGCCGCCGAGGCGGCGACCTTCACAGGTTCCCGCTTCGAGCCCTTCTGCGGCAGCGCCGCCAGGATGACCGCCGCGGCGCCGTCGGTGATCGGCGAACAGTCGAGCACCCGGAGCGGGTCGGCCACCAGCACCGACCGGACGACGTCCTCGACGGTGATCCGGGATTGGAACTGCGCCAGCGGGTTGAGCAGACCGTTCGCGTGGTTCTTCACGGCGACCCGGGCCAGCTGCTCGCGCGTGGTGCCGTAGCGGTGCATGTGCACGCGGGCCATCATCGCGTAGAGCCCGGGGAACGTGATGCCGTGATAGCACTCGTACTCCTGGTCCGCCGCCGTCGACAGGGCGTAGGTGGCGGCGCCGCCGTCGACGTCCGTCATCTTTTCGAGGCCGGACGCCAGCACGATGTCGTGCTCACCAGACGCGACGGCGAGGTACGCCTGCCGGAAGGCGAGCCCGCCCGAGGCGCACGCGGACTCCACGCGCGTGCCCGGAATCGGCCCCATGCCGAGCTGGTCGGCGAGCAGCGCGCCCAGGTGCTCCTGGCCCATGAAGAGCCCGCCCGACATGCAGCCCACGTACAGCGCGTCGACGTGGTCCACGCCCGCGTCCGCGATCGCCTCGAGCGCGGCCTCGGTCCAGATCCGGCGGTGGGACTTCTCCCAGAGCTCGCCCCACCGGTTCATGCCCACGCCGATGACTGCCACGTCTCTCATGACATGCCCCCGATTCGGGTTACTCGGCGCCCATGCGGATCTTGCCGCGGAACTTCGAGTACGTGCCGTAGTCGATATAGACGCGGCGGCCTTCCAGTTGCTCGCGCGTCTGCACCGCCAGGTGCTGCACCTCGGTGATGCGGTCCGTCACGCGCCAGATGAACCCGTCTGAACCCGATCCCGATCCGTAGCTGACCATCAGGATCCGGTCGCCGGATGCGGCGACGTCGAGGACGGCGCTGAGCCCCATGGGCGACGAGCCCGAGTAGGTGTTGCCGAGCGTCGGACTGAGCAGCCCCTGGTCGTGCTGGTCCTTCGTGAACCCCAGTTCGCTGGCCGCGCGCTGCGGGAACTTGCCGTTGGGCTGGTGGAAGACGCACCACCGGAAGTCGGACGGCGTCGTGCCCGACCGCTCCATCAGCCCGCGCGCGCACGCGAGCACGTGCTTGAAGTACGCCGGCTCGCCCGTGAAGCGCCCGGCATGGCGCGGATAGAACTGGTACTCGCGCCGCCAGAAGTCCGGCGTGTCGGTCATGTAGGCGTAGGTGTGCTCGCACTCGGCGACGAGCCGCTCGCGGCCGAAGATGAACGCCGCGGCCCCCGCCGACGCCGAGTACTCGAGCGCGTCGCCGGGCGCGCCCTGGGACGTGTCGGCGCCGATGCCGAGCGCGTAGTCCATTTCCCCGGCCTTCACGAGCGCCATGGCGATGTACATGCCCTCGGAGCCGGCCTTGCACGCGAATTCGAGGTCCGCGCAGTGGATCTCGGGCGTCGCGCCGATCGCCTCGGCCACGACCGTGCCCGACGGCTTCACGGCGTAGGGATGCGACTCGGACCCCACGTAGATCGCGCCGATGCGCACCGGGTCGATCCCGGCGCGGACAATCGCCCGGCGCGCGGCCTCGACCGACATGGTGATGGTGTCCTGATCCGGCGCGGGCACGGACTTCTCGCGCAGGCCCAGGCCGCGCTTGTAGGCCGGCGCGTCCGCCCCCCAGACCTTGGCGATCTCTTCGAGCTTGATGCGGTGGCGCGGGACGTACGATCCGTACCCCACGATGCCGATACTCATGGCGCCCTCCAGGCGGACTGCGGGGGTGGCACTCATCTGCGGAACGTCGGGCTAGGGACCTTCGACGTTCCGGCGGGCGAGCCACTCGCGTGCGCCGAGAATGACGAAGGGGTGCACGCCGAAGCTGGTGGCGGCCACGTCCAGCGCGGTCGATCGAAGCGTCTCGAGGCCCGATGGCCTCGCTTCGGCCTCCCGGATGAGCGCCAGCGGGCAGCCGGGCGCCGGGAACCGGCCGTCGGCCTCGCACTGCCGGCAGAACGCCTCGGGATCGTGGTCGCGGCGCGTCGCGGCGGCCTCATAGTCACTGACGAGCGCGGGACGGATCGCCGGGTCGGCCAGGGCCGCGCGCGCCCGGAGCACGATCTCGGCGCCCACGCCGAGCGTCTCGGACACGCAGGGCGGCAGCCCGAATTCGACCAGGGAGAGCCCGTAGGGGAGGCATGCCGCCCGATGCATCAGGTCGCGGAGGTCGGGCTCGGGACTCGCGGCGGCCATCGGCAGCTCCTCCCGCCGCGGGCGCCCGCGCACGCGGTCTGGCGCATCCTAACACGCAACATCCCGCGGCCGCGACCGCCTCCTCCGATCGTTGTCGGCAGAGCGCGGATTGGCGGGAGACGGGCCGGCAGCGGCACCATCCATGTAGAATGCAGCAGGTCCAGGCCCTGGATGATCCGCCTCCTCTTCCTCCTCGCTGGAATCGTGGTGCTCGGTGCCCTGCTGTGGCACCTCGGCCCGGCAGAGATCCTGCGCACGACGGCCCAGCTCGGCTGGCACGCGCTGCCAATCCTGGCCTGCTACGGCGTGTATCAGGCCATGCGGGCCGTCGCGTTCAAGCTGTCAGTCCTGCGCTCGCGGGAGGTGTCGTTTCGGGACGCGCTCTGGATCCGGTTGTCGGGCGATGCCATCCACTCGCTCACGTTCTCGGGTCCGTTCCTGAGCGAGCCGACGAAGGCCTGGCTGCTCAAACGCCGGGGCTTGTCACTCGCCGAAGGGTTCGCGGGCACGCTGACGGCGGCCGTCATGAATCTCGTCGTGGGAGCGGCGATGGGCACGGCGGGCCTGGGCTATCTCCTGCGCCACGCGGCGTTGCCGCCGCCAGCCGCCGCGGCGGCCGTGGGCCTGATCTGCCTCAACGCGGCATTCCTCCTCGCGGCCGTCGCCGCCGTTGTCGCGCGGTACTACCTCATTGGCTCCGCCATCGGCTGGCTCGGCCGCGCGGGCGTCCTCCGGGGCCGGCTGAAGCCGGATGTCGCGGCGATCAACACGATGGAGGATGTGCTGCTCGGCATCCTCCACGATCGGCCGGCTCGCGCCGCGGCCATCATGCTCGCCGAGGTCGGCGGCCAGGTGGCGCTCGTGCTGGAGCTGGCGTGGATTCTCCGGGCGCTGGAGATTGCCACGCCGGCGATCTACCCGCTGGCCATCGAGGCGGCCACGAAGTTCATCTCGGTGATCTTCTTCTTCATGCCGCTCCAGCTGGGGGCGGCCGAGGGTTCGTACGCAGTCATCTTCGGCGCGCTGGGGCTCCCGGTCACGGCTGGCTTTTCAGTCGCCTTTTTCCGCCGATTCCGCAGCCTGCTCATCGCGAGCGCCGGCCTCGCGGCGCTGAACGCGCTCACGAAGACGCGGGCCCCTCGTTCATAGCGATCGCCCTCCCGCCTTCAAGGTTGCTATGATCCCTGGCGTGCACGACCTCAACGTCCTGATGACGTTCGCCGGCGGCCTGGCCGGGGCCCTCGCCCTTGGGTATGTCGCCCATCGTCTCAAGCTCTCCCCGATTGTCGGCTACCTCCTGGCCGGCGTGCTCGTCGGTCCCTTCACGCCGGGTTTCGTCGCCGACCGGCCGACCGCCGAGCAGTTCGCCGAGATCGGCGTGATCCTGCTGCTCTTCGGGATTGGTCTGCGGTTCCACCTGCGCGAGTTGATGGCGGTCTGGCGCGTGGCGGTGCCCGGCGCCCTGATTCAGAGCGCGATGTCCACCGCGGCGCTGGCCGCGCTCCTGCGCCTGCTGGGGTGGGACTGGGCGGCCGGGATCATCCTGGGCATGGCGATTTCCGTCGCCAGCACGGTGGTCATGGCGACGGTCCTCGGCGAGCGGCACGACCTGCACGCGCCCATCGGCCACATTGCCATCGGCTGGACTGTGGTGGAGGACCTCCTGACGGTGGCCATCCTGCTGGTGCTGCCGATCGCCTACGCTCCGGGCGCGGGCGGCAGCGGGACCGCCGGCGCCGCGCTCGGCCTGGCCTCGCTCAAGGTGATCGGCCTCGTCGCCACGGTCGTCGTGCTGGGCCGGTGGGTGATTCCGCAGGCCCTCGAACGGATCGAGCGCACCCGCTCGCGCGAACTCTTCACGCTCGCCGTGCTGGTGCTGGCCGTCGGCATCGCGGTCGGCTCGGCGAAGATCTTCGGGGTGTCGATGGCCCTCGGGGCGTTCCTCGCCGGACTGACCGTGGGACGGTCCGAGTTCGCGGCCCGGGCAGCCGCCGACGCGGTGCCGATGCGCGACGCCTTCGCGGTGCTGTTCTTCGTGTCGATCGGGATGCTGTTCGACCCGCGCAGCCTCTTCCAGGCGCCGCTCGAGATTGGGGCGGTGCTCCTCGTGGTGATCGTCATCAAGCCGCTGGCCGCCATGCTGACCGTGCGCCTGCTCGGCAGGCCGATGGCCACGGCCGTCCCGGTCGGGGCCGCCTTCTCACAGGTGGGGGAGTTCAGCTTCATTCTCGGTACGGTGGCCCGCGGCCTGGGACTCATCAACGACGTCGGGTGGAACGCGCTCGTGGCCGCGTCGATGATCTCGATTGCCCTGAATCCCACCATCTACCGCCATGCGCGCCGGTGGTCGCTGTCGCATTCCGGAACGGGGTCGCCGGCGCCGCACGGTCCCCGGCCGATCGACCCGAACCGCTGCATCCTCGTCGGCTACGGCCCGGTCGGCAGCATCGTCGAACGCCTGCTCGCCGAGCGCGGCGCGGACGTCACGGTCGTCGATCTGAATCTCGACACGGTCCGGCAGTTGAGGTCCCGCGGCGTCGCTGCGATTTACGGCGACGTCCTTCGCGCGGGGACCCTCGACGAGGCTGGCATCGCGACGGCCGGCAGCCTGGTGCTGAGCGCCGACGTGGAGGACGCGGCCGAGATCATCAGGCAGGCACGGCAGCTCAATCCCGGACTCCGCGTGCTCGCGCGGTGCACGCACCTTCGCGATGCCGCCGCGCTTCGCCGCGCCGGAGCGGCCGTGGTCGCGGCCGGCGAGGCGGAGGTCGGCGTGGCGCTGGCCGAAGCGGTCACCGCCGCCGACGAGATGAACCACGGCGCTGCGGCCGAGCACCGCGACGCCGTGCGGGAGCATCTCTACGACACATCGGCCGGCGGCTAGCCCGCTGGCCTTCCCCCCTCCCCCGATGTAGTATGTAAGCGGCTTCTATTGAGTGCAGGCGGCTCAGCTTTGGAGCCGAGGTGTTGTAGTGTCGCTCAAGGCCGCCGGTGCGATTGGAGGTGCGTCATGAGTACCAAGCAGGGCGCGGTCCAAGCCCCGAAGCAAGTGCCTTTTGACCTGGAGGCTTTTCTCGAGTCGGGGGGTATCTCCGGCAGGGTCGTGAAGCACCGAAGAGAAGCGGTCATCTACTCACAGGGCGACCCCTGCGACAGCGTCTTCTACGTCCAGAGTGGCAACGTGACGCTTCGGGTCATTTCCCACGCCGGCAAGGAAGCGATCGTGGCCATGCTGAATCCGGGCGACTTCTTCGGCGAGGGAGCCCTGGCGGGACAGCCTCTCCGGATGGCGTCGGCCATCGCGACGAAAGAGAGCGCCGTGCTCGTCGTCGAGAAGTCGCAGATGATCCGCCTGCTCCACGAGCAGCACGCGCTCTCGGACCGGTTTCTGGCCCATGTTCTGGCGCGGAACATCAGAGTGGAAGCCGACCTGATCGACCAACTCTTCAACTCCAGCGAAAAACGGCTGGCCCGTACGCTGCTCCTGCTCGCCCGCTATGGCAAGCAGGAGACTCCCCATCGCGTCCTGCCGAAGCTCTCCCAGGAAATGCTGGCGGAGATGGTGGGCACGACCCGCTCGCGCGTGAACTTCTTCATGAACAAGTTCAGGAAGCTCGGCTTCATCGATTACAACGGCGGCCTCAAGATCAACGAGTCGCTGCTGACCATCGTCCTGCACGACTGACCGGACCGGCCTCAGAGCGCCCGGACCGCTTCGAGCACGAGCCGGACGGCCAGCGCGACTGGGATGCCCAGCGCCAGGATGGCGACGGGAACCGCCAGGGCGAGCATCATGGCTCCGGCGAGCGTGGCCAACCCGCTGAGGATCGCCCGCATAGCGTCTACCGATCCTGCCATTCGACGAACCCCCCGGAAATCTCGTCCCGGACGATCATCACGCGCTGGACCCGATCCTCGCGCAGCAGGGCCGCTGCCGCCGCTCGCGCCGCATCGACGCTCGGATAGCGGAGCCAGGTGCCCGGGAGCGAGGACGCCGACCCGCGCTTCACCGTGGCAATCAGATGGAACATGGGCAAGTGTCGCATGCGCCCGCACGCGGCGCTGTGCCAGATTGAACAGACGCCCGGTCCGGCGTCGGGCATCCTGTTGCAGTCAGGTATCGGCTTTTCACGAAAGGACGGCCCCAGCCATGACGGCAACTCCGCGAACCACGTCCACCCGTTCTGCCGCACGCCAGGCACGCCAGCGTGACCTGCAGGCGATGCTGCACGATCGCCAGCGCGAGATGGAAGACGTTCTCCGGCATCGGGTGAATTACCTGCCTTCGGACAGGCCAACGGGAGGGCTCGACGAAACCGAGCACGCCGAGGCGGACACCCAGGAGCACATCGAGGTCGCCCTGATTCAGATGAAGGGGGAGACGCTCCTGCGGGTCCGGGAGGCGCTGGAGCGGCTCGACGCGGGAGAGTACGGCTACTGCGCCGAGTGCGGCGGCGAGATCGCGGAGGGGCGGCTGCGGGCACTCCCCTTTGCTGTTCGCTGCAGGGATTGCGAGGAATCGCAGGAACAGCAGACCGCGAGAGCGCGACGGTTCGCGCCGCTTCAGGGCTTCTCGCGGATTCTCGCCGGCAGCACGGGACCCTGAACGCCCGCGGCGCGGTCCGCTCCTTGTGAGAGCCTGACCGCCAACTGCCGCGCTTCGTCGATGCCGGCTCCGAAGCCGGCGAGATTCAGCCGCAGGAGATCATCATTGACACCCGCGTCGCCGAGCCGCGCGCCGGCGCGCCCGACAAGAACCCGGGCGTCATCGAGACGCTGACCGACGTCGCCGACGTCGGCGTTGCAGAGGCTGAGCCGCGCGCTGAGAAGCGCGGCGTGCGCCTCGAGCAGGTCGCCGCGCAGCGCGGCGGCCTGCAGGGCCCGGTCGAGTTCCCTACTGCCGGAGCCGCCCCAGAGCTTTCCGACGAGCAAGACCGCCAGCAGCGCCGCAACGACGGCGAGGCGCGTCTTCATGATGCTCCGGGCGTCACAGCCGCCCGGTCAGCAGCAGTATGATCAGGATCAGCACGACGATCCCCAGGCCGCCGCTCGGGAAGTAACCCCAGTTCCGGCTGTGCTGCCAGTTGGGCAGCGCGCCCAGCAGCATCAGCACGAGGACGACAATCAAGATGGTCAACATCGACGTTCTCCTGTCTGCGAAACAGCTACACGGCCTTCTGGGTCTTGGCGTCGGTCGCGTACCGCTGGACGCCCTGCGCGCCGCGCTCGACTTCCTGCGCGCCGAGCACGACGGTGTCCATCATGCCGTCACGCACGCCCTGGCCTTTGCGGGTCAGCCCGTCGGCGGCGCCGCTCACGCGGAGCCTGGCGTCCCGATAATGCTCGGACACCGCGTCGCCGAGGTGCTTCGCCGAGCCGACTGCCCGCTCCTTGATCTCCGCGGCTGCCTGCGGAGCCAGCCACAGCGCCAGGCCCGCGCCGACGACGCTGCCCAACGCGAGTCCTGCTGCGAACCGATAGTCACGAGACCGTGTCGCCTGTTCGTTCATGTGGATTCTCCTGTGCTTCAACGCTGACGTGTGGAACTCGAACACCAGCGTCCACGAGCAGTGTCGCGTACGCGGGCCACGCGCGCTGTCCCGCATTGCACACCTGGGGGCCGAACCCGCTCACGGAGGCCGTGACGGGAGGCGCGTTGGCCCGGGATGCTAGACGGCCGGCATGTCCATCTGCCGCTCGAAGAACCGATAGGTGTTCCGGCCGCTGCTCTTGGCGCAGTACATCGCCGTGTCCGCTCGCCTGACCAGCGTCTCCGCATCCGGGCCGTCGTCGGGGTAGAGGCTGATGCCGATGGTGGCGGTCAGGTGCAACGGCGGATGCGCGACATCGTGCGGCGTCACGAACGCGCCGAGGATCTTCTTCGCGCTGACGGCCGCGTCGTCCGCATGGGCGATCTCCGGCAGCAGCACCACGAACTCGTCGCCGCCTTGACGGCTGACCGTGTCCGTGTTCCTGACCGACGCCACCAGGCGTTGCGCGACCGACTTCAGCACCATGTCGCCCGCCACGTGTCCCCGGCTGTCGTTCACGTGCTTGAACCGATCGAGGTCGAGAAACAGCACCGCCAGGCGGTGGCTGTGACGACGGGCCGCGGCCATCGCTCTGTTGAGCCGGTCGTCCAGCAGCATGCGGTTCGGCAAGGCGGTGAGGGCGTCGTGGTGCGCCAGGTGGAGGGCCTGCCGGGATCGGGCTCTCGCCTCGCTGACGTCCCTGAAGACGATCACCGCGCCGATCAGCAGGCCTCGCCGATCGTGGATCGGGGCAGCCGAGTCCTCGATGGCCGTCTCGGAACCGCCGCGGGGGATCAGGAGGCAGTTCGGGGTCAGGCCGACGACCGTGTCGAACTCCATCGCCTGGTCCAGCGGGTTCCGCGGCGCATCGCGCGTCGTGGCGTCGATGATCCGCAAGACCTCGGCCAGCGGCCGGCCCAGCGCGTCCTTTCGCGGCCAGCCGGTCATGCGTTCGGCGACGGGATTGAGATACGTCACCTTGCCCAGGACGTCGGTCGTGAGCACCGCGTCGCCGATCGCGTCGAGCGTAAGGGCCGCCTGCCGGTCCGTGATGCACCTCGCCTTGGCGTTCATGGGACCTCCGTAAGCCTAGGTCTTCGTGATCGGGACGCGCACCTCGACGCCCTGTTCGAGCGGGAGCGACAGGGCGGTGCCAGGGCCCAGCCGGATCTGCGGGCCGCGCGTCGTCAGCACGACGGCCGCGCCGCCGCCTCCGCCAATCGCGGCGCCAATCGCGGCGCCCTTCTTGCCGCCGACGATCCCGCCGATGATCGCGCCGGCGCCAGCCGGGACGGCGATCTTGGCGGCGTCCTTGCCTTTCGTCGTCGGCGCCAGCCAGGAGACGTGGGCGGCGATCGGGTACTGCTCGCCGCGCCCCGCAACGGCGACCGAACTGAACCGGAGCGCGACGCTCGCCCGGCCACTGACCTTGCCGCCGGGATCGACCGAGGCGACCTCGCCGCGGACGGTGCTGCCTTCCGGAATGACTTCGGCGCCGTCCACGACGACCGCCCTGGTGAGCGTCGCTTCGACGGGATCTCCGGCGCGGCTCGAGTCCGAGCCGACGGCCGACTGCAGGCGAACATCGAGCGTCGTGCCCGCCGGCACCGTGAACTCGCGGAACTTGGCGATCGCCGGCAGCGGGACCGGCGTGTCGGCCACCACCTGCACGTCGGCGACCTCGTTGCGCGGGACCGATCGATTCACGGGTCCCACTTTGACTTCCACGGTCTTGTCGTCTCGGGCGGCCAGCGTGCCCTGGACCACCCCGCCGTCCTGCCGCGTGACCTGGACTTCCGTGCCGACCGGCACCTTCTCGAGATCGACCCGGTCGGAGCAGGCCGCGCCGGCGAACACGATCGTGAGCGCGAGCGGAAGCGTCGTTTTCATCATGGTGTGTCCTGGGTTCCTGGCAAGGGTGTGCTCGCCGTGACGCGGCGGGCCTTCAGTTCGGCCTGCACCGCCACGTACTGGTTGATTCCGTTCTCGATCGCGTAAGGGAAGCGCGGCGCCTCCCCGACGAGCCGGCGTTCGTAGATACGGAGCATGATGTCGCGGAAGATCGGCAGCGCGGTGCGCCCGCCGGTCTCGCTCCGCCCGAGG
>Ga0105096_10000993_pt1 | contig 11079 bp, 11 predicted proteins | sample PPLLak3cmMay2015_FD_87036 | JGI IMG/M metagenome (GOLD analysis project Ga0105096, IMG submission 87036) | Freshwater sediment microbial communities from Prairie Pothole Lake near Jamestown, North Dakota, USA - PPLs Lake P7 Core (1) Depth... | ecosystem: Environmental > Aquatic > Freshwater >... | reverse complement strand
TGAGATTATGGCGAAAGCTGCAGCACGTTTTAGCGAGCATCCGCATGTCGCCGAAGTCCGGCAGACGGGTATGATTCTGGCCATTGAAATGGTTAAAAACAAACACACGCGCGAGCCGTATCCGTGGCAAGAGCGCCGAGGGCTTAAAGTCTATCAATACGCGCTGTCTAAAGGTGTATTATTACGCCCGCTAGGCAATGTCATTTATTTTATGCCTCCTTACATTATTACCGGGGAGGAACTTTTATTAATCGCTGAAGTGGCTTGGGAAGGCATACAGCGCGCAGTTAAGGATTAATATGCGAGTTTCCAGATTATTTACGCCAATGCATTTGGCGGCAGGCAAACACATCGAACTGGATGATGAGAATGCTCATTATGTCAGAACGGTTTTGCGTTTAAAAAAAGACGCTGAAATCATTTTATTCAACGGAGCAGGCGGGGAATATTTGTGTACCGTTGGCGAAGTCAGTCGAAAAACCGTGCAGATTGCAATTAACAAATGGCTGGACCGTAGCGTGGAATCGCCTTTGTTGGTTACTTTGGGTCTGGGTATATCGCGTGGTGACAGAATGGACTTCTCAGTACAAAAAGCGGTGGAACTGGGCGTTAATCACATCACGCCGTTATTGACCGAACGGTGCGTGGTGCAATTTAAAGGTGAAAAGAAGCCGCAGCGCTTCCTGCATTGGCAAAAAATAGTCCAGCATGCTGCCGAACAAAGCGGCAGAACAACCTTGCCCGAATTAACAGATATAGAATATTTACAACAGTGGGTAAGTAAACAAAAAGGTTTGAAAGTGTTTCTTGATCCCTACGCAGAATTAACATTACCTGATATAAATCCGATAGACATGCAGGTAACACTACTCACCGGCCCCGAGGGCGGTTTTTCTGGTCAGGAACGCGAAATCGCCAAAGTAGCCGGATTTATTCCTGTCCGCTTGGGTAGTCGCATATTAAGAACCGAAACGGCATCACTTGCCGCCTTGGCCGCCGTGCAGATGTTGTGGGGCGATTTTAGTATTAGAGGACAGAAGGTGAAATCGGATGTCTAATAAATCCTTGTACCAGCCGTCTGTCCTCCAGGGTCTATACGCCCTCGTGCCACTGCTGGTGTTGTTAGCCTCTATTTCATTGGCTTGCATCGTGGGTTATTTTATTGTGCAAGGCATAGGCGATTTTGTACCTTTCCGAAAAATAATCAGCAAATCGACACAACTATTTCTGATTTTGAGTATTTTCCCGGCGATGGCTTATTTGAAAATCAATAAGGAAGAGTTGGGGTTCGCCTCAAGATCGGTATTTTTAAAGCAGTTGTTGCAAGGATTCGGATTGGGGTTTATGACCTTGATGCCCGTTTTTATTGTCCAGTATGTGCTTAAAATCAATGTGATCGATGTAACGCACATTTGGACAGCCGGGCTGGTAGCCAGGAATATGGCGATTAGTTTATTGTTGGCTCTAATCATTTCATTGATTGAAGAGCCGCTGTTTCGAGGTATTTTGTTAGTTGGCTTAGGCAAAAAGTTGCCGGTCTCGGCGGCCATTTTGATCAGCTCAATCTATTATGCCGCACTGCATTTTTTAAGCAGCAAAACTGACATACCTGTTCAGAATATTCATCTGTTTAGTGGTTTTAAATTGCTGGGTGAGGCAGTTGGTAATTTACTGAACCCCAACATTTTATCGGCATTTTTCGCCTTGCTGATGGTGGGAATATTTTTAGGAATGCTCAGAACGCAGGTAAAGTCCAGTTTGGGGCTATGTATCGGTTGCCATACCTGCTGGGTATGGCAAATAAAAATGAGCAAACAATTGTTTAACACCAATTTTAACTCGGACTATCTTTATCTGGTCAGCAGTTATGATGGTGTTATCGGGCCGCTAGTGACGGGCTGGCTGATGTTGGCAATTGCGGGTTATTTTGCTTATAAGTTACGAAAAACCAGCAACTAGAGGTCGTCACTATGAATGTCAATGGCAGAAGGTATTTAAAGTTCCGTGAACTTAGCTTTGTTCAAACCATAGCCCAGCGTTTAAGCCGGCTGCGAATAATGCCCAATCAAATCTCAATTGCCAGCATTTTTTTTGCCATGTTGGGCAGTATTTGTTTCCTGCTGTTGCAGGACGCGGATTCGACCGGAAGATGGTTGCTGCCGATACTCGCGGCGGTGTTTATTCAATGCCGTTTATTATGCAATTTATTTGATGGCATGGTCGCTATCGAAGGAGGCAAAAAAACGCATTCCGGTGAGTTGTTTAATGATATGCCTGATCGCATTTCCGATGCGCTACTGTTAGTTAGCACAGGCTACGCCATCAGTATTATCAGTTGGGGAGATACGCTGGGATGGTGCGCGGCTTTATTGGCGGTAATGACAGCCTATGTTCGAACCTTAGCCGCCAGTTTAGGCGCGCCGATTAATTTTGAAGGTCCCATGGCTAAACAACATCGGATGGCATTACTGACTGCCGCTTGCATAATTACAGCCCTTGAAAACAGCCTTGGCGGGCAAAGTTATGCCTTACTCGTAGCCATGATAATAATGATTTTAGGGTGTTGTATTACACTTTATCGTCGTACCCAGTCAGCTTATCGATTTTTAGAAAGCCATGACCTTTCTTGACATTCCCCAAAATTCATTTTATGCAATGCTGGCGGTCTTGGGTTTATTGGTTATAGCGTCCTGCACTCGCCTGTTCTTGTCAGCTAAAAATCCGAATAAAGACTATACCGAACTACGACAGCGCATACAGTCATGGTGGTGGATTATCGCGCTTTTATTTTTAGTATTAGCTGCCAACCGTACAACTGCCATCGTCTTTTTTGGTTTTTTAAGTTTTTTAGCGTTAAAAGAGTTTTTGTCTATCGTCCCGACGCGGCTAACCGATAGGCGGGTTATTTTCTGGGCTTATCTTGCCATACCTGTGCAATATTATTGGGTGAGCATGGGCTGGTATGGGATGTTTATTATTTTTATTCCCGTTTATGTGTTCCTGTTTTTGCCGATGCGCATGGTTTTGATAGGTGATACCGCCGGTTTCATCCGCTCGGCGGGCATTTTGCATTGGGCGGTGATGTTAATGGTATTTTCTATAAGCCACATCGCCTATTTACTGAAGTTACCCGTTAAAAATGTTGAAGCGGGCAACGTTGGCTTGGTGCTGTTTTTGCTGTTTATGACCCAATTTAATGATGTCTGCCAATATATATGGGGCAAAATGTTAGGTAAACATAAAATTATCCCTAACGTCAGTCCCAATAAAACTTGGGAAGGTTTTATTGGCGGTTTGCTGACGATAACGCTATGCGCTGGTTTCGTGGCTCCACTATTAACCCCGCTGGCTTTTGAATACGGCCTGGGTGCAGGTGTAATTATTGGTTTGTCAGGATTTTTCGGCGATGTTGTGCTTTCTTCGGTTAAGCGGGATTTACAAATAAAAGACAGCGGCAGTTTAATTCCGGGGCATGGCGGGATTCTGGATAGATTAGACAGCGTTATTTATACGGCACCGTTGTTCTTCCATTTTCTCTATTATGCAACCTATTAATCATGAACAGGATTATCAAAATTCTATTTTTTGCCCTTATTATTAAGCCTCTTGTGCTGATTGTTTTAGGGATAAATCTTAGAGGCCGGGAAAAACTCCCTGTAAAAGGTCCTGCGATTATCGCCGCTAATCACAACAGTCACTTGGATGCGTTGGTTTTAATGAGTTTATATCCGCTAACCAGCATTCATAAAATAAGACCTGTTGCCGCAGCTGATTATTTTCTGAGTAATCGTCTGCTGGCGTGGGTATCTATACATTGTCTGGATATTGTGCCTTTTAACCGGAGCGGTCATGTGGATAAAGAGCAATTGTTTTCTGGTTGCCATCAAGCCCTGGATAATGGCGACATCCTGATTTTGTTTCCTGAAGGCAGTCGAGGTTCCCCCGAAAAAATCAGTAAAATTAAGAAAGGTTTATTTTATTTAACCAGGGAACGTATCGATATCAAGATAACTCCCGTAATAATTTACGGCCTGGGTCGTGCCTTACCCAGAGGTGAGGCATTATTCGTACCTTTTAATTGTGATGTTATTATCGGTGACCCACTGCCCGAGGCAGAAAGCTCAACAGTTTTTATAAAAAATATCACTCAAAGCTTTGCCGAACTTTATACCCACTGCTTAACCCGCCACAGCGATAAATAACTATATAGTGTGGGCGCGAGCTAATCCCTGAAATTATCGTATTGCAACGGCATTTCCAATTTTTCGTCTTTTAGCATTTGAATAACCTCTTGCAGGTCATCGCGTTTTTTGCCGGTTACTCTGACTTTATCCCCTTGAATCGACGCTTGCACTTTTAGTTTTTTGTCTTTAATCAATTTGACGATTTTTTTCGCCAAAAGTGTATCCAGCCCTTGTTTCAAAGTAATTTCCTGGCGCATCATTTTACCGCTGCCTTTAGCATCACCTACGTCCATGCAGGCCACATCCACGCCGCGTCGGCTAAGTTTTGAACAGACAACACTAAACATTTGTTGTAACTGAAAAGTTGATTCAGAAATCATAACCAGTTTGTCTTCAGTCAGTTCAAAAGTCGAATTTGAGCCTTTAAAATCAAAACGGGTGGAAACTTCTTTATTAGCCTGGTCGATAGCGTTTTTAACTTCGTGTGCATCAAATTCAGAAATAATGTCAAAGGAAGGCATGGGCTTTAGTTCAGGGTTAGGTTAAAAGTTACAATTATTTTACAACGATTTGAAGGTATTGATAACGTCAGCCACGGCTTTAATGCGTAGGCGACGAATCGCTTCACCGATTTTCGCGCCTTCAAGTTCGCTGCTCAGAATAACAGACGTGTCTACAGACGCTGCCGCTTTAGCCGCCAGCTTTATCATTTCGGCTTGAGGGTAGGAAGTGTGTTCAAATCCTGTTCGGCCTTTGGCATCCGCTTCGCAAGCCAATAAAAATTCATGCAGCGTATTGTTAGCTTTAAATGCGCCTAGTACGCCTAATGCATCGGTTAATGTTGAAGCGCGTAATTCAAACGCTTTATGACAATGTGTGTGATATTGCATGACGTGTATGGCCAGTGCTTTAAACGCGTTCGGCACACGCAAACGGCCGCATAACATTTCCAGAGCGTGCAAACCATTTTTTTCGTGACCATAGTGATGTGGCCAAAGTTCTTTTGGCGTGAGACCTTTGCCCAAATCGTGAACTAATGCCGCAAATCTTACTTCAGGGCTTGCTGATAATTGCGCGGCTTGTTCCAGACACAGCATACTGTGCAAACCAGTATCAATCTCCGGGTGGTGTTTTTCCGGTTGCGGGACGCCAAACAGGCAGTTTATTTCAGGAAAGATTTTTTCCAGTGCAGTACAGTCTTTTAAGGTATGGAAAAATGCCGAGGGCGTTTGCTCCTTGAGTGCTTTAAATAATTCTGCCCATACTCGCTCAGGCACAAGGTAATCGACTTCTCCGGCTACAACCATGGACTGCATTAACTGCCTGGTTTCTTCAGCGAGCGTAAAACCAAGATGTCCGTACCGAGCCGAAAAACGTGCTACACGCAGGATTCGTACTGGGTCTTCAGCGAAAGCGGGTGAAATATGACGAAAAATCCGCTTTTCCAAATCCTGTTGTCCGCCGTAAGGATCAATAAGCTGTCCCTGTGGTGTCATTGCCATGGCATTGATGGTCAAGTCGCGCCGAATTAAATCCTGTTCCAGGCTTACATCCGGAGACGCATGAACTGCAAAACCTTTATAGCCGGGCGCGGTTTTTCTTTCTGTTCTGGCCAGTGCGTACTCATCATGGCTTTGAGGGTGCAAAAATACGGGAAAATCTTTTCCAACAGGACGAAACCCCTCCTTCACCATCGATTCAGGCGTTTCACCAATCACTACCCAGTCTTTTTCTATGACTGGAAACCCAAGTAATTTATCGCGTACTGCACCACCAACAAGGTATATTTCCATTAATTTAATAAGTTGTTTTAATTTTAAACCTAGAATAGCACAAGCTTAAACAAAAAAACGTCATTAGTAGACCCGAATGGCAGGTTTCATAACCGCGATATGAAATACAAAAAGGAAGTTTTGATCCATTCTTAAGCTACCTGACGATGCCGTTTAAAAAACAGCATTATGACCTTTAACTCCCCTATTATCGAACTTTTGGAGAAGCCGTTTTCATCGCGTACAATGAATAATTTGAATAGCGGGAAAGGTGTATAACTATGACAGACAAAAAAAACACTAATGATAACCAGTGGCTGGATAAATTAACGCCGGAACAATTTAGTATTTGTCGTTTAAAAGGCACCGAGCCGCCTTTTACTGGAAAATATACTGATTGCAAAAAAACGGGCATTTATCATTGTATTTGTTGCGGTAGCCCTTTGTTTGATTCTGAGACCAAATATGATTCAGGTTCGGGTTGGCCAAGTTTCTGGTCCGATTTACCTGAGGGTAGTGTGAATGAACATGTTGATACCAGTCATAATATGCGTAGAGTAGAAGTGACCTGTAAAGTCTGTGATGCACATTTAGGTCATGTGTTTGAAGATGGCCCTGAGCCCACTGGTCTGCGTTATTGCATTAACTCTGCTTCCCTGGATCTAAAAGAAAAATCATGAGCGCTCAGCAACAGGTGCAAAACTTACTGGATTTTATTGATGCCAGCCCCAGTCCATGGCATGCGGTTAAAAGCGTCGAAACCCAGCTTGCGGCTTTTCAGTTTATAAAACTGGATGAAACAGCAAAGTGGGTATTGCAGCCGGGTGGACGTTATTATGTTATCCGTGATGATTCCTCTATTGTTATTTTCGTACAAGGGCAAAATCCGTTGGTTGAAACGGGGTTTAAAATAATCGGTGCACATACCGATTCCCCTGGTTTAAGAATAAAGCCGAATGCAGCCAGTGGTATAGATGGGTTGTTAAGACTGAGTGTTGAAGTTTATGGCGGGCCTATTATTGCCACATTGACTGATAGGGATTTGAGTCTCGCCGGGCGCATCAGTTATAAAGACGATCAAAATGGCATAGTTAGCCAGTTAGTAACATTTGACAGGCCATTGTTACGATTGCCCAATCTGGCAATTCACATGAACAGGGCAGTTAATGATGAGGGCTTAAAGCTACATAAGCAAAATGAATTACCGTTAATCTTATCGGTATTAGCTGATGAATGTTTGCCGCAAGCTTATTTTTCAGAACTAATGCAACAGCAATCAGGTTGTGATGCAGAACGTATCTTGTCTTGGGATCTGGCTGTATATGACACACAAAAAGGCGCGTTCTGGGGAGGGAATAGTGAATTTTATGCAAACAGCCAACTGGATAATTTAGCCTCTTGTCATGCCGCTTTACAAGCCTTGCTAGATGATGCGGTATTAGAAAACGATAATACTTTAATTTGTGCCTTCTTCGATCATGAAGAAATTGGCAGTGAAAGCAATAAAGGTGCAGATGGCAGCTTTCTTACTGATGTTCTTCAACGTATTGCTTTAGCATCTAAGAACAATAGAGAAGATTTTGCCAGAACACTAGCGCAAAGCTTTATGATTAGCGCCGATATGGCACATGCCTATCAACCTAATTTTCCTTTAGCCTACGATCCAGACCATAAAGTCACAATGAATAAAGGGCCGGTGATTAAAGTTAATGCTAATCACCGATACAGCACGGAAAGTGTTTCCCAAGCCATGTTTGTTGACTGGTGCGAGCAAGCGGGTGTGCCTTATCAGAAGTACTCACATCGTAGCGACCTGGCTTGCGGCAGCACTATCGGGCCAATAACGTCAGCCAGATTGGGTATCCGTTCGGTTGATGTTGGCAATCCACTATGGGCCATGCACAGCATAAGAGAAAGTGCCGGGGTATTGGATCATGGATATATGATAAGAGTGATGAAAAGATTTTTTGGCAAATTGCCACTTTAGCCGTTATAGACTAAGCTTGGATTCATCAATCATACAAATAATGGGTAAAGCCTTGCAGTTTTTACACTCTTTTAACAACCTACGCAAAATGAAGAAATGAAACTCATTAGCGTACTATGGTTTTTAGGCTGTTTATTGTTTTCGCAGTTGCTTTATGCAGATGATTCTTCTGTCGAATATAAAATAAAGGCAGGTTATTTGTATAACTTTACTAAATTTATTACCTGGTCTGCGGATAATGCTGAAACCTTTAATCTTTGTATTCTGGGGGACGATCCATTTGGTGAATTAATTAATCCTATTGAACAACGATCAGCAATAGGGCGACCTATTAAATTATTTAGATTTAATAGTCTTAGTGGACTAGATAAAGAATCACACTGCCATATTCTCTTTGTAAGTTCCTCTATTAAAGATGCGCTTTCTGCCACAGATTTTGATAACACATTAGTTGTGGGTGAAAGCAGAGAGTTTATAAATCAAGGCGGAATGATTGGTTTCGTCAACAAGCAAGGTAAAATAAAATTACAAGTTAATCTGAAAACGATAAAGCAAAGTGGCTTGAAAGTCAGCGCAAAATTATTGGAAGTCGCTGATGTTGTTAAGGGAGATAACAATGAATAAATTTGTTGGCAATCTACCAATAAAGCGCAAGCTATTGCTGACTTTAATTTTCCCTAGTGTAATATCGTTATTATTTGCCGGCTTGTTTTTGATAGTGCTTGAAATTTCAGAGTTTCAGAAAAATACCCGTGATGATTTGTCAACGCTGGCAACAATTATAGGTAATCGTAGTACTGCAGCATTGATGTTTCATGACATGGAGTTAGCCAATGAAAATCTTGCTGTACTTAATACACTACCGGCGGTGGAAGCTGCCTGTCTTTATGATGCACGTGGTGCTGTCTTTGCTCAACTATCAAAAAATAACGATAAACCATTATCATGTCCTTTATCCATTAAAGATGAAAAGACCCGCTTTGAAACAGTTCATTTACTCGTAGTTCAGCCGATTATTGTTGATGGAGAAGAGCTGGGCAATGTTTATATCCATGCTGATTTTACTCAGGCATACTGGCGAAAAATAGAGTTTACCGGGCTGTTATTTTTAGTATTGGTAGCTGTAACGACACTGACCTTCTTTTTAACGGCTCCGCTGTTAAGGCTAATCTCGTCACCTATTAAAAAACTGGTGAATACGGTTAAAACCATCAGTGACACGAAAGATTATTCCTTGCGAGCTGTTAAAGTCAATGATGATGAATTGGGTGTCCTGGTTGAAGCCTTTAATGGCTTGATTGGTACAGTTGAAGCTCAAAACCAGTCTTTGACACGGGCAAAAGACCGTTATCTGGCACTTTATGATGATAACCCAACCATGGTATTTAACCTCTCCGAATGTGGCCTTATCTTATCGGTTAACCGTACCGGCGCAAAACAGTTGGGCTTGGCCGTTGAAGAATTACAGGACTGTTCGATCCTTGATTTTATTCATCCGGATGATTTGTCAATAATAAACGCTTTGATTGAGAGCTGTTTAGCGAGCCCGTTTTTTGTTCATAAGCAGGAGCTTAGGCAGGTTTGTTATAATGGACGGATTATTTGGGTTAGGGCAACCGCTAAATTATTTGAAACTGAACACCAGCAAAACAGTTTATTACTGGTTTGTGAAGACGTAACAGAAGCTCATGATTTAAGCGAGCAAATTGCTTATCAAGCCAGCCATGATGCCTTGACGGGCCTTGCAAATCGCTGTGAATTTGATAGACATATTAAGGAAGCAGTAACAGTTGCTTGTGAGGATAACTCAGAGCATGCCTTATGTTATCTTGATCTGGATCAATTTAAAGTAGTTAACGATACTTGCGGGCATCTGGCAGGAGACGAATTACTCAGACAATTGGGCGATTTATTAAGAAAAAATTTACGGCGGCATGATTTTGTAGCCCGGTTAGGCGGTGACGAGTTTGGTATATTAATGTATAACTGTACCCTTGATGAAGCATTTCGAGCCTGCGAAAAAATACGCGATATGATCAAAGATTTTCAGTTTGCCTGGGAAGACAAAAGTTTTACCATCGGTGTAAGTATTGGCGTTTCATCTATCAATAATACAAGCGGCAATGCCGTAGACCTGCTTAAAGAAGCCGATGCCGCCTGCTATGCAGCAAAAGATAAAGGCCGAAACCGGGTGCATGTTTTTAGCCCTGATGATGAAGAATTAGCGTTGAGACATGGAGAAATGCAATGGGTATCAAAAATAAAGCAGGGACTGGAACAAAGCCGTTTTTGTCTATACGGACAACCAATAGTTCCACTCTCTGGTAATATTGAAAAGTTGCATTTTGAAACTCTGATTCGTTATCGGGATAATAAAGGCCATATTGTCCCACCCGGAGCATTTTTGCCTGCTGCAGAACGTTATAACCTGGCATCCGCACTCGATCGAACAGTAATCAGTCTTTTATTTGAGTGGATAGCTAAAAAACCGAATTTTCTGGATAACCTGTCACTTTGTTCCATTAATTTATCAGGTGTATCGCTTTCGGATGAATCCCTGCTGGAGTTTATTTCAGAACAATTCAGTATATGGGCCATTCCAACGCATAAAATCTGTTTTGAGATAACAGAAACAGCTGCGATTGCCAATTTATCCTATGCAACTAAATTTATTAATCATTTAAGAGAGCGCGGCTGTGCATTTTCCCTGGATGATTTTGGTAGCGGCTTGTCTTCTTTTGCTTATTTAAAAAGCCTGCCAGTAGATTTTCTCAAAATTGACGGTTTATTTGTTAAGGATATCGTAGATGATAAAGTTGATCTTGCCATGGTGAGAGCAATCAACGAAGTCGGGCATATTATGGGTAAAAAAACCATTGCCGAATTTGTTGAGAATGAACGAATATTCAAGTTGCTAAATGAACTGGGCGTGGATTATGCCCAAGGGTATGGTATCGGTAAGCCAGTACCTCTGGATGAGCTTACGCTCATAAAACCATTTACAGCGGCATTAAGATGAACGTTAAATTTGCCCTTATTATCAGATTGTTAGTTATTATTGGTTATTTTGAACCCAGTATCGTATTTGCTGAAAATAAGGTAGATGATTTTTTTGCTATGTCACCGGCTGAATTAG